>Ga0315288_10010516_pt1 | contig 11664 bp, 11 predicted proteins | sample YL17G11_20_MG_FD_203454 | JGI IMG/M metagenome (GOLD analysis project Ga0315288, IMG submission 203454) | Sediment microbial communities from Yellowstone Lake, YNP, Wyoming, USA - YL17G11_20 | ecosystem: Environmental > Aquatic > Freshwater > Lake > Sediment | place: USA: Wyoming | collected... | reverse complement strand
ACAGGTCGAAGTAAAAATGCCCGCACTGTTTTCTGTACAGACTGGGATAAACGAGCCCCGATACGTCTCGATAATGGGCATAAGAAAAGCGATGCAGAAAGAAGTCAAAGTCATGACCCTGACAGACACTGGCCTTACCGAGAACGAGGTTGGGCCGGCGGGTTCATGGATTAAGATTGAGCAAATGTATGTTCCGCCGGTTGAAAAGCAGGCGGAGTTCCTCAAAGGGAGTCCTGATGAAATCGCGGCGAAGATAACTGCGGTCTTGAAGTCGAGAGGGCTGATTTAAGATGGCCGAAATCTTCGTCTTGGCAGAGCACAGACAAGGGGAAATCAGAGACATAACCTTCGAGATGCTCACGAAAGCCCGAGAAATAACCGAGAAAACAGGCTCAGAGCTGACGGCCGTTCTTCTGGGCCAGAACGTGAAGGAACACGCCAAGATGCTGGCGGAGTACGCAAAAACTGTCATAATGGTTGAGGATGACAAACTTGAAAACTTTAACTCTGAAGCCTACAAGAAAACCTTGTCAACTCTGATAACACAGCACAAGCCCGGTCTAGTCGTTATGGGTCACACTTCCTACGGCGTCGACTTGGCCGCGCGACTCGCGACGGCATTGAACCTGCCGCTTGCGACGGACTGCATAGACTTGGCGTTTGAGAATGGCGTGTTCACTGTGACCCGTCAGATGTTCGGCGGCAAAGTGAACGTTAAAGCCACGGCTAGAAAGGCCGAAACTTACATTGCGACTGTCCGCCAAGCAACCTTTGCGCCGCAGAAGCCATCACCGCCGGCAAACGGGCAAATCATAGGGACGCCCTCGCCGTTGATGGAAGAGATAAGCGAGAAACGGTTTTTGCAGTATGTATTGCCGCCGCCGGGTGGCGTTGACATAACTGCGGCGGAGAAGCTTGTGGGTGTGGGTCGGGGGATAAAGGATGTGGCTAACTTGTCGATTGTCGATGAGTTGGCGAAGACTCTGGGCGGTGTGGTTGCTTGTTCGCGTCCTATTGTGGATAAGGGTTGGCTTCCGACTGATCGTCAGGTGGGCACTTCTGGGAAGACTGTGAAGCCCAAACTGTACCTTGCTCTCGGAATCAGCGGTGCGTTCCAGCACGTGCTCGGAATGAAGAACTCAGACCTGATTATTGCGGTGAACAAGGATCCGAAGGCACCGATCTTCAGCTTTGCCGACTACGGAGTGGTTGAGGATTTGTTCAAGGTTGTTCCTTCTCTGAAAAGCAAAATATATGAGTCGAAAACACAGAAGACCTGCAAGTGATTGAGGAGAGATGGAGAGTTGGACTTTAAACTGGATGATGAACAGAATGAGATAAAGCGTGCAGTGCGTGAGTTCTGCACCAAAGAGTTTACTCCGGAGCTGGCTTTGGAGCTTGACCAGAAAGAAGAGTTTCCGATGGCCCTGTACAAGAAGGCTGCGCAACTCGGGTTCACGAGTATGCGTATTCCGCAGGAGTATGATGGGCAAGGGTACGGCGTACTGGAAGACTGCTTGATCGTTGAGGAAATGTGCCGAGCAGACCCTGGCTTGGGAGTTGCAGTCTCGCTTGGAAACCTAATGATTCCGGACGTGCTGTTGAAACACGGCAACGAGGAGCAGAAGAAGAAGTACATTCCTCCGCTTGCAAGAGGCGACAAAATAGCCGCCGCAGCCTTCACGGAGCCAGAGCATGGAAGCGACATAACACGCATGGACTCGACAGCAGTTAAGAATGGAAACGAGTGGACGATCAATGGGGCAAAGGAATTCATAACGAATGCAACGACTGCTGACACGTTCATCTTACTGTGCCAAAGTGACACGAACGCTCAGCCTCCGCACAGGGGCCAAAGCATCTTTCTCACTGAGAAGGGCACGTGCGGACTCGAAGCGACAAAGTTGCACGGGAAAATGGGGATCAAACCATGCGTCACGGGTTCGCTCGCAATGGCCGATCTCAAGGTGCCCGAAGCCAATATCGTGGGAGAGCTGGGGAAAGGCTTCTATTACACTTTGGAACTCTTCGACGGCACCCGAATAACCGTTGCCGCTCAAGCAGTCGGCATGGCACAGGGAGCGTTTGAACGGGCACTGGCTTACGCCAAAACCAGGAAGCAGTTTGGACAGACAATAATGAGCTTCGAGGGCGTGAGCTTCAAGCTCGCGGAGATGCTGATAAAAATCGAGTCGGCGCGTCTAATGATGTACAAGGCTGCTTGGCTGTATGACAAGGAAAAACCGAACGCTGTTGCCACGTCGATGGCCAAGGCCTACGCAAGCCGCGTTGCCATGGAAGTGACAGACGATGCAATTCAAGTGTTCGGAGGCTACGGCTACCTGGCGGACTATCATGTTGAACGGTTCCACAGATGCGCAAAGATAACGGAAATCTACGAAGGCACGAGCGAAATTCAAAAATTCACCATAGCCAACTATCTAGCCAAACAGTAAGCATGAGCCTTTATTGACTTCAGCAGCGCATGTCAGACTACGACCTCCTTATGAAAGACACGTTGTGAATGATTACCAATAGGAAATAGAGGTCTGCCATCAGAACGGCAAAGTACGTCACAGTTAATAGCGCCCTCCAGAACCAACGAGAATCATCAGTTTTTCCTCTCAGGTAAACATCGAGTTTGTACAGTACTAGTGGAAAACCAAAAAGGAACACTAACTTGAGAGGAATCCACAGGTAAGGGTAGTTGACAGCAAAGGAGTTTGATTCAGCTCCCGCTCTAAGGAAAGAGATGGTCTGAACCAAATCTATCACGTTTAGTAGGCTGAACGTGACTAGCAAACTCGTCTTGAAAAGTGTCTGAAGCTTCTCCATAGAGGCCCGCCTTTACATGCTGTGGTTTGTAATGGTAGGGGTGAAGCAGTAATAGAAGATTTCTCCATAGATAATGTCTGTTAGTTGAGCCATAGTTAGATTGGAGAAGAGAATCATTGAGCCCGTGAAATGCTGATTGATGGGCGTGGAAAATCTTTTTCACTGCCCTTTTTATTGTTACAAAATTCTGTTGAGACTCTTTTTGGGAATGTTGAAGAGAAGCGCGCGATTACTTCACTATAAATCAGTAGAGGTTGAAACTTAAATGTTTTAAGAATGAGCCCTCTACGAAATGGAATAATCAGATTATGTCGCACGCGCAAGGTGCGCGTGATAGAGAATTGAGGAACTCAATTGCTCATCACGATTTCAGAATCGATGATAACGGACGGATTACTCTCGACAATTAAAGACTAGACATGAAAGAAAAGAATGAGCAGTTGATATCTTTCTTGAACCTAATAAAAGACATTCTTACTGGTTCCAGAATTGCACAAGGAAAAACCGTAAAGGAAGAAAAACTAAAAGAACTCATGTCATTCCTTGAGTCGCGTGGACGCATCTAGCATGTTTTAGAATCCTATCCTGCCGCGCGCTTCGTTCTTCTTCTGCTCTGGGTCTAAGAGCGCGATTCACAAGTTTTATTACGGTTTTCCATTCACACTAACACGTATTATGGGTGGAAGAATTTTGATGGCTGAGAAAACAAAGAAGGCGGCGGTCATCGGCTCTGGCGCGATGGGCCACGGAATAACCGAGCTTCTGGCGATGAACGGATACGAGGTTACGATGGTAGACATAAATGACCAAATTCTCCAGAAGGCCAAGGAGAAAATAGCGTGGAGCTTGGGCAAGTTTGTGGAAAAAAGGCGCATAAGGCAGGAAGACGCTGATGCGGCGTTAGCGCGGGTGGCGACGACGACGAGTTATGCGCAGGCTGGCAAGGACGTTGACTTTGCGATTGAGGCTTCTCCTGAGAACATGGAGCTGAAAAAAACCGTGTTCGCCAAACTCGACCAAGTTACTCCCCCGCACGCGATACTAGCCTCTAACACTTCAACTTTGAGCATTACGGAGATGGGAAAGGCAACCAAACGCCAAGACAAAGTAGTTGGAATGCACTTCTTCAACCCGCCCCAGATGATGGCACTTGTCGAGGTTATCAAGGGAGACAGCACAAGCCAGGACACCGTCACCACCGTTGTAGAACTCGCCAAGAAACTCGGAAAAACACCCGTCATAGTGAGAAAAGACGTGCGCGGCTTCATAGTAAACCGTATACTGGGCGTAGCGTTCAACGAAGCCTTCTGGACCTACCAACGAAAAGAAGCCACCATGCAAGGCATCGACTCCTCCGTCAAGTACACTGGCGGATTCCCGATGGGATGGTTCGAACTCGCCGACTTCGTCGGACTCGACATAGCCTATGAAGTTGGAAAAATACTGTACGAGGCCTACGGCGAACGGTTCAAACCATGCTCAGAAGTAATCGACCCCCTCATAAAAGACCACAAGTATGGACAGAAAACAGGCGTAGGCTTCTACGACTGGACAAAAGGCCGACCCAGAATACCCTTCAACCTGCTAGACGAGTACGACGTGGACAGGTCATGGGCAGTCGCCGTAAACGAAGCCGCTTGGCTAATCAGCGACGACGCAGCAAACCCCGAAGACATCGACACAGGAATGAAGCTTGGAACATATTGGCCCCAAGGCCCATGCGAACACGCAGACCGAACAGGACTGGACGTCATAATCAGCAAGCTCAAAGAGCTACATAGCAAGTACAATATGGAAATGTACAAACCCTGCCCACTGCTCGAAGAATATGTGAGCAAGGGCTGGACCGGAAAGAAAGCTGGGCGGGGATTCTACAAATGAAATTCGACTTGACAGAAGAACAACAGCACATCAAAAATGCTGTGAGAGAGTTCTGCCAAAAAGAGTTCAAACTCGAACTGGCCATGGACCTCGACAAAAAAGAAGAGTACCCGCTAGAGTTGTACAAGGCAGCTGCGAAGCTCGGCTTCACAAGCATGGCCTTTCCCGAAGAATACGGCGGCCAAGGATGCGGCCTGCTCGAAACATGCTTAGCCGTGGAAGAGATGTGCCGAGGCGACTCATCACTCGGCGTGGCAATTTCAAGCGGCAACTTCGGAAGCGAATTCATCCTAACACACGGAACCAAAGAACAGAAAGAAAAGTACCTGCCCCCCATCTGCAGGGGCGACTACATATCCGCAGCGGCGTTCACGGAGCCAAACGTCAGCGGAAGCGAAATAACCAAGATGGAAACCACCGCAACAAAGTACGGAAACGAATGGTGGATAAACGGCCAGAAAACCTTCATAACGAACGCCCCCTTGGCCGACTTCGTCGTCGTTCTCGCACAAACGGACACGAAAATCAGGCCTACCCACCGAGGCGAAACACTGTTCGTCGTCGAAAAAGGCACCGCAGGATTCGAAGCCACAAAACTGCACAACAAAATGGGAATAAGAGCCTCCCCCACAGGTGAACTCAACTTCGACAACGTCAAAGTTACAGACTGGAACATCGTCGGCGAACTCAACAAGGGCTTCTACTACTCAATGGAGTTCTTCGACAAGACAAGAGTAGGAGTCGCAGCCCAAGCCGTCGGAATGGCCCAAGGAGCATGGGAAATAGCCTTCAAATACGCCAAACAGAGACAAGCCTTCGGAGCTCCGATACTGCAGCACGAAGCAATCGGTGTAACACTGGCCGAAATGGCCACAAAAATCGAAGCCGCAAGACTGCTCACCTACAAGGCAGCTCAACTGGTTGATGACGGAAAAATGGATCCAATGGCAACAGCGATGGCAAAGTACTACGCATCACACGTCGCGATGGAAGCCACCAACGCGGCAATCCAGACCTTGGGAGGCTACGGATACTTCGGTGAATACCGAGTTGAAAAATACCACCGCGACGCAAAAATAACCGAAATCTACGAAGGAACCTCCGAAATACAAAAGCTCCAAGTGCTCAAGTACCTCCTCAGCAAATACTAGAAAAAATCCTGAAAAAAGTCATATATGCACACAGAAGCAACTCTGTACCCGGTGATATCCGTGAGTAAAGCGTATGAAACCCTCAAGGTCGAGAGAGACCCAAACGCGTTGTGGATAATACTCAACCGTCCCCAAAGACTGAACACGTTCAACGACGTTCTGCTTGAAGAACTCGCAGACATGCTGGAAACGGCCGACAGGGATCCCAGTGTCAAATGCGTCGTGATCACGGGCGAAGGAGACCGGGCATTTAGCGCGGGCGCTGACGTGACTATGTTCCCCAAAGCGACCCCAGTGAAGGCAGAAGAATTCTCAAGAGCCGGCCAGAAAACCTTCGGCAAAGTAGAAGAGATGACCAAACCGGTCATCGCGGCAATAAACGGTTTCGCACTCGGCGGCGGCCTAGAACTAGCCCTAGCATGCGACTTCAGAGTAGCCGCTGAACACGCAGAACTCGGAAGCCCAGAAATAACTCTGGGTCTGATACCCGGATGGGGCGGAACCCAGAGACTCGTCAGAATGATAGGACTGGGAAGAGCCAAGGAACTGCTAATGCTCGGAAACAGAATCAAGGCAGACGAAGCTCTAAGAATCGGGCTCCTGCACAAGGTGGTCCACTACGACCAGCTGCGACAAGAAGTCGGAGAACTCGCCAAGAAGCTCTCGGAAGGACCCCCAATAGCCATGAAATACGCGAAATACGCCGCCAACTACGGAACACAGGTTCCCCTTGAAGTCGGACTGAGACTCGAGGCAGCACTCATGGGACTAGCGTTTTCCACCGAAGACCTCAAAGAAGGCGTAGAGGCGCTGATGTCGAGGAGAAAGGCCGAGTTCAAAGGCAAATAGCCTCAACGTCCTTTCCCTTTATCGCACATAAGCAAAACATGAATGGGCGTGCTCGATGTGAGAAAAGTAGCGGTCATAGGAGTCGGCAACTCGAAGTTCGGAGTCAGAAACGATGTAACGATTTCGGAACTTGCCTTTGAAGCTGTCAAGCCGTCTCTTCAAGATGCTGGCCTAGCCGCGAAGGACATCGAATATGTCGCCCTTGGCTCGGTCGGAGCCGGGGCTTGGTACGAAGAACTTCTTCCAGCAGTAGTCGTTTCGGAATACTGCGGAATGACAGGCGCAGGGCTGGTCCGATGCGAAGCTGCATGCGCAAGCGGCAGCGCAGCTTTCTTTACAGCCTATTCTGCAATCGCCAGCGGGCAAGCTGATGTTGCAATGGCGCTGGGCACGGAAAAAATGAGGGAAATCGACAACGCAACATCTATGGAGTGGATCGGAAGGGCTGGTTATTACTTGTGGGAATTCCACAATTTCGGCATAACTTTCCCCGCTTACTATGCACTGTACGCAACTGCGCACATGGCCCGATTCGGGACGACTGAAGAGGATCTGGCACTCGTCGCCGTGAAAAACCACAAGTACGCTGTGATGAACCCGATCGCTCACCTTCACAATAAGGTCACCGTCGACGATGTCCTTTCATCCATGGTTATTGCTTCACCCCTCAAGCTGTACGACTGCTGCCCATTAACAGACGGTTCATCCTCCATCATTCTTGCCTCAGAAGAGAAAGTGAAAGAACTGAATGTTGAGACCCCCATCTGGGTCGCCGGGATCGGCTACTCTTCAGGCACAGCCAATCTAAGCAAAAGACTCGACTTCGTCGGACTCGAAGCAAGCGTACTGGCTTCTCAAAGGGCCTACAAAACGGCTCACATCACGCCCGACCAGCTTGACCTCGCTGAAGTGCACGACTGCTTCACGATAGCAGAGATCATGGCGTACGAGGACATCGGACTCTGCAAAAAGGGGGAAGGAGCAAAACTACTGCGGGACGGACAGACTGAGATAGGCGGAAAAATCCCAGTTAACATGGATGGAGGGCTCAAAGCGAAAGGACATCCCATAGGCACGACGGGCTGTTCGATGATCTACGAACTGACCAAGCAGCTAAGAGGAGAAGCAACCGAAAGAGGCAGGCAGGTCCCGCTGAAAAACTATGTTGGACTCGCGCACAACGTAGGTGGAACAGGACACTACTGTTACGTCACAGTCCTGAAGAGGTGATGAAATGTCGTCCATGCCATCAATCAAATCCAGGGAATTAAGAATCGTACAGGAAATCCCGATAAGCAAGACTCTGAAGTTCTGGGAAGGGCTGAAAGAAGGCAAAGTCTACGCAACAAGATGCACAAGCTGCGGAAAACTGTACTTCCCCCCGAATGCCGATTGCCCCGAATGCTTGACAGCACAGGTCGAATGGGTCGAGCTCAGCAAAGAAGCCGAAATCCAAACTTTCACGCATGTTGTAATCAGACCTACAACCTTCCTCCAAAACAAGCCCTACACCGTAGCCATCGGAAAACTCGAAGAAGGAGTAAAAGTACTCGCATGGGTAACAGGCTTCAAACTGTCAGAAATCAAGGTCGGCATGAAAGTCAACCTCAACGCAAAAGTCACACCTGAAGGCAGCCTGACCTACGAGTTTGCGCCAGTCACACCCCGATGACCATTCGTTCCCGCCTTTCTATCCAGTCAACCGTCAAAGAAACCAACTCGTCTTCTTTCCCCCTGAAAGTGTGATCAGCCCCAGCTATCGTGACGAAACTCTTCGGCTCGTTTGCCGAGCTGAAAACCTCCCGTGCCTCATCCACGCCGACTATGTCGTCTTCACTACCCACCACGACAAGAACAGGCAAATCATGGAGCTTCGAAATCGCCTCACGCTCGTCAAGGCTCATCAGTCTTTCTCGCACGTCTCTCGGTCGCAAGCTTATACCGTACACCTCAAGCCTGTAGAATCTCGATACGTCACTCAGCTTGTCAATGCGCGAAACAATCAAGAATGAATACAAGCCACGTTTTCCTCTGGTGCGAACGATGAATTTCCTTACATTGTAGTCATGATTCTTGGGTGTAGACCACAAAACAAGCCCCTTAACTCTATTCTCATTCCGAAGGGCATAAAGGGAAACAGCCCCTCCCAAACTGTGCCCGACAACGAAGATCCTGTTCGACAAAACCTCTGGTCGCGATGCCACATAGTTCAACATGCATCGCACGTCTTTCTGCTCGCCAATTCCGTAATCAAACATCCCAGTGCTTTTTCCAACACCCCGGAAGTCAAACAATACGACCACAAACCCTTTTCCGCAGACAGACCTGGCAAGTTGTCCGTAGGACTTCAGAACATGAAATCCTTGAGAGTTGAGGCCGTGACATATCAAGACAGCCGGTGCCGGAACTGTGTCGGGAATGCGTATTTCACAGTAAAGAGTGGAGCCTTCACATTGCACATATGTTATCTCGGTCCTCACTTCTGAACCATCCGTGGAAAGTATTATTTGCGGTGGATCTTATAATCTGTGAACAAGGGCCACTTATGCCAGCTAGAAAGAAGAGAATTGAAGAACCGGTTAAGGCTCCTGAAAAACCATGGTTCAAGTTCTGGCCCGAAGGAGTCAGGCAACATATTGATTATCCCGAAGTACCATTGCCCGACCTTCTGAAAAAGTCTGCTCAGGCCTACCCTCATGACACTGCCACCGTCTACTTCCACAAAGAGATGACCTACGAAGAACTGAACGAAGATTCAGACAGATTCGCATCTGCGCTTGACAATTTGGGCGTAAAAAAAGGTGACAAGGTAGCTCTTTTTCTTCCGAACATACCGCAATTTGTGATAGCCTATTATGGAACATTGAAGATCGGAGCCATCGAGACTGCCATAAGTCCACTGTACAAAGAACGCGAAGTCGAGCATCAACTGAAAGATTCCGAAGCTGAAACAGTGGTCGTTCTAGACCTGCTCTATCCAGTTCTGGCGAACGTTCTGGACAGAACCCTATTAAAGAGGATAATCGTTACGCGGCTGAAGGATTATATGCCAAGCGTTACCTCTTTTCTCGGCACACTCCTGAGAAAGATCCCTTCCCAGAAGGTCGGTCGTAGACCGAATCTGCATTTCTTCAAGCAGCTACTCGACCAACACGAGGCAAAGCCGCCCCACGTGGAAATCGACCCGCGAGAAGACTTGGCTGCTCTACAGTACACGGGCGGAACAACGGGCATCTCGAAAGGGGCCATGTTGACTCACATGAACTTGGTTTCGAACGCCGTTGCGTGCGCTGAGTGGCTCAGGGGAAAAATGGCTGAAGAAACCTTTCTAACAGTGTTGCCGTTGTTCCACATATACGGCATGACGACGGGCATGAACGCACCGATCTACTTGGCAGGAAAAATGGTCATGCTGCCTCGGTTTGATGTCGTGAGCACTCTCAGGGCCATTCGGGATCATCGCGTAACCGTTTTCTGCGGGGCACCAACAATGTACGCGATGCTTCTCAACAGTCCTGAAATCAAGAAATACAGTATTTCATCAGTTCGTTTCTGCATCTCGGGCTCTGCGCCTTTGCCGCCTGAGGTTCAGAAGAAATGGATGGAATTGACAAAGGGTGTTCTGGTTGAAGGATACGGACTTACAGAATCGTCACCGGTGACACACTGCAACCCGTTGGATGCGACGATGAAAACGGTCAAGGTGGGAAGTATCGGTCTTCCTTGGCCCGACACTGACGCCAAGATTGTCGACATGGAATCTGGACAAAACGACATCGGCGTAGACCAGGACGGAGAGCTCGTCGTCAAAGGACCGCAAGTCATGAAAGGATACTGGAAAATGCCTGAAGAATCTGCCCAAGTCCTTCGAAACGGATGGCTCTACACAGGTGACATTGGAAAAATGGACGCTGACGGATACTTCTACATAACCGACCGCAAAAAAGACCTGATCAAGTACAAAGGCTACAGCGTCTATCCAAGAGAGATTGAAGACGTACTCTACGAACATCCGTCAGTCAAGATGTGCGCAGTCATAGGAAAACTGGACACTGTGGCAGGTGAAATTCCGAAAGCCTTCATTGTACTGAAAGAAGGAAAGACCGCAACAGAGCAAGAGATCAAGGAATTCGTTAACAGCAAAGTTGCACCGTACAAAGCCGTTAGAGAAGTGGAATTTCGGACAGAGCTTCCAATGACTCTTGTAGGCAAGGTTCTGAGACGAGTGTTGCAGGAAGAAGAGCGAAAGAAGACTGCAGGGACTCAAGCATAGGCCTTTCGATCAATGCAACCTTAACCTCTTCTAGGGAGAATTCAACAGCGCATCTATTCGATCCTGTTGATGACCGACGTTCCAACGCTCAAACTTGCGAAGCGGCAATCATGCCGGCTCATTCATTTTCTTTCCAGTTCTCTTGGACCATTCAGCAACGGGTATGGCAAACTGCTTCTCGACATTGCTTCTGTGTATGCTGTTGTACGTGCAGAAACATCTGACCTTCCCATCCGGAGTCGCATAGTGAATAGCACATTTTTGAACGCGGTCCATATCGATGTTCCACACATCTTGGAAGTGCATAATGCCTATCATGACTATTCTCCGCATAAGGTCGCCTAGAGCCTCATAGCTACCTTTTGTAACCACGTTCTTGATCAGGTTTCTGACAAACTCTGATTTTGCCATTGGAAGAAGCTTCAACATTTTCATTTTCGCAACGGTCTTCTTTCCCTTTGCGCCAGAGTAGTACACGTCCCAGAATACTTCGGCGAATTTGTCAACATCCACATAGTTCATGATGGGCTTATATGACCCGTCCTTGTCGATCACTAAGAATGTTGCTGCGCCACACATGGGATGCATCGCGAATTCTGGATAGATTTTGTTCTTGATCACTCCTATACCTTTGGCAATTGGCACAGGCCAGTTTACGGGTCTCCAATCAAACCG
>Ga0315288_10010514_pt1 | contig 11665 bp, 19 predicted proteins | sample YL17G11_20_MG_FD_203454 | JGI IMG/M metagenome (GOLD analysis project Ga0315288, IMG submission 203454) | Sediment microbial communities from Yellowstone Lake, YNP, Wyoming, USA - YL17G11_20 | ecosystem: Environmental > Aquatic > Freshwater > Lake > Sediment | place: USA: Wyoming | collected... | reverse complement strand
AATTACGTCGGGCGTTCCCGTTAAAAATTCATTTTGGAAATTTAATTCGTTTTTTGATACTCCGAAAAGATTATAAACTCGGCCCATTAATTTAATGGATTCGTTTTCCTCGCTCGTTCCTTTATCCATCGCTTTGCTCCAAAATTCTTTTTTGATTCCGAATTTATCCTCTAGAAATTTTTCCTCAATTCTAGTTTTGCAAGTTTCAGATAAAACCTCGGATTTGCTCCGAGGGTTTGTCATAATTCTCCCAACCTGGGACGCTCTCTCTTTATACATCGTTACTTAGTTTTAAAGATTTCAATATCGGTTAATTGACTATCAGTTAACTGAAATTCATTTAAAAGTTCATCGATTGAATATTCGTTATTGCTTATTGCGTTGCAGGCTCTAATAAAATCCTCATTTTTCAATCCTCTTTTTTTAATTTGAGGCGTTGGCGCAACGATCGTTTTAATTGTTTGACTATCGGAATGCTCTTTATCGGCATCGTCAATTGTTCCAGTTGGAACCATGAAAGAATAAAGCAAAGCATATTTTAACGCATAAGTTGTCGCCTTTCCTGCGCTTTTATCCTGGGAATCTACTCCGTGACCATAGCCCACAATTTCCATAGTTTGCCCCGATTCGTGCAATAATAAATATTTGGTTTTTACTTCCGTGAAAACAGATTGTTTCGTTTTTGGGCCATAGTTCGTTTCCTCTACCCATCGCTCAATTTTGATTGTTGGCTCGATATCAATAGGCAAAATGGCTAGTCCTGCTTTCGCCATGGCTTCCCCTACCTTTTGTTTTACGTCTTTATCCGCTACGCCTTTATAACTCGATTTTCCGTCGCCTACATTAAGGTTTTTCTCAATGTTTTTTACCTCATTCATAACTTGAATGATTGCAGCCGCTAGATTTTGCGGCCTTGTTGATTCCGCATCCTGCGGAGCCTCAACTTTCTTTTGTTGTGTTGCCATGCTTACGTTTTTTTACAAATATAACTAATTTAATTTATAGATTTTTATGCGTTAGAGCCGCATCCCTCATTTTTTAAAATTTCATATCTAGCAATTAAACTCTCAAATTTTTCAATGTCTTCCGCTCTATAAACCAAAAAGCCATTTTTAGAATTGTGCGCTTTCATTTCAGAAAGTTCGTTTTTTAAATCGTTAATGATTTTTTCGATAGTGTTTTTCATGATTCTTATTTTTGATTGTAAACATTACACATTTGAATAAACTTTTTTCTCGGTAATTTTCTAAATTGCTCGTAAGTCAATCCGTTTGCTTTAGCAATTAGAACCATTTTTGCGTTTAATTCCTCGATTGTTTTCATGTCGTTTTTTTAATTTTTGCGCCTTATTGACCTTACAAATATAGACAAATTTAATTCATAGATACATTTTTTTTAATTTTTTTATTTCATCTTTATAAAAATCGCTCATTTCCTCTATTTCCTGGGCCGAATATTTAACGGGAATATGAGCCAGGCCATCTAATAAAATTAATTTATCCGCTCCGATTTTGCGCTCTAAATTCATTCTATAAAGCGCTCCATTTCCGTGTAAATGAATGTTGCACCAATGGCATTGTGCGTGACAATTTAACTCGTTAAATCTCAATTCGGGAAATTGGCCCACGGCGTAAAAATGGCCCGCGTGATAATTTTTCCCCTCTAGTGATCTATTGCATGAAATGCAGGGATTTCCTTTATCCCTTAATCGAATGAACTCATTAAATATTTTTTGGAGTTTATTCCGTTTGTCAGATGCCGTTTCTAGTTTATTAATCATGGCCTTTTTTTTCTCTTTCCATTCGGCCATTTCTTTTTTCTCTTTTTTATTGGCTGCCAATTTTACGGCGCACTCCAAAGAACAAACGGCCTGGGTTGAATTCCTGGCCGTGAATAATTCTAAACAAATTTTACATTTCTTTTGTTTCATATTGGGTGAAATTTTGACAAAGATAGGTTAATCCCCATTTCGAATTTTCCAACGCTGCCCTCTCTATTTTTCGCCACTAATATCTCCGCTATATTTTCGGCTCTATTTCCGTTCGAGGTTATATCCTCTCCGTAATATTCGGGCCTATGCAAAAAAGCCACTATTGAGGCATCTTGTTCGATTTCCCCACTCTCTTTTAAATCCGTTAAAGTTGGGAGTTTTCCGATTTTGGCCGAATCCCTGGATAATTGAGCCAGGGCAACGCAAGGAATTTTCATATTTTGAGAAATTCGTTTAACTCCGTTTGATACTTCTGTTACTTGTTCATAACGGCTGCCTTTTGATTTTGGTAAAATCTTTTGCAAATAATCGATAATTACTATATCCACTTTCCCATCCCTTTTTAAATCTGATAAAATAATCGATATATCATTTATCGTTCGGCTGCCCTCAAAAATATGAATTTTAGAAAGCGATTCCTCTCCCTGGATAGAATAGATTCTTTTTAATTCATTATCCGAACATTCGCCGTATTTTATTCTATTTGAATCGATAGCGCTCAAATTAGCAACTATTCGCCTCATTATTTGCTTTTTGCTCATTTCTAGCGAGAAAAAAACCACATTACGACCTCTTTTAAAAGCCTGGTTAATTGCCAAAGATACGGCAAACGCAGTTTTTCCCATCGCAGGCCTCGCCCCTACAACCATCACGTCAACATCTTCTAAAATTATTTCATTATGAAAAGTTGACCATCCTAAGTCGATCCCTGGGAGTTCTCCATTTTTAGTTTTGTTATGGTCGTTTACTATATCGAAAATCGTTTCTATATTGCTGCGCTCTACATTAATCGCCTGGATAGGCTTTGCCGAATCTAAAATCTCGCTCAATTTATCATTTGTGAAATTATCGCTCTCAATTAGTTCGTTAATCTTTGCGGCTGCAATTTTGGCTTTATTGATTTGGAAAAAATATTCAACCTCTCCCAAAATGGAATTAATCATTAAATGCGCCCCGTTAGGAACCTCTTTAGTTAGGTTGGATATCTTTAGCGCCAGGCCTTTATCATTAACTCCATTCTCTCTAAAATAATTGATTATAGATATAGGGTCAACGTCTTTATTTTGCTCGAGAATAGCCCCAAAAGATTTATAAAGCCTTTCATAAAATAATGTTGAATTCCATTCGGGGTTTATTGCTCGATAGATTTCCTGCGCCGTTCTTAAATCGCTAATCATAATTAGCCCATAGATAGTTTTTAAATTGGTTCTCATAACGTCGGGATATATTTAGATAACTTTCCTTTAGTTGGCTCTTTTTTTAGCCAATTTAGAGCGGTAAGATATAAAGATTTATATTTTTTATTTCCCTTAAAATTTTCAATAGCATCTAGAACGCTATCAATTTGTTTTCTGTTATAATTTTCCTCTAATCTTAAAACCTCATCCATCGAAATAGAAAGATGGTCGAACGACCTATATTTATTTATTACATTAACATTAACATTTACATTAACATTATCAGTTGAATCTGTTGAGGTTTGTTTATCGCTTTCAACACTTGTTAACATTTGTTGCTTTTGTTGGGCCGATTGTTTTCCCGCTGCGCTGCGCTTTTCTCTAATTCCCTGCCATTTATCTAAATCTCGCTTTAATTGCTGCTTAATTGGCTCGAATGCGATATCTATTAGGATATCATTCGAAATCGGATTTAAATCGTTCACATAGCGCAAAATGTGCTTAAATAACATTCCTGCCTTTTCATCTGTTAACTTTTCTAGGGTGTGGATAATATCCGAATAGAGGATAAATCCGTTTTTGTCAGTTGCCATAATAAATTTTTTAATTTTTGCGAATGTCGAAATTTTTATTTATTGATTTCCCACTCAATTAAATTTTTTTGAACGTTCATGATTTCAATAAATAAATTTGTTGGCATTAATTCAGCGAAATCCTCAATCCCTCTTTTTATCCAGGCCTCATATTTTTCGTACATTCTAGCCTCTTTTAATTCATTACGTTCGTGATCAAAAAAAACATATTGCCACGTTGAATAAACGGAGTTATTAACGCTACATTCCCCCACGACTTTAATTAATCCCTCATCCTGCAAAACTGATAAAATACCAGTTAAGGTTTGGTGGGAAATATCTAAATCATTTCTCAATTCATAAGTTGAAATAGTTTTAAAATAAAGATTTGAGTTAAATAAATCGAGTTCCCCTGGGATTGTTTTCTTTGTTGCCGAATAGATAGCACCTAGAATGCGCTCCGTTTTGTTTTTTATATTTCCGTTTTCTACGTTAATAATCCAGGTTTGAACCTTTGGTTTTTGTTGTCTGATAGTTGCCATTTTTTTTGTTTTAAAAGATTAAAATATAAATTAAATATAAATAAATAATTTGCCCGACTATTAGAGCCAGACAACCATAATTAAAGCGCCTCATAACATTCAAAAATTCGTTTAGCCTCTTTAATTTCAGTTACAGAAAAATCGCCCTCGAATCCATAGGCGAAAATTTCTCCGTTTTCCCTGCGCTTAACCTCAAAAGAATCTAGAGGGTTTTCAGATAGCCATACGATTAGAATATTTTCAGACTTCCGAAAATTAATCGCTCTTCCGTTGTAAATTCTAGTTGTTTTCATTCATTTTTGATTTATAGATTTGACATAAAGTTCCGTTTATATTCTCGATTCGATAATCTAATTCGCCATAGAAATCGAATTTAAAATCTATCAAAGCCCCATTTAATTTATAACGGCCGCAGGGAGTTTTAACACTCCCGTTGGCCAATTTATTTTTTATAGATTCTAAAGCATAAATTAACTCGCTTGTCGATTCCGCATCGATAGATAACTCAAAACTAATTCTTTTTTTTGCGCTCATAATTCCACAAGTTTAGTTGTCAATTTTACCGTGCTATTTATATCGCTCATTTGAGCCATGCGTTGACTGAATTTAGCCGATGTTTCGTCAAATCCCAAATATAAAATTTCGCCGATTAAATCGTGTTCATTATCGTATCTTATTACTTCAAATTCTTTTCGAGCCAGGTGCAAAATATCCGCAATTTTTGCCGGGTCATCTGATACCAGGATAGACATAAATGCCTTTAAAATTCCGTTCTCTATTGCCGTTTCGCTAAATAGAATTTCATCGTTATTTAATGATAGATAGGATCGTTCTACCTGGGCTTTAAGTGATGCGTTTAATAGTTGCATCACTTTATCGTGCGTTAGTTGTTCTTTTGCCATGATTACTTTCTTTTAGTTTTTAAAGTTTGAATTTTTGCCATCATTTTAAGTTGGGCCTCGCTCATTTTATAGCCGCCTAGATTAATCTGAATTCCTGCTAAATTATCGGAGTTTAAAATAAAATCCTCATTCGAGTTAAAATTATAAAATAGAGGGGAATTTTTAAGTCTATAACTCCATAAAACCGCATCCTCAAATTTTGCCTCTATCGAAAGAACAAAAGTTCCCATTTCGGCCAATGTTGAAAAATTTTGCTTTCCCTGGATAGATTGAAAAGAAACGTTAATATTTCTCAAAGCCTCTTTATTGGCTCTCATCCATTCTTTTAATTCTGAAATTGTTAATTTGTTCATCGCTTAAATATTTATGTCTGCAAATGTATATTAATTTAATTTATAGATGCAAATAAATATAAAAAAAACCCGAAAAAAATTAATTTCTCGGGCCTTAACGCAAGGTGGCAACTAACGTAAGATGGTTATTAACCTTTCAAATTTAGTTAAAAAAACTTATTTTTTTCTTTGATACGGCAAATAAACGCTCTTTCCGGCTCTCTTTACCATTCTTAAAACTTCCTTTCTATTGCGGCCCTCTTTATAACTCACATGAAACCAATTCGCTACATCCTCGTTTCCGCCCTCAAATATTAATTGGTCGAATTCAATATTATCTATTATCCACTCGAATAAATCCCGCCCATGCAAATCTAAATCCATCGCTTCGCCTTTGCAATGTTGCGACGTTGTTGAACTCCCAGGGATAGCCCTATTTAAGGCCGCGCCTCGAAATCCGCTATTAATTCTAATAGGGCTGCCAACTTTCGTTCTAATCGGCTCAAAAACGTTTATACATAACTTTTTAGCGCTCTCTAGTTGCGCCGCATTCATTTGGTTATTTATTCCCCTAGAGATAGCCGTTTCACTTCTTTCGAATTCGGCTCTAGTTACATGAGTTGATAAATTCATCTTATTTTGTTTTATCGTTAAATTGATAGCCGAAAACGACTAACACAATATTTTTAATTAATTCAAATAAACCGTTCGACATTTCATCCGTTAATAGTTTTATCTTGAATGATACAATTTTGTCCACCATAAACAACCCCAACATCGCAGCAAGCAATAAAGAGATAAATCTTGTTAACCATTCTTTCTGCCCTAGGCTAGAATCTATCATTTTATTAAAATACCAAACCCCCAAACCAATAAAGCCAAGTGAAAATAAAACGCCTAAAATCATTATAAATCCGCCCTCTGAATACATTTTAATTTATTTTTTAATCCTGGGTTGATAATTTCTATCGAACCAAAAATAGTCGATATAAACACATTTTAAATCGTGAGTGCTTTTAATTTCTGTTACTACCCTGCGCCAAATTTCAGCATAATAGTGATAAATTTCCGAATAAGTTCTAGGATCGTTTTCCGAAAATAAATAAAATTGGAATCCCGTGTTTATAGGCTCCAACCTTTCTACAACTTTCGAGGCCTCTAAATAAAACTTTCGTTTTGCATATCTAGACGTTAACGGCCCCCTGGGAAATATCGCTCCGTTATTCATTACTCTTTTTTCTAATTATGGCATAAATCGTAAATAATACAATCGCCCATGCAATCGCCCATTTAAGCCAATCGTGTTTTTTCTTTTCGATATAATACCGAATCGGTACTTTTCGAATTATTTCCTTTTCAATATAAACCGTGTCACATTTTCCGTTGATAAAAATTGAATCCCGAACTTTCCAAATTTTAATTTTTAATCGCTCCCTTTCTAGCGTTATCGTGTCCGTTAAATTTTCAATTTTTATAATTGTGTCAACTTCAATTTTTGGTATTTCCACTCTAAACGTATCGATCAAAAAAACGCTATCCTGGGAATGAACAAAGGGATATTTTTCGACTAATCGTTGGTGCCTTTTTATAGGCGCGCATGACGTTAAAATAAATCCCGCGATTCCTATCCCTGCGAATAAGTATATTAATTTCTCAAAAATCAAAGATATTTTTTGCCATCCGTAATCCCTTATGTGGTACGGAAAACGCAGTACGTTAAAATTAGATGCTACGCCTTTACTATTAGGGCATAATTCGGTAAATCGCAGTATTTTACGTTTAAATGAGTTTTTTAATTTTTCTAATTTTTTACTAAAAAAACTGTTTTTACTCTTCGTTTTTGTCGTTTTTGCCAACATATTTTTCGACTTTATCGCTTGCTTTTTGAATGATTTTATTAGCCAAAATTTTAATGGCGTCATCCAAATATTCAGTTATTTCATTTGCAACCCAACCAACAGAAAAAGAAATAACGATAACAATTCGTTCGTTCAAATGGCTAAAAAATTGGTCTATTACTCCGATAGTTCCAAAGGCTAAAATAGCCCCTACAACCATCCCCAGGATAGTGTTTAAAACTCCAATTCTACGTTTTACTCCTTTAACAAAGGCTCCTAAAACTCCCACCATAACCGCTAATATGTCCGAAAGGTCGTTAATATTTTTCACTTTTTAATAATTTTTTTATTTATAATATGAACGTTGATTTTTGAATTTATCCCCCACAATACATTTAAGCCCTGCCTCTCGGCTAAAATCATAATAAACTATCTCGGGGCTTTCCTGGACTATCGCAGGCGTATCTAAATAGCGATAACTAGGATTGTGAGCGTTATAATCGCTTATAAATAATTGGTTCTCGCTTAATAAATATAAATCTGTTAACTTTTTAATGTGATCATCGCACGTTGGGTCAACTAAAATTTCATAAGTATTTAGATTCTCTCTAACGACCTTTTTAACCTCTCTATTTTGATAGATTAAATTATCTATCTCCGTGTTTGGTTGGCGGTTTCCAATATAACCAAAGAATCTAATCGAATCTTCGACCTGGGAGCCGCTGAAATTTATTCCCTCAATTTCCTGCTGCGAATCAAAAATAACTCTAACTCTCGCAGTTTTTAAAGCGTTTTGAATTGAATAAGGTTTAAGGTTATAAATTCCCCATGTGAATACTTGTTGAATTCCTGCGATATTATAAGAGATTTCTAAATGATAGCATCCTATCCCATCCGAATTTAAAACATCTATCCATGGAATAGTCCAATAAAATGCGTTAGGCTCATTTACAAAAGCCGATTGAATAGGCTCATAAATTGCAGCAACGCCATTTTTATAAAGAATCGCAGTTGCGGAATCGCTAGGGCTAGATAATTTAATCCAGGCGCTAGTTACGTCATTTTTCCATGTTTCAGAACCGCCGCCCGCTAAAACATCGAAAGGGCAACAACATCTAAAATACCCCCTATCTTGTTCTTCAAATATTTCGGGCAACCTAATAGAATCATATTTTTTAAATGTTCTATCCTGCAAAATATCGCATCCGCAAGGAGCCGCGGATAAAGATTCGATTTTAGGCGTTGTTAAAATAAAATCCCCGCTAGGGCAATCTTTTAAAAACTCCAAAGTCCCTAATCTAGGCGGGTCAAATCCTAAATCTTCGTCTAGGCCCCAAACGCCTCCAGTATAATAAATATAAACTATCGAGGGGCCTGCTTCAAATGAAAAATAATCTTGTCCGTTATAGATTCCTAACGAGTTTAATTGTAAATTTTCCGTTGGACTATCTTGCAGGGTTAAAATTATATTTATACAATCGCAGGCCATGTTTTTAAATTATTTCTGAATTAAATTGTGCCTTTAAAACGCCGTCAATTAAAGACAATTTATATAAATATGGAAAAAATGGAACAATATAAATGTTCGCTATTGCTTCGAATGTTGCTTCGTTTTCTGTCCAATCCGACATTACAACCAAATAAGAAATTTCTGTATTTTGGTCACAAAAAACAACGTTTCCGAATTGTTCTAGTTCTTCTACTAAAGCGTTTCTATCTACTGACATATTAATATAGTATTCTTAAATTCATTCTTTGACTTATTCGCGTTCCGTTTCCGGTTGGATAACTATTATCTTGTCCTGCTATTGCACCGGAATGTGTTGAAGAAATTGATTCACCCCAACCATAACCCGAAGTCCAACTTCCATCACGATTTTCCCAACCAATAATTAAATTTGATGTTCCGTTATAACAAAAATTAGTATCAAACAAAATTTGAATAAAACCATTCGCCGAAATAATCCAATTAAAACTCTTTACAATAGTCACATTCGAAACGGGCATATCGCTCCAATCTATTGCAGGGTTGGCGTCGAATTGCGTTGTTGCGGGCGCTAAATGCGCCATTTTTATCGTTTGATTGTTAAACGTATATGGCGTTGTATAGCCCGCTAATTGAACTTCAATACCTCTTATTTGGCGTGCCGCTCCTATTAGGCCCGCCGTGTAAATAAACGAACTCCATGTGAAGTCGTAAAATCCATAGGCGGGCGCTTCGAAAACGTTATTTGTTCCATTTGCAATTAATGAGGAGCCGTTAGTTATTGGCGTCGCACATGACGAGCCTTGAAAAAAATAAGGATTAATTATCATGCTCTAGTCCCTATTAAAGTTATTTTTAAACCTTTCGCCAAAGCCGTTCCAACTTGGTCAATGTCAATAGTTATTTCAGCGTCGTCAGTTAAAGAACTTGTAACAATCGTCGCTGGTGTTGCGGCGGTTGTACTTGTTTTTTCAGTGTTATCAATTGTTAATTTTGTTCCTAAAACTGAAACTCCATTTTGATTTATGTCAACCGTGAAAATAGCCCCCGCAGCCTGCGCCGTTGATAAAGATGCCCGAACCGATGTTAATGTCATTGCGTGAGGCATTCTAAACGTAACTTTCGACGTTCCAATAGTTAAATTGGTTGTTTCATCCGATGTTGCTAATTGAATTTCAGCGGGCAAAGATTGAAACGAAAGTGATCCCGAACCATTTGTTCTAATTACTTGCCCATTTGTCCCGTCAGCATTTGGTAAATAATATACTTCGTTAATTTGAATTCCAGTGTTATTAATTTTAATTTGTTTATTTGCGATAGCGCCAATATATCTTAATAATAAATTTGTCGAAGTTCCAATTATAACCGTACCTACTCCTGCGTTTATTAATTCCAAATCGAATAAATTCGGATTCAATGCCAAAGAAGATAATTTTGTTCCGTTGTCAATATTTACAATGAAAGCGCCACCTATTGGAGAAGCGTCTTGAAATTCTAAAGATTCAGCATTTAAGTTAACAATTCTTGTACCAGTTAAAGTTCCGTCAGCGGTGTAAACGTTATCATCTACTTTATTATTGAAATTTGACCAATCTGTATTACTTAATTTTCCAGTATTTGCCGCTGAAGATATTGGAATATTAAACGTATGCGTGTCAACTGAAGAACTGATATTAAAATCTGTTCCCGACGTTCCAGTTGTTAATAATTGCGTCGCCGGTATCAAACCATTCAATGAACTAATTCCATTTGAAAACGTCGTTGTTACGCTACTAACGCTACTATCTTCGGTGTAAAGCGTAATTGTTTTACCTTGTGGGTTTGCAATATCAACTTTTACAACTATTCTGTCAGTTGCTAACAAAGTTATTCCCGTTGGAATTGTAACCCCTAAAGTATAAAGGTCTTTAGTGCTTCCGCTTGTTATTTCTTCAGCAATACCAGTTCCAAGAATAGTAATTGTAGTTCCGTCCCATTTTTCAATAACACATTGAATTGTCGGAAAACTCGCACCACCGCCAGTTTCCGATAAATAACATTCAAAAAGCCAAATTCCCGCTGGAACGGACAACTGATTTGGTTCGTTTATGTCAGTAATAAAAGACGCAATTGTTCCCGTTGTGCTTCGTGTAAAATTAGCCGCCGCGCCAGTTTGTGCGACTTTGCTTAATTCATACATTGTTTGTCCGTCAATAATTCCTTGTGAAGTATTTCCATTGAAATAATAAACCGAACCGCCGCCGCCGCCCCCGACGATTGGAAAATTTCCAAGTGTTCCGTCGCCTCGAATGTATTGTGACGCGATACCATTAGGATCATCTAACTTATCATCTAATGCAGATTGCAAATCTGTTTGATCAATTAAATTTCCAACAATATCTCCCCAAGAAATAATTGTAGATCCGGTATTCTGCCATGTCGCATTACCAAAGCCGTCAGTTGTCATTACTTGACCTGCTGACCCGTCAGAATTCGGTAAAAGATACGCATTGTTTATAACAACTCCTTGTTCGTTTGCTTCAACTCTATATTGCGTAATTCCGTCAGTAAAATTTAAAGCCGAACCAACGCCATTAACCTGCAAAGAGGCATAATTAACGCCATCGTTTATTGTTAATTGCGTGTTTATTGGGTTTAAATCAAAATTTAATCCATTAGATGGAATTGAACCTTGAATTTGTAGGAAAATTTGCGCTAAAGTTTGACTAAATTTAGAAAACTCAAAAGTTCCGTTGCCTATAATAACTTCGAATTCTCCTTGATTATTTGAAATAAAGGACAAAATGTTTCCGTCAATATTTACCGCGCGACTTCCAGTGAAAGTT
>Ga0315288_10010513_pt1 | contig 11665 bp, 7 predicted proteins | sample YL17G11_20_MG_FD_203454 | JGI IMG/M metagenome (GOLD analysis project Ga0315288, IMG submission 203454) | Sediment microbial communities from Yellowstone Lake, YNP, Wyoming, USA - YL17G11_20 | ecosystem: Environmental > Aquatic > Freshwater > Lake > Sediment | place: USA: Wyoming | collected... | reverse complement strand
AGAGCCTCATAAGCTGTCGGGATGGTCAATTTCATTTGGCCGTTCGTATCTTCCCACTCTATCACTCCCCATTTGCCATGCCGACGCACAACCGCCTCTCGCCCGTAAAAGTCAGCAATTGAATCGTACTCTGCACCGGAAACCAATGTATCGCGAATGGTGTGCTTGTCAGCGTAGTAGCCTGTCCAGACAGCCCATTGTCCTTCTTTGCGGACTGGAAGTGGATGGCTTGATCCGACATAATCAAATTCAACCGGCGCACGCACGACTTCCCAATTGACCATGCCCCACTTCTGGCCGACACGCACTCGCGCCAAGGCACCCTCACGAAAGGAACCGGCACTGTCGAACTGAGGTTCAATAGCCATTTTGCCATGCTCGTCTATGTAGCCCCATTTGCCGTTGACTTCCACCGGCCACAAGCGGATCAGGTCGCCGGATACCGCGACTTGGATGGAGGCCAGCCAGACACTGAGTGCAACCAGTACGCGAGTCATAACGTCCTCCTTGGGCGCGCTAATCCCCCATTAAGCCACGATCTGAACGAAACATACGACGTCATCATTAGAGAATCGAAGAGCTCCGATTGCGCCTTTGTCGCTCTCCTGAGCGGCGGTGGCAAGGCGGTCGGAGACCGCCGTTAGTTTTTCATTCGAGGACACAGCAGGCTGTGTCCCTACAAGATCGCTTTCAGCCGCAGGCATTCGGTTCGTGACGCTTCGGCGAAATCGGGGCCGGAGGAGGCGTAGATCACGCTGCGCGAGAAATTGAAGAGGCCGCTCGCGCCCTTGCTCTTTAAGAGTGTGGATACGCTCTGCGTGTTGCCGCCCTGTGCGCCGCCGCCGGGCAAAAGGAGCAGCAGGTCATTGGCCACGTCCAACACCTTGGCTAGCGCGTCCGGTTTGGTGGTTCCCAACACCAGCCCGATGTTAGGATGCGGACTCCACGTACGAGCCTGCCGCGCGATGTTCAGATAAAGCGGTTCACCGTGTACGTCGAGGTCCTGAATCTCTTCCGCGCCGGGATTCGAACTGGCGCAAAGCACAAACACGCCACGCTCCGGATGCCGAAAGAACGGCTCAAGAGGGCGGCCTCCCAAATAGGGCTGAACCGTCACCGCATCGGCCTGCACCCGCCCGAAGAGCGCCCGCGCGTAAGCCTCGTTGGTGTGCTCCACGTCGCCGCGCTTGCCGTCGGCAATGAGCAGGACCCCGCTACCCACAATCCGGCGGAGAGACTCCAGAATCTCCCAGCCCTCGCTACCATAAGCCTCGAAAAAAGCGAGGTTTGGCTTGTAAGCCGCGACGATGTCCCGGGTGGCCTCGATAATTTCCCCGAGGAAAGCCCGCACCCCAACCGAACGCGGGAGTAGAGCCGGATCGGGATCCAGACCGACGCACAAAGGCGCGCCCGCCCGCGCGATACACTCGAACCAGCGGTCCCGGAAGCTGCCCGGCATAGGGGATTTATCCTTAGAATCTATGAAAGGTAAGCATTTTGATGGGGAACGTCAAGACGCGGCTGGCAGGCTCCCTGCTTGGCTTGAAACTCGGAAGCCGAATCCGTATCTTAAACGGATATGATGGGCCAGATAACGCTCTCTTATGAGGATGCGCGATGCCGACACTGATCGAGCGGTTCCTCCTCGAAGGTCTCTTTCTCCTCGGGCAGATGGCTCCCTACCTGACTTTGGGGTTCATCTTCGCCGGACTGCTCCATGCCTTCGTGCCCAAGCGGGCGGTGGTGCGTCATCTGGGCGGCGAGACCGTCGGCTCGGCGGTGAAGGCGGCGGTGATCGGGGTACCCATGCCGCTCTGCTCGTGCGGGGTGGTGCCGACCGCAATCGGGCTGCGCAAGCGCGGGGCCAGCCGGGCGGCGGTGGTATCGTTTCTGGTCTCCACGCCGCAGACCGGAGTGGATTCCATCGCCGCCACCTACGGTTTTTTTGGCTGGGTGATGGCGGTCTTTCGCCCTCTTGCCGCCTTTGTCAGCGGCATTGCGGCGGGGGTGGCCACGCTGCTTCTCAAGCGCAATGCCAGCGACGATGAGCACTGGCTGCGTTACCACGTCCGCGCCGAGGATGCGCTCGAGACCGAAGGAAACGGGGCATCGGTTTTCATCCGCTTCGCGCGCGGAATGCGCTTTGCCTTTGTGGAACTTTTAGGCGACATCTCGCTCTGGCTGGTTCTCGGCCTGGCGCTGGCCGCCGCTATTTCGCTGGTCATTCCAGATGATTTCTTCGCCGACCGTCTGCCCGGGGGAATCGTGCAGAAGTTGGTGATGATGATCTTCGGCATTCCTTTATACGTGTGTTCCACCGCCTCGATTCCCATCGCCGCCGTGCTCATGACCAAGGGCGTTTCCGCGGGTGCGGCCTTCGTGTTTCTGATGACCGGGCCGGCCACCAATGCCGCCACCATGCTCATCATTGGCCGCGTCATGGGCCGGCGGGTGCTGACGGTTTATCTCTTGTCCATTGCGCTCTTGGCCCTCGGGTTCGGCGCCGCTCTTGATTTTCTGACCGCGCGGTTCGGCCTGACCATCGAAAGCGCGGCGGCGCACGAGCACATGCTTCCCGACTGGATCACGTGGGGAGCCGCCGGGCTGCTCACCTTCTTTATCGCCCTGCATTTCGTGGAATGGCTGGATCGGCGCTTTTTGCGGAGAGGAACGATGGCGGGAGAAGAAAAAGGAATGGAGCTGTTCGTGGAGGGCATGACCTGCTCGCATTGCGTCCGCACGGTCACGGATGCGCTGAAAAACGTGCCCGGTGTGACTCACGCGGAGGTGACGCTGGCCACCGGCCGCGCTCGCGTGACAGGCGAAAGCCTCAGCCGCGAGAGCCTGAAGAAGGCGGTGGAGCAGGTGGGATACAGAATCAAAGACTGAGAGAAACCCACGCCTATGCCTCCTCTGCGGCGATTAGGCCGCTATGTATTCAGCGATTGGACGCGCCGCGCCATCAAGTTCGATCTGCTTCGGCTGCGCGCCAAGCTGCGCGGCCCGAGGCGTTATCGAAAACCATCGTCTCCGCTGATGCACTTGGGAAGCGGAAGCAACTACGTCAAAGGATGGGTAAACGTGGACGTGGCGGGGGCCGACGTCAACATAGACTTGACCGCTCGCCCCTTGCCGTTCTTCGATAATTGTTTCGAGGCGGTGGTGAGTCAACACCTCATCGAGCACCTCGATCTGGAGACGGAGACCTTTGCGCTGCTACGTGAATCATTGCGCGTGCTGAAACCCGGCGGCGAACTGTGGCTCTCGACGCCCGATCTGGCGAAAATCTGCCGCCACTATCTTGAAGACGGCGCACACGCTCTTTCCGAGTACGTTCGGCATCGTGATCCGCTTTCGCTGCCGGCGGACGCGCCGGAGCGCTTTGTGGTGAACACCCTGTTCTTTCAGCGCGGGTATCACCGGAACCTGTTCGATTTCGAGCTGCTCTCGTGGGCGCTCACGCGGGGTGGTTTCGGCGACATTCAGCGCGTGGACGAGAAGGACCTGTCGGAGCGTTTTCCGGCTTTTCCGCCGCGCAACGACGACTATGAAGTTCTCATGGTGCGCTGCCGAAAACCCGTGGGCGGTATGCGGTAAGTTCGCCGCGAACGGGCGGGCTGTCAACGAGCTGATATCATTCCCGAGGTCGAACATGCCGTCACTCCCGGAGACAAAAGGAACAGATGCCGACAGCCGCGCATGGCTTCGGCGGCTGGGCGCGGCCATGATTGTCTGCGCGCTGCTTTTGGGGGCAGTGATCGCGTTCTGTCACCTGGGTTTCGAGACCAACGACGACATCGCCGTTCTGAAGCTGGCGGCAGGGCTCTATGACGGCCATCCCGGCGAGTTTCTAGTCTTGATGAACGTGATCCCGGGGCTGCTGCTGAAGGGTCTCTATGGGCACGTTCCCCATGTGCCGTGGTACGAGATTCTGCTGCTGACGGTGCATTTTCTGGCGCTGTCCCTGCTGCTGTTCGTGCTGTTCCTGCGGCGTTTTTCGTGGCGGACGCTGCTGTTGTTTGTCTCGTTCTTCCTGACCTTCGAGCTGGTGATTCTCTGCCGGATGAGCTACACCACCACCGGTTCTCTGGCTGCCCTGGCTGGGGTCCTCTTGGCCGTTGCGGCCTTCTCGACGGAGAAGCTCCTCCCGAGGACGGTGTTTGCGATCATGGGAGGGGTTCTTGTGGTCGCGGCAGGGTTGCTGCGCGGGCATTCCTTCGCGCTCGTGCTCCTGCTGGCAGTTCCCCTCCTGCTGGGAGTGGAGCGCCGGCTTCGCCTTCGAGTCTGGATGACTATCGGGCTGGCTTCGGTGGTGACTCTGGGCTTGCTGCTGTACAGCCAGCGGGTCAACGTGGCGGCGGGATGGGGTGATTCCTATGAACTGAATCGTTGCCGATTTGCGCTGCAAAACTTTTCGCGCTTGATCTTCAATGAGAAGACACGGCCCTATTATCAGGAGGTGGGATGGGATGGACAGGACGTGGACGCCTTCCGGCACTACTTTTCCTATGATAGCCGCGTATTTGCAACCACGACGCTGACACACCTGGCAGATCGCGTTCCGGTCAGCCGCCCCGCTGGCGAGGTCATCGGGATCATCCGCGACAATCTGTCTTATCACAAGTTCACACTCCTGTTCGCGGCGGCCGTGGTCACTCTGGTCCTGCTGCGAACAGACCGAAAATCCCGCTGGATCATGATCCTGACAGCGGGTTGGTCGGTGGTGATGTTTCTTGGGCTTGCCAGTACGGCCAAGCCAGCCTTCCGGGTGGTGCACACTCTGATCCTGTTCAACGCCGGTGTCGCTATCTTCCTGCTCAGCGCCTTCAGCCGTCTACAGACCGTGCGCGAGCGGGCAGTGTCGGCTCTCCGAAGACGGACGGAGATCGCCTTGGTGGCTGTGCTGGTGGCCGGCGCGCTTGTCCAGGGCTACCGCATGATGAAGGAATCGGAAAGGACCCGGGTCAGAGGCCGGCAGTTCGAAGAGTTCGTGAGCGTGGTCAGGCGGCTGGGGCCTGATGCGATTGTGGTTCCCTACAGCGGGACCCCATCCTTGCCCTTGTTCGTGGATCTCGACCTGCTGAATAACCCCCGGTCCATACCGGGCGGCTGCCTGATTAACAGCCCGGTCTACCATACCGTTATGCGAAACCTCGGTATGACGGAGGTCCACGAGGCGCTGTTGCAGCGTGAACGCTGCTATCTGGTGGTTGGCGCACGGACGGACGATCATCTCCGGGAACATCTGCCTCCCTTTTTCAAACGGCATTACGGCGTGGACATTTCGTTTCAGACCGTCGCCCGCACGGGTGACCGAATCATCTACCGGCTCATTTCGTCGTCACCCAGCGGCACGATGCCGTAGTGGCGCACGGCCATTCGCGACGGTCTTCCGCCGAGCAGGGGTCGCCGACCCTGCTTGAATCTTGGCGTCGCGCCGACGAGCAAACGGCTCATAGCATGCAGGAGGCGATTCATGCCATCACTTCTCAGGACGGACGGGGCAGACGTGCACGGAAGGGCATGGCCGGGTCGTTTGGCGGCGGCGGCGCTGATCGCGGCGCTTCTCTTGTTGGCGGTGCTCGCGTTTTGTCGTTTGGGATTTGAGACCAACGACGACGTCGCCATGCTGAAACAGGCCGCGGGGCTTTACGGCGAGCGGCCCAGTCCGTATCTGCTCCTGATTAACGTGGTGCTGGGAGCGTTGCTCAAGTTTCTTTATGTGCAGTTCTCGCACGTGTCTTGGTATGAAATTCTGCTGCTGACGGTGCATTTTCTGGCTCTGTCCCTGCTGCTTTTCGCGCTTTTCCTGCGGCGTTTCTCGTGGCGGACGCTGCTGCCGTTTCTCGCGTTCTTTCTGATTTTCGAGCTGGTGGTGCTTTTCCGGATGAGTTTCACCACCACCGCCTTCATGGGCGGGATGAGCGGAGTGGTGCTGGTGGTCGCCGCCTTTTCGACCGAGAAGCCGTTCCCGAGCACCGCGTTTGGGATCGTGGGAGGATGTCTGATCGTGTTGGCGGGGATGGTGCGCTTGTATTCTCTCTGGCTGGCGCTGGTGCTGTCGGTGCCCTTCCTGTTGACCGTGGAGAGGCGCCCGCGCCTCCGAATCTGGATCACCATCGCGCTGGCGACGGCGGCGAGTTTCGGTCTGGCGCGATACAGTCAGCATCTCCACAGGCAGGCGGGATGGACCGATTACCTCGAGCAGAACCGCTACCGATGGGTGCTGCAGGACTCCCCGCGCCTCGCGATCACGGACGAGTCACGGCCCTATTTCGACGAAGCGGGGTGGGACGAGCACGATGTGGCCCTTTTTAAGTATTTCCTCTTCGACGACCGCGTGTATTCCCTGGAGAAGATGAAGTACCTGTCGGAACGTATCGCCGCTCGCCGCTCTCTTCATGAGATGATCGAGCAGGTACGTTACAATCTGTCCGTGCACAAGGTTACTATTCCGCTGGCGGCGGCGTTGGCCGGTTTAGTGCTGCTGTTAGGGAACCGAAAAAACCGCCGGATCATGGTCTTCACGGCGGCGTGGTCAGTGGTGGTTTTCCTTGGACTTGCCTTTGCAGCCAAGCTGCCCTTCCGGGTGATGCACTCCTTGATCCTATTCAACGCCGCCGTCGCCATTTTTCTTCTCTGCGATACGGCCGGCCCGCGACTGACGGCGGGCCTGCGGCGATGGATGGTATTGGCTTTGATCGCTGTGCTGGCCGCTGGAACTCTTCTACAAGGCTACCGAATGAGGAAGGAATTAGAGAGGAACCGGATCAGAGGCGTGTGGTTTGACGAGTTCGCCGGCGCGCGCTCGCGGCTGGAACCCGATGCGGTTCTGGTGAACTATGGCGGGACGTACCCTCTGCCGCTGTTCGTAGATCTCGACAAGCTGAGAACCCCTCGCACCCTTCGCACCGGCGGGATGATCAACAGTCCGATCTACGAAGCGAGGAAGCGCAAGCTCGGAGTGACGGAAGTCCACGAGGCGCTGTTGCACCGTGAACACTGTTATCTGGTGCTGGACCAGGACATGGATTATCACATCCGCGAGCATCTGCCGCCGTTTTTCAAGCGGCACTATGGAGTGGACGTCTCGTTTGAGACCGTCTCACGCGCCGGCCGCTGCCTTATCTACCGCCTTGTTCCCTCGGGCACGACCGCGCCGAACCTTCCGTAGCGCGAGTTCTCGAAAGGTTTTCCGCCGTTGTCGGTCTACAGACCGGCAATGGCGCCATTGCGGGCTTGTAAGCCCACAACGGCGCAACGCGCAGACCTTGTTGAAGACTGGACTAACGCCGCGAAGAAAAAAAGGGCACAGCAAGCTGCACCCTAAGAAAGACGGACATAGCAGGCTATGTCCCTACGGTTTCGGCGAGGGCAGGTTCATCACTTGCCGCCGCTTGAGAGCGTGCAGGCGGGCGAGGGTTTTGTTGTAGATTTTCATTTCCGGGTCGCGCCGCACGTCGGTGTTGTCGGCGTGGCGGCGGTAGCGGTAGCAGACCTCGTGCACGCGGCCCACTTCGTATTTTTCGCCGACCTTTAGAACCAGATCGTAATCCTCGCCGTAATGGCCGAGTTCTTTCTCGTCGAACAGGCCGAATTGCAGCATGACCGAGCGGTGCCACACTCGCGGCGCGCCCGCGCCGTCCACCCGCAGAATGTTGTTGCGGTTGTATTCGAGATGTTTTATTATCCCGAACTCGGGAAGGGGATTCCCGGTCTCGTCCATGAGTTCGTAGTAGCCGATGGCAAGGCCCCACGCGGGATTGGCTTCCAACGCCGCCGTCATTTTGTCGAGTGTGTGCGGCAGATATTCGTCATCGCTGTCGAGTTGGGCCACATACTTTCCGTGGGCGGCCTTCACGGCAAGGTTGAGGGACAGAGCAATCACGTTGCGGTCATTCTCGATGAGGCGGATGCGCGCGTCTTTCCCCGCATAGCGGCGCACGATCTCGCGCGTGCGGTCCGAAGAGCCGTTGTCCACGATCACGTATTCCCAGTCGCTGAAGGTCTGCGCCTGCACCGACTCGATGGCTTGGCCGATGAATTTTTCGCGATTGAAGACGGCGGTGATGACCGTCACCATCGGCGAGAGCTTGACGGGAGACGGCGGAATGAGAGCGCGCTCGCCTTCAAGATACGCCTGCTCGCGGCGCAGGAAGCTTCCGAAAACGGCTTCAGTCTGCCGTTCGTCTTCGGGATCCATGAAGAGATACGAAAAGCCGCCGAGCTTGCCGCGACCGGGGAAGAACAGTTTTTGTTTGGCGGCGTCGGCCCCGGCGTCGGCAACCGGCGCGGGAATGATTGCCAGCGGGCCGCCCACGTGCACGCGCTGTCCGCTGCCCCAGCTCTTGAGCAGCAGATCGTAGAAGGCCGCGCGGGGATTTTGTTCGTCAAGGCCGCCGGTCTTGAGCAGCCACGGCACACGCACCGCCCACAGCGGGCCCCAGTCTTCGCGCTCGCTGATGTCGCCGATGTCCGCGCGCACGGTCTGTTGTTTATCACCTGCGGCCTCGCGCAGAAAACAGTCACCGTAGAAGAAGCGGCCTTGTTCGTGCATGCGGGCCGCCTCCGTGAGGCGCTCGCGCCAGCCGGGAGCGAATTCCAACAGATCGGGTGGAGCGAAAATCACGAGACCTTCGGCGGCGCGCTGAACCGCCTCATTTATGCAGGCCGCGAAGTTGCGCGCATCCGCTTTCAGCGAATGCGGGTTTTGGCCGTCGCCGCCGGCGAGAAGAACCGGGCCGTGCGCCGCCTCCCCAAATGTGGCCGGCCGCTTGCCCTTATGGGCAAAGGTCCAGATGGTCAGTTTCATGAAACGTGCTCAAAAGTCAGTTCACTTGAATCTCGTAACGGCTACTAACCGACCCCCTTCTAACTTCCCCCATGGAACGGGGGAAGGATCGGATCTCCCCTCACTTCGTGGGGGGACAAGAAGGAGGGTGGTGGGTGACCCCGCGTCACAACATAACCCCCCTTACCCCCCTACTGAAGTAGGGGGGAAATCCATTTCCCCCCGTGGACGGGGGGATAAAAGGGGGGCCGTTGTCATCCTTCTCATTCTCGCTTTCTCCCTCTGCGCCCGCGCCGAGACGGTGGCTCTGGCTCTCTCGGGCGGCGGCGCGCGCGGCTTCGCTCACATCGGCGTGCTGAAGGCATTGGAGGAAGAGAACCTTGAGCCCGATCTCATCATCGGCACTTCGATGGGCGCGGTAGTGGGCGGCCTCTATGCGGCGGGCTACCGCGCGAGCGAACTTTCCTCGCTGGCCGTGTCCACCGATTGGGGCAACCTCTTTCTGGATCGTCCCGCCCGCCGCAATCTCTTTTTAGGGAAAAAGGAAACCATCTCGCGGCACATCATCAGCCTGCGCTTCCGCGGCTGGGTTCCCGAAGTGCCGCTGGCCTTGAGCAGCGGTCAGAGACTCACCGAGCAGATCTTCAGCCTCGTCCAGCGCGCGCCTTACCAGCCGTGGCCGTCCTTCGACGATCTGCGCATTCCGTTCCGCGCCATGGCCACCGATCTGGTCAGCGGGCAGCCGGTGATTTTCAGCCGCGGTGATCTGGCCGAGGCCATTCGCGCTTCCATTTCGCTGCCGCTGGTCTTCGCGCCCTACGCGCTGGACACGCTGCTGTTGGCGGACGGCGGCGTGATCGAGAATATTCCGGTGGAGACCGCTCGCGCGCAGGGGGCCGACGTGGTGGTGGCGGTGGACGTGAGCACCGGCCTTTCCAGCGACCGCTTCGACATGCCGTGGGAACTGGCCGACCGGGTGACTACGGTCATGCAGCGTCAGCGCAATACCGACTCGCGGGCCGGGGCCGAGGTGCTGCTGACTCCCGACGTTGGCGCGCACAAGTCCACCGACTTCACCGAGATTGAGGGTCTCATCGAAGCCGGCTATCGCGCCGCCAAGGAACACATGGGCGAGCTGCGCGCGGCCTTCGCCCGTTCGTCGCACAGCCACCACAGCGCGGTCTTCTGCTCGAGCGCGCTCTACGCACGGCTCATGGAGCAGGCGACTCCCGGCTCGCTGCCTCCTCTGCGCTACGACTTTGCGGGAGTCAAGCTCCTTCCCGATTCCGCCCTTGCCCGCCTGCCCGCAGGACACGATGGCCTTTCCAAGCTCGCGCACGTGCGCCGCTCCTACACGGATTTGGGCTACACGCTGGCGCACGCGGTGAACCTCGATTTGTCGAGCGACCGCACCTTGCACAGCCGCTGGGAAGAGGGGCGCATCCGCCGCGTGACCGTGGCCGGGCTGCGCCGCTATCCGCCGTCGGTGGTGCTGCGCGAATTTCCGCTGGACAAAGGCGACGTTTTCAGCGCGCGCCGCGCGCGCCGCGGGATCAGCGCCATCTACGGCAGCGATCTTTTTGAGACCGTGTCGCTGGCGGTGCAGCCTTCCGACAGCGGGGTGGATCTCACGTTGCGCGTGCAGGAGCGGCCCTCGCCGCAGATTCGCCTCGGAGCGGGCTATTCTCTGGAACGCCGCGGCCGCGGCTTTGTCGAAGTCCTCAATGACAACGTGCTCGACTTGGGCGGTCGGCTGGAACTCTTCGGCAAGTACGGCGAGCGCGATGAAGAGGCCCGCGCCATTCTGGCCTTCGACCGCATTCCGCTCTTCCGGCCGCTGGATCGCGCGTTGCAGGGGTTTTCGACCACCGAAATCCGCACCGGCTGGAAGCGCGAAGAGTACAACTTCTACACCCCCGACCACCGCGACACGTCGTTTTACTTTTTTGAACGGGCCACCGCCGAATTGTGGATGGGCCGCGCTTTCCGCCGCTGGGGCGCGCTCACCGGAGGAATCCTCTATGAGGACGTGCGCGTGGGCGGCGTGCTGGTGGAGCCGACGGCGCACGCCACCAAGATCGGCGTGCGCTCGGTGATTGACACCAAGGACAGCTATCCGTTTCCGAGCAGCGGCATCGGCTTCAATCTGCGCTATGAGTACGCGCTGCGCTCGTCGGTTCAGGGCCGCGCCTTCAACCGGCTGGTCGGGCTGACCGATGTTTACGTGCCGCTGACGCACCGCTGGGTTCTGCACGGCCGCGGCGACTACGCCTGGAATGACCGCATCCTGCCGCTGTGGGCTCAGTTCCAGTTAGGCGGCGAGGAAAGCCTGCTCGGCTTGCACGTGGCCGAACGCTACGGCAACTGCCGGTTGTCCGTGCTCGGAGAATTGCGCTGCGATCTCATCTCGCGCTGGCTGGCCGACGCCTATGTCTCGGGGCTTTACACCGTGGGCGCGGTCTCGCAGCAATCCGATCCGGTGCCGCCCTCCGACAACTATCAGCACGGCGTCGGCCTCTCGCTTGCCTTCTCGACCTTTGTGGGGCCGATTCGCTTTACGGCGAGCGAACTTCTGCGCTCCAAATACGGCCGCGAGGACACCCGCCTCTACTTCAACCTCGGCCATGAGTTTTAGCCCAGACCCCCACCCGGGAGGGTGCGGGCTAGTGAATTGATTCCGCCGAGCAGGGGTCGCCGACCCTGCCGGAATCTCCGCGGCGATCAGACATGACGCTCCACCGTCGCGCACAGACCCACACCCGGGAGGGTGTGGGCTAGTTATTCTGAGCGGGTGGGGGTAGTGGATTAGCCCTCCACAAACTTCCTCAGTTCCGCAAAGAACCGGCGGTTGCGGCGAAAGGCGCGGGCATAGTC
>Ga0315288_10010512_pt1 | contig 11666 bp, 4 predicted proteins | sample YL17G11_20_MG_FD_203454 | JGI IMG/M metagenome (GOLD analysis project Ga0315288, IMG submission 203454) | Sediment microbial communities from Yellowstone Lake, YNP, Wyoming, USA - YL17G11_20 | ecosystem: Environmental > Aquatic > Freshwater > Lake > Sediment | place: USA: Wyoming | collected... | reverse complement strand
AGACGGGCTGGTCATCAAGGAGGAGAACATATCGTCGATGGGCCTGCTCAAGACCGTGGTAATCCCCGTGAGCTGGAAGGCCAGCTTCCTGGGAACCTTCAAGCTCAAGGCCGTGGCTAGCATCCTCGGGGACGCGAACCCGCCGGACAATGTGGTCGAGGCGCAGGTCAAGGTGATTGAAAAGGCCGGAGGGACCGGCCCATCGGCCCAGAACCCTCTGAGCTTCAAGGTGGGCTCGCCGCTGTTCTTCCTGCTGGTCATCGTGGTGGTCATAGGCATCCTGGCAACGGTAAGGTACATGCTGAACCTGCGGGGCGAACAGTCCACCCGGGACCTCTACGAGAGCATATACGGCGAGGACCTGGTGCAGGAACACGAGGCGAAGAAGGCCGGGGACGAATACAAGAAATACGACAAGGGCAGTCCCTAGTACGCAGGTCCTCCTGCGTCGACAATAGGGTTAAATATCCCCTATATGCAGAACTGGCTGATGGTCGGTGATGGGAACATGAGGTGCCGTAGGGACCGGGGCAGAGCGGGCCGCCTAGCCCTGGCCCTGCTCCTGGTTTTGGCCTGCGCACCCGTCCTCACGGCCTCGGCCTCCATTTCCAACCGGGGGCCGACCTTCCAGATGGTGAGCGCCCTGCAGGTCACCGAGGAGTACGACCCGCAAACCGGCCAATACAGCGGCCTGTTCCCGTTGCTCGTGAACAACTCCGGGGACGCGGCCGGCGACGGGGCCCTGACGGTCCTGGGCCTTCCCACGGGCTGGACCTGGGTCCTCGTCGAGGGCCAGGGCATCCTCGCCTCGGTTCCCCCCGGCGCCATGGTCCGCGCCACGGTCCATGTCGAGGCCTCGGCGCCCCTTCCGGGGGAATACCCCTTCCAGGTCCGCATCGACCCAGGCCAGGCCATCATGCAGTTCAGGGCCAGCATCCCGTTCCTCGGGGCCCTAGGGCTCGACTGCGCGCCCGAGGCCGTCGGAGGCGTCGACCTGCCGGCCAGGCTGCAGGTCATCGTCCGGAACCTGGGGAACGGCCCGGACCACTTCGACCTCGAGGTCTTGCTCCCGTCCAGCGCATGGTGGTACGAGACCACGGACCCGCTCACCTCGCCGACCGTGAACATCTCGGGCAGTTACACATGGTCCATCTCGGTCCACGTCCCATACTCTGCCGAGGCCACGCCCGAGGCAGGCCCCGGCTACAGGGTCTGGTTCAAGGCGGTCTCGCGCACCAACGGCGAGGCCTTTGCCATGAACATGACCGCTGTGCGGGTCATCCAGCGCAGGGCCATCGACCTCGACTTCCGCTCGCCCCTCTATGTCCAGGGCGAAGCGGGTTCCGTGATCACGACCGAGGCGATCCTCGAGAACGAGGGCAACGGCCCCGAGCAGGTCACGCTATCGGCCCAGGCACCCGACGGCTGGAGCGTCCAGATACCCAAATCGGTCCGGGACCTGGGGCCCTTCGAGCGGATCACGGTCGCCGTGTACCTCTCTCCGGGCCCGGAGGCGTCCTCGGGCGATTATTCGGTCCTGCTGACGGCCAAGGCTGCGGGCACGACGCTGTCGGCCACGACCGTGACCACTGTCTCCATACCGTCGAGGAGCGGCCTCTGGCTCGAGGGCCCGGCCCAGGAAGGCCCCGACCCGTCGCCCGGCGGCGAGGTCGCGGTGAACTTCACGCTCAGGAACGGCGGGAACCACCTCGAGCTGGTCCGGCTCTTTCCGACGGAAGTCCCGGCCGGCTGGGCCGTGTCGGTGTCGCCGTCGCTGGTGTCCCTGCCGGCCTGGGGCCAGGTCCAGGCCCGGGCAACGGTCAAGGTCAGCGGGGTCCCCTTGGAGGCCCTGGCCGGGGCCCACACATTCAGCATTTCCGCCGGTTCCCTGTTCTCGGATGCCCACTCATCGCTCGCGGCCCAACTGAACGTCCGTGGGGTGGCGGGTCTCGAGCTCACCGCCGAGGTCCCCTACTGGGCCATGAACCCTATGGTGGACCCGGCCCCGGTCTACATCTTCCGCCTGAGGAACACGGGTAATGTCCAGGTCACCGCGGGCCTCAGGTTCACCTCCGCCGACGGACACGCCGGCTGGCTGCGGCCGTCCAGGGCGGCTATAACAGTGGCCCCGGGGGACATAGGCTCGTTCCACGCGGCGGTCTTGGCCCCGGACTACGCCTTGCCCGGCGACCACAGTTACACGGTCACGGCAACGACCCAGGAGGCCAGCGGCGCGACGGCCATGACCGATGTGGGCCTGAATATCCTCGAGGCCGACCTCCAGGTCGCCGGTGTCCAGGCCCGCACCGGCGGCGGCGCCTGGGCCTCGGGGGCCAATATCACCGACGGCCAGACCGTGGTGCTCGTGGCCTGGCTGAAGGACCTTGGGACGGACCCGGCGGGCACGGTCCAGCTGGGCCTCTATGCCGACGGGAAGTACGTCTCCTCCAGGACCGTCGAGTCCCCGTCGGTACCGACCGGGACCGCCTGGGGTGTCACCTTCGAGCTGCACCCCGGCCTGGGCTGGCACAACATCTCGGTCAGGGCCAGCGTGCCGGGCGAGCGGGACACCACCGACAACGAAGCCTATGCCCGGGTCCATGTGGCCCAGGCCCCGGTCCCGGTCCGCGAGACCGCCGCCGTGGCCGGCACGGCGCTCACGACGACGGTGGTCCTGTTCGCGGCCATCATGGCCAACGAGGGCTGGAAGTTCAAGGCACTGCTGCTGTTCGTGGTCCCGCTCTACACGAGGATCCGGCCCGAGGCGGCATTGGACAATTTCACCCGCGGGCGTATCTACGGTTACGTCGAGGCCAATCCGGGCGAGCACTACAACGCCATCAAGAAGGCCCTGGAGCTGCCCAACGGGTCATTGGCCCACCACCTGGACATGCTCATACGCGAGGGCTACCTCCGGTTCGAAGTGGACGGCAACTACAAGCGCTTCTATCCGAGCCACATGAGGCTCCCGAAGGGCGGAAGCCTCCTGGCCGGAAGGCCCTCGCGCATCCAGGAGATCATCCTCGACACGGTCCGCGAAGAGCCCGGGATCTCCGAGAGGGCCATCGCCCGCGCCCTCAACCTGTCCCCGAGCACAGTGAACTATCACATCCGGCTCATGGCGACCTCGGGCCTGCTCCGGCTCGAGCGGAGCCTGGGCAGGACCCGGTGCTACCTGGGCGAGAAGGCGCCGCCGGAGGGGACGGACATCGAGGTCAACGTCGAGGCGGACCAGGGGACCTGAGCCCCGCCGACGCAAGGTTTTATTATTTGCATGACCGATGTTATCCCGTAGATTGCCATGGCCAAGGCATCCAGGGACAAGGACCAAGGGGGCGAGGCCCTCCCGGGGCTGACGGAGCTGCTGAGCGGGCCCAAGAAGGAGCCGAGGCCGCGGCCCAAGACCGGGCCGGCAATATCCGACGAGGATCTCCTGGCGCCGCTGCCGCAGCCCGGGGAGGCCCCGAGGCCGCAGGCCGTCAAGGTCAGGGCCAAGGCGGGGACAGGTCCTAAAATTGAAAAAGGTCGCGAGGCCAAGAAAAAATCCAGACGATGGGCCTACTGGAAGGAACCAGGCTTTGTCCCGAACCCCGACTATATCTTCGACCCAATTGGGGAACTCTACTGGCTGCTGGTACTCAGGGACGCGGCCGAGAGGATGCGCTTCAAGCTCCGGTGGCTCGGCCTGACGAGGTACATCTTCCTGCCGATCATCGCCATCGTGGTCGCGGCCCTGGTCATCACATATCTGTGGTACCTCTTCTGGGACTACAACGAATATCTGATGGTCTTTTCGCGGCATGTCCCGACGGTGTACCTCCTTATCCCATCCGGCGTCGGTCTGGCCATGGCGGTGTTCCTTCCCGTGAACTGGCTGCTGCTGGGCCGGTACGAGAAACGTTGGAACCGAACGCTACGGGACATGCTGAGGGAGAAGATACCGACCAAGGTCCCGACGGCGGGCAAGCCCGCCGGGACCGGGCCGGAGGCGGCCCCAACGGGGCCCCTGGCCCCGGAACCGCCCCTGCCGCAGCCAACGGTCAACCCGATGAGTTCTTCGAGATAAAACTAAATATGCTTGAGGAATAATGGAACAGTGCATCACAAGGGAGGCCCATTCCATGGACAAGGAGACCCGCAAGAAGCTCAAGGCCGAGAAGGACCGCTGGGAGCGCGAGACCCTTAAGCCGCACATCGAGGCCAAGGGCGAAAGGTACAAGGAGTTCATCACGACCTCGAGCAAGCCCATCGGGAGGATCTACACGCCCCTGGACATACCGGACTTCGACTACGTCAAGGACCTGGGCTTCCCGAACGAGTACCCGTACATCCGGGGCATCCATCCGTCCATGTACCGGGGCCAGCTTTGGACCATGCGGCAGTTCTCGGGCTTTGGCACCGCCGAGGACACGAACGGCAGGTACAAGTACCTGCTCCAGCACGGCGAGACCGGCCTGAGCGTGGCCTTCCACCTGCCGACCATCTACGGCTACGACTCGGATCACCCACGGTCGCTGGGCGAGGTGGGCAAGTGCGGCGTGGCCATCGACGGGCTCCAGGACATGGAGATACTCTTTGGCGGCATCCCCCTGAAGGACGTCACCACCAGCATGACCATCAACGCCCCGGCGTCCATGCTGTTCGCCATGTACCTCTCGGTCGCCAAGCAGCAGGGCGCCGACCTGAACTGCATCGGCGGGACCATCCAAAACGACATCCTGAAGGAGTACATCGCCCAAAAGACCTACATCTACCCGCCGAGGCCGTCGCTGCGGCTCATCACGGACATCTTCGCCTTCGCGACGAAGGAGGTCCCCCACTGGAACACCATCAGCATCAGCGGCTACCACATACGCGAGGCGGGCTCCACGGCGCTCCAGGAGCTGGCCTTCACGCTGTCCGACGGCATGACCTACGTGCAGGCCGCCATGGACGCGGGCCTGAAGGTGGACGAGATCGCGCCCAGGCTCAGCTTCTTCTTCAACGCGCACAACGACCTGTTCGAGGAGATAGCGAAGTACAGGGCCGCGCGCAAGATATGGGCCACGGTCATGCGCGACCGGTTCGGGGCCAAGAACCCGCGCTCCTGGTGGCTGAGGTTCCACACACAGACGGCCGGATGCTCCCTGACCGAGCAGCAGCCCGAGGTCAATATCGTGCGCGTGACCATCCAGGCCCTGGCGGCGGTCCTGGGCGGAACCCAAAGCCTCCACACGAACTCCATGGATGAGGCCTGGGCCCTGCCCACCGAGGACGCGGTGCGCATCGCCCTCCGAACGCAGCAGGTCATAGCCCACGAGAGCGGCGTCACGAACACCATAGACCCGCTCGGGGGCTCCTACTTCGTCGAATGGCTGACCAACGAGATGGTCGAGGGGGCCTTCAAGTACTTCGACAAGATCGAGGCCCTGGGCGGCGCCGTTTCTGCCATCGAGAAGGGCTTCCAGCAAAAGGAGATCGCGGACGCGGCCTACAGGTACCAGAAGGAGATCGACGAGAAACGGAGGACCATCGTGGGCGTCAACGACTACCTCATGGACAAGCCCGAGAAGATAAATTTCCTGAAGGTCGACGAGGCCGTCTCAAGAAGGCAGATCGGGCGGCTCAACAAGACCCGCAAGAAGAGGGACAACAAGAAGGTCAAGGCCGCCCTGGACCAGATTCGCAGGGCCGCGGACTCGGACGACAAGAACCTGATGTACCCGATACTGAAGGCGGTCCAGGCCTACGCCTCTATCGGCGAGCTCTGCGACGCGCTGCGCGAGGTCTGGGGCGAGTACGAGGAGCCTCCGGTGTACTAGATCCCAGCGCAACTCAAGCCCCAACGTGCCGTCAACCGGACGGCCTAAGCTCTAGAATATAGGCTGAATAAAAAGTCGGCATTATTAAATATCATCTAATCTATGATTTTATGAAAATCTCATTTCGGGGGACCTGCCATGAACAATATAAGACGCCACGCTATCGGCAAATGTGGGATATCGCTCCTGATCGCCATGGCCTTCGTCCTGCAACCGCTACTTGGTGGGGCGGCCCAGGTCATCGACAAGCTGTCCAACAGCAAGGCAGAGGACACCGTGGATTTCCCGGCCGCGGGGACCAGCTCCGTCCTTGGGATATCGGTACCATTCGATGCGAACGTCACCTCGGCAGACCTGTCCCTCATGGCCGGGCCTCACACCCCTGCCGGCGAGGACTATCCCGTCGCCCCCAGGCTCGATGTCGGCGGTGACGGCGATGTGGATTGGGCCTTCGAGGGGACCGGATACGGGGCCATGGGCCACCAGACCACACTCTCGGACGGTTCCAGCAAGACGGGCGTCAATGTGACAAGGCCCGAGAGCAACACAAGCGCGTCCATAAGGCTCCCAAAGGACGCCACCGCGACCTCGGCCCTCTTGGACATCGATGGATTGGCCGGTTACGACCTCTGGGACACCAAGAAGATCACCATGACGAACCAGGGGGACATAGGGGTCGGAGTCGACGGTCTTGGCGACATCAACGGCGACGGTTTCGATGACCTTGGCGCCACGATGCAGATCGCCCCCATGGGCAACCAACCGAAGGCCATGATCTGGTTCGGCGAGTACGGCGGCTTCGGGGATAAGCCCGACATATCCTTCAACCTGGGCAGTGGAGGGAGGAAGATACATGGTATAGGCGACGTCAACGGGGACGGCCTCGACGATTTCATGATCGGCACAGGCATCTATTTCGGCGGACAGACCGTCAATTCGACCCCGGATGTGGCCCTGACGGGCCTGGGGAAGGGCAACGGGTTCGGCAGCTCCGTCGCCAACGTGGGCGATATCAACGGGGACGGCTACAATGACATCCTCGTGGGCGATGCCGGCGACGGAATGGGCTATTATGGCGCCGCATACATCTATTACGGCGGCAAGAACATGGACGGGACCACGGACAAGGTCTACGACAATCCCACGGGGCTGAAGGGAGATGGCTTTGGCGACAGCGTCACGAACGCGGGCGACCTGAACAATGATACCTACGACGACATCGCCATCAGCGCGATGTGGGCCGGGCCATCGAACGAGGGCCTGGTCTATGTCTATCTCGGTGGGGCCACCTGGGACAACTCCTCCGACCTGACCATCCACGGGGACCTCGACGGCGGCTCCTGGCCCAAGTTCGGCAACTCCATATCGGGCGGCGGGGACCTCAATGTCGACGGCTATGACGACCTCGTGGTCGCGGCCTTCAACGACGACAAGAACGGCACGGACGCCGGCAAGGTCTATGTCTTCTACGGCGGCAACCCCATGGACGCGACGAAGGACCTCGTGATGTTCGGCTCCGGGGCCCAGATGAGGCTCGGTACGAACCTCGATCTGGCCAAGGACCTCAACGGCGACAAGATACCGGACATCATCATGACCAGTGGTCCCTTTTTCGGAGGCTCCGGTTTCAATGCCTATGTGAACGTCTATTTCGGCGGCAATAGCTTCGACAACGTAACCGACTGGTCCGCGAAACAAGATGATTCGACCTATTTCTACGCGACCTCCGCCGCCGATGCCGGGGACATAAACGGGATGGGCAGAGGATGCGTTGTCATAGGCGCCCCGACCCAGTTCATGATGGGCACGGCGAGCGGGAGGATATACCTTCACAATGTCGTCCCCATGGACCCGGCGGAATCGATGGTCCAGCTCGACAACCAGAAGGTCTGGAACCACACCGGCCTGTTAAAAGGACAAATGGCTGACCTCGACTTCACGGCGGCCGTCAATGCGGCCCTGAAGAACGCCACCATCGACAGCACTGACGCATACGGGAACAAGATGGCAAGGCCCTCTCTGAACATAACCTGCCCGAAAGGCGTCCTGAACATCACGAACCTGTCGATCCAGTATTCATACGAGGCCACCTCCCCCGATCTCGCGACGGACATCAACGACCACCTCGCCGGGAAGACCGGACCAGGCAACGTGACGGTCCCCATCAACATCACGGTCTCGAGCGCGGGCAAGCTCACCGTCAAGAAAATACATGTCCAGTTCACCCCGAACGCCCCGCCCGTGGCCTTCATCGACAGCATCACACCGGACCCGGTGCGTGTTGGCAAGAACATATCCTTCAAGGGGCACGGGACGGACACCGACGGCACGGTCCAGGCTTACCGGTGGTCATCGGACAAGCTGGGGCTCCTGAGCCTCGCGAAGGACCCGACGCTCTCGAACCTCACGATTGGTAAACACAACATATCCTTCGAGGTCAAGGACGACAAGGGCCGATGGTCCGCGCCTGTCTACGACCATGTCGTGGTCCTCAAGCTCAATGTCGTGCCCCATGTCACGGTTCTGAAGCCGACCAACGGCCAGGAGGTGGGGGGCATCTTCAACATGACCGGGACCGCCCAGGATGTGGACCCGGACCCGCTCAGCGTTTGGGTGCGCATCGACCAGGGCCCCTGGACCAAGGCCGAGGGCAACCTTTCCTGGCACTACATGTGGGACACCAAGGCCGTGGCGGACGGGGCGCACACCGTAGGCGCCAGGGCATGGGACACATACGACAATTCCACGATCGTCAATGTCACCGCCAAGGTGAACAACACCCAGGTGGGCGACAAGCTAGTGGACTTCGAGCTCACCGCCCCGCAGGGGACCTACATAAAGGCCGGCGGGCCGGCGACCTACGACTTCACGGTCCGGAACCTGGGCAACTTGGCCGATACATATGTTTTAGTGGCCGAGACGACGCACAAGTGGGCCGTGTCCCTGACGCCATCATCACTTACCCTGGACCCGGGCAAGAGCGCGGTAGTCAAGGCCAGGTTCACGGTCCCGGCCGGCGCGGCTAAGGGCACGGAGGACATGTGGTTCAACGTCTCATCCACCCAGAACGCCAGCCTGAAGCGGAGCGCGAAGGTCACGACCACCGTCATGGTCGAGGACATCGTGGCCGGTCTGCAGGTAACGGCGCCGGACCTCCGGCAGGGGACCCCGGGCTCCAAGGTGGACCTCGTGTTCAAGGTCAAGAACACAGGGACGATAACGGACGGCATCGCCGTCACGGCCGAGACCTATCACGGCTGGGCCGTCGAGCTCCCGGATGTCCCTCAGAACCGTGTCATCACGGGTGTCCTATCAAATGCGACCGTGAACGTGACTGTCAGGGTCACTGTCCCTGCCGGGGCCACCGGGCCTCTCCAGGAAGGGGTCAACCTCAATGCCAGCTCGAGATACGATGCCACGAAGAAGGCCTCTGGGCTTTCATTCGTTCAGATCGGGGAACTGTCCGTGAGGATCAACTCCTGCGGGAACCAGACCGCAAAACCCGAGACGGTCCTCACATACGAATTTGCGGTGCTGAACACGGGGGACTTCAACGTCACCTTCACGGTCACGGCGGCCTCTTCGAACGGTTGGAGCGTGACCGTCGACAAGCCCGAGGTCGCCATACCCCCTAACGGCGACACTCTTGTCGTGGTCACGGTTGCGGTTCCCAAAGATGCCAAGACAGGGACCAAGGACGTCCTGACACTCACAGCCAAGGCCAAGGCCAACCCCGATATAAAGGCTGAAGGAACGGTAACGACCACAGTCAAAGGCAAGACCGGAACATCACAGCCGTTCTCCATGATGTTCCTGGTGGTGCTGGTCGTGGTGATCGCTGCCGTCGTGGGCATCGCGGCCGCTGCCATCCACTTCCGCAAGAAGGGCTCGAAGGAGGCGGCCCCCCAGCCAGTTCAAGAAAAAGGGACGACCGAAGCGGGACCCTCGCCCGGCCCTGATGCCGAGAAACCTAAAGATGTGGGGACCGAGGTACCGAAGGAAGGCCCCAAAACGTAAGCAAATAGAAAAATGGAATGTGCGGGGAAACCGAACCTCTAGGTGAAGATTTTCCCGCACTTCATGCACATCCACTCGGACCCGCCCATCTTCTTTATCTTTGGCGAGCCGCACTTGGGACATTGCGTGTAGGCCGGGGCCTCTCCCTCCGCGGATTGTTCCTCAGCGGGTGTTGCCGCGACGGTCTCCTCCTCTGCCTGCCTCCTCTCGCGGTCCTGGCGCCGCTTCTCGGTCTCGGCCTGTTCTTTATGTTTCTCGTCGGCCGCGTAGAGGTCGTCATAGTCCTTGCCGTGGGTGGCGCCCTCCTCCTTGATCCTCGCCCGACGCATGAGTGCCGCGGCTATGATGGCGATTATGAGGATGATCACCAGGAGGCTGATGCCCAGCATCATCATGCTCAGGCCGCCGATCTTGCCCGTCGGGGCCTCCTTGACGGTCACGAATACGGTCTTGTTGACGTACACGAAGCCGTCGTATGCCGAGATGGTCACGTTGTACGTCCCGGTCTGGCTTTTGTCCGCCGTGTAGGCCATGTAGCCCGGCATCCTGGCGTCAGCGTGGGGGAAGTTGTCGGTCAGCACGACGACATCGTTGTCCGGGTCGCTGGCCGTGAAGGTGTACTTCTTGGCCTGGCCCACGTAGTAGACCCACTCCTTCTCCTTTATCACCAGGGTCGGGGGCTTGTTCTTCACGACCACTTGGAGCGGGAAGGTGGCCCTGCCCTCGAGCTCGCCGTCGCTGACCGTTATGGTGACCGTGTGGGTCCCGCCCTGGTTCCTGGTTGGCGTGAACCGTATCCTACCGGTCTTGGGTTCTATCTGGAATAGCGGCGAATCGTCGGACCAGGTCATCGTCTCCCCCGTGTCCGGGTCGGTGACCTGCATGGTCATGTCAAGTGGCACGCCCTCCGTGACCATGAGGATCACCGGGTTGGTTATCACCGGCGGGTCGTTGACGGGGGTCACGGTCACCTTGAATGACCTGCTGACCTCGAAGACCCCGTCGCTCACGGCCACTGTGACGAGCGTGAAGCCGTTGAAGTTCGCCTTGGGGAACACGTCCACACAGGCGTTCGTGAGGTTTATCACGACGTTCGGGTTGGAGTTCGAGACCACGCGGTAGATGAGTTCGTCCACCAGGTTGTCCGGGTCGTCGGTGTACGTGAACAGGCAGAAGGCCCCTGGCCTCGGGGTGTCCTCGTCGATTATGATGCTCGGCAGGGGTGCCAGGGCCGGTGGCAGGTCCGAGAAGACCTTCTTGGACGCGTTGTTGTTGGTCTCGTCGAACTCCTTGACCACGTCGTTGGGGTCCACTATGGCGAAGACCTCCTTGAGCCCGGGCGTGGTCACGTTCCACCTGACCGTGGTATTGGCGGCCTTGCCGGCCGGGACGCTCTCGATCCTGGTATCCCCGAAGCCTATGCGCTTGCCGCCGGCCTTGGGGTCCCCGTCGAAGAGCCTCACGTAGACCGGGCTGACCTCCTGGCTCCCCTTGTTCTCGACCTGGATCTTGATGTCCGCGGTGGTGTTGTTGCCCACCATGGGCGTCCCGCCCTGCCTCTCGTAGGCCTTCACGAAGGTGATGTCGTCCGCTGTGATGGCCAGGTCCTTGGCGGTCCCCTCGACGGTCTTGCAGGCCTTGTTGTTGTTTTCGTTGTACTCGGTGATCTTGTTCAGCGGGTCCATCACGACGCAGATGTTCCGGACACCGTCAAGGGCCGTCCAAGTGATCCCGGTCTGGGCGCTGGTGTGCGGGTCCATGGTCTGGACGGTCTGGGCGCCGATCTCGGTGCCGCCGCTGGCCGGGTCACCGATATAGAACTTGACATCCACGTTCGTGGCCGCGGTC
>Ga0315288_10010511_pt1 | contig 11667 bp, 9 predicted proteins | sample YL17G11_20_MG_FD_203454 | JGI IMG/M metagenome (GOLD analysis project Ga0315288, IMG submission 203454) | Sediment microbial communities from Yellowstone Lake, YNP, Wyoming, USA - YL17G11_20 | ecosystem: Environmental > Aquatic > Freshwater > Lake > Sediment | place: USA: Wyoming | collected... | reverse complement strand
GGAGGTAGGTATTATGTCACTAAGAGTTAGAGATAAGGCGTTGTTGGATTGTATTGAGTACATGAAAAAAATGCACGATGGGCAGACTAGGAGAATCACCAAGGCACCTTATTATATTCATCTTTTGACGGTTTTGGGTTTCATGGAAGAAGCCCCTTTCTTTTTCGCCTTACGGGATAAACAAGCGGCGTTGCTGCACGATCTTCAAGAAGATTCGCCTCTTTTTTCGTGGGACGAGGTTGTCGAGAAATTTGGGCTTTATGTTGCGGGGGCCGTAGCGATGCTATCCAAGACCAAACTTGGTACGGGGTCTCCTGCTGTTTATTTTGCTATGTTGCAACATGTAAGCCCTAATGTTATAGCTATCAAGCTTTTGGATCGGCTGGCTAATACAAGTGATTATGACATTATTACTGATGCTGAATGGTTAAAAAAATATTTAGAGGAGACAGTTCAGCTCGTTTTGCCCTTAGTACATCACATGGTAGCTCGTGGGGCGATGATTTCTGCACAAGGTTACTACGAATTAGGTTGTTGGATTGACGACCGTTTGCAGTCTAATCTACATGGGATGCAAGCTAGAATTATGGAATTGGATCCACAGCATTCTCATACGATTTCTATTAAGCCCCCTAATCCCCCGACAAGTGGGCTTTCAGTAATTCCGTAAATTAGGGTTTTCCGAGCAGTTATATGGTGTGGCAAGCCATGGAGCCGCTCGAAAAAATAAAGGCTAATCCTTTTAAATGGTTGCAAACGTATTTTTTTCTGGTGTAGTAGTAGGAATACAGAGGGAAGTGACACCTCTCGAAAACAAGTTGTTAGCTCTTTGAAAACTAAAGGGTTTTTGGCTAAAGGGTGACAAAGGAAGCTCACCTCCTCAAAGAGTGAGACTGAAACGCTCGGAATAGCGCCTGCCACGAGGATAAGTGACAAAGGAAGCTCACCTCCTCAAAGAGTGAGACATATCTACTATCCAGCGTGTGCCCTATCCAGCGTGTGCCATCCCACACCAGCCGTGACAAAGGAAGCTCACCTCCTCAAAGAGTGAGACTTCTTCCGGTTCGCGTTCCGGTCCTAACACCGGGTGACAAAGGAAGCTCACCTCCTCAAAGAGTGAGACCCGGCGGGCTGGCACACCGCTCTCCGGTGACAAAGGATGCTCACCTTCCTCAAAGAGTGAGACGACGATGGCCCCCGCGCATCAGATAGCCTCTTGAGTGGTGACAAAGGATGCTCACCTTCCTCAAAGAGTGGGCGGAGAGGGGCGGGGAGTGACAAAGGATGCTCACCTTCCTCAAAGAGTGAGACTAACGGGATTCATGCTTACTATTACACCGTAAAACGGGGACAAAGGAAGCTCACCTCCTCAAAGAGTATAACTAAAAACAGGAGCCTACAAAATGCCTATATTAGCAGACTATATTTCCCGTCGTTTGAAGGATATCCAAAAAAAACACAACTTCAATCCTCATATTGGAGTTAAACAAATTGCAAAACGTGAAGATTTGAAAGAACCCTATTACCGCTTTCGAGAATTGGTTGATCTAATTCAAAAATTAAACTTATCTGTGCCCATACCTTGTGACCCAATAGGCTTCTGTCCCGGAAAATCAGTAGCCGCTCAAAAACCCCAAAAATTGTATTTGTTCCGGAAATATGACGGGAGTTATCCTACCGATATCTATAAACTTGGTTATTCAACTAATACCCATAAACGGTTGGAACAGGTTCAGGGTGGGAATGATGGGACTTTACACGTGGTTCTAGATATTCCGGGGGGACGTAAGTTAGAGAGATACTTGAAGATTCGTTTGCGTGAGTATAAGACGCGAGACGTGAAGAGTATTCAGAAGGGGGAATTTTTTCGGCTTCCTCCTGCTGTAATGCGTCCACTCCTTAAGGAACTGAAAGCTTTATAAACGAAACTTGGAGAAAATGAAAATGAAAAAGAAAAAAAGAGAATCCCAATCTCGTCGAACAAGTAATACCCCGGTTTTAGTCTGTGCCTATGGGTGTATTCATCGAAAATTGGAAGCGATTGTCAAAAAGAGCACCGATGACGAGTTATTTAAGGCAAGGAAATACTATAATGCAAGCATCGCCATTGAAATATCTAGATATGATCAGTACCGAGAACTTAGAAGTAGTTTGTCTCCTACATTGAAAAAATTGGAATCTGATCATGACGAGGCCAATAAACGGTATCATGAATCCCATAATCTTTTAGGAGGCCCGCGTGATGTTACGAAAGCAGATGATACTCCTGAAGCAAAAGAAGTTCGTCGGCTTAAGGTGATCCGTAATGCCTTGTGGGAAAAGGTCAAAGAAGAACGTAAAAAGGTTGAAAAACAATTCTTTGTAGAAGCCAATGAAGAGTTTCAAAGGAGAAGGTTGAAGTTGCTTTTTGAAGAAGGGAAAAAACGGGGCCTGTATTACGACTTTGACGCATTATCAAAGGAGGAAATTTCAACGGCAGTAAAAGAATTGAAGCACGTAATTGGCCCACATATCAGAAAGCATTATCCGCCGATTGTCAGGGCCCAAATGCTTGGCGAAGATTGGCCTGATGCTTGGAAAGAAAAAGAGTGTATTGAGGCCAACTCTTACATTGCTAGAAAGAAGGCGTGTAAGGATTCTGGTTGTGCTCCCGGTGTGTATTTGATGGTTGACGCCGCTGTTGGGGCTGCGCTAAAAACCTCCGAGGGTCGTCCCAAGTTCAAACCATTTGATCATACAGGTCTTGTAGGAATCCAAGTTCCAAAACGAGATACGAAAATAGATGGTAAAAAGATAAGTGTGGATGTCACTGTGAAAGATGCGTGGTCTGGGACATATCCGCGTCTAAAACTCGAATTGTTGCCTGAACCTAGTGATGAAAATCCCGGCATTAAGATTTATGGTTATCGAAGGGCGGAACGTAAATTTAAAGAAGGAAAAGGGTACAAGAAAACACCTGTTCTAGCTACGATTCAACTTACAAAGGAAGAGGGATCAGCGATCAGGATACCTTTCATAATGCATCGGCCCTTACCTGAAGATGGCGTTATAAAGTGGGTGATGTTGCATGTCACCAGAATTGGGACTCGATACATTTACAAATTGCAATTCACTTGTGAATCCAAGTCGTTTAATCAAGCACCAACAGGACAGGGAGTTATAGCGATTCGTGAGGGGTGGCGGCGGTTAGAGGATGGTTCTTTGCAAGTTGCCGTGACGGATGATGGGGAAAATTCTATACCTCTTGTTCTTCCTGCTAAGATGATTCAAAAGAACGAATATGTCAAAGGTCTTCTGAGGCTTTCTGATCAGCTTTTTGATGGGAAGCGTAAGAAGCACGAAAAGGTTGATATTGTTGTTGATATTGCCTCTGGGAACAGAAGCGTGAAAGCATCATTATCTGATTGGTTCAAAGAGGATAAAAAACATTTGGCAATAGCTCAAGAAGCTCTTGATGAATGGTGCGCTCGTAGAGACTATGAGTCCAAGGATGTCAAGGACTTCCATGCTTGGAAAGCACATGGGAAGATGGCTTTCCTCACTTTTGCTCTTTGTGAGAAATACTCAACTCCGGAACGAGTCAAAGCTCTGTGGAACAAGTGGAAAGCCGAAAGATTCAAAAAGAATTTGGATCTCTTCAAGGAGAACGGGGATGATGGTTTTATCCTTATTACTGAATGGTTGCGTAAAAACGGAGTTCACAATTCCGTAGAGCAAGTAGCTTTGTGGTTAGAGTGGTGGCGGCGGAAAGATGCCCATTTAGTTAACATGGCGCGGGGAGTACAAAGCCATAACACTTTACATCGCCGGGATTTCTACAGAAAATTTGCGTTTAACTTAGCGAAGAAATATGAGTTGATAGTTTACGGCGAAATTGACAAAGAAAAAATCGCTAAGAACCCAGATCCGGAGGATGACACTCGCAATAAACGTGAGGAGTATGCGAACGCTTTGCGTCAATTATGCGGTGTGTCTATTTTAAAAGAGGCTATTCAACACAAATTCGGGGAATCCTGTTTTATTAAGCAGCTTATAACCAAAACCGAACATTATGGCTGTGGTGGGACTATTGAGTTGCACACCGAAGGCGATCAGCATGGTATTTGTTCAAAGTGCGGAAATCGTTTTGATTCCGATGCTAATATTGCACGGCAATTGTGGGCAACTTATAGGGATCAGAATCCTTCACCATCTCCAAAAAGTGCCGAAAAGCTGCACAAAGGAAGCTCACCTCCTCAAAGAGTGAGACGGGACAATGGTGGTCGGAAGCGCACCTCCTCAAAGAGTGAGACCTGTATGAACACGGCTTCGTGACAAAGGATGCTCACCTTCCTCAAAGAGTGAGACCTAGAGTATACGGCCAAACGGCTATACTATAGTATACTATAGTATAAATGACTATACTTAGATCCTTACCAATACCTCAATAATATCCTTTACTAAAATCAAAGTACCCTCTTTGGGGCTTTCTAACCACAAGTTATCTGGCGTTACGTGCCATTCGTCGGATTCCCCCATCGCAAGCTCCATTTGATTCAGAATTTGACCAGCCATAATCAAGTTAAGAGGTACAAATGAACTTTTACGGGTGATAAGAATTCGTCTTTTGTCACTGTAATTTGGGCTTACTAAAAGGCCCCTAAGAAAGCCCATACGATAAAGTTCTACCCAACCGTCAACCAAGGAGCCACTTGTTTCGGCAATTACAAAGCCGTTGGTACCCTGATCAAGTATCTTAATAACGGGCGAAGAATAAGCTCCTCTGAGCGATAAAGTGCCATTATAGACGTACTCTCTGAGCCAGCCTACGGCACTCTTTATCCTATCGCTTAGCTCCCTTTGTGTTAGTCCCGTTACTGGAAAATAATCCCGTAGAGCTGAAAAAAACTTAGCAAGATTGTTATCCAAGTGGGCTAGGGCTGGTAGCCCTAATCGGTGTACAAAATCTATGGTGTAAACGGCGGCGGCGGTAGAGGGATGTATTGCTAAATCTCTGTGTAAAAACAGAGCAATGGCAAAAAGGGTATCAATATCGTTAATTTGGTGTGTTGCGAAGATCAGGGGGAAAGGATGCCCAAGGATAAGGTCTTCATAAAAACAAGGCAAAGCACCTTTATCAAGCGCTGAAAATTCCGGGCCATGGTGCTCATAAGTGGCTTCATTTTGTTCTAATTGCACCTTGGATAGTCCTGTCTCAAAAGAGATGGCATTGGGAACAACGGGAGGCAATTCTTTGTCGATATGAACACTTAATTTCATTGGGTCGGACATTTAAGTGTAATTACACCTCATAGATCATTAAATAAGTTATTATTTATCCATATTAGTTAGGATGGAATCCTTATGTCTCGCAGGATAACGCCCAAAGCTGTTGCAGAAGAATTGCGTTCTATTCTTACTATTATAGAAACGGGTAAAATTTCCCGTCAGAGTTTGGCGGATCGTTTCTGTAAAATAGGATCTCTTCTTCATGCACCAGATGATGCACCAAATCTTGATGAGCCTGATAAAGTTGAGGTTGCGTACAGAGCTACTCAAAACTTATTAAATAAAGAATTGGAAACATTAAAAAAGAGCGGTTGGTGGGTACCCTCAAAGAATTATGTGATTAATTGGGCGCTCATGGGATTTAACACTTGGGTATTCACTATTTTTCCGTATTACCCAAAACAGACTGCATATCGACAGGCTAAAGGTAAGTTTCCTGAAGGAATTGTAATTAGTCCACATTGGGTGCCCACGGGTAAATCCGACCCCATTACAGGTGGTGAAGAGGTTGATGATACCAATTTAGCGGTACTCAAATTGCTTATTGAGTACACACAAAAGCGTCCAAATGTGAAAGATACGGTTAAAGATGAATTAAATTGGGCCGAATCTTTTTTCAAGATAAAGATTCCTGATAGCGTAGTAAACCAATTAGTGTCTGGAGCTGACAAAGTAGCTAAGAGGCGTTGGGGAGTTCATAAATCACCTAATGTTTTAGTTCCTTTGGATGGAAGCAAGCCTATTCAACTTGGAGTTTTTGATTAATGGCCGATGATTTGGGCGATTTTCCTGTAGTTGTTCTTGAAAATGACTACCCCGAACAAATCGGGAAAGTTGGTCTCTTCGATTATCTTATGCCAGTGGGAAATACAGGGATTGTTTTTGTAGCGGCGATAGAGGGTCGATTATACAAGTGGGGCCCTCTTTTTGAGGAATCCGCGAAAAAGCTTGCTGATTTAAGAGCGGCTTCTACTCTAGTTCAAATGGGGCTTATTCGTGGTGAAACTTTTGCTTTTTTACGTAATGCACTTCGATTATCTCAAGGTGACATAGCTACCATGTATGATGTGGATTTAGCCACGGTTCAAGCGTGGGAAATGAATTTGATTGATATCCCCATATCAATTTGGGGTGATATTTCTTGTCGGATTGCTAATGAGGATGATCGGGGCGCTTTGACACAATATGCTTTAACTCCTGATTTTCGTCCGCGTAAAATCAGGGTATTTCCTAGTATTCCTCCTGCATTACAGAGTGGTAGCTCTTTACCGTGTACGCCTCCTGTTCCTTTAGTTGGGCCTAACTGTGAACCTTACGTGAGGTAAATTATTATGGATGTTTCATCTAAGCGTATTCTTGATCGATTGGGGGGTGCTATTGAACCTGAAGAAGATGATGATATTGGAGAATTAGAAATTGCGGAATACGTCATTTTCATTCTCGCATTAGAGACTTACACTCGCTATATTGAAGAAGCGACGGGGTCTGAGGTTGAGGACGATTTAATTCGTAAGGGGCTCCAGCTAGTTCGTTTAGCTGATCGAAAGCATTTGGCGACGATTCATGGTTTCTTAGGTGAAGCGGTCCCGACTTCAGGGCAAAAGAAGATGCTAAATAAGGCATTCAGAATTTTGCCTGCAAATGCTACAAATTTAAGTCGTCGCAGCTTTAATTTACGCACGGTTTTATCTCGTGGTGGTACGATGACAATGCGAGCCGTATTTAAAAAAAATAAGGCTTTGCAAGGTGTCAGGGTTGCTCTGGCCGCTTCAATGGAAGATAATGCGGATGTTGCTCTTGATAAGTTTGCAGCAATTCCTATGAAGAACATAAGGCTTCGTAATTGGATTGATATAGCTGCACAAACGGCGGGAGCGGGGACTTTTCAAAATGCTGTTGTAGCAGGGACGAATGAAGTTGCGGACGACGCGGATGCTCTTAGAGAAGTTCGAGTGCAGCAACAAGCAGCGGCTCCTGCTTCAGAAGCGAGTAAAGAGGTAAATACTAAGCATGAGGAAATGATAGCTCATGTACAACAACGAGCAGCGGAATCAGCTCAAAGAGCTATGGCGGTTTCTGGTGAACCCGATGAACCACCCAAGAAATCAGAAGTTATAGGTATTGCTACAGCGGCGGCATTGGCAGCCGTAACGGATCCTAATGACATTAGGAATACGCCCTCCGCTTTGAAAGGTTTAGATCCGGAACAAGAGACAGCGGCTCGAACGAGTGGTAGAGTTCTTATCGCGGCAGGAGCAGGAAGTGGCAAGTCAACAACTTTAATTGCGAGGGTTACTTATCTAATACAAGAATTGAAAGTTAATCCTGCACGAATTATGGTTTGTACCTTTAGCAGAGAAGCGGCGGATGAGTTGATTACTAAGTTTGATCAACGATTAGGAGCAGCAGCTAAAGGTTTACAAGTCAACACAATGCATACGTTGTTTAAGGGGTTCATTGTTGGGGCTGATAAGACTGGTGAAGGTGCTCTAGGTAACCCTGAAGAACGGGAGATGCTGAGAAATAGAATGATTGGTGAGAGAGGCAGGGGCGGTAAAGTTTCACCTGCAACTATATCAACTACTATTCGTAATATTTGGCAAAATTGTGGTGAAGGCATAGCGCGTCATTTTGGTTATCCTGAACAATGGGTTAGTGCTCCCCCTAAAGCTAAGAAAGCCAATTTATACCTTAATAAATGGAAAGGGAATGATATTTCCCTTGATCAAGCTAAACAATTAGTAAAAGCAAAAGCACAGGCGCAAGCAGTTGTTTGGTACGAACTTTATGCCGGTATTAAAGGAGATATACCTAATTGGCAACCACCTTGTGATTCTAATGCATATCATAACTTTATGAGTAAAAATCGTAAAGGTGGTGAACGTTTGGGTGATATGGATGACATGCTTAAAATTCTGCTGGATATTTTACGCAGAGATCCAAAAGCCAAAGCGAATCTTCAAGGACGATTTGATCACATTTTGGTTGATGAGGTTCAGGACTCTAATTTTGTTCAACATTCAGTACTTGATTTAATGTCTGAGCATATTGATCGAGACTCGAAAGATAAATCAATATGGATGGTGGGTGACGAAATCCAGGCAATCTATCAATTTCGAGGCGGTCGGCCTGATCTTTTTACTAACTTACATAAAAAGGAAGGTGAAAAAGGTTGGACCACACGAGTTATCAGTACCAACTATCGTTGTGAACCAGAAATTGTAGAGGCTGCTAATAAACTCAAGTCCCATAATGACATTAAAATTGAAATGGAGGCTAAGCCTAAGCCTGATAAAGTCAGAGGTACAGGTTCAATTATTGTAGACACTCCTGAAGATAATGTTGAAGCAGCAATTCAAACAATTGGGCGTTTTGCGAAATCGATACAAGAAGAGGATGCTAAGTTAGAGGAATTCGCGGTACTATCTCGCACTAATGCTGAATTAAATGACTTTGAGACCGCTTGTATCATTAATGAGTTACCTTATGTTCGTCGGGGTGGTAAAGGTTTCTTAGATGCTCCCGAGTCTAAAGCGGTTTTAGGGTACTTAGGTTTGGCATCTGGTGGAGATTATAAGAGGTCACAAAGGGCTCTTGTATCGGTGCTTATGAAGCCAAATCGGGGCACATATATTGGCGCGGAAGATACGGAAAAAGCGGTTAAAGATGCTATTTATGAGTTAGCTCGTAGTCTACGATTAGACACTAGTGCTGTTGATCCCGCTTTATTATTAGAGCGACAATATCGATATATTTTAATCAATCAGCTTCAAGTTACTCGTCGGCCTACATATCTTCGGTTAGCTAAAGGGGATGCTCGTAAAGCGCAATGGATAGCGAGTAAAGATGTTCAAAAGTTGGATGCAAATCTCGCGAGCATTATGCCAGAGGTGCGTAGCATACAAGCCTTTATAGCATCGGGTGAAACGACGGAGAACTTGTTAGATCATATCCTTGATAACGTTAGTTCTACCGTTGTCACTTGGGATAGTGCTACTAAACAAAATGTCGAGACCACTACAACTCTTCGCCAACAAATAACCGAAGATATTTCAATTTTTTCTGATGATGAGGATGAGGATGAGGAGGATGAAACTGATGAGCCGGAATTAACAGAAGAAGGCGATGTCATTCAAAAGAAAAAAGATGTAGAGCGCAAAGGTTTAGGTGCTGTTCAGTTTTTATATCAATTAGCTAAACCGAATGCTAACGATTTTGCTTATAGTACTGATCCTTCTTCGGCTCAAGGATTCTCAGATAAGATAGCACGATACTCACGATTATCGGAAACATTAAGAATTGATATGAAGAAATGGAAAGAAGAGCAGAAAAAACTTGATCCCAAACTAAGAGAGCTGAAGCCGAAAGCTGTTACGTTATCTACTGTCCATTCTGTAAAAGGTCGGGAGTGGAAGAATGTAACGGTTCTTATGCCCGCTGGAAAGTTCCCATTAATTCCAAAACCACGGGCTGATGAGCCTCCAATAGATCCTGTTGAGATGGAGGAACTCCTTACGGCGGAACGGAATCTCGGTTATGTTGCAATAACGAGGGCCGAGAAAAACCTTGAAATTATTTGTCCATTAAAAGATGGTATGAGTCAATTTGTGTTTGAGGCGGGGCTTCAGGTTGGTGAAAATGTGTCAAAGTCCGGTACAGGTAATGTAAAGACTGCGTCTGAAGATGATGATGCATTTGAGTCAGATGGAATGCGTGACCTCTCTAATTCCTCTATATGGAAAGTGGAGAACTAAAATGGCAGCTCAGTACACAGAAATTTCCTTAGAGGAGATGGAAACATTTTTGAAAAGAGCTTTCAGAATTTTGCGCCCAGTACAAGGGGTTTTCCAAAACGAATATTACTATGACCTTAAGGTAGGGGATGCTGTTGGAATTCGTGTATGGACATCGGTAAAGACTTATTCGGGCGTTGGTGCAAGAGCAGGTGCGGATTTAATAAAAGTGCAGCTTGTTAGTTTGAAGGATCATAAACCATTAGAGGGTGGGAAAATTAAGCGTGAAGATACTATTAAGCGCACACAAGGGTGGCGGGATGGACTTCGAGACCGCGTAGAAAATTTTGTTGAAAAATACGAGGATAATGACGAGTTTTGGGAGAATTGGGCTGAAACTCGTCAACGTAAAGGTGTCCCTGAAAAGGTAATGGAGCAACAAGAGAAGGCAGAAAAAGAGGAAGCAAAACAAGAAACTAGAGAAGAATGGGAGCGCAAACAAGAAGAACTAGGTGTTCTAGGTGAGGGGGAAGAAGAAGCACCTCCACCACAGTATCAAAGAACAGTACCCCAACAGACTACCCAATACAAGTTACACGGAGAAATTACGGATAAGCAAGCTAGGTTTATTCGTGGATTACTTCGTAATGTTGATGCCCATATGTGGGTGTCTCTTGGTTTGGCTGATATCACAGGATTTGATCATATTCCAAGTCAGGCTCAACTTCTAAGTCTTAATAAGCGGCAAGCCAGCCAAGTTATTGATATTCTAGTGAAATCTGGACACGCTCGCCGGTATGCATCCGAGACTTTTGAGGCTTTTGGGGATGAATAAGGAAGCCAAGATAGCCCTTATTACCATTGGGACGGATGGCCCTACGAATTGGGTTCAGACGGCTGATGGGCAAAAGTATAATTTAGGGGCGGTTTCGGTATTGAAACTGATTTCTAAGTTAGTGCCTTTACGGATAGCAAAGACGGCTTTGAGGGAATACCTTGAAAATAAGCAGGTAATGCTTTCGGTTGATCTTGATAAGATGTGGAATCTTTTACCTTTTCACAGGGCTCGATTTTCATTTGATAAGACTCTTATTGAAAAGGCTAATTGTAACCTGAAGAGAGAGGCAAATATGACATCCGTGGGTAAACAAGCATCTTTTGAGACTTTTATGGCTAATGCAGAATTAGCTGAAGATATTGTGGCTAAAATAGCGGCTGCTGATGAGACTATTGATCGTTTAGTTCAAGAAGGTAAACGATTCAATTCTGTGCAAGCCAAAGAGGATCTTCATAAGATTGCATCCAAGGTGGCAGAGATTGCACAAAATGTCGATCTTGCTCATCCGTGGGTAAGCAATGATCTTGAAGATTTATCTCAATCGGCAAACAAGATTTACGGTTTGTTTCATCCGAAAGGGTAGAGGGTAAAAAATGCCTACAAATAAGAGTTCATATATTTATAATAGAGGGACTGCTCCTAATACTAGAGCGGCTGTTTCACAAAAGAATAAGCTCTATGGTTATACCGTAGGTGCTAATGGATGGGAACAACTTGGCGCAATCAATGAGTTTGGATATGATGAGTCACGTAGTGTTGACCCCGTTCGGGGTGTTGGCTACGGTGATATGATAGCAGAGTTGGTGCCGGGGGTTACCGAGCCAATGA
>Ga0315288_10010510_pt1 | contig 11668 bp, 19 predicted proteins | sample YL17G11_20_MG_FD_203454 | JGI IMG/M metagenome (GOLD analysis project Ga0315288, IMG submission 203454) | Sediment microbial communities from Yellowstone Lake, YNP, Wyoming, USA - YL17G11_20 | ecosystem: Environmental > Aquatic > Freshwater > Lake > Sediment | place: USA: Wyoming | collected... | reverse complement strand
CATGGCCTGTCCATTAGAACCCCTCTCTGATTTCCTTCTTCAGCCTATCGAAGACAACCGGGTCTACAAACCGGGCTACCGTCCTTGATGTGACTTTTGTGGTTTCCTTGACCAGCCAGAACGGCCCCGGGCGGCACTTGAGACCGCTCTCAGTGCGTAGCCAGGTCTTCACGAACCTCTTGCCTTGCTCTAGGCTGAATCCATGGGGCATACTTATGCCCACGGGATAGTCAGCCAAGAACTTCTCGCTGTTCGATTGCAGTATGAATTGGATGCTCGTTTTCATCTGCGCTCTGTAACCTCATCGTCATCCTCATCATCGTCAGCGCTGTGCGTGCTACGATAGTTGTTGTCTTCTTCTTCCTGACCCGGTGCTTCCGGGTCATAGCCATCTTTTTCCCACGGTTCTCTGTCGCCCATAGCAAACCCCCTCAGCCATGACTGATTTCATCTGTCAGATTCTCAATCTCATGCTTCACCCGGGCTTCTTCCATGCCCAGGATCATTTCTTGCTCAGCCTTCTTTCGCCACTCATCCCGCTTGTTCTGCCCCCACCGTATTCGAAAAAGAACATAAATAGATGAGCTCAAGGCCAAGAAGAGCCAATAAACGATGACTAAGAATCTGGGGGGCGTTATCCCCTTCTCGTAGAATTCAGCCATCCACATCATTGCCCACATGAACGAGATCAACATAGGGATAAAAGCAACATCTATCAGGAAGGCCCGGCGCAGTCTCCAGATGGCATCTCCTTGGAACACGGAGAGCTTCATCATTTCTTCTTTGGTCAGGATATAGCGGTGTTCCTGCTCTTCCATGCGTCTCTCACTTATTCAGGTCGTATCTCGAAGGCGCCGGGCCTAGATCCGGAACCTCTTTGTTCTCTTCGTCCAATTCCGTTATCTGCTTCAAAAGGCTCTGTGCAACAAGTCGCAGAGCAATGTAGCTATCAGTCTTGGACAGCGACCCATACCCCGCCAGATTGACCACAGTGGGGTCATCAACCGCTGTGAACAGACCCATTCCGAACTGTGCAGTTTCCCGCACTGTATTGAACTGAGGCATCTTATCCGTTACCTGATAGTTACTGCCGCTCCGATTTCCTCTCTTGAAAACTGTCTTGGTAACCAATCCTTGTATCAGACTCTCTTGGGACTCCGTCTGTACCGGGGCCTCTTCTTCAGCTTTCTTCCCTCCGGTGAGAGCCGCAAGTTGTCCTTCAAGCTCCTTTATCCGTAAGTGCAATTCTTTTCTTTTCCGGACATCAAAAGCTAAATAAAGGACGGACACCAAAACACAAATCATCATTACTATCATACCAACTGTAGCCATCATTCCCTCCATGCGGCCAAGTCAGCCGCGGTGATTGTGTAGTCCTTTTGCACTTTCAGCCATTCTCCAAACTCGTATTTGCCATAGCTGCCGGCAAATAACCAGAAGTCTCGAAAGGCCCTCGCCAGGTTGCCCGTCCAATGCTTCCCCACGTAGTCCTTGGAATCTGTGCGGAAAATGGGCGTGTATTTCTGTGGGTAGGGGCGTATGCCCAGCTTGGCACACTCCCGCATCCGGTAATCGGCCTCCTTGGGCGTGTCCGTGAAGTTGAACAGTACATATGCCATGATACTATCACGGGATATGCTCTCTGAAAGCAGCATTTTGATGGCGGCCTGGAAAACCCCATCTTCTTCAATTCGATCGAACGCAAGTCTCAGTCCAGCCCGTACATACCGGACAGTTGACAAGTGCTTGGCCAACTCCGGGGTTATCAGTTTGCAATCGAGCCCATTGTCAAACACAACCCGTTTCTTCTTGGCTGCCAGAAACTCAACCAGCTCTACCAGATGATCCGGGTAGGCGCTGAGATTGTTGTCGGAAATCATGGCAAACTCTTTATTGCCCACAATCAGATCCCGCCAATTGGGCACGACCCATTGGTCCTTCTCAATCCGATGAACAGCGCAATAGGCACAACGATTCGGGCATCCCCGGGATGTGAAGGTGAACGAGAAATCGTTCCAAGGGTCTTCTACCTCCCAGAGCATACTGTAGTCTGGAATGACCTGGTCCAGAACCTTGGAGTACCCCTTGAAAACCATCACATGCGGAAAACGCTCTGAGATCTTGTCTCCCATGAGCGATGCGTACACCCCGCCCAAGACAACCGGAACGCCTTCGTCAAGGAATTCACATTCTTCTATGGACCGGTCTACAGCCTCAGATTCCGTCGTGAACAGGGATGTGCAGCAGATCAGGTCAGACGGGGCCACATAGTGCCGGCCGAAGGTTGGTACGCCTCCATGGGCCTTGACGTAGGACGAGATCTTGGCCAGGCCGAGAGGTATGTACTTCCTCCTGTATGGTGGTTCGAGCAGGAAGACCCTTTCGGATTTGGCCAGAAGGTCAAGGACTTGTTCCTCGTCGATGATCAAAATGGGAGATCCTCACCACTTTCTTATAGTTCTATGGGCGCACTCCGGCCAGCATTTCTTTCAACGTTTCATAACGCTCTCACCGGGCATTGCATACAACGTTTCACAAATGGCTGTCGTTCTTGCCTACAAATCTATTCCACAAAGACCGCAAAAATGACACGCCTTTGTGTGTTGTAGGCTGTGCGCCAGTTTCCATAGTGTTTGCGAGGCGATGCCATTCTCTGATAGGTGGTTGTAGAAATACTCGAAGGCCTCAATAGCTTCCTGCTTATGTTTGAATTTGAGGGCCTCCTGACGGTAGTCTCTATAGATTTCAACAACATAGCAGCCCGTGTACTCATCAAAATACGGAGGCAGTATACTATGGTATTCTTCACGGAACTTCATCAGAAAACTCCGTCTGTCTCTCTTTCAACATCTTCGTTGGCCGGCACTTCCAGGCCCTTGTCTTCTTGGGGCATGAAATAGCTGCGCTCCGCCATCTTGTTGAACCGGGTCCAATTCCCCTCAGGATTGAGGTTTTCTTCCTTATCCAAGAAACGGTACACCCCATTCACCGCGGCATTTGCATTGTCCAACATTGCCACGGCCACAGCTTCCGGGAACATGGGTCTTCGTACGGACCCCTCTTCCTTGTCGTGGTGGCTGATACAGATATGCTTGAGCTTCAGCATCACAATGCGATCCAAAGGCAGATGTATGGATTTCCGATACCATTCCATCCTCGAGAGGATGTCGTACCCCAGAACCGAGTGATGCATCAACCGGCCGACATCACCCATCTCTATAGCCACAGACCAATTATACGCTTTGGTCTTGCCAATATCGTGAACCAGACAACCGGTGAGCAGTATGTTCCGGTCGAGCTCTGGCTGCTGTACCAGCATTGTCTGGGCCATTTCAATCATGTGGGCTGTATGCTCCATCAAGCCGCCAATGTAGCCGTGGTGCACGTCCCCAGAGCTTCCAGGGCACGTTCTGAAATGGCGCCCATCTACGGCGTCAAATACCAATTTCTCCCATAGCAGCTTGCAGGTGCTGTCCGTAATTGATTCATAGACCCCTTTCAAGTAGGCCAGCAAACCTCCCAATCTTTCATCGGAGAGACTTGGAACAAAATCTGCACTATCAAAATCCCCCGTTACTTCGGTGATCTTGGCGATAGCCACCTGTGGCTGGTCATTGTACCTGGTACTCTCCCCGGAAATGCTGACGGCCATATTGTTTTTCAACCAGCTTTTGATCGCTTCAGCTTTTTCCCACACAACTGCCTTGACCGACCCCGTCTTATCTGACAGAGAGCACTGCAGGTAGACCCCCGGCTTGTTCTTGAAGGGCTTGTATTCGCATTGGGTGATGATAAACATGCCCTGAACAGCCTTGGCAACGACAGAGGCTTCTTTGATTTTGTCAACAGTCAAACGGTCCATTTCACACATCCTTTTTTGGCCATTTTCAGTCTCCCTTGCGGTGAGTCTCCCGCCGTTTCTTTATACGGTCTCTTAAAGAGCTATCTTCCTCTTTGGTCGTATCAATAGTTCCAACAGTGTCACTGCTTGTTTCTGATACGGCGGGTGAAGACGCAACCCCGGAATCCTCCACAGCAACATTTTCTCCCTTTGCCTCCGCGTCAGTGGTTGCCTGAATATCTGTGGTTGCTTGTTTTTCTTTCTCCATCTTTGCGTTGAATTCAGGTGAGGTAGGTGCGGTGAACATACAAAAGAAAAGCCAAAGCAGGCCAACGACAAAGGACGCACAAACATGTCCGGAACTCCAGGCTCCTGCCTCAATTTTGTTTGAGCCCTCTTCCCAAAGCCTTTTGGGACTCGCCGCACCTATCTCTTTCGTCATGATCATATTCTTTAGCGACGCATAAAGAAGTGGGAGCGGCAAAAGTGCCACCCAATGCCACCATTTGGCATTGTCCACGCCAAACATAAGCACAATAACGGCTCCTGCACCCCAAACATAGCAGAACATGAATACTAATTTGATGACATTCAAAATAGTTGCAAACATGTACCCTCCTTGTTGATTGTGAAAAGACGCAACTTCATTGTGAAAAGACGCAACTTCATTGTGGTTCTCCCGCAACTTCATTGTGAAAAGACGCAACTTCATTGCCAACCGTGTCGGTTGTCCCAACACCAATGTTATCCTTTCATCCCTTACCTCGAAGCCTTCTTTGCCTGTTCTCTTATGAGCTCCCGCGGGGTATAGGCACGCAAAGATTCAAGCTCAGTCCGGAGTTTGGTCTTATCTGACCTGGAGTTGGCCGGATTCACGATCATGAAATTCTGATTTTCAATGTGCTTCCACAGTTCAGACCGCTTGAGCACCTTGATGACAGCTCCGAGCAGGTCCTTATTGCGACAGAACCGGCGCTCGTCTTCGGTTGGGGCGAAGTGACTGATGGTCGATTGGAATATGTAGCTCGGAAACCTCAGATGGTACTTCCCGTGTCCAGCTGGATTCAGAAAAAGAGTCACCGGACGCCCGTTAAAGTTCCGGATCAATTCCAAGTTGGTTCCCTTGGCCCGCACCAACCATCCCCGCTGACCACGTAGTGCCTGTAGAACGTCTTTCATGGATTCCTCCTGTGTCTTTCATATTCCATCGCTGATATTACTACCGCAACAGTCGCCACTATCAACGCAAACCATCGCCATGAGAATGCCTGTACATCCGCGACTGCAAACACGGCGAATCCCGATACCCATATGAGTATGAAGCGCCAAATCATAGTGTTACCCGTCGGACTTCCAAGACTCGATGGGGCTTGTTGTATATGACGACTTGCAACGGGTTGACCATTTGCCGGTTCAATCCTGCAACGAGTCCCTGCAGAGCCATGAGAGTCTGTTTGGTTACCCCATTCAGGTCCAGGGAGAAGACCACGTTGTAAGTTGCACCCCGGCTTTTGAGCATGGGAAACTTATCCATGGTCTCAAATCTGAGTTTGGTGAATTCCTCCTGTGTTAGTTTCTCCCCTGTAATCTTGATGAATTGTTCATGCGTTCCTTGGGGGAAAACTCCCAGAAAGTATTCGACCTGATCCCCGAGCTTCTTCAGCCGCCGTGCCTCTGTTTCCAAAGGGCGAACATCGGGGTCCCTCTCTCGTGGAGGCGGGTTGGGAGGGGGCGGAGAAGGGCGTTGCCCTGCTTCTGATGGCTTGGGTTTGTAGGCCCCTTGGTCATCTGAAATGGAGTGGGTGGGGACCACCCGTACTGCATCCCAAGCGGGAACAGCTGCACCCCCAAGACACGGACGGTACTTCGTGAAAGTTGTCCGTGAGACCGGGGTGAGATGCAAAGGCCAACATGAGACCAGGTATTCTTGGTAGGACGATTTCGGATGCTTTGTGAGGAACGATCGAAGAGGTTCGACCCAGGTAGCCTTGGGAATACGACCAAGCCCCAACCCGGTCTTAATGGTCAGGAACTTTGTTTTTGAACACTTAAACCCGGCCTCCTGAGCAACTCGAGAAGTGGCTTGGGGGTTTTTGCGAATGAACCCTTCGAGACTGAACATCTTACTTCCTCCCATATTTTTTCACACACGCCAGCACCTGCTGGTTCCAGAACACCAGCTCTGCGGCCCCTTTTACATCGTAGTTGCCTTGTGCCTGAAGCATACCGAGTGACCCTGCAAGAGCATAGAACCCATGTCCAGGTCTCTTGGTATCCGCCGCAACCACCACCGCGGACAGGAGGGGACCGCCAAGATCATGTTCCTGCTCCGATAGAGACCCGGCCAGAATACCCGCACGCATCCCATCGTACTCATCCTCAATATGATACTTTCCGTCACTTGCCTCGGTAACAAGTTCCTGATAGGTCACGAACGGATTGCCGTAGAAATTCGTCAGGCCCCTCAGGCGCGTTTGGGCAATCCGGGAGATGACAAACTGCCGGCCGGCCTGGATCTCTTTGCTGGTAAACTTATGGGGAACCATCACTCCTCCCAGATTAGAATGTTCAACTCATGTTCTTTCCCGAACTTCAATGACTTTGGGGTCGATATACTCGACCACTTCCATGTTGGTCCGGTTGGCAACGTTGAGAGCATTCACGAAATCCCGAAGAAGATTCTTGGCACCTGGCGGAACACTGTCTGTTGGTGCGGAGAAGACGCTCATGTAAACGTTTTTCCGGGCTTTGGTCGTAGTCTGACCCGTCAGTATGGCTTCTTTGTAGCGTTTGAACGTGCTTCCGCTGAGCTTGATTCCGTGTTTTCGACGGGCTTCAGTACACCCCAAGGACGGATTTGCCGGAAGGATCGCGGTCATCTTATCAAAAACCGTGGTGTTCCTGAAAGTTTTGAATTCATTCTTGATCGTTGGATCAGATTTGGGCGAGTTTTTCCTTTTCCGATAGATTTTGCGCCACTTGTAATAGGTGACGTCAGAGATCTTCAGGTTGAGTGCTTTCTTGGCCTCAGAAAATGAGGCCTTGGGATGTTCTTCCACGAATTCCTGGATCTTCTGAATATCGTTCACAATTCCTCCACGGTGTAGGTGGCGCTGTCTGCAGCTTCACGCAGGGCATTACCAGCCCTGCGAATGAGTTCGGTATTCAGGATATCATCCCGGCTGACGGGGACCTTGACTGTGACCACTTGGTCCCTACCGTTGATTACCAATCTGGCCTTGACGGTTCGTTCCATCTCTAGCCTTTCTTCAGCTTGACACCCGCAGGGATGTCACTCATGCTGATGAATCCGAACTCGAGCGCCGCGGCGACGTTGAGGATCCATGTCTTGGTGTACTCCGCGGAGATCCCCCGTTGCTTGGTCGTGGCCCACGCGATCTGGTTGGAGATTCCACCCTTGGTGGTCTTCAGCCCCTTGGCCTTCAGTTCTTTTTGCAGCTCCGCGAAGAAGGTCTTGTCGGTCGGGCTGTACTTGCGGTCTCTGAAAGCCCCGAAGGTCTGGGCCACCCGCTTGTACAGGTGCAGCCTATGCGCCTCTGTCCACTTTGATTCCATGGCTTATTCCTTTTCTGCTTTGTTGTACTTGGCCCACTTCATGATAACGTAATCCTTTCCTTAGCGCCCCACATCCACACAGAGTGATATCACCCGAGCCTCTCTGGGAACAACCGAGTCTATCAGACCCGGTAGGTCCTTGGCGAGAAGTGGCGCCCGAGGAATAATCTCGACAGGCTCACGATAGACCTGGCCGCTGGCCAAGGGCAGCTCCATGATAAAGGAGAACTCCCTGATCTTCAAGCACCCTTGCAGCACCGACACGGCATTATGGAATTGCCGGCGTGTCATGATTGCCCGATGTCTCAGGCGCTGCTCAAAAACCTTGATTGAGTTCATGTTAAGCCCCTGTCAAAATACGGTTCTTTTCCTCATTGGCCTCAGTATAGAACCGCACGACCTCGTTGTAGGATTCAACCTTCTTAACCAGGTCCTGCAGGCCCTTCTTGGCATCATCCGGGAGTATCTTCAGTGCCCCCTGCAATTTCTCTTGAACCACACTGATGACGCCGCCCGTTTTATTGACCCGTGGAACGATCTTTTCTGGACTTGACCTGGCTGATTTGGCTTTGGTTCTTCCCAAAATTCTGGTGGCTCTTCCTGAAATAGGGTTCACCAAAACGGATACCCCCCGACCCTTGAAAATGTAACGGCCATCAGCACAATCAATTCGGAGTCCGCGGGTCCGGAGATCCAAAATGGCGGATTGAACAGAGGTCCGTTTCCTCTCCTTGGATAGTTCAGAAATGAGTACCCCCTTTTCGCCAGCATCTTTAAGCCTACGAAGCACATCGTAGATCAAAGTTACTGCACCAACCTGAGGAATCTGAGGGAGGGGCCTCTCAAATGTCCTTTGGGGGTCAAAATAGAGGCCACCCTTATAGACAATATTGTAGCCCTTTTTACGAAAACAACTAATCGTTTTGTGAACACGATCCACCACTGAGCCAGTTGCAGAAGCGATCTGCTCGGGTGATATGCCACTATCAGCATGAGCCTTGAACAATTCCGGAAGCGCACGTACCCAGTTAACCATTCTCTCCCCCTTTATAAACCTGCAAGAATTTGATTTTTTTTGTGGAAAGCATTCACATAGAACCGGATAACCCTATTGTAGTTCTGGGTTTTCCTCGAAATTTCCATCAACCCCATCCGGACGTCTTCGGGAAGAATTGCCAGAGCCTTTTGAAATCTTTCAAGATGTATGACAAACACGTCGGTGTCTTCCGTTTTTGCAGGAGGGTCTGCCTGAACCTTGACCTTGGGTGCAACCTTGAGAACCCGTCTCTTTGCCCTGCCTGATTTGACTGAGAATGATCTTAGATTCTTGGCCATTTTTACGGTTGACTTTCCGACGCCCGAGAATAAATAACGACCGTCAACATAATCAATCTTGAAACCTGCTTTGCGAATACGCATGATGGAAGACCATGCGGCAGATTTAGAACCCAAGACAGAACTCTCCACACCCTGTTCTCCGGCAGAACGGAGCATCTCAAAAATTTCACCGAGCCGACCTATAGGTTTGGGCGGCTCAGGTATCTTCGAGTTCAGATCAACCGGTGTCTGGACCGGATAGGCACCAAGTACGTCCGAGTTGATCACAGTTGTGTTGGTGACAACTGTTGAAGCTGTGTCTTCCATTTATGTCTCCTTGGCGAATTTTTGCTTCAGGTCATCCATTGTGAACCGACCCTGCTCCTGAATATCATCGGTTGCAGAACTTCCGATATTCAAGGGCTTCTCGACATTATACCAGATCAGGACCAAGTTATCGCCCTCCCGGAGCTTCTTGATAGCTTCCGCCTTGTTCAGGTTTTCAGACTCATATTCAACAATGGTCTGCAGAGCCTGCAGCCGTTCATAGATCTTGAGCAGGCGATAGCCGAACGATCCCTTTAACTTTTTGAGGACCTTATAATTATCATGGCTTGAATTGATCTCAATTGTGGTCCCAATAACTCTGGTTCTACGAGGGTCTGAACCAAACGGACGAACCACGAAAGTGAAACCAAATCCGTGCTTTCTTTGCCGATACTTGGACTCCCCCTCTTGGGGTTTGCTGTAGACAGGCCTTTCAGGGGCTTTGCGCTGTTCCTCAGACGGCGTCGTATGCTTTTTCCTGGGCCAATGCCGGCCGCAATGACCGCAGACATACACCTCATTATCCTCAAAGGCGTATATCTTGCCGTTCTCCATTGCAGTCTGAGTGGATATTTTCCCCCTGATAGGAATGCCCACGGTATGACAGCTGGGGCATGTAACATCATTCCGTGTAGAGACCACATCGGTGCTCGTCGTTGAAACCAGGTCATTGAAGAAATCGGGATGTTGTCTGACCATTGCCTCGATATCTTCCTGAACCTCTCGCGAGCTAATCTCGTCTTTCTGGGACTCCTTCTTGATAACGTAATCGCTGACGGCGGGCCTCAGAACCTCGACCTCAGCGTATTGGAGAATGTTGGCCAGGGCATCCCCAAAAGTTCCGCCCATAAGCAATTGGATGCGAGAACCAGAATAGACGTTGATGTCAGGGGCACCGTTCAGCGGCTTGATCTTGAAATTGATCAGCCCACGGAGATACTTGTGAAACTCATGTCCGGTATAGATTGAATTTCTCGGGTGAATCTTGAAGCAGCCCTTGATAGCCTGAGAGACCTCGAGACTGTTCTGCTTCCCTTCACTGATGTGAATGTCTCCCTCATGGGCTGAGCTGATCCACAGGTCAAAATCGACCCTCAATTCGTAGGCATACTCACTGTTCTCGCCCGTCAGAAAAACGTTCCGAGGCTGCCCTTGGGTATTCAGGAACGGATGCGTCTTAGAGGGAATGGAAAACTTTACGGGCTTTCCTTGGCCCAATTTTGCCGCCAGCTTTTTGGGCTTCTCATTTCCGAACTTCGTGTAGTAGCTGAACTCCTTCAATTTGAAGTCGGCTTCCTTACGAAAGAAACCCTCGAACCTGCGACGGTCGAAAACTTCCACGAAATCAAAATGGAAATCATAGTGAGAAGTCTGATATTCGCCGACCCCCTCCAGAATGATAACTGTCCCGTGGGGACATCTGTTCAGCTTGTTCACGGCGAACACGTACTGCATTTCGTCTTCCCGGGTTGCTTCTCGGGGGCCACCCGTGTCCGATATGATCTTGTCATTCATGATAGTGCATGACAGGATGTTGGGCTTGGAGCATTCCTCTTGTTTGGAGAAGATGACCATCTTCTTGGAGATCCTCATAAAGCCCATGAGGCCCACACCATGGTGCTTGAGATCCTTCTCAGATCTGCCGATGCCCTTACTCAGGGAGTTCAACTTGTCGACGTTCATCCCCTTTCCATCGTCGTAGACCACGATCCGATGGTGGTCAAAATCAAAGTCCATGTGAATGGCCGACGCCTCGGCCTCTTCAGAGTTCTTCGAGAGCTCATAGAAGGCCCTGAACGGATCATATTCTGAGACGTTGGCAAGGACAATCCCGACCTTGCTGCCGAAATCCCATTCATACCTTTCCGTCATATCTTGATCTCTTTCCTCTGTAACCACAGCTTGTAGAATTCGTCGTCGGCAATGCAATTCAACCTTGTAGAAAGGTCGTGACATTGTCTGCCAATGAAACTGCGAAGATGGGTATACGAATTACGCTCAAGAGCAGCATCAATCAGGAAGTTGAAAGTCTTGATGGCGCACTCAAGTGCCACAATGGAATCAGGATCCCCCTTTGACCTTTCCTGGGCTGTGACAATCACAGGAGCCCCGCGTTTCGGGTCATCATCCTCGACAACACCCCCAGACCGTTTCCTGCGCTCCTTTTTAGAAGCTCTGGAAAGAATTCTAATCTGGGGCTCCTTAAACTCCCCCGAAAGGACCTTATCGAGGAGTTCTTTGAGCATCTGGTCTTTATCTTTTCGATCAGACCAGCGATAGATAACCATTACATAGCACAGGGTTGCAGGGATAGGAAGAAAAACCCCTGTCAGATTCCCCTTCAGAAAGCTGGGCCTTTGGGCCTTAATCAGCCGATAGGCCGCTAGAGCATTCTTTGTTCTGTGCGGGGGACTGGGCAATGTTGAAAGATCCTCCCCCTTTTGTTCAGCCTCATCCAAGGCCGGTGCAAACTCAATCCAAGAAATCTTATGGCTTTCGTACAGGACTGCCAACTCCTGTAGGGATTTCCCAGCCAAATCCATTCCAGATACCTTTTTTAGTTGTCCTGCCATAGAATCTCCTGGTGTACCTTGCTTTTCGTAGTTG
>Ga0315288_10010508_pt1 | contig 11669 bp, 10 predicted proteins | sample YL17G11_20_MG_FD_203454 | JGI IMG/M metagenome (GOLD analysis project Ga0315288, IMG submission 203454) | Sediment microbial communities from Yellowstone Lake, YNP, Wyoming, USA - YL17G11_20 | ecosystem: Environmental > Aquatic > Freshwater > Lake > Sediment | place: USA: Wyoming | collected... | reverse complement strand
CATGAACGCCCTGCCGGCCATCTGCGGCCGCGTCTGTCCCCAAGAGACCCAGTGCGAACTCACCTGCGTGCTCGGCAAGAAGGGCGACCCGATAGCGATCGGGAACCTGGAGCGTTTTGCGGCCGATTGGAAACGCGAGCAGGGCGTCTTTCCGCCTCCTCCCGTTCCGAAGCCTTCGGGTTTCCGGGTGGCCATCGTGGGGTCCGGCCCCGCCGGCCTGACGTGCGCCGGCGAACTCGTCGGCCGCGGACACGAAGCCACCGTCTTCGAGGCCTTCCACAAGCCGGGCGGCGTCCTGGTGTACGGCATCCCGGAGTTCCGGCTTCCGAAATCCATCGTCCGGGAGGAGGTCGACCGGCTCCAGGCCCGCGGCGTGCGGATCGTGACGAGCGACGTCGTCGGCAAACTCGACACCGTCGACGAACTCCTCGGGGAATACGACGCGGTCTTCATCGGCGTCGGGGCAGGGGCCCCCATGTTCCTGGGCGTCCCGGGCGAGGAACTGCTCGGCGTCTATAGCGCGAACGAGTACCTCACGCGCACCAACCTCATGCGGGCCTACGACCGCGAGCATGCCGACACGCCCATCCTGGAGTCCAGGCGCGTCGCCGTCATAGGCGGCGGCAACGTCGCCATGGATTCCGCGCGCAGCGCCCTTCGCCTCGGGGCCGACGAGGTGACGGTTCTTTACCGCCGAAGCCGGACCGAGATGCCCGCCCGCGCCGCCGAAATCCACCATGCCGAAGAGGAAGGCATCCAGTTCCACCTCCTGACGAACCCCACGCGCATCCTGGGCGACGAGCGCGGCTGGGTCCGCGCCATCGAGTGTCTGCGGATGACACTCGGCGAGCCCGACTCCTCCGGCCGGCGCCGGCCTATCCCCGTCCCGGGGAGCGAGTTCACGATGGACGTGGACACGGTCATCGTGGCGATCGGCAACCGGCCGAACCCCATCGTCCCTTCGACGACGCCCGACATGAAGACCAGCCGGGGGGGCACGATCGTCGCAGACGAAAAGACCGGCCGGACCACCAAGAATAGAGTCTGGGCCGGCGGCGACATCGTCACCGGGACCGCCACCGTCATCAGCGCGATGGGCGCCGGCCAGGCCGCCGCTCGCGACATCGATGCCTATCTGCACTCGCCCGAGCCGCGGAAGTGGAAGGTCGAAACGTGCGCCGTCCCCGGTGACGGCGAGAAGGCGTGATCGCCGCCTTGCCTTGCCGACTGTAATCCCCGGACCAACCGTAACTGACGCCGTACGGGTGTGGCCGTATTTCGTGGCAGGTCGTCGAGGCCGCTTGCAAATCTGTGTGTGGCACGGCGGGCCTTGTCCCGCCGTGCGCCGAGGCACGGCCGGGCAAGACCGGCCGCCGGCCACGGCACGAGCCGTAGCCGTGCCAGGGTGCCACACCGTGGTTTTGAGGGAAGCCTTGACCCTTTGCCACGAAATGCGGCCACACCCCGCCGTACAACAAATCCGCGTTTCGGCGTTTCGGCTTGACACGAGGACGCCGGCCGACTAGGCTTTGGGTCGGGCAGCATTCCCCCCGCGGTTTCCCGGTCTTTTTTTCGGCGCATGCGAATGAGCGTTTTGTGTGTGATACCTGCCCGATACGGGTCCAAGCGATTCCCCGGGAAGGCTCTTGCCTCCCAGACCGGTAAGCCCCTCATCCAGCACGTGTATGAGGCGGCGGGCGGCGCCAAACGCGTGGACGCCGTGGTCGTGGCGACGGACGACGAGCGAATCCGCGCCGCCGTCGAAGCGTTCGGCGGCCGGGCCGTCATGACCCGCCCGGACCATCCGTGCGGCACCAACCGCGTGGCGGAGGCGGCCGAGGCGTTCCCCGACGCCGAAATCGTCATCAACCTCCAGGGCGACGAGCCGGAACTCGACCCCGCGCTTCTGGACCGCCTCGTCGAGGTGATGCAGAAGGATCCTGGGATTGAACTGGCGACGCTGGCCGGGCCGCTCGCCGCCGAGGAGGCGGCCGACCCGAATGCCGTCAAGGTCGTCCTCGCCACTGGCGGCGACGCGCTTTACTTTTCGCGCGCCCCGATTTCCGCCGCGCGCGACGGCGAAGCGTCGCGCCGGGCGCCGATGCTCCTGCACTTCGGCATCTACGCATTTCGGGCCGAGGCGCTCCGCGCCTTCGCCCTCATGTCGCAGACGCCGCTCGAACGGACCGAGCGGCTGGAGCAACTCAGGTGGCTCGAGCACGGGCGGCGAATCCGCGTCCTCGTGACGGACCATCGGCCGGTCTCCGCAGGATGCTGCGCAGGCGTGGACACGCCCGAGGATTATGCCGCCTTTGTCTCGCGCTACGGCAAGCGCCGCAAGAGGTAGGGGACCGCTCTGTTGAAAAATCCCTCTCCACCCTTTGGGGGTGCGCCAGCATTTTGTGGCAGTGGGGTTCGCCGCCCCGCTTGCTTGCCACGCCGAAGCCTATGGCGAAGGCGGGCGGGGCGCTGCAAACGGCCAGCGCCCAGTAAACTGGGCGGCGAACCCCCCCGTGCCAGAAACTCTTGGCGCACCACCCTCTAAGGGGAGAGGGAGAACAAAAGCATGTTTTCAATAAAGAGGTAGGGGACGGGGATGGAAGGCCAGCGCCTGATGGAGGAGATTGCGGGGCAGACGACCGAGACGGAGTTTTTCAGCCCGATGCCGGAAGGCTACCAGGTCGGGCGCACCAAGTACGTCGCCGTCTTCGGGACCGTGATGAGCGGCCTGGGGAAAGGCATCTTCGCCGCCAGTCTCGCCAAGTTGCTCAAGGACAAGGGTCTCCGGGTCGCCCCCATCAAACTCGAAGGGTATCTAAACGTCGATTCCGGCACGCTGAACCCCTACCGCCACGGCGAGGTGTTCGTCCTGGACGATGGGATGGAGTGCGACATGGACCTGGGGACGTACGAGCGGATGCTCGACCAGGACCTGACGCGCGACCATTTCGGCACCAACGGCCAGTTCCTGGGAGCGGTGCTCGAGCGCGAGCGTCGTGGCGAGTACCTCGGGCGCGACGTCCAGATCATCCCTCACGTCACGGGCGAGGTAAAGGCGAAACTCAGGCGTCTGGCGATCGAGACGCGGGCCGACGTCGTGTTCGTCGAGATCGGCGGGACGGCCGGCGACTTCGAGAACGTCTATTACATCGAGGCGATGCGCCAACTGGCGTACGAGGAGGGGCAGGGGAACGTCTGTTTCGTCGCCCTGACGCTGGTGCTGGAGCCGCAGATCCTCGGCGAGCAGAAGTCCAAGGCGGCCCAACTGGGGATCAAGCGCCTGATCGAGATGGGCATCCAGCCGGCCATCATCGCCTGCCGGGCGTCCAACCCGGTGACCGACAAGGTGCGCGAGAAGATTTCGCTTTTTACGAACGTGCCGATGTCGCGCGTCTTCTCGATGCACGACGAGCCTTCGATTTACCTCATCCCGCCCCGCATGCAGCGCGAGCACCTCGACGTCCAGGTCGTCCACCTGCTGGACCTCATGGACCGGGTGAATCCGCGGGTCGAGCAGAAGGCCGCCGCCGTGTGGGACGACTTCTGCCGCCGCATCCGCGAGCCGAAGCACGAGGTCTCGATCGCCATCACCGGCAAGTATACCGCCGTGCGCGACAGTTACGCGAGCCTCATCAAGGCCGTCGAGCACGCCGCCGCCGCCCATCACGCACGGGCCGACATCCGATGGATCGACGTGACGGACCTGACGGAGGCGGGGGCGGCGAAGGCCCTGGCGGGCGTGGACGGCATGATCGTTCCGGGCGGGTTCGGCACGCGCGGAGCCGAGGGAAAGATCGCCTGCATCCGTTACGCCCGCGAGCACTTCATCCCCTATCTCGGCCTGTGCTACGGCCTTCAACTGGCGGTCGTCGAGTTCGCGCGGAACGTCTGCGGCCTGGCGGGCGCCCACTCGACCGAAGTCCAGTCCGACACGCCGCACCCCGTCATCGACCTTTTGCCGGAGCAGAAGAAGGTCAAGGACCTCGGGGCGACGATGCGGCTGGGCGGCAAAGACGTCGAGATCCGCCCGGGGACGCTCGCCGCGAAGATGTTCGGGGGCGCAGCGACGGCGCGGCTCCGGTTCCGCCACCGGTTCGAGGTCAACCCGGAGTACGTCGAGCGGCTCGAGCGGGGAGGGATGGTCTTCTCGGGCAAGGCCCCGGGCCGGCCCATCATGCAAATCCTCGAGTTGCCGGACCATCCGTTTTTCGTGGCGACGCAGGCGCATCCGGAGTTTACGAGCCGGCCGTTGCGCCCGTCGCCGTTCTTTCTGGGTCTGGTGGCGGCGGCGCTGGGCCACGAGGCCGTCGGCCCCGCGGAGGTGGGTGGGGGAGGGGCTTGACAGGTGTGCGCAATAAGCGCACAATTGTGCGCAATATGAGAACGCGCAGGAAAACGGCGATAGACTGGCTTTTTCCGCAAGTTCGGCGGAAGGCACTCGCGTTGTTACTCATGCACCCCGACCAGCGCTGGTACTTGCGCGACATCGCCCGCCGCACGGGCTGTGCCCTGGGGAATCTGCGCCGCGAGTTGAGCGGTCTCGCCGAGGCCGAGATTGTGACGACCACGCGAGACGGGAACCGGCGCTACTATCAGGCGAACCCGGCATGTCCCCTTTTTCCCGAACTCGCGGGCCTGATTCGTAAGACCGTGGGCCTGGCCGAGGTGCTTCGTGATGCGCTCGTGCCGCTCGGCGACCGGGTGGCGGCCGCGTTCATCTATGGCAGCCAGGCCTCGCAGGAGACCAAGGCGGCGAGCGATGTCGACCTCCTGGTCATCGGCAGGGCGACGTTTGCCGATGTGGCCTCGGCCGTCGGGCCCCTCCAGGAAACGCTCGGCCGGGAGATTAACCCGACGGTTTATCCGGCCGACGAGTTTCGACGCAAAGTGCGGGCCGGCCACCACTTTCTGAAGGCAGTACTGTGTGGCGAGAAGATGTTCCTGATCGGGGGTGAGCGTGACCTTAAAAGACTGGCTGAGAAGCGGTTTCCTCCGGACGCACTGTAGCAGCCGACAGGAGATCGTCGAACTGTTTGCGATCAGCGACCGCGATCTGGCCAATTGCCGCACGACGGGCCTCGATGCGGAATGGCGTATGGCGATCGCGTACAACGCGGCACTGCAGGCGGCGACGGCGGCGCTGGCCGCGGAGGGTTATCGGCCGGCCCGCGGGGAGTCGCATCATTGGCGCGTCATTCAGTCGCTCGCGCACACCGTCGGTGCGGACGGCGATACCGTTGAACAGTTTGACCGTTTCCGCAAGAAGCGCAACCTTAGCGCGTATGAGCGCAGCGGAGCGGTTTCCGACCAGGAGGCCGAGGAGATGCGGTCCCTGGCGGAGCGCCTGCGAGAGGCGGTTGGCCAATGGATTCAGACCGCACATCCGGAACTTGCACCGGGCAACGCAAAAGCGTGAGAGGAGTTCACATGGCTGACGAGAAGCAGCAACCCGAGAAGAAGCCGGAGGCGAATAGTCCGCCGGCGGGCGAGTCCAGGATTCATGTGGACGCCGACTGGAAAAAGCAGGCCCAGGCCGAGAAGCAGCGCCTGGCCCGCGAGGTCGAGGGCGGGGGCCCGGCCGCCCCGGGGGCCGCCCGCGCGGAGCGCGCGGGTCGGATGCCCGAGGCCAGTTTCTCGACCCTCGTCCAGACGTTGGCGACCCAGGCCGCCTTCTTCATGTCCAGTGAGCGCGACCCGCGCTCCGGCCGGAGCATCCAGAACCTGGACCTGGCGAAACATCACATTGACCTCCTGGCCGTGGTGGAGGAGAAGACCAAGGGCAACCTTTCGGACGAGGAGAAACGGCTGCTCGACACGATCCTGTACGAGTTGCGGGTGGCGTACGTGTCGGCGACGTCGTAAAACTGTTCTTCACCGCAGAGACGCAGAGAGCGCGGAGAACGGCAAAGATAGGGTAACGGAGAGCAACAACATATTTAGTATCTTGATTGTTTTTCTCTGCGCCCTCTGCGTCTCTGCGGTGAAATGTCGTTGTGCGAAGGAGGGAGGCCATGAAACGCATTTTGCTGCTTGCGGCGGTGGGCGTGGTGTTCGCCGCGCCGGTCGCGTGCCAGCGCGTTCCGACGACGGGCAAGCGGGCCTTCATCGTGCTCTCGTGGGACCAGGAGATCGCGCTGGGGCGAGAGGCCGCCCCCGAACTCGAAAAGGAATTCGGCAACCCGCTCGACAACCTGCCGGTCCAGGCCTACGCGCGAGCGGTCGGCCAGCGCGTGGCCGGGGCGGTTCGGCACGCCGACCTGCCTCAACTTCCGTACCAGTTCACCGTGCTCGACAGCGACGTCGTCAACGCGTTCGCCTTGCCGGGCGGGCCTGTCTATGTCACGCGTGCGCTGCTCAAAAACCTGAAGACGGAGGGCCAGTTGGCCGCCGTCCTCGCTCACGAAATCACCCACATCAACTCCCGCCACGGGAGCCAGCAAATCAGCCGCCAGATGGGCATCCAGGTCCTTCTGGCGGCGGCGGCGGCCGCGGCCGGACGCACCGAAAAGGGCGCCCAGATGGCGACCCAGGCGGAGGACCTCGCCAAGGTCGTCGTCGGCCTCGTCAACCTCAAGTACAGCCGCGGCATGGAGAGCGAGGCGGATCGCTTTGGCCTGGATTACCTGGCGGCCTCGGGATACGATCCACGCGAGATGGCGAATCTTCTCGGCGTCTTCGTCTCGATGGGCGGCCCCAGGGCCCCGGAGATCCTGAGCACGCATCCGAATCCGGAGGCCCGCGTCGGAGACGTCGAGCAAATGATCCGCGCAAAATATCCGAACCGCGGCGGGCGGGTGGCCGATGATGAATATCGCCGCGAGGTCCTCAATCGGTTGAAAGTTGCCGGCCGATAGGCCGGCGTCCTGCGGAGGGATTTTTCTCATGCGAACGGCGCCTTTTCGCGTCGCTGGTGCACTCGGGGCCGTCCTGGTGGCCGCCGTCGGCTGCGGGCGGGATACGGCGCTCGTGCGTCAGGCCAAGGTCACGCACGCGCGCCTCCTGGCGGCGGCGGAAGCCGAAGCGCGGCCGGCGCCGGGTCGGTCGGCCCTCGCCGGCGGACGGCTGGGGACCTGCCTCTTCTTCGCTCCGCGAGAGGAGGGGGCGACGGAACCGGCCGGCGGGGAAGGGAAGGCCCCCGAGGCCGCGACGCCCGCCTTCGAGCCGATCGAGGGCAAGACGTTCGGCGAAATCCTCAAGGCGGACATTCGCGAGGGCCCGGCGGCCGTCGGCCGGGGCTTCGCCCACTCCTACGGCAAGCCGGAGAACCTCCTGATTCTTGGGGCGGCGTTCGGCGTGGACCGCATCGTCCGCCACAACTGGGATGAGGACGTCCGCCACTATTTCGAGGACAACGATTCGAGCCTCGCCGAAACCGACGATTTCGGAAGCATCATCGGCAATCCGGGCCTGCACTTTCTGATCGGCGGCACGTGGTACCTGGCGGCGGTCCAGCAGCGCGACGCACGCCATCACGAACTGAGCAAGGTGCTCCTGGAAGCGCTCATCGTCAACAACACCTCGACCCTGGCCCTGAAGGTCGCTATGGACGACCGCGCCCCGAACGGCCAGAAGTACGGCTGGCCCTCCGGCCACACGTCGTCCAGCATCTGTGTCGCGGCGGTCATGCACGAGTATTACGGCTGGAAGGCGGGCGTGCCGCTCTACCTTCTGGCCGGCTATTCGGCGGCGACGCGGCTCCAGGATCGCGAGCACGACCTCTCGGACCTCGTCTTCGGGGCCGCGCTCGGCTACGTGGTCGGGCACAGCGTCGTCAAAGGCGAACTCCCCCAGATCGGCGGCTTCACCGTGTTGCCCTACGCCGATCGCAATGCGGGCGGCGTGATGTTCGTGAAGGGGTTTTAGTGGAGCGTCAAAGTTGTTCTTGCGGGTGCCATGCTTTCGCGCTGTTGCGAAAGCATGCTTGTCCCTGGGCCGGAAACATGCTTTCGCAAGCGAAAGCATGGCACCCCCGCCGTACGTCTTGCCGCGAAGGGAGTGCGTGACGGTGATGCGGAACATGGCTGTCGTTTTGGCGGCGGCGCTCGTGGCGGCGGGATGCGAGTACCCGGCGCCTCCGCAGGCCGCGCCGGCGTCGCGGCTCGCCGCCGCCGGAAATGCGAACAATCTGTACGTCGTGGCGGCGGCAGAGGTCGGCGGCCGGCCGGGGTTTCGCTACGCCCAGCGCGATCCGGCCGGCGCCTGGCCCGCGTCGCTGAGCGGCGAAGGGCACGGCACGCCCGCGGCCCTGGCCGCCTGGCGCGAACAGTTGCTCGTCTTCTTCCCCACGGGTCGCTACGGACTCTTCGGCCCGTCGGAACCGATCATCCATCCTTCGCCCCTGCCCGCCTGGACGCCCGTTGCGGCCTGCGAAGACGGCTTGGCCGCCGACGCCTTCGGATGGGACAAGGCGGGCGACCCGATCCACGCGCGGTTCGAGAACGGCGAGTGGCAAGGGCGGCGAATGCAGGTCGTCATCGAAACCGCCAAGGTCCGCGATCCCTGTGCCGTTCGCTTTCAGGATCGCCTTTACCTCGTCTGGCGCGAGGAAGTGCCGACGTTCAGCGGTCCCTCGGCGGACCAGCGCGTCGCTTTCGTTTATAAGAAGCTAGACCGCTGGCACCGGGTCCTCTCGCGCCTCCAGGTGGCGTCGGCGCCGCTCGTGGCCGCGGCCGGGGACGACTTCGTCTGTCTCTATCGAAAACCGGCGGGTGCGAACGAGGGGCCCTGGACGCTCGCGACCTACGCGACAGCCGACGAGGACTTCCACGAAGCGGGCGAACTGGCCGGCCCGATCCCCGCCGGGCCCCTCGCGATCGCGCGGCAAGGGGCGCAACTGTATGTCCTCGCCACTCCCGCCGACGGCCCGAAGATCGCGACGCTCGACGTCCGCGCGGTCAAGGTCGGCGACTTTCTTCCCGTTCCGATGGGCGAACCTTCGGGCAAACCGGCCGGCAACGAGCGGGCGATCAGCCTGGCGGTGATGGCGGCGATGTTCGCCGGCGTCGTCCTGCTCCTCGTCTGGCGATCGCGCATGGAGCGCGAGCGCCGCACCGTCGCTGGCACCGCCGAAGCCGCGCCGCCCATCGGCGCGTCGCTTGTCCGCCGAGGGGCCGCTCTGGCCATCGACTATCTCCTCGTCGCTCTCCTGCTCGCGCCTTTCATTCTGGCCGTCGGTCCCGACCTTCCCGAGCGGTTCATGCGCGGCGAGCCGGTGCCCTGGCAAAAAATGGTAATCCTCGAACTCGCGCGCCTCGGCCTCGTGGTCCTCTACTTTACCGTGGCCGAGGGCGCCACGGGACGCACGCTCGGCAAGGCGATCCTCGGCATCGAGGTGCGCGGCGAGAACGGCGGCGCCATCACGTGGAAGCAATCGGTGGTGCGCAACGTGACGCGGCTCGTCGATGAGATGCCGGCCTTCTACTTGCTGGGCCTCGCTTCCATCCTGATCGGTCCGCGCAGGCAGCGCGTGGGCGACCGCTTTGCACGGACGCTCGTCGTCCGGCGCGTTCGTTAGGCGAGGTTACAAAAATTTTGCGCGGTGGGTTCGCCGCGGGGCTTGCCCCGCGCTGCGAACAGCCAGCGCCCCGCAAGCGGGGCGGCGAACCCGCCGCTCGGACAGTGAGGCAGGTCGCGCGCCGGGTCATTTCGTCGCGAAAAAGCGTTTAGACGAAAAAAATTCTCCTCTCGCCATCCGGCTTTTTCATCCTCGCGGTCGGTCCCGTCCAGACTCGGCTGTCTTCCCACCGCTGGAGTCGCATTGCTCGTGGTTCCACGCCATGTGGTATCCCCGCGCCGGAGGCTCACGGGATGCGTGTTGTGGGACGTGGCTGGGTGTTCGGATTCTGTTAGGTAAGGCGAAAAAATGTCAGGAAAATTTTCTTGACGGCCCGGTGGGGGATAGGCGATAGTCAATCCTAGCAAGGCGCAGTTCAAATCACGCCTTGGCCCAAGTGGGGAAACACAAGTGGGCCGAAGTGGGCAAAAAGCGGGTTCGCTCGAATCGCCGACGCTTGTCCTGAGTGGCGAATACTTCCATGCCGTCGACGCGAAATCGCGCCTGACCGTGCCGGCGAAGTTGCGCGAGGCGATCGACGCCAAGACCGAGGGCGAGGGGTTCTTCGCGTTCATCGATTTCGACGGCGTCCTGTGTCTGTACACGCCCGCGTCGTACGAGAAACTCGCGCCGGTGCTCGTGGACACGGAACTTCGGGCGGCGAAGGAAGTGCGGGACTACAAGCGTCTGCGCTACGGCCTGGCGGAGCACGTCGAGGTGGACCGGCTGGGGCGGGTGCTGATCCCGGAGAAGTTGCTGGTGCGTGGCGGCATCAAAAAAGAGTGCGCCATCGTCGGGTGCCAGGACCATCTGGAAATATGGGAGCGCGAGAGGTGGGACGCGTTCGTGAAGATTCGCCTTCCGGAGCACGACACGCTGGCGGTGCGTGCGATGGAACTGGCCGAGAGCCGGGCGGCCGAGGAGCCGGATGCGATGGATGAGCAGCCGACATAGAGCCCCCTTGGGAGGTCACCCATCCCGGCGCGCCGGGATGGGCGGCCTTGCCCGTTCGTGGGTAAGTCGCGAGAGCAGGTCGGACAACGGGGTAACGCAGGGAGAGGGAGGCAAGGAAGCCATGGACCGACAAGCGGAGGCACAGGGATTGGGTCTGGTGCGTCGGGCGCTTCGGCAACCCGAAGCGGAGGCGTCGATGTCGCCGGATCGGCTTCGGCGGGAACTGGATCGCCTTCAGACGCGTCTGGCGCGGGTGCAATCGCGCGGCGGGGCGTACGGGGAGGTGAGCCTGTCGCCGGACGTCCGTTCGCTGCTGGCCCGGCTGGATGCGGGGGCGGCCCTGAGCGCGCTGGTCCACTAGGTGGGGAAGGCGGGGCTCCGGGTGGATGAGACGCCCGTGCACGTCCCGGTGATGCTCGACGAGGTGCTCGAGTACCTCTCGCCGAGGCCCGGGGCGACGATTCTGGACGGGACGGCCGGCGGCGGCGGCCACGCGGAAGCCCTGATGGAGCGGATTCGGCCCGGCGGGCGGATGATCCTGCTGGACCGGGACCGGGAGGCCCTCGAGCGTCTGATCGCCCGATTCGGACGCCGGGGAGACGTGTCGTACTTTCACGCCAACTTCTGCGATTTCGACCAAGCCCTGAACCAGGCGGCTGTGGATCGGCTCGACGGGGCTCTCGTGGACCTGGGGCTTTCGAGCCTGCAACTGGCCGATGCGGATCGGGGTTTCAGCCTTCAGCGTCCGGGTCCGCTGGACATGCGGTTCGACCGGAGCGAAGGGCTGACGGCGGACGAGATCGTCAACCGCTGGGACGTGGATCGGCTGGCGGCGCTCTTTAGCAAGTACGGGGATCAGCCTTACGCGCGGCGGATTGCGCGGGCCATCGTCGCGGCGCGGAAGCGTCGCCCGAATCATCGGACGGACGAGTTGGCCGACGTCGTCGCCGCCGCCCAGCCGGCGCCGTACCGGCACCGTAAAAGGATTCACCCGGCGACGCGGGTGTTTCAGTCGCTCCGGATCGCCGTCAACGAGGAGTACGGCAGCCTGGAGAAGTTTTGCGAGAGGATCTTTGACTTTTTGAAACCTGGTGGCCGCGTGGTCGTCCTCGCGTATCACAGTGGGGAAGACCGGATCGTGAAGCAGCGATTCCGCGAGGCG
>Ga0315288_10010507_pt1 | contig 11669 bp, 4 predicted proteins | sample YL17G11_20_MG_FD_203454 | JGI IMG/M metagenome (GOLD analysis project Ga0315288, IMG submission 203454) | Sediment microbial communities from Yellowstone Lake, YNP, Wyoming, USA - YL17G11_20 | ecosystem: Environmental > Aquatic > Freshwater > Lake > Sediment | place: USA: Wyoming | collected... | reverse complement strand
GCGAGGGCGTCGGCGTGGCTGTGGACGTTGGGCTAGGTGTGGGAGTGGGCGGAGGCCCTGCGCTGCAATCCACCCCCACGGCGATCAGCCCGTAGCCATCGTTGGCGTCCAGGATGTTGCAGCCCACGTAGCTCGGGCTGGGCGTTGTGGGCGAGTCGGCTTCGGGATCCCCGGCCGCGCAATAGTCGTCGGCGTTGAGGTCCAGGACCTGCAGTCCCGCGCTAGCCTCCGGCGGGTCAATGATCAGCCCGTAGACTCCGTCCGGCGCTCCGGTGGCATCGATCTGGAGGCGGCTCATGACTCCTTGTGTGAACGGCGGGTTGACCTCCATGCCGCCTGTATCGGCCACCATGGCGTTCCAGAAGGGTATGGATGTGCCCACGGGCCCACTAAAATCAAAAACGTTCGCAGGTGGCACCTGCACAATCAGGTTGACATCCGCCGCACTGTGCGTGATTCCGGATACCGTTCCCACCGACAGGCTGTTCCTCTCGCCGATGTGGTACTGGAAGCCGGCGTATCCTCCCGCTACTGCGGGCAGATCCTTCAGGAACACGTCGATGGTGACGACGCCGCCACCGCTGGGTACCTGCACGCACGTGTCGATCGTACCCAGCGTGCAGTTGCTGACGCCGTCGCCGGGGCAGGTATTGCCTGTGGTATTCATGTCGAAGCCGACGGTCAGGGGGTTCTCAGGCTGCGCAGAGCTACCGCCGGCCTGCCACGCGCCGAGCGCGGACGCCGCGGTGACCAGCAGGGCTGTGACAGCGAGGGCGACCAGCGCCATCGATCTCATCGTTGCCTCCTCCACTAAAATCGAAAACGCGGGAGCTGGCGCCACCCATTCTAGCTCCGTCACCGACTCTGGAGGAAGGGGGGCGACGCTCCCGCCACGTGGGCGGAACCATCAACAACAACGCCGAACGCCCGCAAGAGGGTGCGGGAGCTGGCGCCTCGAGTTGCTGGCATGGCATGTCTTGCGCATCGCCGGCTTGACAAAGGGAAGCTGTGCCTCTAAAACGCTTAGAGAGAGAGGCATGCCGTGAAAGGGGGTCGATCTTGAGGAACATTGTCATCGCTATGGCTGTCCTCGGCTTGGTGCTGGTCTCGGCTTGTGGGGAAGACGAAGAGGCTCCCCAGACGACTGCAGTGCCCTCGCCCACAGCGGCGGGGACCGTTGCGCCTAGCTCCACCGTTGTCCCGGCGACTGCGGTGGGCACTGTGGAGGCTACTGTGCCTGCGGGGAAGATCGCCTTCCATTCCCGCCGCGATGGGGATGGGGAGATCTACCTGCTGACCGCCGAGGGCGAAACAAGGATCACCGACGACCCCAAAGAGGACGCCAACCCCAGCGTGTCTCCCGACGGGAGCAAGATACTGTTTAGCTCCGACCGCGATGGCATCGCTCACATTTACCAGGTGAACGTAGACGGCAGCGGTCTTGTGAAGTTGACCAGTGACGCGGCCGGCGACTTCAGCCCGCGCTGGTCTCCCGATGGGAAGCGGATAGCCTTTAGCCGTACCGGGGCTCTCTATGTCATGGATAGCGACGGCACGAATGTCCAACAGCTAACAGAGCCCAAACCCGAGTCCACTGCCCCGCCGTGTGAGGCGGGCGGTTTCTTGGGGGGCTGGTCGCCTGATGGACAGAAACTGACTTTCTACGCGGCCAGCGCAACGCGGCAGCAGGGGCAGGTCTGCATTGTCAACGTGGACGGCTCAGGCCTTACTGTCGTGATGAGCGAGCCGCCGGGCTGGCACGTTGAGCCTGCCTGGTCTCCAGATGGAGAGTGGATAGCCTACCGGTCCATCCGCGATGGGAATCACGAGATCCGCATAGTCAAGCCGGACGGGACCTCGGACACTAATCTCACCAATAGTCCTGCCACCGACATCGAGCCAACTTGGTCGCCGGATGGGAAGTGGATCGTGTTCTCGTCTGATCGCACCGACGCCTTCGATCTGTACATGATGAGGCCGGACGGCAGCGATGTGGCCCGTCTGACCAACAGCGCTGGGAAGGACAGCGACCCCTCCTGGGGGCCCTAGGGTGACCAGGCCGCCTTTGCGTCGGACGCCGAGTTGTTGGATAGGTTTGTCTGCCCGGAGCCATCCACGTTCATGATGTACAGCTCGGCGTTGCCATCCCGGCCTGCGGTGAAGATAATCCGCGAGCCTCCAGAAGCCCAGGCAGCTTGGTAATCCTCAGCGGGCTCGGTGGTAATCCGCGTCTCATTTGAGCCGTCGGCGTTCATCGTATAGATATCGGCGTGGTTAAAGCGTTCAGAGTTGAAAGCGATTTTGGCGCCGTCAGGCGACCAGGCGGGCCACATGTTGTCTGCCTGGTCGTTCGTTAGCTGAGTGCGGCTCGAACCATCGGCGTTCATCACATACAGTTCGCGATAGCGGGTTTCCGCAGAAACGAAAACGATCCTCGTGCTGTCAGGTGACCACGAAGGCATCGAGTCACCTGCAGGGCTATCGGACAGCTTGGTTTGACCCGAGCCGTCGACGTTCATCACGTAGATCGTGGCACTCCCGTCGCGGTCTGAGGTGAAGGCGATGCGGGAGCCGTCCGGCGACCAGGCGGGATATAGCTCTGTGGCAGGATTATTGGTGAGGTTCGTCTGGTTGGACCCGTCGCTATTCATCACGTAGATTTCGGCGTTCCCGTCGCGGTAGGACGCGAAGGCGATCTTCGACCCGTCGGGTGACCAGGTGGGCGCTCGGTCGTTGGCCTTGTCGTTCGTGACCTGCACCACGCCCGAACCGTCAGCGTTCATGACGAAGATGTCTTCGCTGCGATCGCGGTTGGACGTGAAGGCTATCCGGCCCTGGTCAGGAGGCGCGCTCGGCGAACTGGTCGCCGCAGCCGTTGGCGTTGCTGCGGCCGGGGAAGGGGATATCGCTGTTCCCGTCGGCGAGGTGGCGGCTTGTTCTTGATCTCCCTCGCAGGCCAGCAGCAGCGCCACCATAGTGAGCCCTGCAAGTAACGTTGACCGCCACCTCATCTCCTCGTCAGCCTACCACATGGCCTCGCCAAGTTCTACGGCGCCCGAGGGTCGATGTTTGCGATCCCCCAGCTACAGAGTGCAATGCCCCCCTATTATCCCCCTGTATTGCAGGATGTCTTGGACGCCTACCCTGCCGTCAGTGTTGAGGTCGAAGCGGCGATCGTAGGCCCCATAGATGGGTCCCCTGAAAAGCACGATGTCCGCGATGCTGATCGCCCGGTCGTTGTTGATGTCCGGCGGCCAGGCGTCGTGGCGGTTGTCTAGAGGGCAGGCGCTCAACGGGTCGGTGCGCATGAATCCCTCTTTGGCGTCGCTCCAACCGTCGCCGTCGTCATCGGCGTCGCTGTTGTTAGTGACGGTGTCGCCGTCGGTGTCCAGCGCAGGGTCGAGACAGTCGGCCGCGGAGCCGCCGGCCAGGTCCCAGCCCTCATCTATCATCGTGTCCCCGTCATTGTCTGTCCCATCGCAGATCTCGTCACCCCAGTAGGGGTACGAGGGGTCCCTCACCGTCAATAGCTTGTGATTAGTGTTGTTCATCTTGTTCGGATCGTAGACATGTACCGTGGTCACATCGATGGAGTTGTCGAAGACGAAGGTCTTCAGACCTATCTGCGTGCACCGAATGGTCCACACCTCGTCCACCAACTGATCGACGCTGACCGGCACGCCGGTCAGGGAACTGGGCACATTCTTAGGCACGATGGTGCAGCCGGTAGGGGGGCTCGCCGTAGCGAGGATCGAGATGTTGACTGGCCCGCGCGGCCCGTTGTTGTGGAGGTGCTTGCGGAGTGTGACGTCTGTGTCCTGACCGAGCGCTATCTTGGTGGGTGGGTTGACAAAGCCCACACTGGTGATCCCGACATCGGCCTGAGCCACGGAAGCCACGGTCAGCTCGGTCGTGGCGGTGTTGTTGGTGGAAATCGGGTCGCGCACGTGGGCCCCAGTTACTGTGACCTGCCCATTGAAGACGAACGTGTGGGAGCTTATCTCGTAACAGTGGATGGTAAACGGCTCATGGTGGAGAACGTCCACACTCACCGGCACGTCGTCGAACACCTGCACGTGGGGATTGGGAGTTATCGTGCAGTCGGACGGCACGGTGATTGTTGTGGTCGTAGTGGCGTCCACGGGGCCGTACGAGCCATTGTTGTGGATAACCTTGTCCAAGGTGATCTGCACATCCTTACTCACGCCGATCTGAACTGGGGGATTTACCAGCACCTGGCTGGTGATCTTCAAGTCGGCCTGGGCGATGGCGTTGACCGTCAGACTCGTAGCGGCGGAGTTGTTGGCGAGGTTGGGGTCAGTAACGTGGACGCTGGTAACAGCGATGGAATCATTGAACGTGAACGTGTGCGAACTGGGCTGCGAGCAGTGGATGCTCCATCCTTCGTCAACGACCACGTCGGTGTTGACCGGCAGGGTGGCGCTGGTCGGGTTGCCCGGGGCCGGCGTAGCCGTGCAGTCGGCCGGGGCCGTGGCTGATGGGGAGATAGAGACCGCCACGGGACCATAGGCGCCGCCGTTGTTGAGGTGCTTGCGCAGGATGATCGGCACGCTGGCGCTGACATCGATCTCGCTCGGTGGGGAGACGATGGCCTGGCTCGTGATCCTCACGTCGGCCTGGGCGATGGCGTCGACCGTCAAGTTTGTTGAGGCAGAGTTGTTCGCAAGGTTGGGGTCAGTGACGTGGGCGCTGGTAACAGCGATGGCGTCGCTGAAGGAGAAGGTGTGCGAACTGGGCTGGGAGCAGTGGATGCTCCACCCTTCGTCCACAACGACGTCCGTGCTGACCGGCAGGGTAGCGCTGGTCGGGTTGCCGGGGGCCGGCGTAGCCGTGCAGTCGGTCGGCGCCGTGGCCGACGGAGAAATGGAGACCGCCACGGGGCCGTAGGTGCCAGCGTTGTGCAGGTGCTTGCGCAGGGTGATCGGCACGCTGGCGCTAACCGTTATCTCGCTCGGTGGGGCAACGAGTGCCTGGCTGTTGACCTTCACGTCGGCCTGGGCCAGGGCGTTGACCGTCAGGTCTGTGGTGGCAGAGTTGTTGGTCACGTTGGAGTCAGCGACGTGGGGAGTGGTGATGGTGATCGCGTCGTTGAAGGAGAACGTGTGCGAACTGGGCTTGGAGCAGCGAATGCTCCACCCCTCGTCCACGACCACATCCGTGCTGACCGGCAAGGTGGCGCTCGTCGGGTTCCCTGGCGCCGCCGTGGCTGCGCAATCGGCCGGGGCTGAGGCCGAAGCGGATATGGAGACATCGACTGGGCCGAAGGAACCGGCGTTGTGCAGGTGCTTTCGAAGTGTGACGCTCACGTCTGAGTTGATGTTGATTTCGCCGGGCGGTGACACGAGCGCCTGGCTCTCGATCTTCACGTCGGTCTGAGCAATGGCGTCGACCGTCAGCTCTGTGGACGCGGAGTTGTTAGCGAGATTACCGTCAATCACGTGGGGGTCCTTCGCCGCAACGGAGTCATTGAAGGTGAAGGTGTGCGAGCTGGGCTCGGAGCAGTGAATGGTCCACGGCTCGTCCACCACCGTGTCGACGCTGACCGGCAAGATGATGACGCCCGGTGGAGGCGTAGGCGTAGGCGTGGGCGTGGGTGAGACCGTCGGGGTCGCCGTCGGAGTGGCGGTCGGGCTGGGCGTAGGCGAAGGTGTAGGTGACGGTGTGGGCGATGGAGTAGGCGACGGCGTGGGCGATGGGGTAGGCGATGGTGTGGGTGAAGGGGTCGGCGTCGGAGTAGGCCCGCCTGGGCAACTGGCGGTGCCCACCGCAATGAGGCCGTAAGCATCGGGGGAAGAGTTCCCGTCCAAGGTGGTGCAGCCTACGTAGATGGGGTTGGGATCACCGTTGAAGAGAAAGGGGTTGCAGTAGTCGTCGGCGTTGATGTCGAGGACCTGCAGGCCCGCCCCGGTCCCCGGCTGGTCGATGGTCAGCCCGTAGAGCCCATCCGGAATTCCCGTCGTGTTGATCTGGAGTCGGCTAAGGACTCCGTTGGTGAACGGAGGGTTGTACTCCGTGCCACCCAGGTCGGCGACGATGGCGTCCCAGGAAGGTATGGAGGTGCCCGCAGGGTCACTGAAGTCCTGGAAGGCCACAGCCGTTGCCTGCACAAGCAGGTTGATACTCTTGCTGTTGTGTGTCTTTACGCTCATCGTCCCGACCGTCTGGCCGAGCTTCTCGTCTATGTGGTACTGGAAACCGGCGAAGCCTCCCTTGGTGGGATCCACTATGTGGGGCAGCGCCTGCAGGAACACGTCGATGGTGATAGTGCCACCGCCGCTGGGCACCGCCACGCACGGGTCGATTGTGCCCAGGGTGCAGTTCGCTGTGCCGGTGCCGGGGCAGGTGTTGCCAGTCGGATCCATGTCGAACCCAACGATAATGGGATCGGGGTTGCCGACCCCCTGGATCGTGAAAGTGGGCTCGGAGTCATCTCCCTCGCCCAGGCCATCGGGGCGGGCGCTAGCAGCCTGAATGCCGCTGGAGGTGAAACCGCCTCCCGCCCCACCAGGGGCGACTTGGAGGGTGGCGGTGCAGCCGGCGGGCACCGAAGCCGAGGCAGAGAGGCCAACCTCCACCGGGCCGTCGGGGCCCAGGTTGTGGAGGTGTTTCCGCAGGATGATGCTCGTATCCTGACTCACGTTAATCTCCGCCGGAGGATCCGCCACGGCCTGGCTGGTGATCGCTAGGTCGGCGTGAGCGACGGCGTTGACAGTTAGGTCTGTGGTGGCGGAGTTGTTGGTGACGTCGGGGTCAGTGACGTGGGCGCTGGTGATGGCGATGGCGTCACTGAAGGAGAAGGTGTGGGAGCTGGGCTTGGAACAGGAAACAGTCCAGGACTCGTCCACTTGCGTATCGACGCTGACCGGTAGGGTAGCGCTGGTGGGGTTGCCTGGCGCCGGCGTGGCTGTGCAGTCCGCTGGAGCCGAGGCCGAGGCCGAGATCGAGACGGCGACGGGGCCATAGGTGCCGTTGTTGTGGAGGTGCTTGCGCAGGGTGATCGGCACGCTGGCGCCAACGTTTATCTCACTCGGCGGAGAGACGATGGCCTGGCTGCTGATCTTCACGTCGGCCAGGCTCACGGCGCTGACCGTTAGGCCCGTGGTGGCGGAATTGTTGGTCAGATCGGGATCAGTGACGTGGACGGTGGTGACGGCAATGGCGTCACCAAAGGAGAAGGAATGCGAGCTCGGCTTAGAGCAATGGATGCTCCACCCTTCGTCGATGACCACGTCCGTGCTGACCGGCAAGGTGGCGGTGGTCGGATTTCCTGGCGTCGGTGTCGCTGTGCAGTCGGCCGGCGCCGAGGCCGAGGCTGAGATGGAGACATCCACAGGGCCGTAGGTGCCGTTGTTGTGGAGGTGCTTACGCAGAAGGATCGGCACGCTGGCGCTGACGGTGATTTCGCTTGGTGGGGAGACAAGAGCCTGACTGTCAATCTTCACGTCCGCTTGGGCCCTGGCGATCACGGTCAGGCTCGTTGAGGCGGAGTTGTTGGCCGGATCGGGGTCAGTGACGTGGACGGTGGTGACGGCAATGGCATCACTGAAGGAGAAGGTGTGCGAGCTGGGCTTGGAGCAACGGATGGTCCACCCTTCGTCGATGACCACGTCGGTGCTCACGGGGAGGGTGGCGCTGGTGGGGTTGCCGGGGGTCGGCGTGGCTGTGCAGTCGGCCGGGGCTGAGGCCGAGGCGGAAATCGAGACGGCGACGGGGCCATAGGTGCCGTTGTTGTGGAGGTGCTTGCGTAGCGTGATCGGCACGCTGGCGTTAACACCTATCTCGCTCGGCGGGGACACGATGGCCTGACTGCTGATCCTCGCGTCGGCCTGGCCGATGACGCCGATTGTGAGGCCTGTAGAGGCGGAGTTATTCCCGGGAAAGAGGTCGGGGAGCACTGTGCTGATAGAGTTGTTGAAGGTGAACGAGTGGGTAGAAGGCTGCCCGCAGCGGATCGTCCACACCTCGTCGACCTGCTGGTCCACGCTAACGGGCACTAGAGGGATGGAAGGAGGCACGCTCTTAGCAGTAGCGGTGCACCCGGCTGGAGCGGTGGCCGTGGTGGAGATGGAAATGTCGATAGGCTCGGCAGGGCCGTTGTTGTGGATGATCTTGCGCAAGGTGACATCGACATTTTGGTTCACGGGGATCGTAGGTGGTGGGCTGACAAAGCCTTGGCTGATGATCTTGACATCCGTGTTCTCATCAACACCAACGGAAGGCAGCAGCTTGGACCTCTCATTGTTCGCCAGGTTAGGGTCACCAATGTGAGGGTCCTTGCTGTCGATACGGCTAAACCACCTAAAGGTCTTCAGCGGACCCGTGAGACAGTGGATGGTGAAGTTCTGTGAGATCGTCTTCGTCTCGCCGGCGGCCAGGACGACCTGATTGATGGCAGGGCTGGGATGGGCTGTGCAGCCGCTTGGCAGCGCGAACCACCCCTGAAGCTGTGCGCTGACGGGCCCATAGGGGCCGTTGTTGCGCACAGTGGCCGCCAAAGTAACCGCCACGTTCACACTCCCGAAGATGTTGCCTGGCCACGAGATTACCTGCTGGCTGACGACCTCCAGGTCGGCCGTGGTGACAACAGCCACGGTCCAGTCGGTGTGCCACGTGTTGTTGGAAGAGATGGGGTCTGTAACCCCCGGGGTGGTGGGTGAGATAGTGTTGTCGAAGGTGAAAGTATGCGCGCTCGGCTTGAAGCAGCGGACGTCAAAGGGCTCGTGGATAATCGAGTCCACACTGACCGGGATGGCGACAAAGTGCTGCAGGTGGCTGGGCGGATCGACTTCGCAGTCCGAGGGCGCTGTGGCGAACTTCAGGCTTTGGAACTCTACGGGGCCGTCCGGCCCGTTGTTGTGGACCACCTTCCTGACGTCGATGTGGACCCACGTATTTAGTGGGATCTCGGTAGGGCCCTCGACGTACTGGTCAACGATCTTCAGATCGGCCGAGGCTGCGGCAGCAGGCGATGAGGGAGCCTCCGCCTGGGCGGCGGGACTGGTCGGAAGGAGTGTCCATCCTAACAGTGCCAGGAGACCCGCCAATGCCATTCCGACGAAAAGGGAAGACACTTTCCTCGTCATGACCCCGCCTCCCTGGAGGAATCTCGCACCGAGTCCCCTTTTTGAGGACGTTCACCTGTACCGGGCCCCCACCGTCGTCCAGGCCAATGGCGGGTCGGGCTCCAGTATCACCGCCATTCTAGACCCCTCCCGTATTTTGTCAACTACCCCGGGGTATTCCGCACGGTCTGGCCAGGGAGAAGAATGCGTTAAATATCTGCGTGCGCGCTTCACCTTACGCGTTGGCGCAGATCTTCCGCACTGAGCTCCCTCGCCGGCGAACCAATGCCCACTGGCGGCTCGCCTGAACGGATCGGATGTCCCACAGCCTAGGGTTTCCCAGGTGATCAAACGCAGGTTAGGCGGAACGGTTTCTTGAGGTCGGCGTTTTAGCAGATCGGCTGGCGTAACGCAGTATGGATTTCGTGCGTCTCATATGTAGGTGACATAATGCAGGGCACGTTGCCTCGGTGGAGGGCTACGGCGCGTGGAGAGGCAGGCGCAGGGTTTGGTACTGGGGTTGGCAGCCTTTGTGGTTAGGGGTAGGATAGGGGCGGCTGCTCTGGGTACGGAGGGTTGTCATGCGTAGGAGCAAGGGAAGAACGGCGCTGTTGTTCCTGGCGGGGGCCTTGGCGCTGGGCGCGCTGGGGTTAGGCTGGGCCGGCGAGAAGAGCTCCTTTCAGGCGGGGGAAGGCGCGCTCGACGAGCAGTTCCAGGCGAGTGAGTCGGCCAACACCTGCGGGGGATCGATCGACGGCAACGCTGTTGGCATGGCAAACCCGGCTGCTATCTATTGTCGCGACCTGGGATATGAGTACAGGATTGTTGACGCAGGGCAGGGGGAACAAGGGATATGCGCGTTTCCAAACGGCGGGGAATGCGACGAGTGGAGCTTCCTGCAAGGCAAGTGCGGACGAAGCCACTCCTATTGTGCGAGGCAGGGCTACGATTCGATAACCAAGACTGACGGCAAGAACGCCTTCTCGAGAGAGTACGCTGTCTGTGTTCGTGGCCGAACAGAGATCGGCGCTGCTACCGAATTGATGGGGTTGGGCCAGAGGTCTACCAGGGGGGCTTTTGCCATACAGCAGAGCTCGGGCGCTCCTGAAGGAGGGGCTTCAGTAGGGAGCGTACCTTCGTCTTTCGACTGGAGGAACTACGGCGGTCAGAACTGGATGACTTCGGTGAAGAACCAAGGGTCCTGCGGCTCTTGCTGGGCGTTCTCCGCCGTTGGGACAGTGGAAGCAACGTACAACATCGCGACGGGCAACCCCAATCTTGACCTGGACTTGTCCGAAGAGTACCTGGTCTCCGATTGTCTGCCGAATAACTCCTGCTGTGGTGGCTGGATGGAGACGGCCCTCAGCTTCATCAGGGATCAGGGCATCCCAGACGAAGCCTGTCTTCCGTATGTCGACTTGTCTAGTTGCACCTGCGGCGCGACTGCGTGCAACACAAATTGTACGTACCGTACTGGCGGAAGCTGCAGCGACGCAACTTGTTCCAACAGGTGTCCGGACTGGCAAAGCAGGGTGCAGAGGGTAGAGGCTGTGCATGAGATCTCGGCCGGTCAGATGAAGCAGACGCTTGTTAGTAACGGTCCTCTTTCGGTTGCTATGGGTATCAGCCTACCGGGCAACTATTTCGATGGACAAGGCATCTATAGATGCGCCGATGACTATCAAGTCAATCATGGTGTGATCATTGTTGGATACAACGACGCCGGCAGCTACTGGATCGTCAAGAACAGTTGGGGCTCTGGCTGGGGCCCAGATGGCAACGGGTACTTCAAGGTCGGCTACGGGGAATGTGCGATTGAGCAGCATGCTACCTCGGTGGTAGCCACCTCGGCGCCTGACCAGGATGGCGACGGCGTACCCGATGCGTCGGACAACTGCCCGGCCTCCTACAACCCCGATCAGATCGACACCGACGGAGATGGACTCGGTAACGTCTGCGATGACGACGACGACAATGACGGCTACACGGACGTCGAGGAGCTCGCCATTGGGACCGACCCAACAGACGACTGCAGCGACCAGCCCGGCGACAGCGACGCCTGGCCGCCGGACATCAACCGCGACACGTATGCCGGTGCCGCAGACATCCTTCTGTTCAGACCGATGATCAACCCCCAAGGGGGAGGCTCCTACAATGCCCGTTTCGACCTCAAGTTCGACGGCCGGATCAATATCCAGGACATCTTGATGTTTCGGCCGGTGATCACGACCCGGTGCATCTAGGTCCCGACGTCGTTGCACACCGCAGTTGAGCCGGGGGAGCCGTAACGGCCAGGCCCCATCCCTAGTCGACTCCTTGAGTTTCGCTGCCGGCGTTCGTGCTCGACGTACCAGCCCTCTGGTTTGACCTTCCTGTTGTTGGGAGTTCTTCCCGTCCAAGAAGACCGGCGCTGCTCTTTGGCAATCTATACAGATGCGATGACAGACCCGCCTGGGGCAGCTGTCGACGGTCAGTGATTCTGTCACTCTAAGTGGTCTGTGATTTTGTCACCATCGATCTCCGCCAGGGGTGGTCTTCCGCCGGACGCCGCGGCTGCGATGGCGTTGCTGGGGCGGGCCTGGCTTG
>Ga0315288_10010506_pt1 | contig 11670 bp, 9 predicted proteins | sample YL17G11_20_MG_FD_203454 | JGI IMG/M metagenome (GOLD analysis project Ga0315288, IMG submission 203454) | Sediment microbial communities from Yellowstone Lake, YNP, Wyoming, USA - YL17G11_20 | ecosystem: Environmental > Aquatic > Freshwater > Lake > Sediment | place: USA: Wyoming | collected... | reverse complement strand
CCGCACCATAGTCGCCACAACCGTTCCGGCCTGCACATACTGGCCGGTGCGCACCGTGCGGGTTTGAATGACACCGGACACGGGAGCCGGCGCGTAAGCATCACGCAAGTTGAGCCGGGCTAAATCGAGATTGGCTGAAGCCTGCGCGGAATCGGCCTGCAGCGACAGCACGCGTGTTTGCCAGTTCTCGAGATCCTCGGTGCTGACGAATCCGGGATTGCGTCCCTCGATATCCACGCGCCTCGTCAACCCGGACTGCGCTTCGCGCAGCGACGCCTTCGCTTTTCCCAGTGCGGCGTCGGCGGACTGGAGGGCCAGCCGGTAGCGCTCGGGTTCGATCTCGACGAGCTGCGCGCCCGCCTTGACCATTTCCCCTTCGCGGAAACGAACGCTTTGCACCACGCCCGGCACGCGCGCGGTGACCTGTACGATTTCGAAGGCCTCCACCGAGCCGACGGCGTGCACCACCAGATCGGCCTCGCGCGTGGAAACCTGCGCGACCTCCACCGGGAATTTGATTCCACCCCGGCGGGGTGCGGCGGACGTGTTCTTTTTCGAGCAGCCCGCGACCGCCACGGCGAGGGCCGCGGTTAGAATAAGCAGCCTCAAGGGAAGGCGTGTGAACTGGAAAGGATTCATGGACATTGAATGGTAAGGCTGAAACAAGATTGCATGATTTCGCGCCCCTGAAGGTACAGCAACAGGCGGACTTTATCAAGGCAAACGCGCTTCTCAGGCGCAAAGTTGCAGAGCGGCTGCGCTGAGAGGGTTCGGCGCGAAGAGTAACCGATTGTGTTGAATGGTATTTCCGCCGAGGGAGATCAGGAGGAAGGCTGGCCTGAGGAAAGCGGAAGGACAAATTCGAAGGCGGCACCCTGACCTTCCGCCGAGCGTACGCGGACGGTTCCACCGTGGGCTTCGACGAAAGACCGCACCATCGCCAGTCCGAGGCCGGTACCCTTTCCTGCGGGCTTGGTGGTGAAGTAGGGCTGGAAAATGCGATCCTGAAGGTGGCGCGGAATTCCGGGGCCGGTGTCTTCCACGAAACCGACCACGGCATTTTGCTCCGCGGCGTAGCACGTACCCACGGTCAGGCAGCCTTTCCCCTGCGGCTCCATGGCGTCGGCGGCGTTCAAGATGAGATTCATGAAGACCTGCAACAGCAAGGCCGGGTCGGCGGACACGGCGGGAAGCTGCGCATCGAAAGAGCGCACGAGACGGAAAGGAGCGGCGGCCTCGTCGCTGCAGAATCGCTTGATGCGCCCGGCGGTCTCGCTCAGAACCTGAATGGCCTCTTCGGCGACCTCATTGAGGTCCACGGGAACGCGCTTGGGTTGCACGGGCTGCGACAGATGATTGAGATTGTCGGCGATGGTCTGAATCCTGCGGCACAGATCGGTGATCATCTGCGCGGAGTGCGCGATCTTCTCGCCCGCCGGAGAAGCGCTTTGCTGAAGCGAGTGTCGAATGAGTTGCGCCTGTCCGAGCAGCGGCGAAAGCGCATTGTTGATTTCGTGCGCCACGCCGCCGGCCAGATCCGCGGCCACGGCCCGTCGTTCCTGAGTGAGAATGGCCTGATGCAATTCGTGATTGGCCAGCGCGGTGCCGGCCAGCGAGGAGAGGGTGGCCAAGAGTCGCAAATCGCGCGCGCTGTAGGGTGCGTTGCTGGATTTTCGGCCCAACAGGAGCCAGCCCGCAACGCGGTCGGCGAAGGCGAGCGGCACGACCACTTCATAGCCCACAGAGGCGAGCGCGTTCTCCGGTGGAAGCATACACGGCTCTACGGCGGCTGCGGCTTCCGCGCTACCGGGGCTCCATTGGGACGGCGGCAGTGGAGCCGGCTGCGGCGGCGCGATCCACGCTCCACTCGCGTCGCGGATCAACAGCGTGGCTTTCTCGAGGCGCAAGAGAGCCGGGAGTTCCGTCGTCAAATGACGCACGATGTCGGTCTCGAACGCCGACGCGGAGAGTTGCCGCGAGAGGTGGCGGATGGAGCGCTCGAAATCGAACCAGTCGCCGTAGTAGAGGCGATCCACCAGCCAACGCACCCGGTCCACCATCGCCGTGGCGGCCAGCAGGGCCAGAAAACCCGCGGCCAGTATGAGGACCACTAAAGAGACGGTATCGCGATGCTTGATGAATCCTATGCCGACAGCAACCATGACCGTGATGACGCACATCAGGAGTACGGCCGTGATGGCGTAGATGATGGTGCGCGATAGCGTCCATTCCACCTTCAGCATGCGGAAAGAAGTGACGGCCATTCCCCAGCCGATCGGGGCGATGAGCATGGCGGCCATGGCCGCTCCGATGGGCAGCAGCGGCGACCCGCCGAACACCACGGGCAGTTTGCACAAGAAGATGAATGGACCGATTCCCAGAAAAGTGCATTGCAGGAGCCAGCGGTTGCGCGTTTTCTCGGCGGTTCCCGCCGGGCGAATCGCGATCCACACCATCCACGTCACCGCCGCCGCGACACAGACGACCAGCAGCGCACCGAATCCCCGAAAAAAACCCTCGCTGAAGAGGGTGATCCAGAATGGCCCATTGGTCACGCGGGCTACTACGTACGCGAGTGTCAACGTCGCCCAGAGCCCTGCGACCGGAGCGCGCCAGATGAGCGGCACCCATCGGCGCGGCCGGCGGACGCCGCGCGTCAGTTGCCAGAGGAAATCGAGAAACGCGGCGGGGACGAGCGCGTAGCTGCCCAGCCACACGAGGAGATAGGCGTCGGCCGCCGCTGACGGTGTGAGAACGTTCTGGCCCTGATAGAGAAGGACACAGAGGCCGAGTGTCACGTTCAAGCGGAGAAAGGCGCGCACCGCCGCATCCTTCGGGCCCCGCCACCAGACGAGAAGACCCAAGACAATGAAGGCCAGTCCGACAACCTGATTGAGAACGACGGTGCCGAGCGGAATGCGCGCCACCGCTCTGACCGGCGTCGTCAGAGAGGAGTCGGCCCGCTGCAAGGTCAGATTCAGACTCTGCCCGGGCGGCACGAACAGGGTCAGCCACCAGAACCGAGCGGTGCTGGAAACCGCTTCGTCGCCGATCCGCCGAAGCACGTCGCCGACGTGAACTTCGCCCGCATCGGCCGCGAATTTCCGCTCGACCGCAGCGACGGTCACACCGGCCGGGTGTTGCTCCCATCGAAGGGGCAGATCGCGCCAGCGCAGGAGATTGAACGTGCCCGCTCCAAAAGCCGCCGCAGCGAGCGCGATCAGCCCCATGCGTGTGGCCCACGGTCTGGACACCGCTATTTCCTTCCTTCGAACTCCGCCAGAATGCGGTTCAAGTGCGTGCGTTCGATACCCAGCCGTTTGGCGGCCTCGGTCTGATTGCCGCCGCAGCGCGCGAGGACGCCGAGGATGTGCTGTTTCCGAAAAGAATCCACGGCACCGCGCAGGTCTTCGGCCGTTTCCGTTTCCGCCGCGGGTGTTCGAGGGAAGGCCAGCCACAACGAGCGCGGTACGCACGGACCATCGGAGAGCAACGCCGCGCGCTCCACATGCTGCAGGCATTCGCGAACGTTTCCGGGCCAGCCATAGTTCTGCAGAGCCGCTAAAGTATCAGGGTCCGCAGGCTCGAAGTTCCTGCCGTATTTGCGGCGGCAGCGTTCCAGAGCCAGAGAGACGAACAACGGAATGTCCTCCGGTCGCTCGCGGAGGGGCGGCAGGCGCAGACGGAATCCCGCCAGGCGGAAGAAGAGATCGCGGCGAAACGAGCCTTTGCTCATTTCCACGTCGAGACAACGGTTGGTGGCCGCAATGACCCGTCCCTCGAAGGCGAGTGGCCGCAGTCCGCCGACGCGTTCGTAAACGCGGTCTTCCACAGCCAGCAGCAACTTGGCTTGACCGTTGACGGGCAGCTCGCCGACTTCATCGAGGAACAGACTGCCTTTTCCCACCAGTTCGAGCTTTCCCGGCTTGCGGCTTGCTGCGCCGGTGAACGCGCCCTTCTCGTGGCCGAAGAGTTCCGACTCGAAGAGCGTTTCGGTGATGGCGGCGCAATTCACGGTGACAAACGGCTCGGCCGCCTGCGGCGAGCGCGCGTGAATGAATCGCGCCAGCACCTGCTTGCCCGTTCCCGTTTCGCCTTCGAGCAGGACCGGCTTGTCGCTGGCGGCGATCTTGGCGGCCTCGGCCAGCAGCGACTGAACGGCCGGACTGTCGCCGAGAAACTTCACCGGCTCGCCTTGCGTGAGCGCGCGCAGGCGGACATTCTCGGCTTGCAGCCTCAGCGCGGCGACCGTGCGCTTCATCACCGCCTGCAGCAGATCCATGTCAATGGGCTTGACGAGAAAATCCACCGCCCCCAATTTCATGGCTTCCACCGCCTGCGGAATGGTGGCCGAGCCGGAGATCATGATCACCGGCAGGTTGGGATGGCGCTTTCTCCAATCCCGCAGGAGTTCGACGCCGCCGGTATCGGGCAGGGCGACATCGAGAAGCACGAGCGCGTACTCCGCCGTCTCGAGCATCCTCCCGGCACTCGCGCCGGTGTGCGCGGTCGCCGCGTCGAATCCCAACGCGCCAAGCTGCTGGGTAAGGGTTTGGGCAAGCTGGCGGTCATCGTCCACCACCAGAACCTGAAGAGCCATGCGGGTTCTCCCGATTTGCGGGCTTCAAGCGGAGGCGTTTCCGGCCCGGGTCACATCCGCAATGTACGCTCCAGCGGAGAAAAAAGCAAGAAGGCGAGAATAGGTCGCGGGGCGGGTGGATACATCGCGGAAGCGCGCCGTCACCAAAGGAAAACGGGTTGGCGGCGCTTGACAACCCGTTCCGGCAGCGACCCTGTCCTATCCGGCGGGGGCAGCATCAGAGACGGACTCCGGTTTCCACAGAGAAGCGCGTCAACTGCGGACTGTCTCCGCGGAAAGTCTCGACAGAGGCCGCCCCGTAGAGACCGCGCGTCACAAGGAGCCTTGCACCTGTACGGAGCCGTTGCATGAGGGTATCGTCCGCCCGACCGCGATCCGCGCGTCTACTTCGTAGCGGCGCTTTCCCCCGGCCTTGGTCCTTCAACGACGTCGCGCGGGGCAAGGGTCCGAATCGCATCCATGAGCAGCGAGAAGCTGATGTGATAGAGCGCGATGAGGATGCTGCCCACAATGAGCACCAGCCCCGCGATACGAACCGGCGTGCTGCTGAAGATCAGCATGAGGATTCCCAGCAGGGGTCCGAAGACGGCCACCACGTAGCCGAGGGATCCCAGGACACGCGCCATACGATCGAAATTCTGCCAGGAGAACGACGGGCTCATGGCCACCTCCTCTGTTCAAGCGGGATTACCGTTATGTCCGCTCTGCGATTGCGCCGGCAGCGGCTCGCATCTCACGTTTCCCCTCTTTGCCGCCTCTCGATCGCCCGAATCTTCAGCCACAGCAGCAGCGCGAGGCCGGTGATGACCAGCGTGGCCACACCGAATCCCGCCCGCCGGAACTTGTATTCGAACACGGCCGCCGCCGCCAGACTCTCGGCTCTGGCTTCCGCGGCGAACCCGTTCTTGGTCACCTCCATCAAGTGCTGCGGCGTGAAGGCGTGGACGGCGGTGCGTGATTCGATGATCTTCTCGCGGATCTCTTCCACCGCCGACTCACCTTCGGACACGTCCATATCGAGCGCCCGCGCTTTGCCCAGCGCGTTTGCGGCGCGCGCCTGGCCGCCAATCAGGCTGTCGAGAATCTGCTTCATCTGCGCGGCCGCGGCGTAGCCCTTGTCGCCGGAGCTGTGGCACGTCAGACAGACCGCGCCCTCGTTCACGCCGACCCAAGCATCCGTCGGATGCAAGACCTTGTGGTGATCGTGACAGGCCGCACATTGCGAGAGACCCGCGGATAGAAAGGTCTCTCGATGCGGGCTTTGCATGAAGAGTTCGCCGTTGAAGGCATGGCACGTCACGCACACCAAGGCTACGTCGTTCACTCCGGGAGGCGCCGCGCCGTGGTTGCCGTGGCAATCGTTGCAGGAGGGCGCGCCTTTGGCCCGCTTTTCGAGCAGCGCCACGCCGTGCACGCTCTGGGAAAACTCCTCATATTGATTGGTGGGTATCCCGTAGCCGGCCATGTACTGCCTGTCGCCGTGGCATTTGGCGCACGTCCGCGGAATATTGAGTCTGTAAACCGGAGAATTCGTGTTGTCCACGGGCAGAATCCCGTGCACGCCGTGACAGGACGTGCAGGTGGCCACTTTCGGGTCTCCCTGCCTGAGCCGCCGGCCGTGGACGCTGGCGAAGTACTTCTCCTCCTGATCAATGTTCAGCGTGGGATTGTAATGACGCATGAAATTCGCGTCGGAGTGGCATTTGCCGCACATGCGGGGAATCTCGCCGTGGGCCGGAGTCCCGACGAATCCTTTTCCGGGATCCATCGCTTCTTCATCGGTCACGGTCGCGTCGCCGCCGTGACAGGCCGCACACGTGAAGCCTTGTTCAAAGTGGACGTCCGAGCGGTAGCCGTTGACGATGGCCGCATGCCGCGGGTCAATGTCCGCATGACACTTGGCACAGTTGTCTTTCTTCGGTGCGGCCGGCGCAACGTTCCAAAAGATCAACAGAGAAAGGGCGAAGGCGAGACAGGATTGTCGTTTCATGCGAGCACCCATCCCAAAGCCGTGAGCGCGGCGAAAGCGGTCACGGCGATGATGCCGACGATCGTCACCCAAGCTTGCCTCCGGCCCGCCGCCGCGGCGCGATCCCAGAGCGGAAAGAGCGCCCAGAGCGCGAACCCCAATCCGATGCCCAGGACACCTAACAACTCTCCGTCAACAGCGGCCACCTTGGCGGGAAGGAACTTCAGAACCTGAAACAGGGCGAGAAAGTACCACTCGGGCCGGATGCCGGCCGGCGCGGGCGCGAAAGGATCCGCTTTTACGCCCAATTCCCAAGGGAAGAACACGGCCAGAAGCGCCAGCAGGTTCAGCACCACCAGCCAGAGGAGAAGGTCGCGCAGCACGAAATTGGGGAAAAAAGGCATCGGCTTGGCCTTTTTGGAACGGCCCTGCGGTTCGCTCATTCCCTGCACCTGCACGAACATGAGATGAATGAACAGGAAGAGCACGAAGATCGCGGGGAGCAGAGCCGCATGCAGGCCGAAGAACCGCGCCAGCGTGGCTCCGGTCACGTCCTCCGAACCGCGCAAGAGCCGGAGCATAAAGCCGCCGATTCCGGGAATCACGCCGACGATGTCCGTGCCCACCTTGGTGGCGAAGAACGCGAGCTGATTCCAGGGCAGAAGATACCCGGAGAAGCCGAAGAACATTGCCAAGCCGAGCAGGATCATTCCCGTGATCCACGTCAGCTCCCGCGGCTTGGCATAGGCGCGCTCGAAAAACACCGAGAACATGTGAATCAGCGCCGTGAGGATCATCAGGTTGGCGCCCCAACTGTGGATCGAGCGGATCAGCCAGCCGAAGGGAACCTTAGTGGTGATGAAGCGCACGCTTTCGTAGGAGCTTTCGGCTCCGACACGATAGTAGAGCAGCAGCAGAATCCCCGACAGCACTTGCACGATGAAGAAAAAGAGGGTGATTCCGCCGAAGTAGTACCATACGGAGCCGCGGTGCATGGGCACGGTCTTGTGGCGCATGAAATCAGAGACTCTCGAGAGCCCATAGCGTTCATCGAGCCACTGATACCATCGGCGTTGCGCGATGGCCATGCTATGCCTCCTCTCTCGAGACGAAGACACTGCCTTCCACCACGTTGACGGCCATTGGCGTCAAGGGTCGCGGCGGCGGCCCGGCCACGTTGATCCCGTTCAGATCGTAGCGGCCGTTGTGGCACGCGCACCAGATCAGGCCCAAATCCGGCCGATACTGCACGGTGCAGTCCAGATGCGTGCAGACGGCGATGAACGCGCGGAAGTCCCCGTCCTGAGTGCGGAGGAGCAGGCCCGGCTTGCGGCCTATTCTGAACATCGTGCCGGTGTTCGGCTGAAAATCTTCCGTCTTGCCGACGTTCACCGTGGTCGGATCGGGCTCCGCCTGCTCCGGCGGCACGAGATAGCGGGTGATCGGATAGATCACGGCCGCCACCAGCGCGGTTCCGCCGATCCACAGCGCCCTGTCTATGAACGTGCGCCGTGGAATGGCCTTCTGATCTTCAGGCTCGACGTCTTTTCTCGTCTGCCGGCTCTGGTCTTGACTCATGCGCTGACGGATTGTGTGAGTTGAAGGGGCGGCGGACCGATTGCCAAATTTACCGAATAAAAGACAGAAAAGTCAACATTCTGCTCAGGCTTTCGGCTGCGACTTTGTCCAACCTCGCGAGAAAAGTCGTTGGCGCGAAGACCGTTTGATAATTTGGTCACGTAGAAAGTTCTTTCGACAAGGACTCCTTACGCAAAATAGGACATGCGCTCAGATATTATGAACCTGCGGCGAAAGAGAATCCGTCACCAAGAAGAAGAGGCGCGCCTCACCGCTGGGCCGCACGGCGTTATTCAGGGCAGGACGGCAATGACGTGATAGAACAGTCTCGTCGCCGCGGCCGCAATCGTCAGGCTGGTGTCCGGCGGAGTGACGCTCGCGAATGAGGTGAATGCGCCTGTCGCCAGCGAATCGTAATGCACACAATAAGCCACGGCGCCGGCAACAGAGTTCCAACGCAGCCGTACCTGATTTGCACCTACAGGGAGAATGGTCACCGTCGGCGCTTCCAAAGCGGCGTTCGCAAATCGCAGATTCACGTCATCAAACCAGAGAGTCCCGCCGCCGGACTTGTAAAGGCAGGTTCGCAAAGCCGAAACATCGGCCGGCACGGGCGCGCGGAACGTCCAGAGCTGCCATGCTCCATCCACCGAATCCACTTGTCCGCCGGTCACTTCGGACAAATGCGGCGTATCGGGAGTCGTGTCGGCAGTGGCGTACCAGCGAAAACCGAGCAGCGGTTGTGCACCGTCCTCGGCGTGGCACCAGACGCGCAGCTCGACCGCGGTGTCCGGCGGAACAACGCAGTAGATGTGCTTTCCGTTCGCCGACGGGCCGATGCCGCGCAGCATCGGGTCTGAAGCGAAGCGGTAGGCGTATCTTCCATGCCGGCGATGAGTGCTGTCTTGGCCGTCACCGGCACTCGCCGATCCCGAAAGCGGAGCCCAGCAACGCTTGAATTCGAGGATCTCGCGGACTCCGTCGGCGGACGTCCAATACCACGTCGTGTCCCGCGCTTCAAAGGTGCCGTTGGGCGGATAGGAGATGTTCTGCTGCGCTTCCCAAGTGAGAAAATCTTCATACATCTCGTCCATGCTCTGATAGATCGCGCGCCCCGCGGCCACATGTTCATCGAGCATCGTCAGCAGAGTGTCCCAAGCCCGGAACTCGGCGTAGTCAATGCCCGGGCCGGACTTGAACTCGTAGTCATGCACGGTCAGATAGCAGACGTTGACGCGCTGGGGGTCTCCGGCCAGCCAATTCTCATAGATGAGAGAATCTATCAGGGTCAAGCTGCATCTCTCATTAGGGTTCATCCGTCCCGAAACCGCACCGTCGGGAAGGAGGACCATCGGCCCGTCGCAATAGGAATCGAGCACGCCGCCGCCGTAGTCGTCGGTCAGGTCGTGTCCGACTCGCCACGGATTGACGGCCGTGGCCCATGCGTGCCCTCCGGTTGCACCGCCCGGAGGACGGAAGTTATTCCAGCCCGTGACCCACACGTACCCGGTCGCGGAAAGAGCCGGAATCCAGCGCAGAGCCGGGTATCGGCTCCAAAGGCCGCAGACGCCGCGAATTTGTTGTCCGGTTACGGCGACAGTGGTGTCGCGGCGGCGGTCGGCGGAAAGCGCGTAGTCGGCGTAGGTGAGGCTCGCTTCGGCGATGTTATCTTCGGGGTATGGCGGGCAGAACTTGTCGCGAAAGCCAATCAGGTCAGCCGGATAATGAATGTGGCTGCCGATACCGATCACTTCAGGATGCAGAACCATGTACGGGGCCGAACCGCGCACCGTGGGGCCGCCCCAGATCGGCGTGCTGAGGGCATTGCCCAGGCCCATCTCAAAGGTGATTTTGGCGCCGTGGCAAGCAAAAACGCTCATCAGGCTGTCCATCACCAGACAGGTGGAGAGGTAGTCCTGCTGGGCGTTCGGTCCGGAACACGGCCGATTCGTCTGCGGCTCGTTGTGAAGCTGGAGACCGATCCGGAGGAGGCCTTCGGCGTGAAGATCGGCAAGCGCGCAAGCGGCCAGCAGGATGCAGATGGATGTCACACGTTTCGGCATGATGCCTCTGGTGTCTGGCGGCTGAGCATCACGGATCATGGGTTCGGTCGTCATTCATAAACATAATAAAAACAAAAGCTCACAGCAGTAAATCAATGCGGGGCCGCCTTTTGGCTAACGAACGGAACTAAATAATGGGCCCGCAGGTATAATATTACAAATTACGTCCAATTACCCATCCACGCAGCAAATATGGAGAAAAAGTCATGAAGCTGTCAAGCCTGGTCGCCTTCGGTTGCGCATTCTTGCTCGCTGCCACGCTGAGCACAACTGCGCTTGGCGGAGAGGCAAAACCCGCGAAGCCGGAGGCGGCGCGCTCCGTGCCGGTCGGCACCACCTTGGAGAACCTGCAGACCGCCTTCTACGCCGAGAGCAATGAGAGCGCGCTCTACCGGGAGTTCGCAAGGAAGGCGGACGAAGAAGGCTACCATCAGGTGGCGAGCATGTTTCGCGCCATCGCGCGCGCCGAAGAGATCCATGCGGCGAGCAAGGCTGACCTGATCGCGCAGATGGGCGGCATTCCCAAGGCCAATCTGGACTCCCTGGCGGTGCTGTCCACGCGCGAGAACCTCGATTTCGCCATGGCGTCGGAGACCTACGAGAAGGACGTCATGTATCCCGAGTTCGTTGAGCAGGCCCGCAAGGAGAAGAATCAGGCCGCCGTGCGGATGTTCACCCTCAACATGGGCGCGGAGCCCGGACACCACGCCATGTTTCAGCAGACTTTGGCGGACCTGGAGGGCTATCGGGGCGAGAACGTCCAGTTGCTGGTCTGCCCGGTGTGCGGCATGACGGTTCGCGCGCTGCGCGAAGCGACATGTCCCGTGTGCTCTACGCCGAAAGAGAAATTCGAGAAAGTGAAATGACCGTGCGCGCCGCGTAGAGGCGCAAAACCGTTAGCTCTTCCGAGCTGATGATCGTCAGAGAGCCAAGGAATCCCCTTGGCTCTCTGTTGTTGCGTCCGTGTTCAGCGGGCTCGCAATTCCGACCTGAAACGCCAATTGATCAGGAACAGGATGCCCACCGCGAAGAGCGGTCCCGAGATTGCCGCATAGGTGAACCAAGGAAACCTGCCCCAGAACAAGACGATATAGAGCAGGCCAAGAGCGCAGAACAGTACGGCTCCCACCCACTCCCAGCGCCAAGCGATGACCAGAACAAGAACAACAAGAAAAACGGGGATGAGATGCATGACCAGAGCGAGCGCCGTTTCCCAGAAACCGCGGCCTTCGCCGAACACGTCAAGAGCGAAAATGCTCAAGAAGGCGGCGGTCAGAATGCACAGAATTCTCGGCGCCCAGAACAGTGATCGCTTGGTCGCTCGGTTCATGGTGATCTCTCCTCTTTGTGTGGACTATCGCACCAGGACGATTCGCCGGTATTGCAGAGACGAGCCTTGCGTCACTCTCACGAGGTAGCTGCCGCTGGGGAGAGCGCTGCCGTCAAGATCGAATGAATGA
>Ga0315288_10010504_pt1 | contig 11671 bp, 8 predicted proteins | sample YL17G11_20_MG_FD_203454 | JGI IMG/M metagenome (GOLD analysis project Ga0315288, IMG submission 203454) | Sediment microbial communities from Yellowstone Lake, YNP, Wyoming, USA - YL17G11_20 | ecosystem: Environmental > Aquatic > Freshwater > Lake > Sediment | place: USA: Wyoming | collected... | reverse complement strand
GCCATGGTGGTATACATGGGAATGTTTTCATCTTGCTCACAAATGTAGCCTACTTCGAAAAAATCCAGACTATTATGGTAAAATCTTTGTATTAACAACAAAAGAAAGTAAATGGCTAGAATACGGCTACATTTGGCCAAGTAAAATACTGCCAAATACTATGGAAACAAACCCTCTTTTAATTTGCGACCCTATTGGCAAAGGTGCTCCCTCTCACTATCGTTGGTCTGTTAGCGAGGTAGAAAAATGGTCCAAGAATCCATACATAAACCCCAAAACTGGCAGAGCAATAAAATCCACCAGTAAGGGAAGCATCTATTTTGAATTAAAGCAAGCTCATGCCTATTACAAAAATAGTGGCTTGTTGCAAGAATCCTGATTATATTTGACCAAATATAATATCTATTCTAAATGAATAGCATAGAGAGTTTGCAACATCTTACAAACTAGATAAAAGAGATGAGAGAGCTTTGATTGAAGAATGGCAAGATTTGGATTCTGAATTGCAAACAAGTTATTCTGGTTATTGTTTACAAGAAATAATAAAAAGTTTGACAAATCAGAAAATGACTATAGTTGAGATGCGTAATAGTTCCGGATCTGATGCCATAATTACTACAGAATAGATAGAGTCTTATGGCAAGACATCTGTTGTAGTTACTGATAAAAAAGGCGCAAATAGCCCTTCTTATTCCCGTATATATGAGTCTTTATATTCTACTCGTTTAGTAGAATGGTCAAACATGATTACTGATATCGATCGGTTGATAAACTCCAACCAGGTCAAGAAAGACTAACTGTTTGGATGTGACTCTTTTTTAATATTCTGATCAGAATATTTATTTTACAGTCTTGACGAATAAATAGTTTTGATTATAAGAATCTAATTCATAGATTTGATATACAGGCTCTTCTGGTTTGATTTTGGTCAATAGTATCGGTTCAAATGATTTGCTCTTTTCCCATGTCACATACAATATTTCGGGAAGCGCCATTGTTTTCAAACGAGCAACAGAAAAATTATCAAATTCGGCTTCTTGCAATCCCATCATATTTCTGAGCTCATAGTTTATATTTAGTAGTTTAGTGTGGCTAGATTCGTTTCTTTCAAAACACTTTGCAATGCGAGAAAAACCTTCCACATACATTTTCAGCCCTTTTAACGCTTCTGAGTTTTGTGAATCGTCGTAAATTGGCTCACTTAAATCCAACATTTTGTCAAAGACATTTTCAATAGGAATCTTGCCTTTAATCTCTGTAATGACAATTTTGTTGGCTGGACTCGTTGGATCAAAATCTAATCTTGCTGCTATTTCCATCATTTTACACTTATTTTAAAGTATGATATTATACACGGGTGTGAGTGTGCAATTTATCTTTGATTAAAACAACCAAGAAAAAGTCATGTCTCACATTTTTCCCAGACAAGAACAAGTAATATATGATGCAGCAGAATATTTGCGCATTAGAGAAGAAGAATTGGATTATGTTTACGCACATAGTTTTTCTGAACATCTTTTGACACCTGAGCAGATGGCACGAAGAGCAGATTTTGTGATTGATTTTGATCAGGAATTGTTGGATAGAAATCTAAACAAAAAGTTTCCTTTGGCTAGTAGTGAAGACTTTGGACCTCAAGATGCCCGTCGTATTTGTAAAGTTTGTAGTGGTATCGATTGTCCGGGTCACAATGGTCTATTTCTCTTTCCTAGTGATAGCAAGGGAAAGAGAATGATGATAATCAATCCACCATTTATCAAAGAAGTAAGAGATATAATGTCTATAATTTGTCACGAATGCTACAATGTACTCCCCAATGTCACGGTTCGCTACGAGGCGCAAGAAATGGAAAAGATTCGCAAGTTGCCAAGAGCTCAAAAACTCCCAAGGCTGTTGATTTTGGTTGGTCTTGGCGGCACTAATAAAGTAAGTTATGCCGAATGTACTGCTCCAACCATTACTCAAAAAGGTAAAAAGATTTATTGTGCTACCAAACATAAACTTGTTGCCGGCGGAGACAATAAAACTACCATTGTCTTTGAAGAAACTTTTGCTCATGCTCCCAAAAAGAAGGCTGTAAAGAATAAGCGTAAACCAACCTTGGTTGATAGTGATGAAGAGGAAGAAATAGACGAAGATGAACCAGAAGCTCCAGTAGGAAGCAAAAAAGGCAAAGCAGTCAAGGAAACTGAATCCAAAAACTTTAATCCTAGAGATGCACATGATATGCTCATGAATATTCCAGAAGATCAATTGGAATTTTACATTGGAAGAACTAGAGATGAATTGCGAGCCTACTTTAAGACGGAAATGTTGATAATGCCAACAAAATATCGAACCAGCGTATCCAAAGACAAGCCTGATAAACTTACTACTTGCCTTTCCAATATTGAAAAGATTTGTCGTAGTGCAGATCGTAATTCCACAGAAACTATTGTGAAACTCACTGAAGAAGTGGCCAAATATGAACAAATTATCAAAGAAATCCAAAGCGGTAAGCGAGGAGAGTTTAGAAACAAACTTCCTGGTAAACGTGCCAATTTTTCTGCTCGTGCTGTAATTATTCCCACTGCCAACTTGCCTATTGACATGGTTACCATTCCTGAATATCTTGCAAAATCTGCACTCTTTTTTCCTGAAGTAGTTACCGAATCAAACATTGAAGCTTTGCAAGATTTGGTATTTGCTGGTAATGTTGGAATTGTAAACAAGGCTGCGGGAGGTCCTAATCCTTGGCAAGATATTTTGGTAGGGCAAGACAATTATTCTGACCGTTCCAATCATATTCTTCAAATAGGAGATAAACTCAAAAGACATGCTAGAGATGGAGATTTAGTAGCTCACGGTAGACAACCTACACATCATAAACAAAATGTATTGGGAGCTCAAATCAAAATTGTCAAGGGGAGTGCAATGGGAGTAGCTACAAACGCAGCCGAATATTATCATGGAGATTTTGATGGAGATCAGATGTGGATGGCTGCTTTGCAAACATTAGAAGCTCGCGGAGAATTAGCTACTGTGCTTAATATCAATCGTGTCATTCGTACTTATCAAAAGAATGCTGCAATGATTGGTGTAGTATATAATGGTATTGTTGCATCAGCATTAATGACTCGCCAATCTTTTCAACGAGATGAAGGAGTAATGGGAGAAGATGGAGAATGGATCACTTTACCTCAATGGATTATAGATCCCAAGACTGGAGCAAAAATCAAGACTTATCCCAAAATTACACCTGAACTTTTTAAAGTAGCTACTTTTACCTATGCGTCCCATCCTCGCCTAAAGACATTGAGCAAAAGATTAGCCATGCACGGTGTTGATCCTTTGTCTGGTGCAGCTCTCTTTAGCGCCTTGCTTCCAGAAGATTTTTTCTTTCAAGGAGGCAAAAAGGAGGGCAATAAATATGTCACAATCAAGAATGGGGTCTTGATTAACGGTATGATTAGTAAAAGTACGGTAGGTTCTGGAAGTAATAACACAATTGTAGATAGAATGTTGATGATGTATGAAGATGGATGGAAAATTGCTTCTCAGTTTATTAACGACGCAAACATTACCCTGTCAGTGTTTTTGGATGCTGTAGGATTTACAGTTACCTACGATGATTGCTATTTAGGAAAAGATTACCGCAAAGCTGAACAATACCAATCCCAAATATACAAGCGAGTAGAACAAATTAAGCAAATTATACTCAATGCCACATCTGACGAGGATAAACAAGAAATAAAGAGATTAATGACAGAAATTCAAGAATGGGGCAGTAGATACCTAACTGAAGCCCATATGAAAGAATTGCAAGGATTGGTAAATCAAATTAACAAGGTTGTAGATAAAGTATCTCTTCCTATCAGCGATATAAATGCAGAAAGTTTATTTGAACAATTGGGCCCTGTTAGCGTTTATCTCACTCACACCTATCAAGAAGACGTGTACAATAAATTACAGGAGATTGAATACAAGATTAGCGGAATGAAACTCCCCGAGACTCGTTTAGAAGAAGAAAAGTATGAAAAGGATATCCGAGGATTGTTGAATAATCTAAAGGAAATTGGTAGAGATGCATTAATACATACAGATGACATTAGTAATTCTCTTATATTCATGTCTGAATATGGTGCTGGAGCCAAAGGAAAAGGAGGTAATTTGTATACTATTGGAGTGACTATCGGAGAACAATTATTGGGAGGAAAAAGGTTTGCAAAACAATTGAGTGAAGGTACTAGATGTCTTGCCACAGATAGACCATATGATGTTTCTCCCTTGACACAAGGATTTGTTGTAGATAGTTACATGTCAGGTCTTACTCCAGCAGGAGCTTTTTATGCAGCCATGGCAAATCGTCCTGGTTTGGTTGAAAATGCTGTTACAACTCATACTGTAGGACAAGCACAAAGATATTTACAAATTCTCTTGGGAGATCTTACAACCAAAAATGGTTCAACTATTTTTCATAATAAAGTAGTTTTGGAATGGTGTTATGGAGCAGATTCTGGAGATGGTGAGTATTTGGAAAAGGTTAATAATGTTTACCAGTCGGCAAGTTTGGAATCAATGATTGAAAAGATTAATTATTTGTATGCTTGAATATAAATTATTTGCAGATTTGCAAATGACATGAGTGCTAGGATAAAATTCTTCTAATTTCAAAAATAACCTAGTCTAAAATTAGAAATGGAAACAATTCCTTTGGACATTTTTAGCAAGAAACGCTCTGTAAAAATTGAGGGCGTGGAAGGAAAAGCAATTCTCAAATTGGATGCCAAGGGTTCAGACGGACAATACAAAAATCAAGACTGTAAAGTTGCAGTTGTCAATCCCTCAACCTATGCTAATTTGACTCTATTCAACTATGGATATCCTAATGCCGTTTGCTCGATAGCTCCTGGGGAAAAAGTATGGTTAATTTGCAATTATGGAAGATGGTATAAACTTCCATCAGAAGCTGCAAATAAAAGAGAGGAACAAGCTCACATTATTGAATCGGGAGAAGGTTCTAGACTTGCCGAAAATGTAGAATGTCACAAGCATAGTGCATCTCAATCATGTAAATGTGATTGTTGTCGTTGCTGTCCAGGACAGACAGGACCTCAAGGGCCTGCTGGGCCTGCCGGAGCTGCAGGTGCACCCGGAGCTCAAGGGCCTGCAGGTGCGCCCGGAGCTGCAGGTGCACCTGGAGACCAAGGACTTCAAGGTTTGATAGGACCTGCTGGACCCCAAGGGCCCGCCGGAGTAGCAGGGCAAAACGGAATCAATGGATTGCAAGGACCTGCCGGTGTCGCTGGTCCTCCTGGCGCAGCTGGTGTTGCAGGGCCAGCTGGTGGACCAGGGTCTCAGGGACCTGCGGGCATTGCAGGACCAGCTGGTGTTGCTGGTCCTGCTGGTGCAGCAGGTGTTGCTGGTCCTGCTGGTCAAAATGGGATCAATGGACAACAAGGTGTTGCCGGGCCAGCCGGACCAGCCGGACCAGCCGGACCAGCCGGACCTGCAGGAGCATCTTGCTGTTGTTCAACTCCAGCAGTACCATTAACAGGTACTGTAGTTTATGGTACTCCCGGCACTTATGATTTTATCTTGGGTGCTGTAAATCCTGTAGGTGCCGCAGCAAGTACTGCTACGCTCGCAATAACTGCTATAGGAGCAGGAGGAGGTGGAGCCGCAGCAAATTCAGGAGCAGTTCCACATGGAGGAGGGGGAGGAGGTAGTGGTTGTAATGTAACTACAATTGTGTCTTTAACTTTACCTATTCATTTGAAAATTACTGTAGGTCTTGGTGGTGCGGGAGGAGTGATTGTGGGCTCTTTTGACGGAATATTTGGGGGTGATACTTTTTTATTAAATGTTCTTACTGGTATCTACATAGCATATGCCATGGGAGGTAATGGAGGATTAGCCTCAGGAACGGGGGGATATGGATGCTTTGGAGGTGGAGGTGCAAATCTTCAACCTGGAGGATTGGGTAGTCAACCATCTGCTAATGGTCAACCAGGTCAATCTACAGGCTCTGGAACTGGAGGTGGGTACAATCCTGGACTGGGACATTTTTATGCCAACAATGGTCTATTGTTAGGTGGTGGAGGTGGATCTAGTCCTTATATTGGAAAAGGTGGAGATGGCGCTGTAATAAGTGCCATTCCTACTGGTCCTATTGCGGCTCAGCCGGGTACTTTTGGAGGCGGAGGAGGCGGAGGAAGTTTTGGGGATGTGCCTGCGGATGCTATTACAGGCCCTGGTGGCAAAGGCGGAGATGGTTATGTTGTCATTCAATATACCATCAATCCATAAAATAATAGTAATCGCTATTATAATTAAGAATATACCAATGCATGAATCTTATGCAAATATTCTGTAGATTTTATTGCTTCTGATACCATTTCCTTGATGGTAGGTATAGAATCAAATTTTTTAATAGTTTCTTGACTAACCGAATCGATAGCTTTGAAATTAACTTTACCTCCATTGGTAGTAATCAAATCTGTCTTTTCTGAAATACGATACTTTGCTAGTTGAGATTCCAAACCGCTGACTGTAATGACATAGACATTTTTTGGATCAATTTTTAGAGTTCCATACTCTTTTGCAGTAATTTTAAGACGCAACTTTTTGGGTACATTTAACCATATTCTCTCTTCTTTTGGATATAGATTATTTTCAAAAGTATACAATGAAATGGACTTGTCGGGATTTTCATCTGACTTGTCTTGATAAGGACTACCAGGATAGTGTATATTAACTTGAGGATGATGCCGTTCGTGTATATGTCCGCTAATAATATATGTATTATCAACAGGCCAACAATCTCCATGCTTGCTAGAAATACCATTCATTACACATCCTCTAAATTCTTGATGACAAAAGATTGCCTTGATTTCTTTTATATTGCCTCGATAAGTGTCAACTCCTTCTTGAAATCTCCCATTGGGACAATATGGTACACCCAAGAATTTGTATTTTCCCACAATAATTTCGGTTGCTTCTGTATCTACTATTGTAATATTTGTAATATGTCTCAAGGCTCTAAAGCCATGTTCTTCAGACATGAAATATAGTTTATTAGGAATGTCATGGTTGCCAATAAGTAAAACAACCTGGGTTAGTTTTGACATGGCTACCATAAAATCTGTAGCCATTCCATGCCATACGGAATCAATAACTCTGAATCTATCCAAAGTATCTCCCAAAAATATTACACAGTCGGGTTGCTGTTGAATGGTTTGTTGCGTAATCTCTTGCATCAGAATGGGTATTATTTTTGCAGAACGTTCGCTAAAATGCAAGTCTCCAACTACCAATATTCTACACATTTTGAGTAAAATATAATCTTTTTGATATATTTCGTTTACAATTTGTAATTTAGTTAAATGACCAACGCTTCCAATGCCATTCTTTTTGAATATCTACTTCGTCTGCCTAGTAGAGATATCGGATCTTTAGCATCGGCAAGCTACAACTTTTCAAAGGCAATATCCGATATTGAGTCAAATCAGCTAATTTGGAAGAAAAAGTTTGAATATAATTATGGAATTGTTCCAACATACCCTCTTACTTTAGAACAATGGAAGCAACTTTTTTTATTTTTGGAAGAGGAACAGAAGGGCAATTATAGTTTAGGTTATTCACGAATTAAAGATGTTGAAGTTTTGAGATTTTTAGAGCAAGTTTTGGGAGTAGTATATACTCAAAAACAACTCTATCAGATTGCAATTCAGGCAATAAAATTTGGCAACAATAACCTCGCCAAGGATATAATTACCGAATATGGATATGAGAATTATCTGGCAACTAATTTATATACATATACTCTTGAATATGCCAATGTGGAAATGGAAGAATTTATTAGAAAAAATCTCAAAAAATCAATAAACGAACTTAGAGCTTTTATTATAATGAATCCAAAGAGATATAATTTTATTACATTTACAACTGAATATCCTCAGCTCTGGAAGACAATCAACCTCAAAACTGTTATAGAAAATACGTTTGATGAAAAAATAATTGACAGTCTCAGCGACGAACTCATGTATCTAGATACAGATACTCGAGCAAGAATTCTTGTGCCTTTTTTAATGAATATTGGTGGCTACTATAGTAAAATAGACAACCCTCATTATACCGTAACTCATGTAGGTCCAAAATATAACAAAGAGACTGTGGATAAATACATTAACAAATGGATGCTTTTTAAGGATAGTGCTAGTATCCTTGAAACTCTAAAAACAATCTTTAACAAGAGTTTTAAAGATAAACACTATAGCAAGGAAGGATGGCTTCCGTTTGCACAACATCTGATTAATCTCTTGCCAAATACGGATATAGTTCGCAAAGAGATTCAAGTTCTACACGACCAGTGGAAAAAATCTAAAAGGCATGCTGCATTTGCTCAGCTTTTGCAAGATAAATTAAGAAAATAATCGCCTACATAATAAATAGTTCTATTTATTTACTACACATTTCTTTTATATTTTTAATGTAATCCAGACTAGCATCAACTCGAGGATGGTTAATGAGAAGCAAACGTATCGGAATGTAGCTATAGCTAGCTAATCTTATAGCTTGATTATCTTCTGCGCTTCGTTATTCATGCTAGCATATTTTAGTGCATAATTATTTTGAGCACACAGATCGACTCTGGCATCTTTTAATAATAATTTGACCACTTTGTAATGACTGCATATACTAGCATAGCGTATAGCTTCATTACTTTTTGTACTTGGTTCGACGCGTGAATCTTGCAAAAGAACCTTGCTGTTGGGGTTTCTAATAGCTTCATTATCTTTTAAACTAGGATCCAGACCCACCTTTAACAAAAGCTGTACTAGAAAAGAATTACTGTCTATAGTAACCGTGACCTTTCTTTGGCATCAATCAATATTATATAAATATTTTCCATTCACTGTCGTAAAGATGAGGAAATTCCCTCTCAAGAGCAAAGTTTTTGACACTCGACTCGACTCGCCAAAAAGTATGCAAAACTTGAGTATCAACATAGGATAAGATGTGGCCAATTAGCTGTGAAAAAATGCAGCCTTAACTGCATAATTAGAGATTATTTAATTTATAGACTTGATCAAGCGTATCAAAAGTCGTATTCATCGTTATTCTTTGCAAACCTTTAGTTTCATTTAATGAATCATTTTATATTTGCTTTGCTCCTCTTTTTGCATTCAGTCGAATCACAAGTTCCTGTTTTAGGTCAATACTTTGAAGCTGAAGTGCGAGTAGACATTAAAGTAATGCTTACTCACTTTCGTTTGGCAGGCATTATCAAGGTAGACAAGTTTCTACCAGGGTTATATGCTAATCTCTATGGAGATGATCCCAATAATTATTGGGGAAAACTCAATGCTACTGTAGTGGTAGAACCCCACAACCAAACAGTAATTGTTTGGGATATTAAAAACAATTTCTGTACAAGATATGCAGGCTATAACAAGACAATAATTCCAGACATTGCGCTACCTCCTAGCGCAAAAAGATTAGATGATAGAGATTGTCAAGGTAAAAATTGCCAAGTTTGGAGAGTACCAGAACCTTATCAAGATGTTACCTATGCAGACATATTCGTTTGGGGAAATAGTATACAAACTATAGAAGCAGAATATACTGGCTCGTCTCCAAAAGCGTATTTGACCATTCAATTGGATAATATTTTGCATATTCATGCCCCTACCTATTATTTTCGCAAACCCTTGATTTGCGACTCATAAACGTCTGATTAGATGTTTACCAAAGAAACATTTAAAACACAATAACCAATACAAGAAATGGACTCACTCTTTAGAGAAACTGATTTGATAAGAAACGTCTTGACTTGGATTCAAAAAGAAAAATATACTAGGTCTTTGGCAACATGTTCTTTAAATATAAAAAGACTCGTGTCTTGTGTTGAGCAGGATATATGCTACTGGATTGACAAATTATATCTGCAATATGATTTTCGGCCAAAAACTCTAGTTTCGGCACTTCTTTTGCAAGATTTGTACAAATTTATTTGTTATCACGGGGGAGATTTACAAAAAGCATTCCAAGAATGTGCAAAAAATAATCGACCAGAAGGTGTTTTGATAATATCAAGAGAAGAGAAGCTATATTCAATCGTAAAAGATGTTCCTCTCCAAACTTTCAAAAAGACTTGTAAATCTAAACTTGTCAATATTATTGACATGTTGTTGAGTGATGATAGAGTAGATCCTAGTACCAATCAAAACGATGCTATTATACAGGCATCTATGGATGGACAATTAGAAATTGTCAACAGATTATTACAAGATGTACGAGTAGATCCTAGCACCCAATATAATGATGCTCTTATAGAGGCATCTGCTCAAGGACATGTAAATATAGTTGATAGATTATTACAAGATGAAAGAGTAAATCCTGCTGATTATGATAATGATGCTATAGGAAAAGCATCTCTACATGGACATGTAGCTATGGTCTATAAATTATTGCAAGACCCGCGAGTAGATCCGAGTGACAATGATAATTATGCCATTATGCAAGCTTCTAGGTTTGGGCATTGGCAAATTGTTGAACTTTTGCTACAAGATATTAGGGTAGATCCTGCGACTCAAAATAACTATGCTCTCAGAAAAGCTTGTATGAGTGGATATTGGCGTGTGGTTGATGTATTACTACGAGATGCGCGAGTAGATCCTAGTGTCAAGAATAATTTTCTCATTTCTGCGGCCTATACAAAAGGATACATGGAAATTGTATGGAGATTATTGCAAGATGCAAGAGTGATAAACAACCTATCCAAGGAACAAATGGAGAAATACCAAACCTTGTAAACTATTATAGATTTATAATAGAATTTATTTTATTCTGCTATGAAGCAAATGTTCTAAGGCCGAGCTGGTTGGTTGTGTGCATGCAAACTTTACCAAGGCACAATTTTTCCAAGTGAGATCTATTTTTATTGTCTCACAGACCAATTCCAACATTCCCAACTTATTTGGCTTGTTTATTAGTTTAAAGATGAATTTGTGATCTAATTCTCCAATTTTTGCCAATATAGTTCTAGCTAATAACATGTCTTTACAATAGACTGCCTTTTCTGCAAACTGTTTGTCCAAATGTTTAATGGTATTGGCAATATAAACTCCGCTAATTGGTAAATTTCTTTCCAAGCATAGTGTGAGACATTCTCGATAATGATAACACTTTCCAGAAGTAAGCAGTAGATTGGCAAATATATCTTGATCACTAGTTATAAAAAACAAGCAAGCACAACAGTCGTCAGAGCAAGCGCTAATTTTAAAGGGAGCATCCAATAAATATTGAATAATGTCTTTGCGCTCTGTATTCATGGCAATACACAACAGTTTAGTGTCAAAGATTATTCTTCCACTTTCGTATATCAAAAGAATCTTATCCTTGAGACATCTACGCACGCAGGAATGCAAAAGATTAACCAAGTCATCATCGTGGCAAACTTGAATAATTTTTTCAAAGAATACTTCTTTTCCTTTTAACAGGGAAATGCGTTGAATATCAATGCTTGGATAACAATTGTCCAAAAGCAGTTGAAACGTATCACTAGACCCGTATTCTAAACAAGCCTTGAATATATTATCAGTTTCTAGATTAGCTTTGATTCTGGCATCGTCCAAAAGATATTGTATAACATCTTGTCTATTGCTATAAATGGCCAAAAACAAGGATC
>Ga0315288_10010503_pt1 | contig 11671 bp, 9 predicted proteins | sample YL17G11_20_MG_FD_203454 | JGI IMG/M metagenome (GOLD analysis project Ga0315288, IMG submission 203454) | Sediment microbial communities from Yellowstone Lake, YNP, Wyoming, USA - YL17G11_20 | ecosystem: Environmental > Aquatic > Freshwater > Lake > Sediment | place: USA: Wyoming | collected... | reverse complement strand
CCCGAGATGAAACCCCTCGCCAGGGAGGACCGGGCCGCGATCCAGGCTTTTTTCGACCGGTTTCCCTCCGAGTCGAGCGAATCCTGCTTCGGCGCCCATTTCATCTGGCGGAATTATGATCATCCCCAGGTCACGACGGTTAACGGCAACCTGGGTTTGTTCTTCACCCCGGCCGAGGAACCGGCTTATTTCATGCCCCCCATCGGGGAGACCGACATCCCCGGAACGATCGAGGTTTTCCTCAGCCGCGCGCCGCGGCTGTCGCGCGTGCCGGCCATCTTCGCCGAAAAATATTGCCGCGGTTTCCAGTGCGCTCCGGACCGGAACGACTTCGACTACGTCTATTCCACGGCCGATTTGATCGAGCTCAAAGGGAAGAAATACGACGGCAAGCGCAACCGGATCCGCAAGCTCGAACGCGAGCACGCCTGGCGGTACAAAGCTCTGACTCCCGACTGTCTCCCCGACTGTCGAATTCTCTTCGAGGAATGGCTGGCCGACCAAGGCGAGGCGACCCCGATGAGCGCCGCCCAGGGCGAGGCGATCCGCGAAGCCCTGATTCATTTCGAGGACCTCGGCCTCGCCGGCGGGGCGATCGAAGTGGACGGACGTCTGGCCGCGATCTCGATCGGCGAGGGGCTCACGGCCGAAACGGCCGTAATCCATATCGAGATCGTCAGTCCTTGCTGTGAAGGCCTGGCCCAGGTCATGAACCGCGAGTTCGTCCTCAACGCCTGGGCCTCGTTCGCCTACATCAACCGCGAGTCCGACCTCGGGCTGCCCGGTCTACGGAAAGCAAAACTGTCCTACCATCCCCATCATCTGGTCGAGAAATACCATATCTGGAGGTAGAGGAAGATGGGAGGCCGGACTCGCTCCCCGGTCCGGTTCTTCACGCCCTCACTCCGCCGTCCGGGTCGTGACGGCTAAACCGGACAGGTCCGCTCGGTCCGTCCTCCCATCTTCCGGCACTCCTCTGATCAAAAAAGAGAACGAGAGGGAATTATCAACCGCGGAGGATCATCTCCGCGGCGAGATCGGCCGTGTGAAACGCCGTGGGCACGCCGCCGAAGACAAGCTCGCGCGCGGCGTAAACCCCGACGGCGAGAAGATTCTCGACGGGCGTCCGGACAAGGAACGGCTCGCGGAATCCCTCGCCAGCCTCGCCCGACCAGGTCCAGCCGGCGATCGAGCCCGCGAACCGCCGGCCCCAATCCCGGTACGTCAACGGCGTCGCCGCGTCCATGACCTCGACGCTTTCCGAAAGTCCGGGGAGGACCCGCTCGACCGTCTTGATGAGTTTGCGGGCCAATCCGAGCTTATATTCCCTATATCCGGCTTTCCGGCTCTTCTCCCCCGTCCGCCAGTCGGCCGCGGTCTCGTAGGGGAATTGAACCCGGAGAAGGAGGACCGCCCGGCCTTCCGGCGCGGCAGAGGGGGCATTCTCCGTCCAGAGACAGACTTCGATTTCCTGATTGTCGAAGTCTTCCTCATCCCCGGGAGATGGGGGGCGCTCCTCATGGCGGGTAAAAAGATGCGTCGCCCGCAACCGGCCCAGGTCCACCTTCGTCCGGTCGACGCCAAGATAGACGCAGAGCTCCGATTCGGTATAGGGAATGCGTTTCACGAGCTCGAGATGCGGGGCCGGGACGTCGGCCGGGCGGAGAAGCTCGAGAAACGTCGTCTTGTAGTCGGCGTTGGAGACGATCCATTCCGCCCGGATGACTCCGCCCTCGGGCGTCCGTACGCCCACGGCCCGGCCGTTTTCGACGACGATCGTCTCGACGGGAGAGGAAAGGCGGATCTCCCCGCCGCCGTCGCGGACGGCGGTTTCAAGAAGACGGCAGAGACCGTCGATCCCGCCTTCGGGAAACCAGATGCCCTCGACCGACATCACCCTCCACATGACCGCCAGGTTCAGGAGCGACATGTCGGGCGGGGAGGTCCCCATCGAACCGAGCAAGGCCTTGAGATGGACATCCCGGAGATGCCGGTCCAGAAGAGTCGACGCTGGTGTTGCGGACCACGATTGAAGCCGGGACGGAGCAGCCCGTTCCTCGCGGAGCGCGTCGATCATCGATGTCAGATCGGCGAAGACACGATCCAAGCCGACGGTCTCGGCGGGATACAGCCCGGCCAGTTCGTCCCGAAATTCGCCGAGCGGACGGGAATAGACGATGTCGAAATAAGGAGAGACGAGCTGAAAATGATTGCGGCGGAAGGAGAGACCCCCGTCGGCGCCGGACTCTTCCAGAAACCGCCGGACGCGGCCGGGAAAACTGAAGGCGAGCGGCCCCATGGGAAACTCGAAGGGGCCGCGGCGGAAGACGAAACTCGTCCCGCCGATGTGGGGATTTTTTTCGAGAACGAGGACGTCCAGGCCCGCCCGGACGAGCTTGGACGCGCAGGCCAATCCGCCTAAACCGGCCCCGATGACGATCGCGTCGATCATGAATGCTCCCCGGCCTCCTACAATAAATCAAGCAAGCTCAGCGTTCAAGCCGATAATAGCCTTTCGAGCCTCGAAATGTCCCCGAACGCCCTTCACTCCAGATCGGGTTTGAAGGACCGTCCCTCGTCGCTCCTTCTCGGCGCCTCGGACCTTACGCTTTTCGTCCTTTACCAGCTCGCAGTTTTGTGGTCGGCCTTGATGGTCTCTGAAACCTCGGCGTCCGAAAACGGGAACCTCGAAGAGCGCCTGCGGGACGGCAAACCCTCATCACGTTCCGGGCGTCCGTGGACGTTTCGAGGCTTGTCGCGCAGGAATTATCGACACGACAAAATGTTTTATATTCGGGGGAAAAATTCGAGGCCCGCGATTTTGCGGACATATTGGTCGATGTCGAACTTGCGGCGGAGGCCTTTGTCGTTCATATAACGGACCATGCCGAAAATCGGCCGATCCTGCCAGGGCCGGTCGTGCTTGCCGAAGCACCAGGCCACCCCGGTAAAGCCGTTCGGGTCGCGGCCGTCGAGCTCGTATTTATCGTTGAGGGCGAGGGCGGTGGCGAAGGCCTCCTCGGGGGTCAGGCTCCATTCGATGATCTTCTTGCCCCAGTACATCCGCATATATCCGTGCATCTTGCCCGTCACGACCATTTCCCGCTGGGCGGCGTTCCAGTAGGGATCGTGGGTCCGGCCGGCCTCGAGATCCTCGCGGGAATAGGCGGCTGGGCGGGCGTCGCCGAGATGGGCCTGGAGGGTCTTGCGCGCCCAAGCCGGGACGGCCTCTTCGTAGTCCGAATATCCGGGATTGTAATGAACGAAATTCAGGCTGAGCTCGCGGCGGACGATCAGCTCTTCGAGATACGCCTCGCGGCCGGGGCTTTCGGTTCCGGAGACCTTCAAGGCAACGGCGAGAGGCGAAATTTGGCCGAAGTGGAGATACGGGCTCATCTGCGAAAGATAATCGAGGGTCGGATTGTTCCGCAAATCCTGAAAAAGGTCGAGCTTGTCGCGGAGAAACGCCTTCAGCTTTCGCCCGGCCTCCTCCGCTCCGCCGCGGAAAAACGCCGACCGGCGGACCGAGCGGTCGATTTTGAGCCGGCCGAGCACGGCGTCCACGTCCTCGAGATTCAGGGATTCGAACTCGATCTTCATCGAATCTTTCGCCGGCTTCCGCTCCCGCAGAGGGACGAGGTATTCGGGGAGCTTTTTCCGCACCTTCGGCCGGAAGCTCGCGGCCGCATATTCCTCCTTGGGGGAGGCTTCCTCCACGGGGATGACGGCGTCGGTCTCGACCTGGATGAGCGAGCATTCGAGTTCTCTTGCCGCCGCCGCCCGCCACGCTTTTTGGATTTTCAGATATCCCCGGTCGACGACGACGAGCGAAGCGCGCCGGGCGAGCTCGACAACGCCCTTTTCAGGAGAAATCGCCTGGACGACAAGCTGAATGCCCTTGGCCGCCAGGTCGTGACGGGTTTCGTGGAGCCCCTCGAGCATGAAAGCATAGTGGCGCTCGTTGGCCCCGGGAAATCGTTCGGTCAGGCCGAAGAACGCCAGGCAGGGCAACCGCCGCTCGTTGGCCTGCCGGACCGCGTATTCGAGGGCGTGATTGCAGGCCGCCCGCTGGGAGGCCTGCATCCAATAGAGGACATAGTCGCCCGGGCGGGAGTCCTTGGCGTTAAGAGACTTGAGGCGCTCTTTGTGGATCATGGTCTCTTTCCTCAGCGACAGGCGAAGGACACGATTTCGGCGATCTCGCGGGCCCGGATCGGGCCGGGAATTTTCCGGACGGTGCCCGCCTCGAAATCAACCAAAATCGCCGCGAAGCCGGCCCCGAACTCGATTTGGAACGACTGTCCATCGTCGAAGGCGGCGGGAAAACGAACCTCATGCCCCCGAGCGAAACCGCTCCATCGCACCCGGGCGATCCGGCCCCGCCGCCCGCTCGGCCCTTGAAGATCGGGATCCCGGTAGATGAGAATCCCCTTCAACCGTTCGGCCAGGACGGACGACGGCAAGGCCCGGCCGAGCTCATCGAGAGGCGCCGAGCAGGGGGCGCAAGCAAGGGTTTCGACGTCGATCAAGAGCAGGACCAGACGGTCGACGCGGGAGGGCGGGCTTTGCCCCGGAGAAGCCAAGGAGAGGAAGGCCATGACCGCCGCGATCGGCCAAACCTTCCAGCCCGCGCGCATGGCGATGTCTTCCCTTCTCACTCGAAGACCATCCGGTATTTTTTCAGAGTGATGCCGTCGTCGGCCCGGACATATAGAAAATTCCGGTCGTCGATATAGAGACAGTGGCTCGGTTCGGGGAGGACGAACATCGTTTCGACCTTGCCGTCCGGATTCAAGACGAAAACGTCCCGGCCCCTGTTTTTGGCCCGTTTTCCCCCGAGGGCGAACGTCCGTCCCCGTCCGTCCACGGCGATGTCGAGAACGCAGGTGTCCTGGGGCAGGGCGAAACCGCCGATCATCTTCGTCTCGACGGCCTTTCCCCCGAACAAATTGGCCGTCCACGACATCAGGCCCGCGGCGTCCCATTTCTCGACCTTGTCTTGAAACAGAAATCCCAGGGTGAACACGTCGCCCGTCCCGGCGGCGATATTGACGGAGTCGAGAAGCGGACCGTCCGATTTGGTCATATAACGGACTTCGCCCTCGACTTCGCCGCGCCGGTCGAGCAGAACGATCCTCCCCGGATCCTGGAAATTGCTGACTACGACGGCGACCCCGCCGCCCGGCCGGGACTCCAAAGCGTCCACAAGGCCGGAAAGCCGGATGGTTTTGCGGAAATTGAGATCCCGGTCGAAAACGCAAAGGCCGGCAACGGGCTGATCCGAGGCAAAGACATATTCTTTATCGACGGCGAGCCAGCGGGGCATGGAAAATTCTCCCGGCCCCTGTCCCTTGCGCCCGGTCTTTTTCAAAAGCCTGCCTTGGGCGTCGAACTTCTTGAGGGAGAAGTCCAGGGCGTCGAGAACATAGATCGCTCCGCTCTCGTCCACGGCCACGCCCGTCCATTGGAACAGTGTCTCCTCGTCCGGCCCGCCGATCGTCAGGACTTCCTCCAGCCGGATCTTCGTCGGGGTCTCCGCCGGCGGGGCCGGGAACGCCGCGGCGGCCGTCCAGACGGCCGCCGCGGTCAACCACATTCCGATCTTCGTCTTGGTCATCGTTTCGCCTCCCTCCCGGCCTCAGTGTTTCTCGAGATAGGGCTCGATGTACTTTTTGCAGAAGGCGTAACCCCCGAGGCAGTATCCGAAGGCCGCAGGACCCCCCGCGCGGACGTAGGGATCCGTGAGGCAAGCCCAGGCCGCCTGTTCGCAGATTCCCGCGTCACCCTCTTCCTCCGCCCGAATGAGCGTCCCTCCCGCTGCCGCTGCGATCAACAGCAACGCGACCGCTTTCGCCGGCCAGGTCTTCCGGAAACTCATGGATCCCCTCCTCATCTCTGGTACAGAAGCGGCTCGACGTAGCGCTCGCAAAACGAATAGCCGACGACGCAGAACGCGATTTGAGGGACCAAGCTCGCGCCCAAGCTCAAGAACCCCGAGGCGATCGCGTCGGCCAGACAGCGCATGGCCACGTGCTCGCAGAGGCCTTTCTCGGCTTCGGCCTCGGAGAAAACGGGCCCGGCCGCCGTTCCCAGGAACGCCGCCGCGAGAATGAAGGCGACCAGGCGTTCCGACCATTTGAGTTTTTTTAAAAGTTTCATTTTGGAACCTCCTTCCGGAGGTACTTAATGCAATGGACGTGCCAGGACGGCGGTTCTGCGCGGTCGAAGAAAAAAGGCAGACGGCATCCGACAAAATGATCGAATTGTCCGCCCCGGGGATCGGCGGAGCGACCCGGGAAGTTGACGCCCCGCGGGCCGGGCGGCGCCGCCGCGTCAACGCCCGGCGACGCCCCGATTTTGCCGATAGACCGCCTGTCGGCCTGGTCCGAGGCCGAATATCGCCCGGAAAAGTTCCCCTTGACAACGTTTAAAGCGAGGTTTATAAATACCTTGGAAGCTGCCAAGGTTTAACGATTGGGATAAGCGAAGTGGTTAAGGTCTTGATTTTTTCCCCCCATCCGGAAGACCGGGAATATCTTTTCAACCTCGTTCGAGAGGGGGGCCTCGTCTACACCGCGTCCGAGGCCGACAAGGCGGCTTCCCTTCTGGCCTCCGTTTCGTTTGCGGTCGTCATCTTGGACCTCGACACCGCGGACCATCCGCTTCTGAAAGCCCATTTTCCTAAAATCCCCGGTTTGCTTTTCGCCGGCCGCGACGAAGAGAAACTCAAGGAAACGATCCGGACCTGGCCGGGCGACCGCTTCGTCGACTATCTCCTCGTTTCCGGAAATCCGCTCGACGCCGCCCGGGCCCGGCGGTGCGTCTCCACGGCCCTCGAACTTGCCGGCCTCAAGGACCACGTCGCCGATATGGCTTCATCCAAGGCCTCGGCCGAACGGAAACTGCATCGGATCTATGCGGAGATCAAGGACCTGGGCGGGGCTTTGACGAACGGCTTCCTGCGGGAGATAGAGAAACGAGACGCGATCCAAGCCCGTTATTCCTGGTTCCTGGCGCTTAAACAAAAAATCGAGGATATCCTTCGCAAGCTCTATGCCGCCGACGATGTCTCCCATCTCCTCAGCAGTGTCCTCGACATCAAGGACATCGTTCGCGTCTCCGGACTTTCGATCTACATTCTCGAGGAAAGCGAAGCCCTGGGCCGCTACCTTAAACCTCTCGTCTGGGACGACGCCTACCTGACCCATGCCGACTTCTCCAGCCATATCACCCTTTTCGACGCCCGGGACTTCGCCGCTGAAGCAGCCCGCACGGGCAAGGCCGTTTGCCTCGAGAATCCCGCCGTCGACCCCCGTTGCGCCCGGCGCTATCTCGACCTCCTCCGGACTCCCCTGCGGAGCCTGTTGTGCCTTCCTCTCAAGCACGAGGCCAACGTCGTCGGCGTCCTCGAAGTCTATAATCGAGGCGACGACGGGACGGGAGAAACGGGATTCACCGAGGAAGACCGCCGGATCCTCCGCGGCTTGACCGAGCACATCGCCATGGCCATGACCAAGCTCAACCTTATTCAATACGATGCCCTGACCGGCCTCCTGAGGCCGGATCCCTTCTTCCAGAAAGTCATGGGAAAACTCGAAATCGCCGCCAAGCGGCGCCAGGGGACCGGATCGTCGGCCATGGTCATGGGAGACGTGGATTGGTTCAAACAATACAACGACCGCAACGGCCAAGAAGCGGGCAACCGTCTGCTTCAAGAGCTCGGCGGAGTCCTCAAGTCGGCGATCCGCGACGGCGATCTCCTCTGCCGGTACGGCGGCGAGGAATTCCTCTTTTTTCTCACCGGAGTCGCCGGCCTCGAAGAGGCGACCCTCCTCACCGAACGCATCCGGAAGACCGTGGAGGAGCATGTCTTCGAATTCGAGCAATTCCAACCCCGCCACAATCTGACCATGAGTTTCGGCGTGACCATGATCCCCCGCGAAAGCGTCGGAACGGCCGGAACGGCGGCCAAAACTTTTCTCAAGACGATCGCGGGCGAGGCCGACCTGGCCCTGGCCGAGGCTAAGGGCAAACGAATGTCCGCTCTCAAGATGAGCGAGAAACTCATCGTCAAGAACCGCGTCTGCGCCTTCGTCCGCGAAAAGGCGACGATCATAAGCAAGACATCCCTCTTGAAGAGCCCGGCGGAAAAAGCCTACGTCGAAAAGCGGGCGGATCCCCGCTTCTTTACGTCGACGCTCTGCCTTTACCGCGAATCCGGCGGCCACAGAGTCGCCGGGACGATCGACCTCAGCCTCGGCGGGGTCCGCCTCTCCTCCGAAACGTCGCTCGCGCCGGCCCAACCGCTCGAACTCTTGCTCGTTCTCGGAAACCAAGCCCGGTCCCTTCGCGGCGAGGTCGTCCATGGCCGCCCGGCCGGGCCGACCGCCGTCTGCTACGACACGGGCATCCGCTTCTTGGACCTTTCCGCGGAAGACCTCGCCGCGCTCGAAGCCTACTTCCGTTCCCTCATAAAAAGAGAAATCCCCCTGGCCTGACGGCTCAGGGGGATGGCTGTTACGCTTCGAGTTCCTGGACGATCGATCTCAGATAACCGGCCGGAGGGGTGATCCGCTTGTAGAACGAATCCTTGAGGCGTCCGGCCAGGGCCTCGAACGACCGGAAATCGTCGTCGTTCGACCAATTGTCCATATTCAGCTTGTCGAGGATGTCTTTGAGGACGGCGAGGTTGAGGATCTCCCCCGTATACTTCGGCAGGGAATACGCCTCGCGTTCGCAGAGCTTGACCGCCCGGAGCAGGATCTTGCGGAGGATTTCCTGGTGATTGATGAGATCCTGCTTCATGAAAAACTGGTCCTTGGGGGATTCGGTCTGGCCGAGTTTTCCATAGAGCTTGCGGGCTTCCTCGAGGATATGACCGACGGCCCGGATCAGGGATTCGCCGTCGAGGATGGAGCGGTCGCGGTTCTGGAAAAAGCTGATCTCGCCGTTGTAGTCGGTCGGCTCGGACTTGCGGTATTTCTCGAGCGTCTCGAAGACGGCCTGGAAGTTGAGCTCCTCATAGACCGCCCGGCGGTCCTCCGCCTTGGGCAGGAAGGCCTCGGGCTCGGGGAAGGACGTCTCGGCCGGCTTCTCGTTTTCGCGCCGGACGAAGTCCACGAGGAATTGATTGATCTCGGGCATCTTGAACGAGGCCCGCGGTTCCTCTTCGATGACGAGGGGGGCGGGCTCGGTAAACGGTTCGGGGCCGGCCGTCTCCGAGGCGGAGGCCGCGGGCGCGGCTTCGGGCTCGAAGGCGGGGAAAATCTCGGGGACCGGCTCGGGCTCGACCGGAGGTTCGGGCTCCGGATGGGAAGGGGCCACGTCTTCGGAGGCCGGAGAGGCCGCGGCCGGCGTCGTCTCGGCGGGGGCCCCATCGGCTTCGAGCAATTCCTTGATCCGTCTGAGCTTCGAGAGCTCTTGCTCCAAATTGACGACGATCTCGTCTTCGGAGTTCGTTACCGGCTCTTCGGTGACGATCCCGTATTTTTCGCGGAGCTTAGTCCGGAGCTCGGCGATCTTCCCCTCGGCCTTGTCGCGGACCTCGGCCAAGCGGGCGATCTTGTCGGCCACGATCCGGAGCTCCTCCATGGTCAGGGCCGTCATCCGCTCGATGTCTTTCTGGTAGCCGAGGCTCTTATCCAGGTGCTCCCGAATCTCGGCCTGGTACCCGTCGCGGGCCGTCTCGAAATCGGCGATCGCGTTCTGGTAATCCTTGATCGTCCCGCGCTCGCGGGCGAATTCCTCCTCGATCTTCAGGAGGCGGCGCTCGTGCTCTTCGCGTTCGCGCCGGATCGTCTCCTCAAGATCGCGGGAGATCTCCTCGCGGCGCTTCTGCAGCGCCTTCTCGAGGTTGGCCTCGATTTCACGGATGATGAGCGTCGATTCGCCTAAAATGTTTTTCGAGGGCGTCATGTCTTTTCTCCTCGCGGGCCGGGAGAGGTCCTCCTCTTCGGGCGATTTTCGCCCGGGCCTCGCATCCTTTTCGAGTCCAGTGTAGGCGTCTGGGATGGGCTCTTCAATCACCCCTCCCGACGAAAGCGGGGGGGGTTTTTGACTCCCCGCCCTCCCCTCTGGGGGTGAGGAGGGTTTTGGCGTGGAAAAAACGCCCCGGCCGGTATACAATGGGAACCTCATGAAGGGCCGACACGTTCTATTATACGCCGAAACCGGAGCGGAGGTCGAAGGCCTCCTTCAAGCCCTGGACGGCGCGGGCGTCCGGGTCGTCTCGATCGGGCCGCCCCCTCTGCGCCGGCGCGAGCCTTGGCCCGACGCCGACGTCGCGGTGTTCCTTTTCGCCTCTCTCGGCGAGGCCGAGATCCGCCACCTCAAGGAAGCCCGCTCCCAGACCCCGCCGCCCTCGGTCATCGTTGCGGCTCCCCCGTCGGATCCGAAGGCCGGGATCCGGATGATTCGAAGCGGATTGGCCGACCACGTTCTCGGCCCGGGCGACCTCGCCGGCCTTTTCGGCGCGGTTCGCGGAGAGCTTCTCCGCCGCGGGCTTCAGGAGCGCAACCTTCTCTATCTCCGCGACCTCCGCCGTCTCAAGGCCGAGCAAAGCCGTCATCTCCGGGAAGCCCTCCGGCTGGAGGAGATCTACGACGCCACGGTCGAGAACCTCATGACCGCCCTCGACCTCCGCGACGTCGAGACGTTCGGCCATTCCCAAACCGTGGCCAAGTACAGCGAGGTTCTGGCCAGGATCCTCGGGATCGGCGATCCGGAGCGGCTGGCCCACATCCGGACGGGCGCGCTCCTCCACGATATCGGAAAAATCGCCATTCCGGACAGCATCCTGAAAAAGCCGGGGCCGCTCTCGCCGGAGGAGTGGGAGAAGATCAAGCTCCATCCGACCCTCGGATTCGGGCTCATCAAGGAGATCAAGCTCGTCCCCGAGGTCGGGCGGATCATCCTCGGCCATCACGAACGCTATGACGGGACGGGCTATCCCAAGGGATTAAAAAAAGACCGGATTCCGCTCGAAGCCCGGATCTTCGCCCTCGCCGACGCCCTCGACGCTTTGACGGCCCATCGTCCTTATCGGAAAGCGCGGGATTATCCCACCGCCGAATCCGAGATCGTCCGCTCGCGGGGGACTCAGTTCGATCCGGCCGTCGTGGACGCGTTCGCGTCCCTTCCGGTCGAGCGGTGGGAAAGGATCCGTTTCGAGACGACCTCCCGGCTTCCCCCGATGGAGGAATTCTCCGAGCTTCTCCGGAAGGTCAAGCGATAAGCCGCGCCGCCACGACGCGAGGCCGCGCCCCCAGGTCGAGCGAGACCTCGATCTCGCCCCAGCGCCGCCCGAAGAGGCCGCGCGCATCGTCGGCCTGGCCGCAACCGATTTCGAAAGCGAGCCGGCCGTTCCGTTTCAAATATCGGGGGGCGCCGCGGACGATCCGGCGGACGATCTCCAGCCCGGTCGGCCCGGCGACGAGGGCCCGGCGCGGTTCGTGGTCGCGGACTTCCGGAGCGAGTTCCGGCCATTCCGCCTCGGCGAGATAGGGCGGATTCGCGGCGATAACATCCGCGCGACCTTCGAAACCACGCCCTTTCAAGGGCCCGAATCCGGCGCCATGGAGAAAGGTGATGTTCCCGGCCCCGTGGCGTGAGGCATTGGCCTCGGCGATCCGGAGAGCGCGGCGGCTGATATCGGTGGCGATGATCCTCGCCG
>Ga0315288_10010502_pt1 | contig 11671 bp, 7 predicted proteins | sample YL17G11_20_MG_FD_203454 | JGI IMG/M metagenome (GOLD analysis project Ga0315288, IMG submission 203454) | Sediment microbial communities from Yellowstone Lake, YNP, Wyoming, USA - YL17G11_20 | ecosystem: Environmental > Aquatic > Freshwater > Lake > Sediment | place: USA: Wyoming | collected... | reverse complement strand
TCCGCCTCGGCAGGAGCGCGCGCGATCTTGGCGACGAGAGCGGGACTCTCCGCGCGCTCGATGAAGGCGAACCAGTTCACCTTGCCTCCCCGCTCCCAGTTGCCGGAGAACTGCACGACCGAGATGGAAGACGGGCGAGGGCCGCCGAGCCCCAGATCGGCCCACTCGTCCGTGATTCGCTCTCTCAGTTGTCGCGGCAAACTCGTCGCTCCCGGCGCCGGGGCTGCAGGGCAAGCGCGTGCTCCTTCCCAACCAGGCCGGCGAGCCGCGAAAACAAAGGACTCGGAAAGCGAACACGCCAGCCGCGCAACGGCGCGACGACGGGACACAAGGTGGGCTAGCCTGGCCGGCCCGCTGAGCTTCCGCGCCCGACGGGCCAGGCTGAGCTCTGTCGCCCACGCCAGCCTGGATGGGTCGGCGAGGGGCACCAGCATTCGCGGGTGGCTGTGCGAGGGGAATGCTGCCAGACCTTCGACCTCGGCAAACCCTGCGGCCGTCAGCAGCCGCCGATACCCAGCCGCGCTATGCCGGAGCCCGCCTTGCCCCGTCCTCCTCCTGATCCGTCCCAACATGGCGCTCAGCGCACAGCGGTTTCGGACAGTCAGACAGAGTGTGCCTCCTGCCCGCAGCAGGGAGTGCAGCTTCGTGAGGACGCTCCTCTGCGCGACCGCCGGATCGCGTTCATCGCCCCAGAGGGCCGCCCATTCGAACCAGTCGCCTATCACGATGAGGTCGAAGCTCTCCCGCGCAAGGGGCAGCTCGCCGATCCCGGCGTGCACCTGCGTCACATTGCCCAGCCCCTCATGCTCGAAGAGCATCCGCGCGAACTCGATCCGCTCCCACACTGAGTCGACCGCGACAACGTCGTCGAACAGCTTGGCAAGGCGCATCGATAGCCCGCCCCACTCCGATCCCAGGTCGAGCGCCCTCCCGCGAGCCCCGATGTCGATGACGTAGAACCAGTCCGCCAGACGAGGATCGAAGATGTCCCGGTACCTCTCCCGGTTGGCGCGGGGCAGTCGGTGATGGACGGCCTCGTCCCACCCTCGCTGGCGGATGTCCTCCAGCAACGCCCTGAACTCCGGCCTCGGGTCATCACCTCCGTAGACATCGGTCTCGCGGAAGCTGGCGATCCCGTCCCGCGTGGGCCAGGCCCGCGCGCAGGCGCGGCAGAGGAAGGCGTCCTGCTGCCGCTGGAGCTCCACTCCACATACCGGGCAGTATAAGGCGGAGTTTGACTGAACGTCAGAAGACACAGGCCATCCCTCGGCGCGCCGTCTCCTCTACTCGGCGAACGACGGCACCTCCATCCACACTCCCCCGCGCATGGCCGAATCATGCGCGATGATCCCTGGGACTGTCAGGTCCATCGCACGGACTTCGTGGAGTCGCGGCCTCCGGCCGGTTCCGAGCGCGCGTAGGAAATCCTGTAGCACCAGGTATTCCGCAGTGCCGTGGCCGCCGGCGCGGGTCTCGGGCGGCAGAAACGGATCGGAGAACTCTGCCTCGGATTCCTCCGCCTCCCGCATCTCCCCCGCGATGTAGAGATACCCCCTGCGCGGCCCTCTGCGATCCGTTTCGATGAATCCCCGCGTGCCCCGCACCATATAGAAGTGCATCGGCGGCTGCTGCGGGGCTATCGCTGTGCGCAGCAGCTTGATGATCGCGCCCTTCGCGGTTTCGAACAGCGCCACCTGGATGTCGATCGCGCCCACAACTGGGTGCTCCGGCATGACCCTATGCCCATTGCCGAGGCCCATCGCGCGGACGATTCGATCTTGCGTGATCTCGAGAATCGGGCCGAGGGAGTGCGAGCAGTAGTACAGCGGAGGGCGCTGCGCCCTCCAGTAGTCCTCCCCGGTGGTGGGGTTCACCATCAGGTCGGCCATGGGATGGAGGTACTCACATTCCGAGTAGATCGGCTCGCCCAACCGGCCGGACTGCACCAGTTCCTGCCACCGGATGATGAAGTGCCAGTAGCAGCAGTTCTCCGCGAGCATGTACACCCGGCCCGTGCGCCGCACCGCCTCGACGATGCGGCCACAGTCCGCAACCGTCATCGCCGCCGTGACCTCGCTCAGCACGTTCACCCCGGCCTCGACCGCCTTCACCGTTTGTTCCGCGTGGGCCGGGATCGGCGTCCCGATGAACACGGCGTCCATCGGCGCCGATGAGACGAACCTATCGTAATCGGTGAAGCACCGCGAATCCGGCAGCTTCAGCTCGGCCTGGAACCTCGCCAGGGCTTCGTGCGACGTATCGCAGCAGGCCACCACTTCGCAGTTGGCGCTGTCGGCCAATAGCCGCCCGTAGCCCGAGCCGCGACCGGCTCCCGCCAATCCGAATCGCCATCGCTTCGTGTCTGAGGTCATCGTGCAGTCTTCAGGTTACCGCTACGCCAGCTCGCGCGAGGCACGATGGTAGATCCGTTCCACCGCTGCTCGCACCTCCGGCTTCGCTTCGTAGCCGTACTTCCCCATCTGCGCTCGCGCGAAATCCTTTGCCCGCCTCCGGAGATCCGATCCGCCCGCCTGCTGCCAGGCAAGCAGCGACCTCCGCTCGAAGAGTCGGGACGCCCAGTAGACCTCGCGGAAGCGGGCGGCGGTGCTATCCAGCCCCCAGAACCCGTGCTCACGCCCGGCGGCGACCTCGGCCGCCGCCGCTGCGGGGTCGCACTCCGGGTCCATGCCCTGGATCAGCCTGGAGACATGCTGCGCCATCTCGACGTCGATCACGAGCTGCTCGGGGCTGAACACCTCGTCGAGCGAGAGCGTGCCGCCCCCGCGGAAACTCCGGCCGCCAAAGAGCGCGCCGAACATGAGCTGGCACATCCGCTCCGCCGCGGCCTGCATGTCCGGCAGCTTGGCCTGGCTGTGCAAGATGAACCACGGCGGCCCCGGCTCGTGGCCGTGGTAGAACGCGTTGAGCTCACCGTTCGCGAGCTGGAAGATCGCCTCCTCCGGCGCGCCGAAGCTGATCGCCATCGTCCGAAGATCGAGCGGGCACACCCGGAACGACCACGAGACCTCGAGCTTGGTGAGTTCCTCTATGATGATGGCCCCTCCCATCGCCTCTGCCGCGGCAAGAGCGAGCGCCTCTGCCACTCGGATCGGGGCCGTGCCGCCGGCAGTCGGCATGTTGCCGACGCTCACGTGCTCCAGCCCCGACCGGCCACCTAGCAGCAGGTCCATGAACTCCACTCCGAGTGTCAGCGGGCTAACCATGTAGACCGAGAGCGAGCGCACGGGGTGGCCGAGCGCTTCCGCCATCTCCATGACATAGGGCATCATGCGGGCGTTGTAGATCTCCACGGACTGCCTGCCATCGCGGCAGTACAAAGCGCCGGTCTTGTACTGGGCAAGCTGCCGCAGATCGCCGGGAACATCCGAGGGCGTCCCCGGCGCGCCGCTCGTGACGCCGAACTCGGCCATCGTATCCACGAACTTCGTCGCCTCGATGAGCAGTTCGGTCGTATAGGGCACGATCTCGTCGGTGTCGATAAGGTGGTAGTGCGTCTGGTAGGAGTGCGTGCCGAGCGCGATCTTCGGCTCCGGCTCCGCCCGGTCGCCGCCGATGCGGCGACCCGTGGCCTGCGTCCGCTTCACGAACTCCGACACCCGCGCGGAGTCGGGATAGACGCGATCCCCGGAGACGCGCAGCCCGGCCCGCGCGGCCGCCGCGCACGCGCCCTCGTGCAGGACGCGGATGCCCTGCTCGGTGAGTATCTTCACGGCCGCGGCGTGAATGCGCTCGAGCTGCTCCTCGGTGAAGATGCGCGGTCGCGCCGCGATGATCTGCTTGTTGGGCATCGACATTGCCTCTCGGAGACCGATGATACCTCTCAGACGCGGACTGCCTCTATCGCCGCGCGCATATTGCTCTCGGAGGTATCCCGCGTCAGCGAGTCGGCCGTGCCAAGGATAAAGGGCTTGTCCGCCTCCGCATCGATCAGCCGTCGCACCTCCGCCCGGATTGCCTCATGTGACCCGCGCTCTAGCAGCTCGATCGGGTGCAGGTTCCCCGAAAGCGGCACCCGATTGCCGAGGCGCTTGCGCATCGTGGGCAGGTCGGTCCCATAGGTCAGGTGGAGCAGGTCGGGGTCCGCCTCGGCGAACGCCATCAGCGAATCCGGCGCGTCATCTCCCGGGTAGTACCAGGCGATGCAGCCCATTTCCCGGATCGCCCGGAGCAGCCGTCGCGCCGGCTCCAGCGCGAACCGCCGAAAGGTCGCGGGGGAGATGAGATGGCTGGTGGCATTGCAGTCGCCGACCCAGAGCGCATGTGCGCCCGCCTTCACCTGCAGCCGCGCCACCTCAGTGCAGAAGCTCTCGCAGAAGGCGATCGCCTTGTCCAGCAGCTCGGGGTCGGTCAGCGTCATCAGCATCCCCTCCTCCATCCCGAACAGGAAGATCGCGGCGGAGAAAGGAGCCGACACCCGGCCCATCACGCACACATCATCGCCGAACCGCTCCCGCGCGCCCCTGATCCCGCCAAGCAGCAGGGGCATCTGCCCCATGCCCGCCAGGGTGGGGATGCGCAATCCCGCCACCATCTCCGCGGTCGCCGGCAGATGCCCGGCCAGCCCGGGCACCACGTTGCCGCCGCCCTTCACCGGCACCCCCAGCGGCTCGAACTCGACCAGATCGTGCAGATGCGTCCACGCAAAGTCGTAGTCAAACTCCTGGACGCACCTCACGTGTGTCGCGACGATAGTGTCGACGGATGACACGTATTGCTCGTACGTCAGGCCGCAATACCGCGCGTCGAACTCCTGGCTCAGGATCAGGAACGGCACCTCTCCTGGCTCAGCGGGCTTGCCGGCAATCACCTGTCTGATCTGCTTCATCCTGTGCACGCCATGACTCCTTCCTCTGGGAGTGGTTCCACCACAGTTCGGCGGGGGATGCCGGAGTCCCCGCAGAATAGTCACGCGACACGCCAGCCTCTGGCAGGAGTCCCGGATTGGCTTCCCGCAAGCGCTACATCGAGACACTCACCTTCGGCGAACCCGACAGGATCCCGTTCGAGCCAGGAGGCCCGCGCGAGTCAACGCTCGCCGCCTGGCGCGAGCAAGGGGTCCCGGCCGACGGATCGTGGTTCCGCTTCCTGCTCCAGACCCTCGATCTGCCGTCGGAAGCGGGGCCTCATTCCGAGCACCTCCCTGTCTCCTTCGAGATGATACCGGCCTTCGAGGAGAAGGTGCTCGAGCACCGCGACGGCCACTATGTCGTGCAGGACTGGATGGGTGCGATCGTCGAGATCTCGGACCGCTACGACTACACCTACCTGCGCTCCGCACGCGACTTCGTCACCCGGAAATGGCATCGGTTCCCGGTCCAGACCAGAAACGACTGGGAGCGGATGAAGGAGCGCTACCATCCGCAGACACCGGGCCGCTATCCCGAAGACTTCACTCAGCGTTGCGCAGCCCTTCGCGAGAGAGACTACGTCGTCTCCATCAGCTTCAACGGCCCATTCTGGCAGCTCCGCGAGTGGTGCGGCTTCGAGGGCCTCTGCCTGCTGATGGCCGAGGAGCCCGATTGGGTCGACGAGATGTGCGCCTTCTGGACAGAGTTCGTCTCTGCCGTCATGGCCCCAGTCCTGCGCAGCGTGCAGCTCGATGCCGTCATGATCAGCGAGGACATGGCCTACAAGGCCCACAGCATGATTTCGCCTGCCATGACCAGGCGCTTCCTCCTGCCCGCCTACCGGCGATGGGTTGCCGAAATCAAGGCGAGCGGATGCCCGATCATCGAGATGGACTCCGACGGCTACATCGCCGATCTCATCCCCATCTGGATCGAGGTGGGCATCAACTGCACCGTCCCCGTCGAGGTCGCCGCCCACAACGACATCGTCGACTACCGGCGCCGGTTCGGCCGGGCGATCGCCTATCACGGCGGAATCGACAAGCGAGCCATCGCCAAAGGCGGCCAGGTCATGCATGACGAACTGATGCGGGTGGCGCCGATCATTCGGGACGGCGGCTACCTCCCGGGGTGCGACCACGGCGTGCCGCCGGACATCTCGTGGCCGAACTTCGTGGACTACTCACGGCTGCTCGCCCAGCTCACCGGCTGGCTCTATTGAGGCTCGCAAAATATAGTGACATTGCCAAGAGCGGAAAAAGCCGCCCGGAACCTGGCAAGAATGCGCCTGTGCATTGTAACTCTTATATGCGAGACTCAATAGTGTACTGCACATGACAGTTCTTTACATGCGAAGTGTGAGTATCAGGGCCTCCGGCCCCCTGATCCAAGCCGACGGAGCTCCGCGACATGTAAAGGTACTCACCGTGCACCACACTAGCAGCGAACAGGAGATAACGGAGTGTACCTGACAGGCTTCGCCGACGAAGCGGCGGATGACATCGACGGACAGATTCGCGCCACCAAGGAGCTGGGCTGGAAGCACATCGAGGCTCGCGGCGTGCATGGCGAGACGATCCACGACCTCCCCGATGCCGAGTTCGACTCAGTCTGCGAGAAGCTCGCCGCGGCCGGGGTGCAGGTCAACTGCCTCGGCTCGTCCATCGCCAACTGGGGCAAGTCCATCACCGCTCCCTTCCAGGAGACGCTCGACGTTGTGGACCGCTCCATCCCGCGCATGCACAAGCTCGGCGCGAAGCTCGTTCGCATCATGAGCTACGCCATCATCCAGGACCGCCCGCCCGATGACCAGATGGCGGAGGAGCGCTTCCGCCGCCTGCGCGAGATAGTGCGGCGGTTCGGCGACGCCGGGATCACCGTCGTCCACGAGAACTGCATGAACTACGGCGGCATGGGGTGGCCCTTCACCCTCGAGCTGCTCGAGAACGTGCCCGGCCTGAAGCTCGTCTTCGACACCGGCAACCCGGTCGGAACACCGGACTACCGAGGTCCCGATCCCCACGCCCGCCAGAGCAGCTGGGACTTCTACCGCCATGTCAAAGATCACATCGCCTACATCCACATCAAGGACGGCCGGTTCGTTCGAGATATCCCCGGGGCGACCTTCCCCGAGGCCGAGTATGTCTGGCCCGGCGAGGGTGACGGCGACGTCAAGCGGGTGGTGAAGGACCTCCTGGACAGCGGCTACGACGGAGGCTTCTCCATGGAGCCCCACCTGACGGTCGTGTTCCATGACCCATCGGTGCAGACACAGGCTGACGCCCGCTTCGCCAGCTACCTCGAGTACGGCCGCCGCTTCATGAAGCTGCTCGCCGACGTCGGCCATGCAACCAAGCTCCCGGCCTCGTAGGCGGGTAAGGCGATCACGGCGCCAGGGCGAAGACTGCGTACCCCCCGCTCTCAACACCCAGTACGTACCTGCGGTCGCTTCTCAGGTACTGATAGAGACGTTCCCCCCGGTCGGTATCTACCACAATGGCTGAGGCCTTGAAGTCGCGTCGCAGCACAGCGTAGGTGTCCTCACCGCCGCCTACTGGCGAGTCCATCGTTCCCCATGTGTGGCTTGTCCCCTCACCGGTGCCCAGGTGGTGGGCCTTCCAATAGAGGCTCTTGTCATAGTCATAGAGGAAGATGGGGTCCAGCCCCCAGACGTACCGGTCGGCCGGATTCCAGAAGAAGAGCTCGGGGAACATATCCCAACTGGCGTTATACACAATCTTGCCCGGCCTGCCGTGGTCCTTCAGCCAGAGGCATACGGCCCCCATTCGATAGGGGTTGATGGTGGGCACATTGCCCCGAATCACACTCTCCGCGGTCCAGCTTCGCACCATTGCCGCGAAGAGCACGACAATCGCGGCCGAGATGACCGCTCGTGCGCGTTTGCCCAGCAGAGGCTGCTGGGCTTCGTCGCCCGGGTCGAGGAAGCGCGAGAATACCTGCGCGATGAACAAGACCGCGAAAGTCACCCAGAAGAGGGTCGTGCGTTGCGTGACAGCAACCATTCCAATGAAGAAGATCACCGAGAGCACGAAGCTGCTCCGGACGAATGTGAGCTCGCCGCGGCTCCAGCGATGGCGCGAGACGGCAGACGCTGTCAGGAAGACCGCTGACACGGCGATCCAGAGCGCGATGAAGTAGATGAACATCCCGCAGTCGCGAAGCGGCAGCGGCGGCCACTCGTCGCCGAAGCTGATGGGGATCTTCTCCAGCCTGACGGCCTCATGGACCGCAATCTGAACCCACTCCAGACGCGCCGCTCCCCACGGGTTCGGCCGCAGCATCCACCCCGCTCCGACGCCGGCGAGCGCAGCCGCCCACGTGCGCCACTCCCAGCGCCGTTCCGCGAGGCCTTTGACGACGCCAGCGGCGCCAACGATCACAGGGATGATCGGGATGATATTGAGATGGATGAAGGCGATGGCGAGAGCCGACAGGAACGCTCCCAGCGGGCTCCCAGCCACGAGCGCCGACATCAACAACGCGGACAGTCCCATCGTGAGGGTCTGCGGTCTCGTCTGGAAGAGCATCCAGACAATCGGCGGACCACTGAACAGCAACACGAACGGCCACGCGAAGGAGTAGGCGATCCGGCGGCGCCACAGGACGCTGTAGACCATGACCATCATGATGATGGTCTCGACAACTGGGGCCAGCTGGATGGCGAAGATATCGCGCCCCAGATGGGCGAAGGGGATCAGGAAGACATGGAACCCGTAGCCGATGTCGGACGAGAACCGGCTGAAGGCTGAGTAGGGGAGCCACGGGAATGCCGACGTGAACAGGCCCTTGTCAGCATAGAGTGCGGCGTGGCGGAAGTGGTAGAAGCTATCCTGTTCCGGGACTCCCAGGTTGGCGACGCGAAGGACCGCGGCCACTACCGCTGCCGCGGCTGCGAACGCTAGGTAGCGAAGCGCCGGGCTCCGCCCCGACCTGGGCGATGTGGGATCCTGTGCCACCTGCTGTCCGCGCATATGGGATCGCAGCCCCTTGAGAGCGCCTAACGAAACCGCCTGCCGTGCTCTCTAAAGAGCATCTGAGGCTCTGTCCGTCGTTGCCACGCCGGTTGTGGTAGATGCTCTTAAAGGGTGGGTATTGGCTCAATGAGGTGTCCCGCCCTGCTCGAAGCGCTCTCGGATCGTCGGGCCGTCCAACAACTGTTCGCCTACGCCACCCTCAGTCATAGGCCCCCAGGTCGGCTCAGCGCCGCCAGGCGGACCCTCGCCAAAAAACGTTCCTCTGCTCCGGAGGACGTGGAGGAGATCACATGGTCCGGGTGGAAGGACACAACCAGGTCTGGCCGGATTCGGACACCGCTGGGCCGGGCATAATCCTTATATGCCACAGTCGGCGAGAAAGGAGGGCGGCAGGAAACAGGCGGGCTTCGTCTGTGTCGCAGTCTTTGCGCTGAGAATCGTCTGAGACTCAATGGAGGAATGATACCCATGACGCGACGACGAGGATTTACGTTGATCGAGCTGCTGGTGGTCATTGCCATCATTGGCATCCTGGCAGCAATGGTCTTCCCCGTGTTCGCGCGCGCTCGTGAATCGGCGCGCAAGGCGGTCTGTCTGTCGAACGTCAAGAATATCACCCTGGCGATCAACATGTACCTGGCTGACAACAACGACACCCTTATCCCGGTGGAGCACGGCCAGGCGGCGATCGACTACTTCGACACCAAGCCGGGCGGATACACCAGACATAAGAGCTCGCCCTGCAACCGGACGCGCCAGGCCAATCCGTTCCTGCGCTTTCCGGTAATCCTCGACGAGTACACGAAGAACCGCGATGTCTGGCGGTGCCCGAGCGCGAAGGTCAGTGGCGGCGCTCGCCACATCCTCCCAACCTACGGTGCTGGCGGCTGGCTTGGCGAATGGCAGCGCTGGGAAGGCACGTGGGGCAGAGGCCTGGATTTGGGCCCGTGCTTCCTGGCGTGGCCAGTGGGCTGGGGCGGCGACGTCACCGACAGCAACGCGCAGCTTCGCGTGGCGGTCGATATGAACTGGGGCAGTCAGAACACCGCAAACAAGGCTTTCGCCCAGAGCATCGGCACTGTGCTCCCCTCCGGCAGCGGCGAGGTGAAGCTGGCCCAGGTGAACGATACAGTCAGCTACATCATCTGCGGCGACATGGGAGTGCAGACGGACGATAGCTCGGTCACCATGATTGCCTATCCGGATCTCTGCACGCTCGAGTGCGGGAACTCCCAATGCGGCGGGGCTGACTGGGTGCTGTGCGCCTCTTCGGCTGCCGACTGCGGGCTGTACTACAACGCACCGAACAACGGCGCGTTCCTGACCAACCCCGAGCTGCGGAAGCCGTTCGCCCGCCATCTCGGCGGCACCAACGTCGGATTCCTCGACGGCCATGCCAGCTGGATCAACTCAGACAGGTTGATCACCATGGCTCGCGAAGGCGATCTGGAAGGCCCTGGCGGCGACCACTGGGGCCCGGTCTCGGACTGCATGGGCTGGTGGGGCGGCACGTTCGCCTCGCAGTATCCAGGCATTCCGACGATCTGGTAGCACGAACTGGCATCCTGCGCCTGGCGCAGGATAGTGTGGTCGTTGGCGGAGCGCCCAGCCGGGCGCTCCGCCCTTACGTGTCACAGCCGAAATCTCTAGGCCGGACGGGAAGGATACCGTGTGCCCTCGTGGAAGCGTCTTATCAGGTCTGACCGGATTCGGACTCCGCCGGGCCGGGCATAATCCTTATATGCCACAGTCGGCGAGAAAGGAGGGCGGCAGGAAGCAGGCGGGCTTCGTCTGTGTCGCAGTCTTTGCGCTGAGAATCGTCTGAGACTCAATGGAGGAATGATACCCATGACGCGACGACGAGGATTTACGCTGATCGAGCTGCTGGTGGTCATTGCCATCATTGGCATCCTGGCAGCAATGGTGTTCCCCGTGTTCGCGCGCGCTCGTGAATCGGCGCGCAAGGCGGTCTGTCTCTCCAACGTGAAGAACCTTGCGTTGGCCGTCCAGATGTACCTCGGGGATAACAACGACTGCTTCCCGCCGCACGAAACCCGGTCGGAGGTCATCGACTACTTCGACCTCAAGCCAGGCGGCCGCACCAGCTCGAGCTACAACGGCAACGCCAATGGTCACTGCGGTGTCATCCGCGATGCGCAGCCTTACGTGAAGTGGGCGGTCGTTCTCGACGAGTACACCAAGAATCGGGATGTCTACCGCTGCCCGAGCGCCAAGATGCAGAACGGCGCCTGCTTCATCTACCCGGTTCAGGACTGGTTGGGATATCTCAAGGCCCAGGAAGGCAACTGGGGGCGTACGGACCCGACTCTCGGGCCCTGTGCAGGCGGCTGGCCCAAGGGATGGGGAGGCGACGTGACCGACAGCATCCTCCAGAGGAGGTATGCGGTCGCCGGCCAGCTCGGGGAGGACGCCGCCAACAAGTCCTTCGTGCAGAGCATCGGATTCATGCAAGACGAGTGGGCCGGGAAGAAGCTGGCCCAGGTCGAGGATACAGTCAACGCGGTGGTCATCTATGAGGCGGGCTCGTGGATCTGGGGCGTCTCCTCAGCCCTCGCCGCCTACCCGGACCTCTGCAACCTCGAGTGCTCCAACACCCAGTGCGGCGGCTGGTATGACTGGGACTACTGTGCCTCCTGGGCGGCCAGCTGCGGGCTGTACAACGGCGCGCCCAACAACGGCGCCTTCATGGCCGACGTCAGCCTCCGGAAGCCCTACGCGCGCCACCTGGGCGGAGATAACCTTGGGTTCCTCGACGGGCACGCGCAGTGGGTGGCTGCTGAGGAGATC
>Ga0315288_10010501_pt1 | contig 11672 bp, 11 predicted proteins | sample YL17G11_20_MG_FD_203454 | JGI IMG/M metagenome (GOLD analysis project Ga0315288, IMG submission 203454) | Sediment microbial communities from Yellowstone Lake, YNP, Wyoming, USA - YL17G11_20 | ecosystem: Environmental > Aquatic > Freshwater > Lake > Sediment | place: USA: Wyoming | collected... | reverse complement strand
CAGCATCTTTCGCTCGAAGATTTGTTCATTCAAATCGTCGGCACGGATGGAGGATTGTGATGGCGACGTTCATCATCGCGCGACTCACGTTCCTCGAAGCGATCCGCCGCCGCATTTTGCTCTCCGCGTTTTTGCTCGGCGTCGCGTTTCTGATTTTGTACAGCGTCGGTTTTTACTTGATGCGGCAGGAAGCCGTGCCGATCAATCCGCGTTCGGAAATATCGAGCGCGATTTTCAAAAGCGGACTCGACAACTTCTTGACGCTGGCAGGTTTGTACGCGGTGAACTTTCTCGCGATTGCGATGGGCGCGCTCGTTTCGGCGGACACGCTTGCGGGGGAAATTGGATCGGGGACGATTCAGGCGCTTGTCACGAAACCGGTGCGGCGCGCGGAGATCGTGTTGGGCAAGTGGCTCGGCTTTGCGGGACTCCTCGCGCTTTACCTCGTGCTGATGGTCGGCGGCGTGATGGCAGTCGCGTACGTGCTCGATGGCTACGTCGTGCCGAACGTCATCAGCGGCATCGCGCTGATTTACCTCGAAGCGCTGCTGGTGATGTCGGTGACGCTGATGTGCAGTAGTATGTTCTCGACACTCGCGACCGGCGGTGTGATTTTTGGATTGTACGGGATCGCGTTCATTGGCGGCTGGGTCGAGCAGTTCGGCGCGCTATTGCAGAATCAAGCGGCGGTGAACATCGGTATCGTCTCCAGTCTGATTATTCCGAGCGAGGCGTTATGGCGACGCGCCGCGTACGAAATGACGCCGCCGCTCGCGCAGGTGCTTGGCGTTTCGTTCAGCGGTCCGATGTTCACCGTATCGGTGCCGAGCGATGTGCAGATTGTGTACGCGATTGGGTATCTCGCGGTCGCGTTGGCGATTGGGGTACGGGTGTTCGCGCGGCGCGATCTTTGATTTCAGCATCACGGCTGGCGGATGAATATTTAGACCCGACGGGTTTCGGAAACCTCGAAGGGCTCTAGCAAAAAACTCAGAGGGGAGGGGAGTGTTGTAGGTGGTGGATAATGGTCGCGTTCAGCCGCACCGCTGCGCTGCGCGGTGTGGCGTCGGCTGCAACATGGTGTTAGGTGTCGTTTTCTTTGAGCAGTTTCTCCGATCTTTCGTAGTCACCCAGGTGTGCGCGCATCAAACTTCTCCATAACTTGCCGTGATTCGGTACGCGAACGTGGAGCAGTTCGTGGACAATGACATAATCGCTAACCTTGCGATTCATTGTCAGCAACTCGATGTTGAAAGTTAGGCTGCCCTTTTGGGAATAGGACGCCCATTTGTTTTTCATCGGGCGCACGGAAATGGCGCGGTAGGGAGTGTCCAGTTTCACCGCCCATTCACGGACACGTGCCTTGAATTCTTCCTTGCTGTTCGACTTACTCATGGACGTTGCGCCTGCATCAACAAAGTGAGCAATTTATCAACCACCGCCGTGACCTTGTCAAAGTCATCTTCTTCGGGAAAGATGGCGAAGGTCATTTTCTGCCGCACTTCGCGCATGTCTTTCTCGCTGGTTGCCCAGTTGGGATGCTCAACAAAGGCAGTCCTAATTCTCTTGCTGATGATTTCAGCGTTTGGGATGTCTGCTCCTCGCAGGATCGAATAGACAAAGTACGTCACACCATCAAAGCCCTTGGCGGCTTGTTCTTTCTTACGCCGTTCGTTGGCTTCGATTTCCTTCATCAATTCTGCCAACGCTTCGGCAGTTCCCGTATGTCGGTCTTCGTAACTCTCCTGCACGGCTTTGGCGCGCTCTGCCATGCCGACCAGATACGGGTCATCGCTGGCTTCTTCAGCGGCTTTTTCGATGCTCTTTACCAGGTTGATGACTCGAGTATTATAGTCGCCCTGTTTTTCTTTGATGAGTTTGAGTGTCTCTGCGTTGATTTCCACAAACTGCGTTACCGCTTGAATCTTGGTGGTGTCAATGTGCTTTTGCACGAGCGCATTGGTCTTGCGTTGGAACTCGCGGTCTGGCTGGACTTGCTTGGCGTATGCTTTGCGAACGATGGCATAGATAGCAGAGAGTGTGGCATAGTCTTCCAAATACGGGCGCAGGAAAGCATCGGGCGAGATGATTTCGTAAAGCATCTCGATTTCTTTGTACTCTTTGAAGAATGCTTTGCGCCGTTCCTTGTCTCGGAAATGTTCGATAAGCGCGTCTACGTCCTTGTCGTCAAAGTGACGGGTGACGAGTTTTAGGTACGCGGGCGCTTTGGTCGTCATCTTATCGGCGAAGAGTGTTTTGAGCAATGCCAAGTCTTTGATGACCGCGTTCACTTCGTCGCTGTCAAACGCGAGCGCTTTTTCCAGTTTGTCAAAGATGCCGACAAAGTCCAGCACAAAGCCATGTGGCTTGACCATCTCTTGCGCTTCGTTCTCGTACGGACGATTGACGCGCGCAATCGCTTGCAAAAGCGTGTGATCGCGCATCGGCTTGTCGAGATACATCGCGTACAAAATTGGCGCATCAAAACCTGTCAGCAGTTTCTCGGTGACGATGAGCACCTTGGGGACTGTACCATAGCGGATAAAACTCTTGCGGATATCCTTCTCGCGTTTTTCGTCAATGTGAAATTCTTTGAGCAGCGGCTTGTCGTCGTTGGTGCCCGTATAGACAACCTCGGAATAGTCGGCTGGCAGAAATTCGTCGAGTGCTTTTTTGTAGAGCGCACACGCTTCGCGGTCCACCGCTACCATGAACGCTTTGTATCCCAGTGGCTCGACATTTTCGCGGTAATGTTTCGCTACGTACTCCGCCACCTTGCGAATGCGCGCCTTGCCTTTCAAGAAATTCCTGAGATTGACCGCGCGTTCCAGAATCTTGTTGAGTTCTTCAATGTCGGCGATGCCTTCGGTTTCCTTCAACGCGAAAAACTCTTTTTCCATCAGTTCAGCAGGAACGAGCATGTCGTTGGGGGCAAGGTTGTAGAACAAGGGCAGTGTCGTCCCGTCTTCAATGCTCTCTTTGATCGAATACTTGTGGAGATAACCCTTGGGCGCGTCATCCACGCCAAAGGTCTTGAACGTGCCCTGTCCATAAGCAGTTCGATCAATCGGCGTTCCCGTGAAACCGATGTAGGTGGCGTTGGGAAGTGCCGCCATCAAATAGTTGCCCAGGTCTCCGCCGGTGGTGCGATGCGCTTCATCTACCAGCACGTAGATGTTGCGTCGTTCATTCAACTTGGCGGGCATATCACGGAACTTGTGAATCGTCGAGACGATAATCCCGCGCACATCGTTTTTGAGCAGTTGGTTCAAGCGCGCGATGTTGTGGGCATGTTCGACATTCTCCATTCCCAACGCCGCCAAATTCTTGAGCAGTTGATCTTCCAACTCGTTGCGGTCAATCAAGAGCAAGAGGGTGGGCTTGTCCGATTCGGGCGCTTTGAACAATCGCTCGGCAGTCTTGATCATCGTAAAGGTCTTGCCACTGCCTTGCGTGTGCCACACCAACCCGCGTCGTTTGGTAGAATGATGTGCGCGCTGGATCGCCAGTTCAACCGCGGCGGTCTGGTGCTGTTGCAGGATAAACTTTTGGAGTTCTTCTTCTTTCTCGGCAAAGAGAATGTAATCCTTGAGGAGACTCGAAACGTGGGGGATGGCGAAGAAACTCTTGACCTTGGCTTCCAACTGCCCGACCTGCTCTACCTTCCAATGGAAAATGTTTCGCTTGACCGTGTTCCACGTCGCGCCATAGTCAAAACCCAGCGCGTCGGTGGCAGTGAACGCCATTTCGGGGACAAAGTATTCGGGCGTCTCGGCATGGTAGCGGCGAATCTGGTCAATGCCTAGCGCGATGCCTTCATCTTTGCTCGCGTTCTTGCACTCGATCACGACGATAGGAATGCCGTTGATGAGAAACACCACGTCTTCACGATTGCCGTGCCGACCATTGTGCCAGTAGAATTCTTCGGTCACCTCGTATACGTTGCGGTCGGACTGAGCATAGGCAATGAGAACCAAATCGAGTTCGCGGCTTTCGGGGGCGTAGAAAAACTTGCCCTGATTGCGGAGATGTGCCAAAAACTCACGGTTGCCGTGAATATCATTGTGGAGGCGACGGAATTGACCCGTCAGTGCACGAGGCGCTTCGTTATAAAGCGGATTGAATTCTTTGACCTTTTGATAGAGTAGGTCGTCAAAGTAGAGAGACGCTGGCTTGCCGTTCGTGTCCGTTCCGCGCCTACGTTCCGCTTCTGCGCGTGGGAGAAACGTCCAGCCGATGTCTTGCGCGTATTGAAGGATACGGGCTTGTACGGTCTTGTGTTCGCCTGGCTTGGGCATGAATCAGCCTTCGTTTTTGATCTTCAGCAAGTCAAGATTCAATCCAGAAATATCTATTTGTGCAGAGATGATTTTGGAAGTCAATGACTCTTGTAATTCTCGCCTATCTTTATATATTGCTTCATGTAAGTCAGCGGAACGCTGTAAATTTGACAGAAACAGAACTATTTTTTCTTGCTCATCAATCGGTGGACAAGGGATTTGTAACTCACCGAGTCTGGACTTGGATAGATTGGGGATTGTTGTCTTGTTGCCTCTGCCAAAATACACTTTTCCAAGTTCAAACGCATACCAAAACCAATACATTCCAAATTCGGCAAGGACTTCATCAGCGTTGATTACTCTCAGGCGATGCAGATGATTTTGAAAATAACAACGTTCTACTTCTCCATTCCAAAGTGCAGTTCTTCCAACATCCCCGCCTTCGCACACCAGAAGGTCATTGGGCAATAATTCAAGTCGAATTTCATCCTGCACTGAGAAATGCAAGTGGTCAAGTTCGCCTAAATCAAGACGACACCAATAAACATTTTTGGTTCTGAGAAATGGGCGCTGATTATCTCCACGGCGCGTTCGCTTGGAGACTTGTTTGCCCTGCTGAATGGTAAAGAGTTTATCCACTCTTTCTACTCGCCAGTGGCTAGGGAAAGTTCCGATTTCAGATTCAAAAACGAGTTCGCTCATTGTTCAAGTAACCTGCTGATTATTGAATTTAGGGATTGGTCAAGCGGAAGGATTTCGCTCTCCAGAACACCGAGTTCTTCCACGATTTCAGGAAATGGGCGAAATGAAACACTAAAATCTGTTTGTATGAATCGACTCGGTGATACGTTGAAGTCCTTGTTGATTGTGTCTTCAACCGTGATTATTTTTGCGAACTTTTTTTCTTCTGCCCATCGCAGAAAAGTTTCTGCAATATGTTCAATGCCATCATCTGAAATGAAGTTCTTGGGTTCGCCTTTTGTAAATTCTTGACTGGCATTAATTAACAGGATTTGTCCTTTTCGTTCTTTTGCTTTCGTTTTGTTCAAAACGAGGATAATTCCTGGAGATGGTGTGTTATAAAACAAATTCTCAGGAAGGTATATTACACATTCAATATGATCGTGTTCAATGAACCAACGACGTATGTCTTTTTCTTTGTCCTTGTTGATATTGCCCGAACCACGCGTTACCGCTCCTGGGTCTAAGACAATTGCTGCACGCCCATCTGTTTTTAGACTTGCAAAGATATGTTGAACCCATCCCCAATCAATAGTATTCGTGGGAGGATGCAGATTGAAACGATTGTATTCATCATTCAAGAAAAAATCATCACTAAGATACGGCAGGCTCTTTTTTGTCTGATTCCACATTGGGTTAGCGACAACACGGTCAAAAGTTCTTAATCTAGTTCCGTCTTTGAACTTCGGATTCTTGAACGTATCGCCAATCTCTATCTCCCCTTCCATATCGTGAATAACCATGTTCATATTTGCCATCGCCCAAGTCTCTGGCGTGTACTCTTGCCCATACATTTTGAGTGGGGCGTAATTTGTGCGTGAACGCAAGTCCATCTGTTCGTCAAGCACAATCTGGCACTTGATGAGCAGTCCGCCCGAACCACAGCACGGGTCATAGACTTCCATGCCTGGCTCTGGCTCCAGGATGCGCGCCATCACCATGCCCACTTCTTTGGGCGTGTAAAACTCGCCCGCGCTTTGTCCACTCCCTTCGGCGAACTTGCGGATGAGATACTCGTAACTTCGCCCGATGATGTCGGGCTCCACATCGTTCAGACCCAGCCGCTTCAAACTGATTTGCTCGATGAGTCCGCTCAGGCGGTCGTCGGAAATATCGCGCTGACCGTGCGTGGTGGCGTTGAAGTCCACGCGGTTAATGATGCCCTTGAGCTGCGGGTTTGCATTGGCAATGTCAATCAGGTATGTGGTCAACTCCAGCCCGATGTTATCCGCTAATTTGCGAATGACTGACCAGACAGGGTCTTCCACATTTGCAGGTTCAAGCGGAATATAGAATCGCACCAACTTGTTGTCGCGCTTTACAAGTTTGAACGCCTTGGCACGTCCGCCCACTTCTTTGGCAATGCGGTTGATTTCGTCGTCGAACACGTCACATAGCCGTTTAGCAAACACCAACGGCAGGATGTAATCCTTGTACTTGGGCGCGTCCTTCGCTCCACGAATTGAGCAAGCGGCGTCCCACAGCCATTGTTCGAGGGATTTGTCGTTGTTTCCGTTATTGTGATTTACCATTTCTTACTCGGTACGGGAAAATACTGATGAAGGCACCTGACTCTTTATGCGGCAGTATAAGACGTGCCGTCATTGATGTCAATCAGGTAATCGTTCAAACAGTGCGCGCATCAAATAATCCCCAACTCCCGAGCGCGGTCAACCGCTTGGGTGAAATACTCCACATCGAGTTTCTAAAAAGGCACACGAAGAAACACTAGAATTCTGCCGATTCTTCTACTATCTTGATGTCGTGGATCGACTCTTTATTTCGCAAAATCTATTGCTGACGCCGCAAGACCATTGGACAACCCGCGGAGCAATCTAACGTCAACGTGTTGTTGTGATTTGAGAGGGTCAGACGAAAGTCTGCGTTCGCTGCCCGCCCATCCCATCGAGTCAAATTGAATGTGATCTGTGCGGTTGTGGCAGAAAGAACTGTGCCCGAGCCGCTCCCCTTGAACCCGGGTGGAGCAACGTCGGGGCTGAAAGTGTCGCTGAATGTGCCCGTCAAACTATTCCCAGTCTGCACCAACGATAGTGTGGTTGTGCTACCATCGAGAGGATCAGGACCTTGCCAAGTCCCCGTGAAGGGCGACGCCACGGGTATCGGTGTGAAGGTTGGTGTGGGGACGGATTTCTGTGTGGCAGCTGTTGGAGACGGACAGAACGCTTCCTGCCCAGCCGCACAATACTCGACCTGACCTCCAACCATGGTCATCAGGGTCTGGATCTGCAACATCCCAGCCACAGAAGTGGTCAGGGGATTGCCGGACAGGATCACCAGGTCGGCATACTTGCCTGGGGTCAGGCTACCTCGTTCAGATTCACTGAAGGTGGCAAAAGCCCCGTTGATCGTCAACTGCGGAAAAATCTGTTCCACTGTCAGAGTCTTCTCCAACATCCACGCCGGGGGCTGTTGGCGGTTGACTCCGATCTGCGTGACGCTTCGATAAAGCAAGCCCATCGGTGAAATATGGCTAGGAGAGAGGTGGTCTGCGACCTCAGGATAAGGATTGAGTGGGCTGGCAATCAAAAAGACTCCGCCCTTTTGATAGTCGCCCCAGCGATAGGCATTATTTGCCCCATTTTCGTCGCGCATCCGAAAAGTATCCGAGTCGAATGAAACCACGCCCGGCAAACTGGGTTGAATGCAAACGATAATCCCCAGGCCTGCCATGCGCGCAACTTGTTTGTCAGACGCCGCGATGGAATGCTCGATGCGATGGCGATACAGATCATTCGATTTGCCATTCAAGGCGTATTCGAAAGCATTCAGAGCCAGTTCGTGTGATTGAATGCTGATTGCCTTCATAGCGATTGTCCAGCCCTCGGTTTGCAACTGGCGCACCAACTTGTTCACTTCATCCTGTTGAAAGAGTAATTTCCTGCCCGAGTCATAGTCAATGAATATCTTCAAGCCGGCAATTCGCAGGTAGGGACTAGTCTGCTGACCCGGACGATAGGCACGGAACCAATCACCCAGAGGATTCCCCTCAAAAGAGTTAACCATCAGATAGACATTGATGCGGGAACGCAACCGCCCTTGCGCATCTAAAGCAATCATTTCTTGCAGTTGGTTATTGTCAATGGCAAGTTCGTCCAACCCCGTCCATCCCTGCGACAAAGCTTCCATGACTGCCTCTTGCAGAGTTGTGAAACCCCATTTGTATCGCTGTGTAAGGCGATGAGTATGGCTGTCAATGAAGCCAGGCGTGACCGTTTTTCCCTGCAAGTCAATCACGCGTGTGGAAGGCACTTGATGCCTGAGGATAACCGCGTTGTCCCCGACGGCTAGAATGTTTTTCCCGGTGATGGCGATTGCCTGTGCCTTGGGTTGGTTTTTATCCATTGTCAAGATGACCCCGTTATGGAAAATTATTTCAGGCGCGGCAAGGGTGGGGAGTGCCGTCGCCGCTGGCGGGGAAGGAATTTGCAAAGTCGCGACAACCGTCGGCGGTGGGGTGTAAAGGATTGTTGGCAAGATACCCGGGGGCGGTGCTGTTGTCGCGGGTGGGGCTGAGGACTGTAAAGTCGCGGCAATCGTCGTCGGCGAGGTGGGTGTCGGTGAAATACCTGGAGGAACACAGGAAGATGCGGCGATGAATAAGATCGGTATAACAAACTGAATTTGTCGTAGAATTTTCATCGGGGTCTCCTGAAAGGTACGGTCTGCTGTCGTTGATTTCAATCGAGCAATCGTTCAAGCAATGTCCGTCTCACACAATCCCCAGGTCCCTAGCACGGTCAACCGCCTGAGTGCGATTGCGCGCATCGAATTTGCCAAAGATGTTGTGGATGTGGGTTTTCGCCGTGCCGATACTAATGACCAATTTTTTCGCGATAGCGCGATTCGAAAGACAGGCTGCCATCAAGCGCAATACTTCAATCTCGCGCTCACTCAACGGCTCGACCAGCGACGATTGTGCTGACGCACTCGGCTTGTGTTCGATCGCCGCCATGATTTTGCCGACGTACTCTGGCAATATTCCTCTCATTGCTGCCTCTACGAGTAGTGGCGGCAATGCTTCGCCTGCGTCCGCAAAGACGCGGATGTAACCTTCCGGTTGCGCGCGTCTCAACGCATCTGTTAGGAATTCGAGTCGCGCTTGATTCGTCTCTGCCGCCAAGGACTGCAAAACGCGAATGGCGATCAGCCCGCCTTCCCAACCCACGCGCGAAACGCTCTCAAAGCAATTTGCCAACTCTGTCAAGGCGGCAGAGTTTTGCTTTTGCGCGATCAACAGACGCGCACGCGCAAGCCCGAGGGTCGGATAGAATGGTGAAACCTCCGCGGCTTGCGTGAAGTGGAGCGCCTTTTTCTTACGATAGCACTATACCACAAATGACCGAGGAGTTCAATTCTTGGAGGTCAAAACGGAATATCCTCGACCAAGTGGGATCACGTTCACCTTCAATCGCCCCTGTAAGCCCTCACCCCAGTCGTACCAGTTCGATACACGCGGCAACCGCCGGCACATCGTTGCCGCGCGCCGAACGGATCAGAAATCGCGCTGGGCGCACAGCCAGGATGCGCCACCCGTGCTCGGGAGTGAATCTTGCCTGCAACTCGCTCTCGGTCACCTGTCGCGGCGCGTTCGGCATTGGCGAGTCGAAGGCAAAGCCCAGCAGATAATATCTGCCGCCGGGGGCGAGTGCGGCAGCGAGATCGCGCGCAAAGCGGTCTCGCTCGGGCGCACCGAACTGGTGGTAGAAACCGGAGTCAACCACCGCGCCGAACGGTCCCGCGAACCGAGCCGGATGAAGCGCGTCACCGACGCGGAACTCAACCAACCGCGCGACATTGGGCACGAGGGTAGCCGCCCTGGCGCGCGCTTGCGCGATCGCGGCTTCCGAGAGGCCCACGCCCAGAACGGCGAGACCGCGCTCGGCAAGCGCAAACGCGAGCGCGCCGGTGCCACAGCCAACGTCGAGCACAGGACCAGTAGGCGGAAACTCGTCGAGCAGCGCGAGCATCGCGGGTTGCGGCGCGCCGATGTCCCAGGGTGGCGTCACCTGGTACGCCGAATCGAAAAACTTGCTTGATTGATTGGTGTATTTCACATTTGGGCGATTCTAACATGCGGAGCAGGTTTCGCACTTGGTAGGCGTCGAATTCCACACTTGCACTTGCGGTTACGCACACTTGCCCTGGCAGGAACGCGAGTGCCAGGGAGTGCAGGTGTTCGATGTTGTCTCTCATGCGCCGCCGGATTCGCTCTTCGCCTTCGTGACCCAGCCGGGTCCCGACCCGGTTGTCTGACCGAGAATAAGGGACAATTGCGCGGCATGCTCCTGGACGTGGCGCATGTTGTACAGCAGCAACTCTGCGAAACTGACATCGCCCCAGGGAAAGACACATCGTTGACGAGCCTTCTCGTCCGTCAGCGCTTCGATCGTCGCGCGGCACTTGTCGCGGCAATGATCGAGGTACGCCTTGAGTTCGTGTTTCTCGTACGCCCGTTCAGGAACTAATCCTGCCGGATCCAACTCTTCCAATGAAAAAGGAGCGGGCGGAGCGAATCGCTCAATCGAACCGGTCAGATAAAGGTCAAGCCAGAAGAGCGCGTGATAGGCAACATACCAGAACCGTGGTTGGCGGCAGCGATCGCTCCATAGCCCATCGGGACAAGCGAGCAGCGCATTTTCAAGCATGGCGATTGCGGCGCCGAACTGCGACCAGATGATTGTTCTCCAAGCAGCATCCATTTCAAGACTCCCGGCGAATGCCGTGTTATTGTCGCGAGTAACTCTCACTTTCCAAACATTGCCTGGGGAGGCAAGTGCAGCCAGAGTTGCGTGACGAGAACCGCGATGTTCACTCCAAGCGCGGCGAGTGTGTTGAAAGGGGGCCACGTTCCCAAGAAGAGCATGATGCCCAGAGTCGAGACGATTGAGGAAGCAAGCGCGAGTTGTCTCCACGCCTCTCCGGGCACGAGGACGCCCCAGAACGACATGGATGCCGCGACAAATCCGATCATGGATAGAACCCAGAAGATGCTTGCTGCCATTCCGGCTGTCGGTGCTGCAAGTGAGGGGAACACCCACGATCGAGCGGGCAACCAAGCGCTGGTGAGACCACGGTCATGAGCCAAGTACGCTCCGATAGGTCCAATATGACCGAGACCATGCAGCAAGAGCACTCCGGTGATGAGGACCTTGATGGTTTCGTCGGACACGTTTTTCTTCTCTGAGGATATTTTCATCCACGAAGGGCGCGAAGGGACACTAAGAGAGACCTTCGCGAATCTTAGTGCCCTTGGTGGATATTTTCAATCCAGCCAGCACGACCAGTACGACGAGCGTCGCCCACAACGCTGCCGCCGCCGCGACATGATGACCGGCGTTGTCAGCGCGGCAATGAAGCGATGCGGGTACTCGATGATGGCATCAGATCACATCGGCGGGATGATTTGCCCGAAGCATCCAGGCCAATCCGGGCAACCTCGCCCTGATTCGGTGACACAAACGACGGCTTCCATTGTGATCAGCAGGTAGGTCATCACAGCCGCTGTTAAAAGAAGATAGCGATGGCATTTGGTGATTGACGTCCTGCTAATTGCTGAGTCGGTTGTCATGGTCATGCCTTCAACGACATTTCTGCTTCACGCGCAACGCTTCGTTCAATGGAGAAAGTTGT
>Ga0315288_10010498_pt1 | contig 11674 bp, 14 predicted proteins | sample YL17G11_20_MG_FD_203454 | JGI IMG/M metagenome (GOLD analysis project Ga0315288, IMG submission 203454) | Sediment microbial communities from Yellowstone Lake, YNP, Wyoming, USA - YL17G11_20 | ecosystem: Environmental > Aquatic > Freshwater > Lake > Sediment | place: USA: Wyoming | collected... | reverse complement strand
CCCGGGGCATTGTGGTGCCCATTTCAAACGGCTCCGGCCGGGCTCGGAACGAGCCACGAGAGGGGTCATGCGTCATGTCGCATGACCTCGTCAGGAATCCCCCGGATTTATCCGTGGGGAGGTTCAACTATGCTAGTATGAAGACTAGCATATTTCTGTGTAGGGAATGCGGATCTGACATAAGTCTCAAACCGTCGAACAGGAGGAGCTTTTGTAATTCTGGTTGTTTTGCGAAATGGGCTAGAAAGGTTAAGCTCAATAACAAACAGGAAAAGAGATATTGTTTGAGATGCGGAGCCGTTTTTGAGGTTGCCAGATCGATTGAACAAAGATTCTGTTCTCGTTCATGTTCGGCGTCTCACAATAACACGGGAAGGCATCCATCGAGTTCCCAAATAGCAAAACTGAAAGTATTATATGCTGAAGGTAAATTGTATGGGTTGAAGTTGGGGGTTGAAAAAGCAAAAAAGATCGGAACTAAAATTGATCGGTTATGCCCAGTTTGTGGCAAAAAATACAAGATATCACCGTGGATGTTAGAACATGGCGTCAAGAAATTTTGTTCAAAAGAATGTTGTTACAAGAGACCTAATCAGGGAGGTTATCATTCTGGTTCTGTTCGCAATTTTCAATCAGGATGGTACGAATCAACAATCGCTGGGAAAGTATGGTTGGACAGTTCGTATGAGTTTGTGATGGCTAGATATCTTGATGAGAAAGGTTATAGATGGAAGAAGAATACGAATGGGTTCCCTTACGTTGCTATAGATGGAAGCGGTCATCTTTATGTCCCCGATTTTCACATAGCAGATGTTGATTTGTGGGTCGAAACGAAGGGCTATATGACCGAGAACGACCAGAGAAAATTTGATGCGTTCCCATATCGTCTTGTGGTGATTACCAAGAAGACCATCTACGACAAGTCAACTTGGGGTTTTTAAGTAGTTCAACGCCCCCGTGGTCCAATGGAAGGGCACCGGCCTCCGAAGCCGGATTTCATGCCAGTTCGAGTCTGGCCGGGGGCGCCAATTTGGCATCTTGATTGAACCTCCCCATGGATGAACAACTTCACCCAGATGCCAATGTTTACCACGCAGTGATAAATGCCATTCTAGTGAAAAAGGGTCAACAGGAGGTTCAAATGTCCTGCACAAAGTGCGGTTCGGAGATGGCCAGGGTCTGCGACCCCGTGACTCGCAAGTGCTTCTGGAGGTGCCCGAAGTGCGGCCGAACCGAGTCCTGCAGATAGCCTCATATTTTTCTTTCTTCCCGACCGCGATGCCGTATAATGTCCGCCAGTAAGAAACACTGTTAAACCATCACAACACAATACGGAGGCAGCGATGGAAGCAAAGGTAACGATCCGAGGAACATCACCACTTCTCATGCACAGGTATCCCCTGGAGCCGATCGAGGGCTTGGACAAGAAGCCCAAGGAAGAGCAGGCCGAGGTGTCCGCCTACAGGATTCCGAGGACGGACGAGCTCTACATCCCCGGCTGCGCGATCCAGAGGGCCCTCACGAAGGCCGCGGCCTATTCCAAGGGCAAGGGCAGGGGCTCGCTGATGAAGGTTGCGGCCGCCTGCATGCTGGTTCAGCCGGAGTTCGTCGGGCTCGGCACGAAGAAGTATGAGATCGACTCCCGCGCGGTGGTCGTACCGGCAACCAAGGGCCGGATCGTCAGGCACCGTCCAAGGCTCGACAGCTGGAAGGTCACCTTCAAGCTCGGGTGGGACGAGACCCTCATCACCGAGATGCAGGTCAAGCGCATTGTCGAGGACATGGGCAAGCGCGTTGGGCTGCTCGACTTCCGCCCGTCCAACAACGGCTCCTTCGGGTGCTGCGAGTTGGCCAAGTGGGAGAGGATGAAATAGGATTTGGCAGGCTTCGTTGCGGTCGGGCGTGGCAATCTGAGGTAATGTGGGGTTTGGTCTGGTGGGGTGTGGTTTGGTTTCCGGTTCAGATATGCCCGCCTGCCGCCGGTTTCGGCCGCCGATTTGATGCAAGGTGAGTTCAGCCAATGTGAGGTCTGGTAAGCTAGGGTGTGGTCTGGTTTTTCCGGATCTTTTTGTGACGTTTTTGTGGCAAGCTTAGGTTTGCTGATGTGTGGCGAGGTGAGGTGGGGTTTTGTTTTTAGGCTCTATTTTGATTTCTGCCACGTTTGAAATGGCAAGCTCCGGTGAGCCAAGGTATGCTGATGTATGGTGAGGTGGGGCCTGGTTCGGCTATAATGGGGTCGTGCGGCCGGCGTTTAGTTGATTTTGGTGCGGTTATACGCACTATGGCAAGGTGGGGCTATGCACGGTAAGGTGATGCGATGTATGGCCGGCTTTGGTCAGCTGAGGTGTGGTGAGGTTTTCTTCCGTTAAGCATCATGTTCTGATGCTGCTGGAGATAGATGGATTTGTGAACGGGCAAGGTGATGCGTGGTAAGCTATTGTAGAGCGTGGTGGGGTCTGGTTTGGTAAGGTGTGGTTTGGCTTTTGCGAGCATACCGTGCATCAGTTGATTTGTGAAGTTTCAGTGCGGCCAGGAACGGCAAGGCGAGCTCGGCTAGGGTGAGCTGAGGCATGGTTGAACAAGGGTTTGCGACTCCGTTCCGGCATATGCGTTTTATGGTCAGCCAAGCTACGGCCTGGTGAGGTTAGCTATGGTTTGCTGAGGTGAGGCAAGGTTATTTTGAGCAGGATAAGCGACGAACTGGAGCGGGGCGGTTGGCAGCGCGACGACGGCTGGACTATGCCGGCGTACCGCAGAGCCGCTGGCGGCAGCGTTCAGCTGCTCAGCCTCTCCCCAAACCGTTCGACGTGGTTTCTGTTCGTCGACCAGGTGTCAACGTTTCACCACAAGAACATATTGTCGGTGATGAAGCAAGCAGACAGGAGACGGCAAGGATGAGCGCGACATGCAAGTGTCTGGCCTTGGACGGCGGCGGGGTCTTCGGCATAGGCCAGGCCCTGATACTGTCGCAGGTTGACGTTTCCAAGTTCGATTTCCTCGTTGGGACGTCCATAGGATCCGTGATAGCCGCCTCGATCGCGTCGGGGATCGACACCGCCGTTATCCCGGAGTTCTTCCACGAGGAGATGCCTAGGATCTTTGACAGGTCCTTCTGGAGGAGGATCAACCCTCTCAATTCCAAGTACCCTGACACAGCCCTCAACGCCGCCCTCATCGGCCTTCTGAAGGGCGAGTTCGGAGCCGTTCGGAAACCACTTTTCATAACCGCCGCCAATTTGGCCGAAAAGAAGCTTAAGGTCTTCGAGTCCACCGACGTTCGGGACGGGGCGTCTCCGCTGTGGGACGTCTGCAGGTCGGCAGTTGCGGCAGAGACCTATTTCCAGCCATGGAACGGATATGCGGACGGCGGCGTCTTCGCCAACAACCCGTCGATGGTCGCTGTCGCAGGCGCGTCGGCGAAGTTTGGCGTGGAGCCGTCGCAGCTCGAACTGTGCTCCATCGGAACGGGATCATGCTCCAAGGCGGCGTTCAGGTCGGGTGAGGACCATTCGATCGTCTGGTGGGGCAGGTGGTTGCTCCAGGCCCTCCTCAACGGGTCGGCCAACACGATGCACGAGTTCTTCGTCAACTCCATGAGGTGCAAGAAGCACCTGAGGATTGATTTCGTAAGGGACGAAAAGTGGGGTATGGACAGCCCCAAGGACATGCTCAAGGCCGAAAAGGCGTGGGCGGATGACATCAAGAGGGGCGTCGACCTCGTGTCGGCGTTTTGACGGCATGGCGACGACAGCGACATGGCATGCGAGTCTGGACTGCGACTGCCCGAAATGCGGCGAATATGTTGACCTTCTGAAATATCCCGATTTCTGGGACGGCCGATCCATGCTTGAGGTGGCCGAGCACGGCACGCCAGCGACGAAGGACATGGAAGTCGTGTGCCCTGAATGCGGAGCAGAGTTCACAGTGGATTGCGAATGGTAGTGAAACAAAAGGAGAAGCAAAATGGCCAAGGAAACGCTCAGGAAGAAGATAATGTGGGAGATTGACCTCGACATCGATGACGGGACCTATGCCAAGCTCAAGGAACTCGGCCTCGCCATGATCCGCGAGGACGGGGCGGCTCTCGCAAACTACGCCGCCGTGAAGGTTCTTGAACAGTATTTCAAGGGCTATGCTGACGGCCAGAAGAAGGCGCTCAAGAAAGCCCGCGGGAAAAGGACATGAGCATCCGCGAGATGGAGGAGTTCGCCGTCTTCTGCGTCTGCGTCGCGGGAAAGACGGCCGACCACGCCACCAAGGCCGTCAGGCGCCTCCTTTCCGGCCACATCGGCAGCCCATTTGCGGCAATCAGGCTCCTGCATGCGTCCGACGGCCTGCCGGTGGCACTCAGGGCCGCCAGGACGGGAAACTACCGGAAGCTCTCAAGGGCGCTGCCGGAGCTCGCGCGCTCCGGGCTGGATCTCAGACGGTGTTCCGTCGCCGACCTTGAGGCCCTGTACGGCGTGGGGCCGAAGACGGCCAGGTACTTCATACTGCACACCCGTCCGGACGCAAGGGTGGCCGCATTGGACACCCATGTTCTCAAGTACCTCTCGACGCTCGGACACGAGGTTCCGAAGTCGACGCCGTCCAGCGGGAGGAGATATGCCGAACTTGAAAAGGCGTTCCTTGCCGAAGCCGACAGTTTAGGTCTTAGTCCGGCACACTTGGATCTTCTGGTGTGGACAAGTTATTCGAAGTCCGCCCTGCCGTCCTACCATGAGGGCGAGGCGAAGAAATTCGGGGTCTGTACTGGGAGGATACCCAAGCAATTGGTTGTTGAACGGTTGATGAAAGGAGTAAAAGCTCATGACAATACGAGTCACAGACAAGATCATCAGAGCCAGTAAACTGCTGATGAAGGAGAACGGGGGTATCAGGGCGTGCCATTGCCCTTTGTCTCTGGCGTTGAACCAGCAGACTGACCGCACCTGGTTCATCGGAGGTGTGGATGGCGGGATCAACGCCTTTTCATGGGGAGAAGACAAGTGCCATGTGGCATTGGGCGACAAGGCGGAACGGTTCAACAGAAAATGGGAAAACGGTGAGAAAATCAAACCGTTTTCATTTGATTTCCCCGATAAGGCTGGCAAGGTCTTGATAGTTACCGACAAGGCTGGCAAAATGCGTTTGTCCGCTTGAGGGCTGATGTGACGCGAAGGAGGCGACTATGTCCGTGATCAGACGCAAGCTGAACGAAGGGGAGCACAGCATCCCCGAACAGATTTCGACTCTCATTGACTCTCCCGATGAAACAACAAGGGGACTGGTCAAGGCAGTATTCAAGCGCAAGTCGAACGGAGAAGGGGAACTTAGTATCCCCCAACAGATTTCCGAAAGGATCCGTTTGATCTGCGGATGGGACGAAGTGGACTTCTACAGCCAGACTGGACACGGCTGTATGCTTGAGGACGGGTTTATGATGGGTCTGTGGCTCGGGTGCAGAAGCGGATCGGGAAGTTAATATCCTGTGATCGGGCTTGACACCGACGCAGGAATATGGTTGAATGTCTGTGAAAGATTGGGAAAGGCAAGAACGATGAGCTTTGTGAACCAACAGAACCAGCAGAATAGCCTGTCGCCCGGGGGCGACTGGGCAGGCTGGGTTCTGTAGGGACCCAACTTGAGAAAGACCAGCCCCTGGGCGGAAGCCCTGGGGCTTTTTTGTTTTAATGATCTTTGAATGGGGCGTGGTGTAATTGGCAGCACGAGGCGCTCTGAACGCCTTAGAGTGGGTTCGAGTCCTGCCGCCCCAGCCATTTTGAGATACGGGAATTGGCCTAATTGGTAAGGCGTGGGCCTGTTAAGCCCATCAAGATAGCTCTAACCGGCTATGTGTCCAGGTTCGAGTCCTGGTTCCCGTGCCATTTTCGATTCGGGCGTAGTTCAATGGTAGAACGCGGGATTGTTAATCCCGAAGTTGGTGGTTCGAGCCCACCCGCCCGAGCCACCTTTATTGGGGACTGGGATAGCGGAAGTCCGGGAGCCTTTGAAGCTCCTATAGTCTGGTTCAACTCCAGAGTCCCCAGCCACTGTATAATAACGATGCTATGAGAAAAGATTGGATAGACACGGATCGGGTGTTGGACAAGTGCGACTGCGGCGGCTTCGTGAAATTCCTCTGTGACACGGAGCATCAGCCGAATTCTTGGAAGGCTCATTGCATTGAGTGCGACAACACGACCGATTGGGAATTCTGCCAGTCAAAGGCGATGACCGCATGGAACGGGATGATGCGCTCCGTCAGTCCCCGCTGAACAGGTCTTGGCCAACGATCCCTCCCTGCCAGTCCTGATCAGACGTGGCCAGATATCTGGAATATTCGAAGCCCTTCAGTTCGGCGTACGGCCTGCCAGCGGAGTGCGCCATCACCATGTCCCCTATCGCCCTCCCCAGTCCCACTGGGACGGCGTTGCCGATCTGGCGGTACTTGTCGTCAGTCTTCCCGTCCAGCTTCCAGTCGTCGGGGAACTGCTGCACCCTCATGTATTCCTGTACGCTCAGGGGCCTGTCTTCGTCGGGGTGGCATAGCATCGTTGACTTCTGGACTGGGCTGGTGAGCATCGTGGGAGCCGGTTCGTCCCATCCGAGGCGCCTGTAGTAGGACGTTCGGCCGCCTTGGGACTCGTAGCCGCCGCCCAGAGCCTCTTTCTGGAGACCCTCCGGCAGGTTCCTCCAGTCTTGTCCAGCCTTCAGCATCCTGAGGTACTTCAGCCTCGATTCGGGAAAATGCGTGCATTCCATTGGCTCCTTAGTGAGGCCGACGACCGCTTCCCTGAACGTCCGCCACTTCGGGAGGTTGAAGATCCCAAGCTTGGAATGCGTCGGCCGTAGGTACGGGGTTTTTCCCTTCAGGCTGGCGACGATGATGATCCTTTCCCTGTTTTGCGGAACACCGTAGTTCGCGGCGTCGTAGAGGTTGAATGTGACGCAGTAGCCTGCGGCCTCAAGCTTCTTCACCAGTTCCGCGAGTGGTTTCCCCGATTCGATGGACAGGAGGCCGCGGACGTTTTCCATGACGATATAGTCTGGACGGAGTTGTGTCACAATGGATATGTACTTTCCGGAAAGGGATCCGCGGTCGTCGGATGTACCCTTTCTCAGCCCCATCGTGCTGAAGGCTTGGCATGGTGGCCCGCCAGCGACGAGGGTTATATGGTCGTTTTCAGCAAGTTTTGCGGCGGTTTGTATGTCTTTTGCATCGAACTGGCATATGTCCCCTATTACGGGCAGATCCGGACGGTTGAGATGGATGGTTTTCTGGCAGTTGTCGTTGATGTCGGAGGCAAGGCGGATATCGAATCCGGCCTGTTCGAGGCCGAGGTCGAGGCCCATCGCCCCCGTGAAGAAGCTTAATGCGGTCGGTTTTGCCATGCGGGGATTATACAGCGGGATGGTGTTAGACGCAAGCACCCGCTGTGACGGTCCCGCTTTCGGTTGACCATGCGCCGTCAGGGCATCCAGCCTGGGTGGCCTTGGAGGATTTGCGGTTGATCAGTGTGTCGCCGGCATTGGCTGACATCCACCACCTGTTGGTGGCCGCATCGTACCAGATCTTCCAGGTTCCGTTGGAGTAGATCTCCTCGCCGTCATGCAGAATGCCCGTTCGGTTATATGTCCCGTTATAGGCCGATGTGGAGAACGCCGAAGCACAGTATTGTTTCAGGCACCCCTCGGGACTGCTTGACGAGCTTGAAGATGATGAGCTGCTGGAGCTGCTGGAGCTGCTTGAGCTTTGAGAGCTGCTGGAGCTGGACGAACTTGAGCTGGACGAGCTTGAGCTTGAGCTGCTGGAGCCTGACGAGCTTGAGCTGGACGAGCTTGAGCTTGAGCTGCTGGAACTGCTTGAGCTTTGAGAGCTGCTGGAACTACTGGAGCTGCTCGAAAGGGCACAGGGAGCCTGCTGAACCACTGGTGATCCGGCATACGACCCGTGTGCGGTATAGGAACCCAGCAGCCCCCCGAATCCGGCTGAGTCGGCCTTGAAATAGTTGACGTTGTGCGGGATGTCGTCCGTGATGATGTAGTAGTGGTCGGGATCGAACCAGTCGTAGTAGATGAAATACGATCCGCCCTCGGAACGAGGCCCGTAGTTGTTGGGGCTGGATTGCGGATATGTCCCTATCACGTCGGGAGACAGTCCCTCGCCGCAGACATAGAGGATATCCCCCGAGCTTGAAGATGATGAGCTGCTGGAGCTACTGGAGCCGCTGGAGCTTGACGTCGACGAGCTTGAGTTGGACGAACTTGAGCTGCTTGAATTGGAGCTCGACGAGGATGAGCTTGAGCTGGACGAACTTGAGCTTGACGAACTTGAGCTGGACGAGCTTGAGCTTGAATTTGAGCTTGAGCTGGATGAACTTGACGACCTTGATGAGCTGCCAGGTGAGGCCGTCACCTTCACGGTGAACACCAGGCTACCGAACCCGATCCACTTCACGTCGAAGAAAACCGCGCCGGCGTTACGTGTGATCGTCTCGCCTATGAGTGTGAATACGTGCCGCCCGCCCTGGGCGTCGTCGGCGTCCCACACGAACGATCCGGTCTCGTTGGCGATCTGGAAGTTGACGAAGTTGACAACCACGTATGCGGTCGTCCCCGGGTCGCCGGTGTAACTGAGATTGTTGACGGCGCATACAAGAGGAATTTCCTCGTCGGGGCCTATCACGGCGTCGCACATGCTTGAGGAAGACATCGAGGACTGGCTTGAGGACGACTTGGAGGACTTGCTGGAGGACGATGAAGATGAGGAGCTCGGGGACGACGACGACGATGAACTGGATGACGACTTAGAGGACGAGCTGCTGCTTGACGGCATTGCTTGCGTGCTGGAACTTGACATCACCTGTGTGCTGGAGCTAGGCAGCACACGAGTGCTGGAGCTTGACGACAAGCTTGACGAGGACGAGCTTGAACTGGACAGGGAGCTGCTGGACGACGAGCTTGAACTGGAAGAGAACGAGCTGCCTTGGCTGCTGGATTCGAATTCGGTGTCCACGCCCTCGACGACAAAAATGGTTCCAGAGACGTTGCAGGCCACTCCGATAACGTAGTGCGTCCCGGCGGTCCACGCCCTGATCGTATGGGGATTCCCGTTCAGGTCAATCAGCAGGAGGCGGCTCTTGATGGACGGCGGCGGGTCGTAGTCAATGACGTATAGGTTGCCAGACGGATCAACGTCGCAATACTTCAGCGTCTGGTAGGAGCTGGTCCATGCGTTTCCGATGTGCCATCCTGCAACTCCGCTTCCAGAAAAATGGTGGACGAAGAAGCTCTGGTCTATTAGTTTTACCTTGTGGTTGCCGCTGTCTGTTACATAGACGCCTCCGGTCGGGGAACATGCGACGCCATACGGCTTGTTGAAGCGGGCGACATCCCCATGCCCGATCGCGTCTCCGGCGACCCCGTTTCCGGCGACCGTCCAAACATGCGACCCCCTGTTGAATATCCTGACGGCGTGGTTCTTGGTGTCGGCGATCCAGACGTTACCGGCTCGGTCAACCGCCACGTCGTATGGGTTGTTGAACCGCGCGACATCCCATGCCCCGTTTACGAAGCCGGATGCGCAAAGGGGGTCGCCAGCCAGAAGGCTTACGTTCCTGTTGGAGTCAATCTTGCGGATCTGGTTGTTCTCAACGTCGGCCACATAGAGGTTCCCCGAGCGGTCGTACGCGACGCCGCCGGGAGCGTTGAACCTTGCGTCGTATGCAGTTACGGTGTTCGAACCGTTGTTGCCGGGTGTGCCTGCAAGGCCGGCGTAGGTTGAGACGTTGCCACCCGGCGTTGTCTTTATGACGATGTGCTTCTTGGAGTCGGAGCAGTAGACGTTGCCAGACGGGTCGACGGCGACGCCGCAGAGTGCGACGCTTCCGCCAACGAAGTCGCCCTTACCGTTGAAAAGGTCGTTGACGCCGAGGACTATGCCCCCGACGTTGCCCGACAGCGTTGAATATCCCTTTTCGTATCTCGTCAGCTGGTTGAAAGCCATATGTGACCTCGTTGGACTATATTTCCCGACTGGTTCGGACGATCCCCTTTTGCGATATGCGTTTTTTCACGCCGTCAACACGACCCAGTCTGCACCACTGGGTTGCCCAAATATGATCCGCTGATGTTGTATGTCGCGAACACCGTCGAATTGCTGCTCACGAAGCAATCCGTAGGAATTTCGGCTGATTCCGTTGGGGAAATGGCATAGTTGTAGATCGGTCCTATTATGTGGGTGTAATAGATATAGTATCCGTTGTCTGCTCTCCGCCATGCCGGCTGCCCTTGGAAGGCCGCCACCGAGTTGTATGTTCCGGTAACGTCAGGCGACAGCGAATACAACCCTTGGCAAACGTTCACCGAATCGGCCGCGGTCCAGCTTGACGAGCTTGACGACGAGCTCGAGCTTGGCGAGCTTGAGCTGGACGAGCTTGGCGAGCTTGAGCTGGATGACGAAGAAGGACTGCTGCTGGAACTGCTTGACGAGCTTGACGAGCTTGACGAGCTTGACGAGCTGGATGAACCAGACGAGCAGTCACCAACCGTCATGGTTCCCTCGACGGTGTGCGGGACAGAGGCCCTCTGATATCCGGCTCCGTCAGGACATGTTGTCAATGCGGTCTGGTAGTATTTGACGTCGAACGGGTCAACGACTCCTATGCACCACCCTGGCAGGTTGAAGAACATGTCATAGGTTCCGTTGTTGTAGACCTTTGAGCCGTGGAAGTACGAACCGGTGTAGGTATATGTCCCGTTGGCCGAAGGCCACTGGACAAAACCGGTTCCGCAGTAGGTGTCCTCGCAGGTAGAACTGCTGGAGGAGGACGACGATGACGGTGAGGAGCTGGAGGAGATGGAGGACGATGACGAATTTGACGATGAACTTGAACTGGATGAACTTGAGCTGGAACTTGAGTTGGACGAACTCGACGACGAGCATTCGCCCGGGGCCACGCTCCCCTCCACGGTGAACGGCGGCAGTATCCTCTGGTATGACGTGTCTGGGCATACGGCCGAAGGGTCAGACGACGTGTATACGGCAGTCTGGACCGGTTCCGCTACGCCAATCGCCCATCCGGTCGTGACGTGGGCCCAATACAGGTCGTATGTCCCGTTGTTGTAGACCTTTCTCCCGTTGTGGTACGAACCCATGTAAGTGTATGTCCCTCTGGCCAGCGGGAACGTTGAAAAGATGCCGGACGCGCAATAGATGTCCTCGCAGGTAGAACTGCTGGAGGAGGACGACGAGGAGGATGACGATGAGCTTGAGGAGCTTGAGGAGCTTGACGACAGGGACGAGCTTGAGGAGCTTGAGGAGCTGGACGACGACGAGCTGTGCCCGCAGAACTCCCCGACCATCTCCGCCCCAACGTAGAATCGGAGGCAGTCGCCTGACACCCTCACAAACGTGTCGAAAATAGATCTGTTGTCGAGATAGACAGTCATGTTTAGCCCAGTTCCACGATGCCCTATTATTCCCAACGCCTCGCCCTTTTCCCTATAAATGTTGTGGCGGCCGAGCCAACCTTGTGGTTTGACACTCCGCGGGGCTAAAGCCCCGCGGATTCTTGGTTCAGCGACGGAACTTGTCCGGCTGTCCGACAGCCGGGCAGAGGCTCCGTCTCCCCAAGCGTTGATTCCCGCTCGTCCAGCGGTACCTGCCTGATCATATTCTGCCTGTTCAGGG
>Ga0315288_10010496_pt1 | contig 11674 bp, 14 predicted proteins | sample YL17G11_20_MG_FD_203454 | JGI IMG/M metagenome (GOLD analysis project Ga0315288, IMG submission 203454) | Sediment microbial communities from Yellowstone Lake, YNP, Wyoming, USA - YL17G11_20 | ecosystem: Environmental > Aquatic > Freshwater > Lake > Sediment | place: USA: Wyoming | collected... | reverse complement strand
GACGTCGCCGAGAAGGGCCGCATACCGGAAGGGCATCCGGCTTGCGTGACACTCGCCCAGGACGTGACGCGCGTTCTTGCGTCCCTCGAGGCCGCCCTCGAGGGTCGCGAGCTCGCCGAGGTTCGGAGAATCCGCGGCACACTTTGGCAACCCCGAATCACGGGCGAGGCGAACACCGTATGGAACACCGTAGACAACCCGGCGACGCGGCGCCGCCGCCCGTAGCCTCGAGCTCGAGCTCGAGCTCGAGCTCGCCCAGGGCGACGAGCTCGAGGGCGTCATGGGGGAAGCACCGCGACCGTTACCGTTGCGCCGGGGACCACTGAGAGAACGATCGACGCGGCGGCGCCAGCGGCCACGTTCGCCTGAATGGAGAACGTGTAGACGTTCGCCGGTAGCGTCGTGGTTTGCACCCCGGCCATTGTGACGGTGCGGGTTCCGATCGCTACCGTGTCGCCCGTGCCGTCGATAAACACGGGCGGCCCAGGCGGCGCGGTAGGAGTCGCGACGATCGCGGAGAACACGACACCGGGCGCGGCGATCGTGTAGAAAATCCGGCCGAACGGGAGAACGCGATCGCCGAGGGCGACGGCGATCGGCGCCGTCGTCGCTAGGATCGTGACCGCTGGCCCGGCGACGATTACCGGAACCGGCGCCGGGTTCGTCGCCGATACGGTCGGCGTCAGGCCGGGCGTTCCTTGCGGCCCTTGCGGGCCGGGGTTGCCTTGCGGCCCTTGCGGGCCGGGGTTGCCTTGCGGCCCTTGCGGGCCGGGGTTGCCTTGCGGCCCTTGCGGGCCGGGGTCGCCTTGCGGCCCTTGCGGGCCGGGCGGCCCTGGGCCGTCGCACTCGCCGGGGAACGGGCCGCATTTGGGCATACCCAAGGCGGGGAACGCGCCGCGTTCGATGATGCGATAGCCGGTGATTCGGGGCGGCGCCACTAGCGGCGCGCCTTGCGACGCTTCGCCTTGCGCTTGCGAGGCGCCGCTCGCTTCGCCTTGCGCTTGCGAGGCGCCGCTCGCTTCGCCGCCTTGCGCTTGCGCTTCCTCGGCGAGCTCGTCGCCGCCTTGCGCTTGCGCTTGCGCTTCCTCGGCGAGCTCGAGCTCGAGCTCGTCGCGGCGGCGGCCTTGCGCTTGCGCTTGCGCTTGCGGGCCGCTTTCGTGTGATGCCCTTCGCCGGGAGTGAACGCCGAACCCCCGGCGAGCGCCTTCTCGAAATCGCCCGCCCATCCCCCGACGTGGCCCCCGATCGCCGCCGTCGCGGCGCCGAGCTTTTCGATCGCGTGTGCCGTCGCCGGTAGCCGCTTCGCGGCGAGCTCGGCTTTCGCCGATCGCGTTGCATGTAGAATCGAGGCGCGGATTTTCGCGGGCATGGGTTCCCCTACGGTGAAACGAGAGTCAGCGGCGAGTAAGCCCTCGCCGGGCCGCATTGGGCTAGAACCTCGAGAGGCATCGACCCCCCGGCGGCGCCTTGCACGACGAGACGCCAGCAACGGACGCCGGGCAAGGCGGCGAACGCGGCGACGCGGGTTCCGTGTCCCTGGGCCGCCGCCGACGTGAGAACGAACGAACCGACCCAGGCCGAACCGGTCGGCGCCGAGGCGTACACATTGACCGTTTCGCCGCCGGGGTCGTCGCCCGCCATTCCGACGATTACCGTCAACGCCTCGCCCTCGCCGGTCGGCGGAACCTCGGTCGCGACCCCGCGCGGACAGGTTTGGAACCCGCCCGCGTTCACGGTTTCGCTTTCTTCGCCTTCGCCTTCGCCCTCGAGCGCGCCCTCGCCCTGGGCGAGCTCGAGCTCGAGCTCGAGGGCGTCGCCGCGCGTTCGGCGACCGGGAACCGGGCGCGGAACCCGGCGCCGACCACGGCACGGCCGCCGCGCGTTGCTCGCTTCTCGAGGGCGGCGGCTACCTTCTCGCGAGCTCGAGCTCGCTTCGCCGTCACAGGCCGCGCCGCCGCTCGCTTCTCGAGGGCGGCGGCTACCTTCTCGCGAGCTCGGGCCCGCTTCGCCGTTACGGGCCGCCCGGCGGCCCGCTTCTCGAGGGCGGCGGCTACCTTCTCGCGAGCTCGAGCTCGTTTCGGCGAGACTTTCCTCGCCGCCGTCGCCTTCTCGATTCGATCGGGCTCGAGGGTTCCCGCCTTGCGGGCCGCCCGTAGTTCGGCCTGCCACGGTTCCTGAGTGTTCTTCCCGGTCGCGATTCGCTCGCGCACTAGGCGCGTGAACGTCGCGAGGTCCATGCGTCGCGTTGCGAGGCGCCGATCGCGCATCTTCGCGGCGAACGGAACCGCCGATCGGCGTTCGGTGCCTGGAATTTTGAGGAACGTCGAAACGATCGCCCGTTTGAGTCCCCAGCGATAAGGCACGATCGCGAGCGCCGAATCGGAGAAACCGTCAAATGACGTCATGCCCATAAGTAGGAGGCCGACAATCACGACGGGCGAACCGTTGCCGAGCTCTACAGCGCCGCCGCCCGGCCCGACCGAACCGAGGGCGGCGAGCTCGCCTGGGATCGCGTCTTGCGTGTTCTGGACGATCGAGAACGCGCCCGAATAGCTCATCGCGTATCCGGTCGAAAGCGTCCCGAAAACGGCCATTAGGCGCCCCTTCCTACGGCCGAACGGCGCCCAGGTATCAGCGGGCGAACGTAGAACCCGATCGAAACCTGGGCGTCGGCCCATCCGTAAGCGGCGACCGTGGACAGAGGAACCGCCCATCGGAACCGAATGGACAGGATCGGATCGGCGGCGCCGAGATAGAGGCCGAACAATCGCGGCCCTTGAACCGAAATCATCGGCAGATTGACCACGGTCCGATCGCGACCCACGGCGGAACCCTTCTCGCCCTGGGCCGTTAGTTGCTCGCGCCGATTGAGCTCGAGGAACACGTCGATCGCCTCGGCGGGCGGCGCGAGTAGTAGCGGGTTCGCTTCATCGTTCGCGAGAATCGTCGGAAGGCATCCGACGATTTCGATCGGCTCGCCGAGTTTGAGCTCGTCGGGCTGGCTCTCTTGTTGATCCTTTTTGAGAAGCGATCGGCTCATCCATGTAAGCGGCGCGACCGGGCTTGTTTGCGTCACAAACCCGCCGTCGAAACTCCGTTGCGCGGCTTGCTCGAGCGCGTCTAGAGCGTCGCCGCTCGCGAGGGCTGGCCGTTGCCGTACCTCGCGAACGAACGTGAGAACGTCAAATCGTAGGTCGCCCATTTGCGGCCTCGAGCCTAGACGTTCTGTGAGGGCAGGTAGGCCGCTCGCCCGTGAAGGCGAAGCTTCCAAACGAGGTTCAAATACTGAATGTCTCCGAGCGAAATATCCTCGGAACCCTGGAAAGTCAGAGGAACTGTCACGACAACGAGAACCGGCTCCATGAGGGTCGCCGAGATGATCAAGATCGTATCCCTGGGCGCGCCCTCGCGCCGCCAGATCCACCCCTCGGGGATTCGGAAGTAGTTGAACGCCGAGGGCTCGCCGTTCGATCGCAGGTAGGATTTCCCGCCGCCCTCGGGACACTGATCGACGGTTCCGAGGTAGTCGCCCTCTTTGCGGTTCCACTCAAGGCGAAGTTGACACTTGGGCGCCATCGCTCGGAAAAGCAAATCCTCGAGAACAAGCGGCGAGCTCGCCTCCGGTGGCAAGACGTTTGCGCCGGGGTCGTCGATCGTAACGGTGCCGTTCAGCAAGGCGTCCGTCCATGCGGCGTCTGTCAGGCCGTCTACTTCTGAGTAGGAAACGCCGACGCCTCGAGCCGTCGCCGAAAGCCCCTCAATACAAAAATCCTCGTTGTTGGTGTTCGTTTTCTCAACGATGTTCGTGTCTGCGTCCGTGCCGTTGCGGTTCCCCAGGCCGACCGAATCCACGTCATCGCCCAGGCCGTAGGAGAACAGATCGATTCGCTGATTCGTCTCGGCCTTGAGAAATAGGCGCGTGAGTCCAGCTCCATCGACCACGGTATCGACCACGTTGAACCGAAAGCCGCCGCTCGAGTAGTACGGGCGCGTGGAGACGTTGAACGGCTGATTTGCCGCCTTGAATTGGTCCGTGAGTCGCTCGAATGACGTCTTAAAAAGGGCGCGTGCTGACATGGAAGAAACCTCGTTTTTTAGCGATCGGTTTGTTGCGTGAAGTGGTGAACCCCTCGAGCTCGAGCTCGAGCTCGAGGGCGCGAGCTAGTACATTTCGTTTCCGGTTCCGCCGCCGACGTTCAGGCCCAGGGCGGCGGAAACGTCGCCGTCGCCGCTCGCTTCCCAGTCGCCGGAAGTGTCGTCGATCGCGCCAGCGTCGCCCGCGTCGCGGTATTCCACGGGCGCGCCCGAATCGCCGCCCGTGAGGTAACTGGTATCAGAGCCGAACGGATCGCCCGACGCTTCGCCGGACCCTTCCCAACCCTTGACCGAGGGCGCGCCGCTCGCCTTCTCGGCGAACATTCCCACGGGCGAGCTCGAGCTCTTACCGTCTTGAAACTTTTTCAGGGCGTAGTTGAACGCGAGGGCGTAACCGGCGGCCCCTGCGAGTCCATGCCCAACGTCGGGCATCCCTCGGCGACCGGCGAGAACCCCGACGCCGAGAATCAACGCCGGGCCGCCCCAGTAGTTATTTTTCACAAAGTCGAAATTCTCGGCCGCGTACTGCTGGCCGTAGAACGCGACGGCGCCGCCCGCGCCGCTTTTCAGGTACGGCTTGGCCGTTCCGAACATGGATTTCGCTCGAGTGTGAGCGGCGGCGAGGCGGGCTTTAGCGCGGGCGAGCTTGTTCGGCATGGTTCAACGGTCTTTCGTGAGTAGGAAGGTTCCGAGTAGCAGGGCGACGGGAAAGGCCCACGAGAGGCCACTCGAGGCGGATTTGAGGGCGTCGGCGGCGGCCTGGGAACCGCCGCGCAAGTCAGGCACGGCCGACAACGGATCGGCGCGCCATCCGGCGACGTCGCGGGTTGCGAGGTTCAACGCCTCGAGGCGGCCGAGCTCGGCGTCGGACCACGGGATAGTCGCCCGCTCGCGTTCCTCGCGATCGACGTGCGCCTCGGCGGCGGCGGCCGAGGCGGCGAGTAGCTTCGCGAGCGCGTTTTTCTTCGCGTCGGCCTCGAGCTTGCGTAGCTCGAGCTCTGAGTCGAGGGCCGCGCAATAGGCGACGGCGGCGCCGACGATACCGGCGACGAGAACCACGGCGGCGGCGGCGAGTAGGGGAAACGCGCCGACGTTGCCGGGCCGGGCGACCGAGGCCGGGCCGCCGCCGATCGTCGTGAGTGTGACCGAGGCGGCGAGCTCCGGCGGGTTCGTCGCCTCGCGAGGCGCGGCGAGGGCGGCGAGGGCGAGCGCAAGCGCCCTCTGATACGTCGCCCGATCCGAGCTCGTCGAAAGCCTCGGCGAGACAACCAAATCGGCGCCAGCCTGGGCGACGGGCGCCGAACCTAGATCGGCCATCGCGGCGACCACGCCGAGCACAAAGGCGCGCCACGTTGCCACGTCGGGCGCGCCGCCGCGTTCGGCGACGAGCTCGAGGGCGCGCGGAACCACTACGCCGAGGGGTTCGGCCGCAACGTGGGTCCACTTGAGAACGGGCGACGTCATAGGAGGAAGGGCAAGGCGAGAACGGCGAGGGCGCCGAGGCCGCCGCCGCCTTTGCTCGAGCTCGAGCTCGAGGGCGCGGCGCCGCCGCCGCCGCCGGGAGTAGTTCCGCCGCCGCCGCCGCCGCCCTGGGCCGCCGCCGCCGCCGCCGCCGCCGCCGCCGCCGCGTCGGCGACGCGGCGCGCCTCGGCCTCTGTCATGGCGCCAGCCTGGGCCGCCGCCGCCGCCGCCGCCGCCTGGGCGGCGAGGGCCGCCGCTTTCGCGGCGAGCTCGTCGGCCGCCGAGGTTCCGCCGCCGCCGCCGCCGCCGCCGGGAGTCGTACCGCCGCCGCCGCCGCCGGGAATGAAAGCGGGCGCCCGTTGTCGGATCGCCCAGTCCTGCCACGCCTCGAGACAAACGAGCGAATCCCGATCGGGTTGCCCATCTTCGGGCAAGGCGGCGAGGCTACAAACCTTGCCGTCAATCACACGCTGGCGAGCGTTCGCCCATCGCTGAAATGTACGCATGGCGGCGACCGTGCGATCGGTCCACACACCGGAGAAATCCGCCGCTTGCGTTCCGTACACGGGCGCGAGCGGATAGGGCGCGTCGGCGACGTTCAGCGAGAGGAAATTTGCGAGCTCGAGCTCGACGAGGGCGATCGATTTCTCCGTCGCGAGCGGCGCCTCGCCGCCGCCGGGAGTGGCGCCGCCGCCGCCGCTGGCGCCGGGCGGCCATGATGCCGGAAGGCGAATTGTCGCGCCGACCGTCCATCCTGATAGCTGCGTTCGCCCGGCCGAATCCGAATAGACGCGCATCCCTGGATTTGCCGCCGGTAGTTCGCGCCAGCGGTTCGCGTCGCCCGTGAGTCGCTTTGCGACGGAATAGGGAACGTCGCCCGATCGAACGGTGAACGTGTTTGACGAACCGCCGGAAGGGATCGCCGAGGGCGAGGGCGTCGCCCAGGGCGACGAGCTCGAGGGCGACGAGCTCGAGCTCGGCGCCGTCATGGGTTCGGAACCGAACCACGCGGGAGGTACGTTGACGGTCGCGCCGACCGTCCATCCTGACAATTGCGTGCGGCCTTGCTTGTCCTGGTAAGCGCGCATCCCTGGATTGACGAGTAAGAGCTCGCGCCAGCGGGCCGCGTTGCCTGTGAGCTTGACGGCGAGGCCGCTTGGGTAGTCGCCCGATCGGATCGTCCATCGGCCCGGCCCGACGAGCTCGCCGACGTCGCGAGCGTGACGGACTAGGAACCCGTGCGCCAAAATCGCCCGCTTCCCATGCGCGTTCGATAGCCGATAGAGCGCGAGAAGGCGGCGCCGATTCATGCGGCGGCCTGGGATTCGTTTCGTGAGTCGCGACCCCGGCGAGGCGGCGAGGCGCCGAGCTCGGCGGCGAGGCGCCCAGGCGCCCGTATCTACGCCGCACCGTTCCGCACACTGTTCGCACGTCTCGAGCTCGCCGACGTCATTCCATCCACTCACGTTCGCGCCGCCCCATCGTTTCATCATGGCGGCGATCGCCTGGCGAACCTCCATCGGGTTGACGGCGCCGCCCATACGTTGCGCGACGCGAGGCGCCGACATGCGGCGAAGCCACGGGTTCCGCTGTAGAGCCGTCGCCGCCGTTTGCGCGCCCAGGGCGAGGCCGGGAAACGGCACCACTCGAGGAACCTCAAACGATCGCGTTTTCTTCGCCGCCGCGACGGCCATTCCGAACGCTTGCCGCGCCGCCTTGTTTGGGATCGCGCTCGCGACGGCTCGAATCAGATCCGGCTTGTGTCCCTGCGAAACGGAAATCGCCGCGTCGAAAGCGGCCTTTCCCAAGTCGCCGCCGGGAACCCTCGAGCGTGCGGCGGCGAGGGCCGCCGCGCCGATGTTCTTTCCGTTCGCGAGGCCGATCGCGACGTCGAACGCGGCGGCGGCGAGAGGGCCGCCCGGTAGCGCGTTCTTCGCCGCTGCTAGGCCGATGTCTTTCAACGATTCGCCGCGACCGAGGGCCGCCGCCGCCGCCATTCCCGCCGACACGGCGGAACCGACGCCGGGAATGAAACTCACTCCGGTTTGAGCGATGTTCCACACCGGGCCTAGAATCTTTGCGCCCTGCAAAATCAACGCGGGCGAGAGGTACTTTAGGCCGGGGATTTTCGAGACTTCATGGAGCGCCTTTTCCGCAAGGTGCGCCAGACTCGAGAACCCATGCGCGACGCCGCTCGCCGCCTTGCCGATCGATCGGACGATCGAAGATCCGAACCATCCGACGTCGCCCATACCGTCAAGGCCGAGGCCGCTCGCCTCGAGCTCTGCGAGCTCGTCGCCCGCATCTTGGAAACCGTCGCCCCATATCGGGCCGAGTGAAACGCGCCGAGGGTCGGCGAGGGGCGCGCCGCCCGCGCCGAGGGCCGGGCCGCTCCAATCCCACACGCCGATCGGCGTGGCGTATCCGATCGTTCCGACACGTCGAACCGCACCTACCGCGCCGAGGCCCCTACGCATCGGAACACAATCGGTCGATTTTTGATCGCCGTCATCCTGTTAGGCGAAAGCGACGCCGACCCCTACCCCGCTCGCGAGCTCGTCGCGACGGGTTAACACGATCGAATCGGCACGTTAGTCCATGCCGTTCGCTTGTCCAGTAGCGCCCGTTCAGCGTACAAAAAGGGTCGCGCCGCCCAAACTGCAACGGAAGGGCGGCGCGAGGGGTAACGAACATGGCCGAAATAGCACGGCTCGCCGCCCTGGGCGAGTCTCCCGCGACGAACAAAGTCAGCGCACACCTACGCACGGCGGCGCCCTTCATCCGAACGCCTACCGCCGCCCTCGAGGCGATGGTCGCCGACCGATGGAACCGCCGGGAAATCGTGGTCTATCTGGCGCTAGTTCGCCGTTGTGACCGCTGGGAACGCCTCGCGACGGCCGCCGAGCTCGCCCAGGACACCGCGACCCCGGCCGCCGAGGTTCGGCGCGCCCTCGGCGCGCTGCAACGGCGAGGCGTCATCCGGCGAGGCGGCGGCGCCTCGCGCCACTCGCCCGATGGAACCCCCTGGGCGTTCGCGTGGCTCGATTACACACTCGAGGCGCCCCTCGAGGCGCCCCTCGAGCTCGAGGCGCCCAGGGCGACGAGCTCGAGGCCCAGGGCGACGAGCTCGAGGCCCAGGGCGACGAGCTCGGCGAGCTCGGCGAGCTCGCCCTCGAGCGTTCCGAGCGTCGCGGGCGACGCGACCGGCCGGGCGCCGGTCGCGTCGCTGGCGACGCAAGGGGTTGCGTCGCCAGTGACGCAACCCTTCCTTATCCCAGATCCGATCCCAGATCCGATCCCCCTCCTTCCCCCCCCCCCGGCGCCGGATGGAGGGATCGAAATCAAGATCGGGCAGGCCGCCGAACGGGCGAACCTCGGCGACTATCCCCCGGCCGAAATCCGGCGGCGCCTCGAGGCGGCGAGCTCGCGCCTCGAGCTCGTCGGCCTCGCCCGGCCCTCGGCGCCGGAATGGCTCGCGTTCGCCTCGGCGACGTTCGGCGATCGAACGCTCGCGTTCGGCGTTCGCTCGTCGGCCCTCGGCGTCGCGTTCTGCGAGCGTCGGCTCGTCGCGTGGTTCGGACCGCGCCAGCGGCGCCGCCCGCCGCCCGACGAGCTCGAGGCGCGGCGACGAGCTCGAGCTCGAGCTCGCGACGCCGAGGGCGACTACTCGCGAGCCGACTACGCTCGCGACGCCGAGGCCGCCCTCGAGCGCGTTAGGCGAGAGGCAAGCGGCCCGTTTCGCGATTCAACGGAACCGACAACGGCGATTGACCGAGGGCCGCACCCTTGACCGTCGAATCACCGATTACCCATCCGTCCGATCGGGCGCCGGGGAACGAACGCGACCCCGGCCACCGATACCCAGCGACGACATGCGCTAGCGTCGGCCCTTTCCAAATCGGCCAGACTTTCGCCTCGATTCCGAGGGCGCGAGCCAGGGCAACGGCGAGGCGCGCTTTCGCGTCGCAATCGCCGACGCCTAGCTCGAGTGTGAGCTCGGCAGGCTCGAGGCGTTCAACGAGATCGGGATCGTGCTGGTAGCGGATCGCGTTCTGGCAAAACAAATGGATCTCGCGAGCCATGCAACCCCAGGCGTCAGGCCGACACGATCGGACAAGGCGCGTCGCGAGCTCGACGATCGGGCGGCGGCGCGCGTCGCGCCGCGAACCCGCTCGCATGAAATTGAGTTTCCGAACGTCGCCGGGGAACCGCCCTCGAGACACGGCTCGAGCTCTCAATTTCGGCCGCCGTTCGCGGGCGAGCGAACCCCGGCCGCCGCCGCCGCCGCCTGGGCGTTCGCCGCCGCCGCGACGGCCTCGGCCGAGTTCGGATCGTGTTTGAGCGTTTTGATACCGTCCACAAAGGCGTTCATCATTTCGATTTCGCCGCCCTGGGAAGTGTGACCGTTCGCGCGAAGCGTCTCGGAAATCGCCATCGCTTGCGCGAGAACCTTCTCGTACATTTCCGCGCCGCGTTCCATGCCGTCGCCGCCGTCGCGGTTCACCGCCGTTAGCGCGTTGATCAACCCTTGTTGATCGGACACTCGCGACGCGGCGAGACTCGACACGGCTCGCACCATATCGGCGGCGCCTTCCCTCGAGCTCTGAGCAAACGCGAGCATCATTTGCGTGGTCGAGTCACGGCTCGAGCGCATTTCCGAAATGAGCAGGGCGAGAAGATCGGAACCGCCTATCCCGTGCGCTGGCGCCGCCGCCGCCGCCGCTGGCGCCGCCGCGGGCGGCCCGGCGACGTTGCCGCCGCCGCCGCCGCCTGCCCACGTCGGCGAGGCCGCCGCGCCGCCGACGCGAAGCGACGCCTTCCGCAAGATTTTGTTTCGCGCCGCGTTCCGCCCTCTGAGCTCGTACCACCCTGGGCCGTGCGCCTCGAGTAGCGCGGTTTCGTCGTGCAAGTCCTGGGCGTAGTGCCACGAAATGAAAGCGGGCTTGCCACCGTGGTTCCCGGCGAACCGCCACACGTCGATCGTTTCGATCGGTTGCGCGAGGGCCGCCCGGCCCTCGCCGATCGCTTGTTCTTCCGCTTCCACAAACAGCGGGTGCAATTCGATCCCGCCGGGCGTCGCGGCGCCGCCCTCGTCGTCGTCGGCTCCGTCCGTCATAGGCCGCCCACGATCGCCGAGCTCGAGCTCGAGCTCGCCCTCGAGGCGCAACGGGCGCAACGGGCGCGGGTTCCGTGGTCGGGCGCCTCGAGCTCGCGCCGCAACGTCGGCGCGCCACACGCGACGCACGGGCGGCGGCGGATTGCATCCTCGCCGAGCTCGGCGGCGGCCTCGAGGGCGCGAGCGTCGCCCTCGAGCATGGTTCGGATCACGTTGCGGGCCGTGTACTCAAAGGCCGCCGCCATTTCGGGCGGCATGGGGGGCGGCGCGAGGCGCGTTTTCGCGAGCTCGCGAAGCGAGTCGGCCCTCGAGGGCGCGGGCGTTCTAGGTCGCGCCGCCTTGCCGCCCAGTTGCCGCCCGGTTGCCGCCCGCTTGCGTTTCGCTTGCCCCATGCGCCCAGGATACCCGACGAGCTCGAGGGCGTCGCCCTGGGCGAGCTCGTCGCCCTGGGCGAGCTCGAGGCCGCCGAGCTCGAGGGCGGCCTCGAGGGCGGCCCTTGTCTGTCATCCCTCGGCCGCCCGCGCCTTGCGCGTCGGGCGAGCTCGGTTCAACGTCGGTTAATGAATCTTAACAGCGGCGCGCGACCCCCCCGATCCTTGCTCGAGCTTTGCCGAACCTTTCCGACGCTTCGGAAGGTAGATCCCTCGTTCTTCGCCCCGTTCGGCGACTCGGCGATCGGGTTCGCCGACGATGGAGCGATCGCGTTCGCTCAATGGGTTCGCGCCCAGGGCGGCGGCGGCATGAGAGACGCCGGGCTGTTCGTTCTGTCAGTGTGGAACCCACATGACGACTGGCGAGAAATCGCCGGGTTGTCTCGCGACGACGGGCCGACCGGCGGCCGATTCGACGTCCATCGCGCGTTAGGGAATTGGGACGACGAACACCGGAGCGCGTTCGTCGCCTGGGCCGCCGAACCTTGGTGGCTCTAGTCGCCCGCGACGAGCTCGCCCTTGAGGCGTACACTCGCCGTCCATCATGGAGGGGAACGCGACGGGCGCAGAG
>Ga0315288_10010495_pt1 | contig 11676 bp, 8 predicted proteins | sample YL17G11_20_MG_FD_203454 | JGI IMG/M metagenome (GOLD analysis project Ga0315288, IMG submission 203454) | Sediment microbial communities from Yellowstone Lake, YNP, Wyoming, USA - YL17G11_20 | ecosystem: Environmental > Aquatic > Freshwater > Lake > Sediment | place: USA: Wyoming | collected... | reverse complement strand
CGGACGCTTGCGCTGGGCGACGTCAGAGTGGACCTCGTCCTACAACGCGCCTGGCGGGGGAAGAAAGAGCTGCACCTGACCGCCCGCGAGTTCGCCATGCTGCGCCTGCTGGCCGACGCCGAGGGCGAACCCGTTACCCGCGAGCGGTTCCTCGATATCGTCTGGGGCTACACGGCGTTTCCCACCACACGCACGGTGGACAACCACATCGCCGGCCTTCGGGCCAAGCTCGAGAAGAACCCCGAGGAGCCTCACTGGATCAAGACCGTCCATGGCGTGGGCTATCGCTTGGAGCTCAGGCCATGATCGCCACGGAAGAGCGCAGCGCGGCGGAGCCCCTGACCACGGTAGGGACGGATTCCACTCCGTCCCTGAACTTCTCCGGAAAGAGTGGGACGCGGTGGAACGCGTCCCTACCGGATGAATGCTCGGCGGTCAGGCCATTTCTTTGCAGAACCGTGACAACTCAGGCGGCGCGCTCTGGGAGAATGGCAACGTGAAAGCAGCGTTGAAGGCGAAAATGGAAAATGGAGGATCGAAGATGGCGGGAGTTTGGGTCCATCGTCTATCTTCCATCCTCCATCCTCGCAACCGTCCTCCCGTCTCTGCGTTGAAAGGCTCTCTATGAAGACTCCGACCTTATGTGCGGTGGTGTGGCTGACCGGTGCGTTGGCCATGAGCGGGCACGCCGCGGACGCCGCCAACGAATCGCTCCAGAAAGGCCTGCTGGAGGAGGAGGCGAACCGGAACCTCGACGCTGCCATCCAGGCCTATCAAACGGCCATCGACCAGTTCGACGACCAACGGAAGGTGGCCGGCACCGCGGTCTTTCGACTCGCCGAATGCTATCGCAAGCTCGGCAAGACGAACGAGGCCGGTGTGCAGTACCAGCGCGTCGTCCGGGATTTCGCCGACCAGACCAACCTGGTCACGCTGAGCCGGAAGGAGCTCGACCGGATGCCGCAGTTCCGGCAGCCGCAGATCGTCAGCCGGGCCGTCCCGGACCCGAACGAGGCCCGGGACCGCCAGCGCGACTTGCTCCAGCAGGAGCTCAAGCTGGTCGAGCAGCAGCTCACCAACATGCAGATGCAGGCGAGTGCGGGACGCGCCAGCTCCGGCGAGGTTATCGCGGTCGAGCGTGAGATCCTGTCGCTCAAACGCCAGATGGCCGCGCTCGACGCCACCGTGCGACCAGACTTGCTGACGCTGCCCATCACCGAGGGATCAACCCCCGCTGAGCCGTCGGTGACGGACGAGGAAACCCAGGAAATCCAGCGGATCCAGGAGATCATCAGAAACAGCCCCGACCTGATCAACGCCAAGAACGCCGACGGGATGGCGCCCTTGCATTACGCGGCGGTCAGAGGCCAGCTCCGGGTCGCGCGCTTCCTGCTCGAGGCGAAGGCCGACCTGGAGACACGTCAGAGGCAGGACTGCACGCCCCTCCATCTCGCCGCGCTCGGCGGACACAAGGCGATGGCTGAGTTGCTCCTCATGCGGGGCGCCGACGCGAACGCCCGGAACGATTTTCAAGCCACGCCCCTGCACCTCGCGGCTGCGAAGGGCTTCACGACGCTTGCCGAGCTCTTGTTAGACAAGGGCGCGGAGGTCAACCCGCTGTGCGCTGGAGGGGACTTGGTGTGCGATGTGAGTAAAGAGCCGGCAGGGCGGTACAAAGCGGTCGTTGCCCCGGGTATGCCGCTACATAGCGCGGCGGCGAGCGGCGGGAAAGCCCTGGTCGAGCTCCTGCTCGCCCACCACGCGGACCTCGAAGTCACGTCGCCTTCGGGCAACACGCCTTTGATGGTGGCTGCCTCGGATGGCAAGTCGGACACCGTCGCGGCGTTGCTGGACGCCGGAGCAAACGGGAACGCCACCGGGGACCATGGCGCCTCCGTGCTGCATTGGGCAGTGGGGGGTCGGTCGCCGGAGGTCATGAAACTGCTCCTGGCACGCAAGCCGCGGACGGATGTCGTGATGGATTCGGACCTCACGCCGCTCCAGGTTGCCCTGATCCTTGGACAGGGCCAACTCGTCGAACCTCTCTTGGGCGCAGGCGCCGATCCCAACCGGGTCATGGATCTGTGGCAGAAACCGGGTCTGCCGGGCGCCTATGTTGAAGTGCCAAGCCGCAACACTCGGGTGATATCGGCGGCAATCTGGCAGCAGGTGGAAGGCCCGATCTCGCCAGACAGTTGGTTGGGGAATTGGACGCCGCTCGAATACGCGCTGGCCGTCAAGAACAGGGCCCTCGCGGAAGCGCTCCTGAAAGGAGGGGCGAATCCCAACCTGGCCGTCCACGGCGCGCCGCTCGTCCTCCAGGTAGTCAACCAGCCGGACCTCCTGAAGCTCCTCCTGACTTTCAAGACCGAGGTCAACTTCTTTGACTCCTCGGGCCGTACCCCCTTGCATGTCGCGGCCGCCGGCACCGGGCCGGAGAGCGTGAAGCTACTGCTCGCGGCTGGCGCGAAGGTCAATGCCAAAGACAAAACCTACGGCGCAACACCCCTCCACTGGGCGGCGCGGCCCGGCAACCGGGCGATCGTCGTCGTCGAGTTGCTCCTGGCCGCGGGCGCAGACGCTTCGGCGAAGGACAACAAGGGCCAGACCGCGATGGATGTCATCGAGGCTGCGGCGAGGGGACAATCTCCTACCCCAGCGTCGCCGCCGACCCGGCCCTCACCCGGGGTCTCCGCCGTCGATGAGGTCAAGGAGTTGCTCCAGAAAGCCGGCGACAAGAAGCCGCCTGCTCCGTGAAACCAGAGTAGCCGCGGACGTGAGTCCGCGCACTCATCCCTTGGCGCAGGAGAGATTGGCGCCGACTCACGTCGGCGGCTACGATCACTTCCCGAAGGAACCCTCAGCGGTCCCGCACCGGAATCACGAGTATCAGCAAGGTGGCGCCGACTCCCCAGAACTTCCCCAGCAACACCGTCAGGAGCAGCCCTGCGGCGACGGCGCATGCCAGTTTGGTTCTAAACGTCCACTTGATCCACTTCATCACGGATCGGTTCGGCCTGCCCCGCTCGGCCGGCCAAGCGACACAGCCGAAGCCTTTCCGCTCCTGGTCCATCCGGCAAGGACGAAGCGACCTCCGGAGGCATCGTTAACCTGTAGCGGCGTCTCGGCAGAGCGCCGCTGACTGCTTTCTGGGCAGAATGGCGGCGCTCTGCCGAGACGCCGCTACACCAGGATCCAAGGCACCGGGGCACCCCGTCAGTGCCGACCTGGACTCCGATAGGATGAACGGGATGGACAGGATGAGATCAGGTACAGTTTCGCTTCGATCCTGTTCATCTTGTCAATCCTGTCCGCAAGTCCCGAGGGAACGCCAATCTGTCACTCCGGGCTTGTCATTCCGAGGCGGCCTGCTCATCTTGAGCCGTAAGTTCACTGGCCGTATGACGCCTTCATTTCAAGCGAAAGGAGAACACCCAATGACCCCCAATCCTCAGCATCCGTCTGCCTGCTCGTGCCGTTGTTGTTCCAGTTCATCGGCCCCCGGCCCCACCCTCGACGGTTTCAGCCGCCGTGATTTCCTCGTCGGCGTCGGCGCCGTCACGGTTGGCGGGATGGTCCTATCATCCATGGCGGCCGAGACGGCCCGCGATCTGGCCCGAGCCAACCGGCCTCCGCGTCGGCGCCAGCCGTTGAAGATGCAGCCGGTGCTGGTGTATGAAATCCCCAAGCGCCGGTCGCAAACGAGTTGGCGGAGCTGGGGCGCCATCCAGACCGAAGCCCAGGCGACCGAGGAAAAGCAGCGGATCGAGCGCGAGCTCAAGAAGTTGTCCGAGGCGGCAGACTTCCCGCTGGAGCTGCGCCCGCTCGCAGCCCTCAAGAGCCCGGAAGAGGCCGCCCAGCTTGCGAAGGGCGACCACGACGGCATGATCATTTACGCCGCCGGCGGCTGGGTGAACGCGCTCGAGGCCCTCACCGATCCGAAGAAGTGGAACCTGATGTTCCTCCGGCACCGCTCCGGCCCGGTTTATCTCTGGTATGAAATCGCCCACAACCGGTACCTCCGCAAGACGGTGGATGACTTCGGGCAACCGGGTATGGACGTGCTCGATGTGGTGGTGGACGACCCGGGGGAATTGCTCTGGCGGCTGCGGGCCATCGCCGGCCTGAAGAACACGCTCGCCAAACCGATCGTGGCCATCGGTGGCGCCGGAGGTTGGGGCGAGGGCGGTCGCACCGCGCCGCAGCGCACCCAGGAACTCTGGAAGATGAAGCTCATCGACTTCCCCTACGCCAAGCTCGCCGAGCGCATCCAGCAGGCCCGCGCCAACGAGCGCTTGATCGGACGCTGTAACCAGGCCGCCACCGATTACCTCAAGCAGAAAGGCGTGTCGCTCGAGACCGACCGCGGCTTTGTCCAGCGCGCGTTCGTGCTGACGGAGGTCTTGAAGGACGTCCTGGACGAGCACGACACGGACGCGCTGACCATCAACGCCTGCATGGGCACGATCATGCCGATGTCGGAGACGACGGCCTGCCTGCCCTTGAGCCTTCTGAACGACGAAGGCTACCTGGCGTTCTGCGAGTCGGACTTCGTGGTGATCCCCTCCGGCGTGTTGCTGCACTACATCTCCGGCAAACCGGTGTTCCTGAACGATCCCACGTATCCCTACAAAAACCTGGTGACGCTGGCGCATTGCACGGCACCCCGGAAGCTCGACGGGAAGCACTACGAGCCGGCGAAAATCCTGACGCACTTCGAGTCCGACTACGGCGCGGCGCCGAAGGTCGAGATGAAGATCGGCCAGGAGGTGACGAACCTGGTCCCCGACTTCGCGAGCAAGAAATGGGTTGGGTTCCTCGGCACCATCGTCGCCAACCCGTTCCTCGACATCTGCCGCTCGCAGATCGATGTCACGATCCACGGCGACACCGAGCAGTTGCTCCGGGAGATGAAAGGCTTCCACTGGATGATGTCCTACGGCAACTATCTGCGCGAGTGCGGCTACGCCCTGAAGAAGGTGGGCGTGGAGTGGGTGGACATCAGCGGGCAGAAGATGACCTGAGCGGCATCAGTTTCAGCGAAACCGCAGATGGACGCAGATGGACGCAGATAAGACGTGAGGAATCACGAGCGAAGTCGCTTCAGCGGAACGTCACGGTTCGGTGACGCGGGTTGACAGATCGAAAGTCCCGTTAGCTCGGAATCGGCGTCCATCTGCGTTCATCGGCGGTCTCCCCATCGCCTTGTGCCGGCTGAGGTCGGTCGACGGGTCGTCTCGGGCTCAGGGTTGAACCGTCACAGGGGCGGCCGAGTCCGGGAAGAGACCGTTGGCGCGCTCAGTGACCGCGGCGACATTCGGTTCGGGCACGAAGTTTTGAACCAGGGCGATCAGCGCGCCGCGGCTGTCTTCCAGGGCCGAGTTGATCTCCCGGGTCAACGGCTGCTCCAGCAGTTGGCTCCATTGCTCCAAGGACTCGCCGCCCCGTGGCACCAGCGTCTGCACCATGGCAGTCGGGTCAGGAACTGTGTTTGCGCCCGCCACTGAGGTCGATCCCCCCGGTGGTTGAGACCAGGGCGAGAAAGCGATCCAGAGGAGAAAGACACCGACCGCGCCCGCGCCCGCCCAGGCGATCCGGCGCCAGAGCACCGGTTGCGCGGGTGTGGCTTCATCGACCACATCCACACTTCGGAGGCGGGATTGGAGGCGCGACGGCAGAAACTGCGGCAGCGGCTCACGCTCGGTGGCAGCGGCGGTTTGCAGCTCCTGCGCGAAGCTCGTTGCCCGTTCCAGATGCTCGCGGCAGGCGGGGCAGTGCCGGACGTGCGTTTCGATGAACACGGGCAGACGCTGGGGATCGTCCAGCCACAGAGAAGGCAGGGTTCGGTAAAGTTGACAGAGTTTCATGGGACCAGGGTTTCCGGGTGACGCCGAAGCGAATGAAGTCCGGCCGGGCCGGGTGCGGCGGCCAGTCGGCGGGCGAGGTGCTGGCGGCCGCGATGGAGGAGAACGCGGACATGGATGGAATGGAGGCGCATGACGCGGGCGATCTCCTTCACGGAAAGGCCCTCGGCGTAGCGCAGCCAGAGCGCTTCGAACTGCGGCCGCTTGAGCCGCTTCGCCAGCGCCCAGAGCGAACATCGGTCATCTGCGGCGGCAGCGACGGCGGCCGGGTCCGGCGTGCCGGACGCCGTCTCCGGATCGAGTTCCCCGACCGGGCGGGCGGCGCGGAAGTGGTTGAGCGCGGTGCGGCGGGCGATCGTGAACAGCCAAGCCGTGAAAGCGACCGGAGCGTCGGCGCGCTCCAGGCTGCGAAACACCTTCAGGAAGGTCTCCTGCGTGAGGTCCTCGGCATCGTGGGAATTGCCGGTCATGCGGAGCAGGTAGTTGAACACGCCGCCGCCATGACGCGCCATCAAGGCGGTGAATGACTCCACACAGCCAGCGCCCGCTCGCCGGGCCAGTTCCTCGGAGGTCGTCGCTTCGCCCGAATCCAACCCGGTCCCCGCGGCCGGGAAGTCGTCCGACCGGGAGCGGCCGGCAGGTTGGGCCGGAACGGTTGCCGCGGCGGAAATCACGGGAGTCTCGCGGGAAGCGCCGAAGAACGGCATTGCCCCGCGGGCAGGTCAACCTGCCGACGGGGCGTGGATGAACAACTATGTCGCGGCTCGCGCACGCCGCACCCTAGTTCTTTTCCTTGATCTTGTTGAGGACTTTCGCCACGGGGAGCTCAACGCCAAGGCTCACCATCGCTCCGTTAGAGGTGACGCTCGCGCCCTGCACCAGGGCGGCGAGGTCAGGCTTCTGGTCGGCGCTCAGGGCGCCCAACGCCAGCAGACCCTGGACAACCTGCTGGATTTGCTGCGCCACGTCTGGCGACGCGGTCTTCACATCAAGGCTCAGCGCCACACGGTCTCCCTTTTCGCCGATCACCAGCCGGCCGCCTTCGGCCTTCTTCAACACGGCGGCGTTCGGGGGCAGGTTCATGTCCTGACCTAGCCCTTCGGCGACGCCGAGCATGAAGAAGCTGAACGGCGCGGTTGGGTAACCCTCGAAGGTGGTCGTGGAGGTGAGGTTGGCACGTTCCCCTGAGAACACCGAGAGCGCCTTCTCCACGGATTCACGGGCCTTGCTCAGGATGACCAAACCGCCGGGCTGGAACGCCACCCACGGATCACCGTTGAGTTGGTAGAGGGGCGCAGGCGAATACTCGAACCGTTCGACCCGCAGATTGGGGATGTTCTTGGCGATGGCGCGTTCCAAGGCCGGCTGCACCAGCATGTCGGTCTGAATGACCAAGATGCCCTTGGGATCGCCGTGCTGCCAGAACTGGTTCCCGTAGGCGGTAATCGAATGGATCTGGCGCCAATCCAACTCGAAATCGAGGCCCGCCTTCAGGTCTTCCTTCGCTTTGGCGGATTTCTTGTCCAGCACGTCGGTCATGAACTGCCCGCCGAGGACGGTGCTCCTGAAGGCGTCGGCATCCAGGTGCAGCAGCCACTTGGCATCGGCGAACACCTGGCTTCGTTGCACCGGGCCGGCTGCGACCGAGACGGCGGCGCCCATAAGGAGTGCGAGGGTTGGGATGAGATGTTTCATAAGCGTGATGGACATGGATCCGACAGTTACAGGTTCGGTTTGTTCTGCTGTTCGGGGCGCGGGTCCGGCGGCGGGCGCCCATTGACCGATCACTCCTAGAATCACGGTTCAGGGACGGAACGTTACAGGAAATTGCTCGGCGGCCCGATCAGACCCCACCCGCGATTCCGTCCTGGGATTCACCGACGGCGAAATAGACCTTGCCAAAGGCGGGAGCGCCCAGTTGAATGCAGTCCCCTGGGCTGGCTGGGTAGCTCAGTTGGTAGAGCAGAGGACTGAAAATCCTTGTGTCGGCGGTTCAATTCCGTCCCCAGCCACCACTACTCCTTCAGTACTGCGGCAGAATTCGCGCGTACTCGCCCACTACACGCTTGACAGCAAACCTTCGCCGAGCCGTTCCCGATCCGGGTTTCACGACCGTTGCGACACTGGATTACACGATCGGCCTGGAAGAACCTCGGGGCTCGGCATGCCCGGCCATGGTCACGTAACGAACGTCTGAGAGCGATGGGAGGTGTCGTTGGCAAGAACTCCGTCCGACAGCGAAGCGCAGAGGAGGTCGAGTCTGGTGAGCGGCAGATGGCAGGCGATGGGAGACCGTCTGGCGATGGCGGTCCAGACGGTGTTCGCGGCCGAAGCACGGTCGCGGTATGCAGAGCCGATCGAGTTGGGAACCACCTGCACCGCGGCGGAGAATCGGAGCTTCAGGCCGCCAGGCGTTCGTAGCGATGATGGAGTCCGCCCACTTGGGGAAAGGCAACGATCGTTCCCTCCTCCGGTCCCTGGACCGGGCGATGGTCCGGGTCGTCCTTGTCCAAGGACAGGTGCGTTCGGCTCCGGTGATTTCGGCTCCGGTGATACTAGGCGAAATAGGATTTGAGCAGACGGTGCAAGTGAGCTTGGTCGAGCACGATGACGTGATCCAGACATTCGCGCCGCACAGAACCGACCAACCGTTCGACGTACGGGGACTGCCACGGCAAGCGAGGGGCGATGCGGACTTGCTCTACGCCCAAAGCCACGGCGCGACGCTGGAACTCCAGGCCGTAAATCCCATCGCGGTCACGGAGCAGGTACTTCGGAGGCGACTCAAAGGGGAAAGCTCCCCGGAGTTGCTGGGCCGTCCAGCTCGCCGAAGGGCTCTCGACGACCTTGAAGTGCAGAACACGGCGGCGATGGTGCGACAGGACGATGAAAATGTAGAGCACCTGGAAGGTCAGGGTGGGGACGGTGAAGAAGTCCACCGAAACCATGCTGCTGAGGTGATTGCGAAGGAAGGCCTTCCAGTTTTGGGAAGGAGGGCGACGCGTGCGCGCGACCATGTATTTGGCAACGGTTCGTTGGGCGAGGGTGATCCCGAGTTTGAGCAATTCGCCGTGAATCCTGGGAGCGCCCCACAACGGATTGGCGTGACTCATTTGGCGGATCAAGCTGATGGTGTCAGGGACGATGGTCGTCCGGCCGACTCGGCGAGGCCGGCTTCTCCATCTCCAGAACAGGCGAAAGCCTGCGCGATGCCATCGGATGACGGTGTCGGGCTGGAAGATCCGAAGCGGTACTTGCCAGCGGCTCCAAGTGTGGGAGAGCCAGACCCAGAGGGCCCGGTCCAGCGGCGTCAGGCGGGGGCGTTTGGAGCCCCGGCTCAGGACGAGCAGTTGGTGCCGCAGCGCCAGGTTTTCCAGGAGCACGTTCCGCCGAGATTTCAAGCACGCGGCGGCGAGGCGGAGGATCAGAACCAGCCAAACGACCATGCGATTCAGCTTCCGCCCAATACCCTCCAAACGGGAGTGTTTTCGGGCCCGATGAGATTATTGCCAACGACACCAGCACGACCCGGCAAAGTGCGTTTACGGGTGCCTGGCGGGCTCCAGGTGTTGTGTGCGTCAAGTTCAGCAAATTGATCATGGTAGATCGCTGGGTAAAGGGAGGCGGCGCGGGCTGCGAGCCCCCAGCTCGCCGCGCCGCCGGTCGCAGGTCAGGCGGCGATCGCCATCGTGGTTTTCATCGGTTTGAGGTGTTCACGCACTAGGTCCGCATTCAAATAGCGACTGCCTTCCATCCACTCCTCGTGCTGCTCGGCGGCCACCCCCCTCGGGGGGTGAGGTGCTTCTTCTTCCTCCTCTTCTTAACTACACTCGATTCGTTCATGGTGACACTCCACCGAACATTGGAGTGTCAACCATTTTCCCTTCGCTCTCGGTCTCATGATCTGGTCGTTAGCACAGGGGACCACGGACAGGTTTCCTTCCGCAACATCAAAATCCGACCTCTGGAGAAGAGGTCGTGACTGATCGGAGCTACCTGGAGACAAACGCTCGTGCTTGGTAGTTGTTGTCCGGCCAGGGACGCACAGGGATGCGTCGGGGCTCCGGCAAGGGCGCGATTGCCGACCGCTTAATTCTGGCTGTCGTCCACCGCGCCGCCCAAGGAACCAGCAATCCCCAAAACCTCGGCGGCGGCGGCCACGACCATGCGGACATGCGCCCTTTCTGGGTTCACCCGTCGGGCAACCCGCCTTGGGCAGAAGACGGGCTCGCTCTCAGGGCACGGCATCGAGCACCAGAACCCAGTCGTCCTGCTCGCCCTGGGATGGCGGGACATATTCCCGGATGCCCTGGTTGGGAAACTGGCCGATGGCTTTCCACGTTCCCGTGCGCGGGTCGTACCACTGAGCCTTCACCCGCGAGCCGATGAGTTTATTCAGGTGAATGGGGACGGGCTGGCCCTGCGGCATGTAGGCGATCACGAAACCCCCATCCGCTGCCCGCGCCGCGACGATCCGCTGTGTGCCCTCACCCTGGTCCGAGGCGATCACCGACTGGTCGGGAACCATCCGGTGCCACGGTCGCTCCTCGAACAGGCGGCGCATCAGCCCCACCTGGCGGGACCCTTCGTAGGCCATCGCCGTCCGCCAGTGCTGAAAACCATTCTTCGGGAACGGCCCATCGGCATCCTTGTAGAAATAGAACAGGTCCAACGCACCGTAGCCGTGCCCGGCTGCACCGGCGAGCATCGCCGAGTAGGCTTGGGAACGCACCTTATGGGCGTCGATGCGCGGTTTGTCGGCCCCGGTGGGGTGATTCTCATACGCCGGTTCCATGTCCACCGTCGGCTTGGCGGGCACCAACGCATAGTCCTTGCTGACAAAGGCGTAACTGTCCGACCCGAAATGATGCCCCGACTGAATCGAGTTGAAGTCGAGCCAGTCTGCTTTGTGGAACCACATGGATGACGAAGTGCTCCCTTGGCCGTGATAACAAACGAGTTGGCTGCCGCCGCTGCCGTCTTTCAGCCCCTTCGCCATCGCCACCCAAACCGCATCGTATCTTCCTGGAGCGGAGTCGCCGCCCGGAAACCACAGGACGGCGTTGTTCCGGTACCGCTCGCCCAGGAATTTGCCGAACGTGTAGGCGTTTTTCTCATCGAACACTTTTTCCGCATGTTCGGTGACGTGCCACGACTTGGCGGTCACCAGGCCCATCACCAAGCCCAGTTCGTTGGCCCGATTTACGACGTAGTCCACGTTCTTGAAAAACTCCTCGTTGGGCCGGGTCGGGTCGCGGTCGATGAGCGGTGTCGCGTCCAGGAGCGACGAGTTGCCGTCCGGGTGTTTCTTGCCCAGTCCGCGCAGCACATACGCCTGGATCACCGTGAACCCCTTGGCGGCGCGGTCTTTCAAATACTCGTCCACTTCCTCGCGGGTGGGCCTTTGAAAGAGCAGCCAACAAGTGTCTCCGAGGTAGAAGAACGGCTTGCCGTTCTGATCGACAAAGTGTCGCCCGTTGGCGCTGACCCTGAGTTTGAGGTTCTTGACCGAACCCACAGGCCCGTCGTCCGGCGTGGCGGCGCGGCCACCAACTGCGATCACCAGCGCTGCGGCGAGGGGGCAGAATGCCTTGAGACCGATGAGAAGCGTGGGTGTCCTCATGAGTTTAGACTGGAAAGATTGTCGGCCATGCCCTGGTTGTACGCCCGCTGGGACCGTGTGTGCAACCTCAGCCTGCGGCCGCTGTTTCCGTCCTGCTCAAGGTCTGCCGGGACCATGCCGAAATTGGCGTGCCAGCAGTCCTCGATCCGACTAGCTTCCTCGTCATGACACCTGCTCGCAACCGAGTCC
>Ga0315288_10010492_pt1 | contig 11676 bp, 7 predicted proteins | sample YL17G11_20_MG_FD_203454 | JGI IMG/M metagenome (GOLD analysis project Ga0315288, IMG submission 203454) | Sediment microbial communities from Yellowstone Lake, YNP, Wyoming, USA - YL17G11_20 | ecosystem: Environmental > Aquatic > Freshwater > Lake > Sediment | place: USA: Wyoming | collected... | reverse complement strand
CCCTCCATCCCCCTCCCATTTTTTTGTCCATGATAGGTAGACGCGGACGGCGCGTTCCGGTACGCCTCCTCCCCCTGGTTCGCCCGGGCCCTGGCCTCCCTGGCAACCTCCGGCGTGACCGGCGTCGCCGTCGACGTCTGGTGGGGCGCCGTCGAGCGGGCGCCCCGGGCGTACGACTGGGGCGGGTACCGAGCGCTGGCGGGCGCGGTGCGGGCGGCCGGCCTGCGCCTGCAGGTCGTCCTCGCCTTCCACGCGTGCGGCGGCAACGTCGGCGACGACGCCGTCATCCCGCTGCCGGCCTGGGTCTCCGCCGCGGCGGGGCGGGACCCGGACCTGTTCTACTGCGCCGCCCCCCGGCCGGGCGCGGACTGCGCGGGCGGCGGGCGCAACCCGGAGGTGCTCAGCCTGTTTGCCGACACGGCCCCGGGCGCGCTTGCGGGGCGGTCCCCCCTCCAGTGCTACTCGGACTTCATGGCCTCCTTTGCGGCCGCCTTTGCCGACGACCTGTGGGGCGGCGCCGCCGCCGGCGCCAGCGCGCCGCCCCCGGCCGCCGCCGCCGCCGCCGCCGCCGCCCCGCCGCCGCCGCCGCCGCCGCCGCCGCCGCCGCCGCCCCTCATTGAGGAGGTCGTCATCGGGGCAGGGCCGTGCGGGGAGTTGCGGTACCCGTCCTACCCGGAGCCCGCGGGCTGGCGCTTCCCGGGCGTGGGCGAGTTCCAGTGCTACGACCGGCGGGCGTTGGCCTCCCTGGCCGCCGCCGCCAGCGCGGCGGGGCACCCAGAGTGGGGGACGGGCGGGCCCTCCGACGCGGGCCACTACAATGCGTCCCCCGAGGGCGCGCCCTTCTTCAGGGGGTGGGGCGGCGGGTGGGCGACGCCCTACGGCCGCTTCTTCGCGTCCTGGTACGCCGGGGCGCTGCTGGCGCATGGGGACCGCCTGGCGTCCGCGGCGGCGGCCGCGTTCAGCCGGCCGCTGGTGCCGGGGGGAGGCGGCGGCGAGGCGCCGGGCCTCAAGCTGGAGGGGTTGTCGCTGGGCGGGCTGCCGGCCTCCCCCCCGCGCCCGCCGTGCGCGCCGGCGGCCGCGGCCGCGCGCTCGGCTGGCGGCCCGGCCTCTTCGTCCTCCTCCTCCGCGCCGCCCTCGCCAGACCGCACGCTCCTGCGCCGGGACGCCCGGTCGGCCTCCCTCCCCGAAGTCCTGGCCGCCGCCCGGGCGGCGGAGGAGGGAGGCGGCGCGTCAGCCGCCGGCTCCTTCAGGGCGGGCGCCGCCGCCTTCCCCCCCCCCTCCCCCGCCCGCGCCGGGGCCGCCTCCGCCCCGCCCCTCCCCCTACCCCGCCCCTTCACTCTCTCCCTCAAACTGGCGGGTGTGCACTGGTGGTACCGGTGCCCATCGCACGCGGCGGAGCTGGCGGCCGGGTACGACAACGCGGGCGGGTCGGGCGGCACCTACCGGGCGGTTGCCGCGCTGGCCGTCCGCCACGGCTTCGCCCTCACGCTCACCTGCGTCGAGATGTGCGATGGCCAGCACCCTCCCGAAGCGCTTTGCGGCCCAGAGGGCTTGCTGAGGCAGGTCCGGGAGGCCGCGGCGGGCGCGGGCGTGCCCTTGGGCGGGGAGAATGCACTGCCGATCGTGCTGCCGGGCGGGTCGGGGTGTGTGGATGGGGGCGCCCTCGCCCGGGTCGCCTACAATTCGGACGCCTGGGGGCCGCCCCTGCAGGAGGAAGGCCGGGCCCGGGCCGCCCTATACAGCGGGGTGGCGGTGCAGCAGGGGAACGGTGGCGGCGAGAACGGGAGTGGTGGCGGGGCGGCTGGTGGTGGTGGAGCGCCCACCCCTTCTCCACCCGCGGCTGGGACCTCCCTCCCGCCCATGCGGTCCGTCACATTTTTGCGGCTCACACCCGCGATGTTGGAGCCGGGCGTCGCGTCGGCGTGGCGGGAGTTCATGGGGGCGATGACGGGCGAGGGAGGTCGGGCGTGACGTCGACGCCCCTGGTGGCTGAGGCGGGAAGAGAAGAGAGGATTTGGTAAAGCTTTCGTCTCTTTCATTAAAGCTTTCGTCTCTTTCATTCGTCTCTTTTTCTTTCGATGGCCCGCCGCTTCTTCCAGGCGCCAGCCCGCGCGGGGTTGGCTGTGGTGGTGCTTGCATCACTCCTCCATGCCGCCGCGGGCAAGTCTTGTTTGGAGAAAGGGTGAGGAGTGGAAAGGATTGAAGGGAGAGGGCGCGCTCCGAGCACACGCGGCGCATTTTCTCCAACCCACCCCCTCTCGCCTCACGAACCCGTCGACTCGCGCCTCTCCCCGCCTCTCCCCCCCGCCCCGTGGACGCCTCACGCCCGGCACCACTCATCCACACTCGCGCATCACCACGCCCACCCATCCACTCAGCTTCGACGCCCCCCTCTGCTCCACCTGCACCACGCTGGCCGATTTCGTCCCGCCCTCCACCGCCGGCGGGGCCGCCCTCACGGCCGACTGCGCTGCCTGCTGCACGCCCGACACGGACGCGACCGCGGCCGCCTCCGCCCCGCTGGCCGCCCGGGCGGTGCTGGAGGTGTGCGACTCCCAGCTGCGCCGGCACGCCCACATCCAGGGCTTCCTGGACCGGGAAGTGAAAAAGTTCGGGGCGGGCAAAATCTCACACGTCAGCCGGTGGGGCATGCCCCCGCGGCTCCTGCTACACGACGAGGGTGGACACCTGCTGGAGGCCGTCCGCATTGACGGGTGGAAAACGGAGCACATCGTGGAGTACTTGAGTGCCCGCCTGGTGGGCGGGGCGGGGGTGACGGCGACGGCGTGAGAGGATGAATGAGGTTTTGTGTTTGTCTCAACTCACGCACCCGCCCGGCTCCTCTGTTTGTCCCTCTCTATCACTCCCGAAAAAGTCGGTCACAAGCCAGGAGGCATTGCCTACGACGGATGGAGTGGAGAGCAGGGTGGACGGCGCAAAGGCCGGGCGGGCCAAGAGCGAAGCGAGGGTGGCGGGCTTAGGGTCTTGCCGCCCCTCCTCCAGCAGCAACGCGTCGACGAGCGCGGCCGTGAACCGTTCGGCCGTGGCTCCCCTCCACCCCCCGGCCCCATCACCATGCCAGAAGCCGCCAGAATGCGAGGCCTCGTCCACCCCCGCACTGGCGAGGCTGGTGACGAAGGGCGAAGGCGGGGAGGGAAGCAGGGACGCCGCCCGGCAGGTGTCAGTGACTAGGAGGACCCTCGCCGCCAACCCCTTTGCCAGGGCCGCGCGCAGGCCAGCCGCCAGCGCAGTGCTGGTGAGCGACCCCCCCCCCACCCGGATGAACCCGGGACCGCCATGGCCGGCGAGGAAGACGAGGGCGGTGGAGGCGGTGGGGGCGTTCCCGCGGGGCAGCCTCCAGGCGGGCGGGTGCCAGCGGGGATGGGTGGCAGTGAGGGCGGCGAGGACCAGGGCCGGCGTGACGTCCGGGCCGACAGCAGCGAGGGGAGGGACAGGCAGCGCGCCGGCTGCAGGGCTGACGAGGGCGGTCACGGCCGGCGCCCAGTCTTGCGGCGGGTGAGCGAGGAAGAGGTGGAGGCTGGTGGCAGGGGACCGGGCAGCGAGGGCGCGGCCCAGGGCGGCAGTGCCGGCGGCGTGGCGCAAGTCGGCCGGGTCGGAGGAGCCGGCGATAAGGAGGGCCCAGTGGAGTGGTGGTGGGGTGGTGGTGGGGTTGGGGGTGGTGAGCGGGAGGGTGGAGAGGAGGAGGGCGGTTAGAAAAAAAAGGCATGGCATAATGGCAATGGCAATGGTGTGGAAAATGGAACACACACCGCTCACACCGCTCATCACCTCGTTCATTTTTTCTTCCGTTTCCTCTCCCGCTCTCCACCCACACCGACATGGACCCCTCCGACAAGAGCATGGCCCAGAAGGCGAGCGAGGCCGCTGAGGCCGCCAAGCTCAAGGTGAGGCGGGATTTAGGGGCGGGTTCGCGTCGGTGGGCGGCGAGCCAAAAGCCGGCTTTCTTTCATTGAAAGGAAGTCGGCGCGTTGCTAGCCGATTGCGCGCAAAAAACGGGTCCGCGTGCGCCCGCCATCCCACGCACCCACCGCTGAATCCCACGCCGCGGCTAGCGAAGACATGCCCGGGTTCGTTGGGGCAGGGGTTGGCTAACTATAGCATGTCCAAAGTGGGGTGAGCGGCCCGACCGTGGCAAAAAAAAGGAAAAATGCAGCTGTCTCATCATTTTTCACGCGACCACACACACAGATGTCCCACGCCGCGGAGACCGCCGCTGACAAAACCCACGCCGCCGCGGACACCATCAAGGAGAAGGCCGGGTTTACTGCCGATCAGACCAAGGACGCGGCGACGGAAATGCGCGCCAACACGGAGGCCAAAATGGCAGCGGCCAAGCAAGATATCCGCGGTGGCGTGGAGGATGTTAAGGACAAGGCACGCGAGATGCAGAAATGAGATGAGCGTGTGCGTGCGTTTGTGGTTAACCGCCGTTTTGCCTGACCTGTGTATGTGCGTCTGTGTGTGTGTGTGTGTGTGTGTGTGTGTGTGCCCACGTGTACGCGCGCGCGCGCGCATATGAGATGAGCGTGTGTATGTGTGCGTGGTCCACCACCGTTTTGCCTGTGCGCGCGCGCGCGCACACACTGTGCGCTGGATGAGGGATTGTGGGACCGCACCCCAGGCGCGCGGGCGCCCGGCTTTCTGTGACGCCCCGTTTGCGGTGGTCTTATCCTCCTCTTTACTCCCTGCGCGCGCCTCTGATTGTGCGTGCGAGCCCGACGCGCTGTGTGCTTTTTGTTTTTCCCTTTTCTCTTTTGTGTTTTGAGTCCCAGCGCGTGAGAGAGCGGGGTCGATATCTTTTGCAAAACTCCTTTTCGCGCCTGGAGAGACATCCAAAAGAGTGTGTTCTGTAGCTGTACACATGGCTGTAGATACACACGGCTCTTACATTGGAAGCATACGTTTGCGGGAGGGGATGGGTTGAGAGAGCGGGCACCGTGCACTGCAACTCTTGATCACTTTTGTTTTGGCGTTGGCGCGCGCTGGGGAAAGAGCACGCCGCGCCCCTCATGCCCGCCGCCCAGTTTCTCCGCCCCCCTCTCCAGGTGGCCAGCCTCCTATCCAATCCCAATACAATCACCGGCGTCGACTCTCGCACGGGCCACGCCTGGGCGTGCGGCCCCTCTACTCTGCTCGCGTGGCCCATCGCCGTCGGTTCCGCTGACGCGGGCAGCAGCGCCGGGGTTGCCTGTTTGAGCGTCACCTTGCCGCCCGAGCTTGGAGAGGACGGGGTCCGCTTCGTGCAGCTGCTGGACGCGGTAAGGAATTTGACGAAAAAGCATCGCCCGCACGCGGGACTCTTTTTTCGCCGTCGCTGTCGAGTTGCGCGCGCTTTTTTTCTTCTTCTTCCGTCGCATCAACTCACCTTTCTCTCTCCCTCCTGCGTGCAGGCCGGCCCGACCTCCAGCCCGGGCGCCGTCATCGCGACCGCCTCCGGCATCGTCGCTTTCTATCCTGACCTGCGGGCTGGAAGCGTTGGCCTGACCCTGGGCATCCCGTTTGCGAAACCCGCCGGTGGTTCTCAACCCGCCGCCGCCCAGCCCGCGCTTACCACCATCATCACTGCCTTTGCCGCCGCCCGGGGCGCTTTTGGCGGGTACATTGCCGTCGCCGCCCGCCCCGGTGGCAGCCTCTGGCGCATTGATGGCGGAATGAATGCGAGCGCGACGACCGCGCGCCGCCTGCCCGCCCCGGGCGCCTCCCAGCCCGGGCGCCTGGCGCGCGTGCTCGCGGCTGTCCAGCCGGTGGTGACGGCTGCCGTCCAGGCGGCCGCCGCCGCGGTCGGCCAGCCGGCGGCGGCGGGCGAGGCGCCGGGTGACCCAGGGAGCCGGCCCGCGTCCGCGGCAGGCCTGGAACGCGCCGCCCCGGCCTACCCCCCGCCCGCCCTGCTCCTCGCCCCTGCGGGCAGGGGGTGCCTCTCGCTCTTTGCCCTCGGCCCCGACCGCCTGGACGCGTTCGCCCTCCCTCCCGGCGCGGGCGCGGGCGGCCCCGGCCGCCACGCCTGGCGCCGACACCTGTTGGAGGACGTCCTCGCGACAGCTGCCGCCGCCGTGGGTGGGGGCGGGGGGGAGGGCGGGGAGGGCGGGGAGTGGGATGCCGCACTGGTCGACGCGTGCGTGCTGGGGCCGGCGGCGGTGGCCGCGGAGCGTGGTGGTGCCCTCCCTCCCTCCTCCTCTCCCTCCGCTCCCCTGCCCCCGCCTCCCGTCGACTACCACGCCCGCGAGCACCGCCCTGTCCTTGTCCTCGCCGACGCAGGCGGTGGGCGCCCCGTGGTCGTCGCCGTGGACGCCCGGGACGGGGCGACCCTGGCGTGCGACGCTGCGCCGCCCGGGTGCGTGCCCGGGCCCAGGCCTCACCACCACCCTTCCCCCTTCTGGCGCCTGGGCGCCGCGCCCGCGCCCCTGGACCCGGGCGCGCCCGTGGCTGACTCCGCGGCCGACCCCAACGTTACCTCCCTCCTCCTCTGGTCCCCCGGCGGCGGGGCCGTGGTCTGGGAGCCCGCGGGCGGCCTGTGCGCCCCCGTCCCCTTGCACTCTGCGCCTGCAGGTGGGGGCGGGGGTGGCAGCGGCTGGCTTGCCGTCCTGGCGGCGGACGGTGGCGGCCTGCGCCTGCCCGCCGAGGGGGCGGCCGGCGCGGCCGCCGGGGCCGCCGCGGGGTCTAGCCCGCTCGGCCAGCGGACGACGCGGGCGGGCCGGGCGGGCGTGGCCGGGGCCGCTGCCGCAGCCCAGGCCCCTCCCCCAGCCGCTGCTCGCTCAACCCGCGCGCGCCGGGCCGCGTCTCCGTCGCCCGACGCGCCCGGCTCCTCCCGCCGGCGAACGGTGCGGGGGCGAGGTGCGGCTGGGGGTGCTGGTGATGCTTCCACAGCCCGTCCAGGATCCTACTCACCCGCGGCTGCTGCTGCTGCTCCCACCGCCTCCGCGCCTCAGCCCACCAGTGCGGCGGCTGTCGCGTCCCTCCTCGACGCGGCGGTCTCCGGCGCCGCCCCACCCGCGGGCTTGCGGTCCGCACTGGCCGCTGCGGGCTGCCTGGATGGCGGCCCCGACGACGCGGTCGGCGCCTACGTCCGCGCCGTCGCGGACGCCCTACCCAAGCACTGGGGCGGAAGCGGCGGCGCGCGTGCGGCCGGTGCGGCTGGGCCAGACGCCGCGCTCGCGGCCAAGGCCGCCACGCTGGCTGCCTTGACGGACGCCCTGGAAGCCGGGGGCGCCCTGGCCTCCCTCCACCCGACCGCTCTGCGCACGCTTGGCGAGGCCGGCGAGCGCGTGGCGGCCGTCGCGGCGGTGCGGGCGGCCGTGAATGATGCCAGGACTGGCCCGTCCGGCCTCCACCCGGCTGTGAGCGGTGCGATCGCGGCCGCGGGCGCTGCCGCCTTTGGCAACGCCGCGGCTGCGTCCACAACCTCCCGCCCGCCCGAGGAAGCATTTTATGCCGCACCTGTCAAGGCGGCGGCCGCGCTCTTGGTCTGCCTCCCCGCCCAGGCAGCCTCAGCAGCGCGCGGGGCGGGCGGCCCCGCGTCCCCGCCCGAGCGGTGGGCTGCCCTGGCCGCCCTCACAGCCACCGTGGACGCCGCCCTTGAGGCCGCCCGCGCACACCGGGCGGCCTGGCGGGCATCGCACCCGGCTGCGGCTGCCCTGGCCCTGCGCGGCGATGGCACGGCCCCCGACTGGCTGTCGGACGTCCCCGCCCGGGCCGCGCTGGGCGCGCTGAGCGAGCAGGCGGGCGACCTGTTGCCGGCCGCCCTGAGCGACGCGCCCTATGCGGCCGTGGCCACCGTCGACCTGGCCCTGACCGCCGCGGAACGCTTGTTAGACGCTCACGCCCGTGCCGCAGCGGCCGCCTCCGCGGCAGCGGCACGCCCGGCTGGGAGGGAGGCGTTTGGAGGGGGCGCCGTTCCGGGCGAGTATGAGGCGGCCGCTGCGCGCTCTCTCCGACCGCCCTTGGCCGCCCTTCCCGCGCTCGCGTCCGCAGCCGACCCAGCCGCATCCGCCGCCGCTGCGTCCCGCATCGAGGGCCTGGCCGCCGCGCACGGGGCGTGGGGCGTGCTTTACGAGGCCCTGCGGACAGACCCGCCGACCGGGGCACCCCTGCCCCGGGGCGCGGACCGCTTGTATGCGCGCATGGCGTCCGCCGCCGCGGCCGCTGCTGACGCCGATGTAGCCGCCCAGGGCGCCTCTTTTGCGGAATTCGCGTTTGCCCGCCTAGCCGGCGGCCCCACGCCCTCCGAGCTCCTGGAACTGCCCGCCACCCTCAACACCCCGCTCGCTGCCTGGCTCGCTGCCCGTGGTCCGCGCGACGCGGCCGCGGCCCGCCTGCGCTGGCTGCACGACGTCCGGCGACGCCGGTACGGAGACGCGGCGGCCACACTGCTTGGCTTGGCCCTACCGGGCGGCGGTGGCGGGCTGGTGGGCGTGGGCGCGGGCGACGCGCCTGGCCCCGAACCTACAGCGCGCGCAGCGGCCGCTGCCAAGCTCGCTGCCCTGGCCTCCACCGACCCGTGGCCGGGCGGGGATGGGGCAGGGTGTGTGGCTGCGGGGCCCACCATTGCGGCCGCGGATGCGGCGGCCGTGGTGGCCCGGGCGGCCGTCGTGTTGGTGCCTGGGGCATCATCTCCTCCGCCTGCAGCCGAACTGGCGGAGCTTGCGCTGACTGGGGGCGACGCCACGGCCCCGGCACTAGGCCGGGCTCGCAGCGCCCGCGGGCGCGGTGGAATTGCCGGCCGCGCGCTTCTCGCCGCCCCCCGCGCGCCTGACCCCTTGCTCGCCCTGGAGCTTGTCGGGGCGGCGGCCGTGCTAGCGGCGTGGGCGGGGCCGGGAGGCGGAGGTGGTGCGGCTGCCTCACCGCCCGACCTGCGCCGCCTTCTGGAGGCTTCTTTCGCCCGCCTGGGCGCGTCCACTGACTGGACTGCCCTGGCGACCGACCTGGCCTCCGCCTCTGATGACGCCCGGCGGGCGGCCCTGGCGTCCACGCCCCTGGCCGCCGGCACGGCGGCCGCGTTTGCGGACCCGGCCGCTGCCGCCCTCTACACCCCGCTCCTGCCCGTCGAGGCGGGCTTGGCGTGCGCCCTGGATGGGGCTGGGATTGGTGGCGGCGGAGGCGAGGGCGCGTCCCCTGGTGCCAGTGCTGCTGACGCGGTGCACGGGGCGTACGAGCTCGGCCTGGCGGGCGTGGTGGTCGTCGTTGAGGTGGCTGAGGTGGCTGAGGTGGAAGAGGTGGTCGAGGCCGAGATGGGGGTGAATGAAGTTCGAGGCCCTCCCCGGGGCAGGAGCAATAGGATGTGAGATTTACGCGGCACGGATGCCCAGACAAAACAGACAAAACAATGAGACACACTCAAAAGGCAATCACACGCACCCACACATCTTTCAGCGCGCCCAAAACGAACAAACAATAAAGAATGGAAAATAAGAATTCCAACCCCACTCCATCGTTTTCCACTCCACACCCCCAATGTCCATCCTCTCACACGCACGCAACACGCCTCTGAGCTGGCCCACACCACTCCCCTCTTTTCTCTCTCACGTATTTTTCTCCAGCACCGCCAGCGCGGGCGTCAGGTAGTTGGTGGCCTTGTCCCGGACGTGGGCCACCAGCTCGTACTGGGCCAGGCCACCCTCGGGCGTTGCCTCGTAACACACCTCGAATGCTTTGTTCCGGGCGGCCGGGTCGTGCAGGGATTTGAGCAGCACGTCCGCGACGTCCGCTGCGGAGATGGGCTGGGCGATACGGTTGCCCTGGTCAAACACCAGGGCCTTGTACCCGCCCGTCTCGTCCAGCAGGGCGCCCGGGCGGCAAATCACGTACCCCAGCCCGGATCGGCGCAGGCAGGCCTCGCCCGCTCGTTTCGCCACCAGCACCCGTTCCGACGCGGCCAGGGCGGCCGCCGCCGCGGCGGATGCGCCCGCATCCGCGGCCGCCATCTCCGGGTCGGGCAGCGAGTCGGCCTCCGCGGCGGCCGCGGTCGCTGCCCACTCGCCCTCCCATTCGTCATCCTCGTCCGCCGAGGCGAGCGCCCGGGCAGCCGCCTGCTTGGCTTCGGCCAGGCGGGCCGTGGCCCCAGCCCGGGCCTCCTCCGCGGCTGACGCGGCAGCGGCGGCGGCTTCAGCGGCGACGGCCGCAGAGCCCGCGACGGAGGATGGCACCGCGCCCGACGCACAGGACAGTAGGATGAAATCCGGTTCCGCCCCGCCTGGCAGGGCCTTGACGCGGTCCACCTCCAAGCTGAAGGCATTGGCGGAGAAGGTCGAGGCGGAGGAGGAGCCGGCGCTGCCCCCGCCACGGCCCCCGCCGCCGCCGCGGCCACGGCCGTTGGCGGAGGAGGCACCCATCGCATCTGCCACGCTCGCGTTGGGGTTGTCCGCAACAGCCGGCGTGCCGAAGCGGACGCCCACCTTGGCGATGGTGGCCGGGTCTAGGGGCGCGGACGCGGAGCCGCCACCCGGGATGGCGGCCGTCGGGTAGAGCGGACGGAAGGCCGCCCAGGGCAGGCGCAGGTTGTCAAAGCCCCGCATGACGACCAGGCGGGTGCCGTACTGGACGCCGCTCTCCGTGGCCACGACGACCGTGTAGGCGTTGCCGTCGCCCGACAGGCGGACGACGAGGCCTTCCGTGCCGGCGAGGGACTTGGTGCGGCGGGTGGTGGTGGTGGTGGTGGTGGTGGTGGTGGTGGTGGTGGTGGTGGTGGTGGTGGGGGCGGCGGCGACCACGGTCGCGACACCTCCGCCACCGCTCGCGATCTCTTCCCTTTCCTCCTCGTTTGGGGCACCTCCACCACCACCTCCACCTTCATCTCCACCGCCCACGACCTCCAGCAGGCTCATCCCGGCCTGCGCGTACCCGCCCCGGCTGTACATGGCGCCCTCGAAGACCAAGCAGCCCCGGCCGTTGACGCCCACGGACGCGCGGTCGCCCGTCGCGACGGACGTCCGGGTGGAGGAGGCAAAGGGGGCGGCTGGGTCGGGGCCGGCATTGTCAATCGCCCAGGCACCCGCAGCGAAGTCCTTGCGGCCGGCCAGCATGAGCTTGGCGGAGTGGGACCGCGTTGTGGAGGCCTGGGCGGCCGCATTGCGGGCGTCCTGCAGGGCGGACGCCACAGCTTCCACGCCCTTCGCGTCGACGGAGCGCAGGGACGAGGCTGTCGCCCGCCCCGAGCGCGCGCAAAAGATGACCTTGTCCGCGCCGGCCACGGCCTCCCGGACGGCGGCCGGGGAGGTGAGGGAGCCGGTGACGACGCGAACCGCGTCGGGCAGGCCTGCACGCTCGTCCCGGTCGGGCAGGGCGCGGACCAGGGCGGTGACGCCGTAGCCGCGGAGGAGGAGCTTGCGGACCAGGACCCGGCCGACCCGGCCCGTTGCGCCGACCACCAGCACCCGCGTGTTCCCGGCCTGGGGTGTCTCAAACTCGCCCGCCGCGGCTTCTGCCAGGCCCGTGGGGATAGAGCCCGCGGCCAGGGAGCCCAGCTTGGTGAACTGGGCCCAGACCTCGTCGAAGATTTGACTGTGGAGAAGAGGTGAGAGGTGAGAGAGAGCGGTGCGGGGCCACGTGGGAGCGAGAGGCCGTCAGCGCTTTCGCGACGGCTGGCACAGAGAGGGGGCCTACACTGGGGGAAGCGAGGGCCAGTGGAACTGATTCTTGCGTACGATGGCGAGCCACACGAGC
>Ga0315288_10010486_pt1 | contig 11679 bp, 7 predicted proteins | sample YL17G11_20_MG_FD_203454 | JGI IMG/M metagenome (GOLD analysis project Ga0315288, IMG submission 203454) | Sediment microbial communities from Yellowstone Lake, YNP, Wyoming, USA - YL17G11_20 | ecosystem: Environmental > Aquatic > Freshwater > Lake > Sediment | place: USA: Wyoming | collected... | reverse complement strand
TCAATGTCTGTGTTCACGCTCGGGACACCGGCGTAGACCTGCTGGCCTCCGACCGCCGGAACCGTCGCGTCGTATCGCTTCAAGTGAAATTCTCGAAGGACTTCCTCCCCACACACATGGGGCCCATATTTCAAAAGCGGCTTCGCGCGTGTGGTTGGTGGACGATTGACCGAGATAAGCTGCGCAAATCATCCGCCGATTTTTGGGTCTTTGCCCTTCACGGGTTTGCGAGCCGGGCACCTGATTTCATTATCGTGCCACCCAAACAGTTGTGGCGGCGTTTGCATTCAATCCATGGTTCGCACAAGATCATTCAAACCTACCTGTGGGTGACCGAACGCGGTCAATGCTGGGAGACAAGAGGACTGGGGCGGGAAGACCAGCGGCGAATTGCAGACGGTGAGTATCGCGATCCGCGACGCGATCTCACTGAATGGCTAAGCAACTGGACTCCCATAGCAAGAATCAATAGGTGACACGCGCTCGGGTTCCGTATAAAGCGTGCCGGGCGGGCACCGGGGCGATGCGCGGACATTCCGATATTGAGGATTCCAGATTCCGGATTAACACCGACTCATCAATAAACGGCTAAAACTGAAACTTCGTGCCGAGGTGGGATTCGACTTCTTCGGTGGAGACCATTTCGATGGCGTCCCAGGGGCAGCCGTCGAGGAAGGAGCCGTCGGGGCCTTTGGAGGTACACTTCTTGCACCCGATGCAGAGTTGCGGGTCAACCTCGATGCGGCCGAAGGGCGGGTGGTCCTCATCGGTGACCCAGTACATGCAATCTTCGACGGGGCAGTAGGGCACGCAGGCGGGAGAGCCGGCACAGCCCGTGCAGCACTCGGTGATGACGGCGAGTTCCTTGGGCTTCTTCTTGCGCGGGGTTTCGATGCCGCGCGATTTCGGTTCGCTCTTCGCGACTTCCCCGACGGGGATGTAGAACTCAGGCAAGGGGCTTCTCCTCCAGCGCAACTAAGTGATATTGTCACCGATGCGGCGCGGTTTCGTCAACTCGTCAGGAGACGGGCCATCGGGCCCGTCAGCCGACGGGTCGTGGCGCTGGTTGGTAATGTCCCGGTTGTAGCGGCGCTCGGCGCCCGCCCCGGCCTCGCCGGGGAGCGTTGCACTCGGCGGTCAGAGACCGCCGCTACAGCGGGCTAAGCACGGTTCGAGGAACGAGGCGGCATGGTAGCTTGGACGCTAGTTTTCCACATCACTGGCCTGGTCTTCTGGCTGGGGAGCTTGTTGGGGGTTACACACGTTCTGGCGGTTCACACCGAGGAGTCCTCCCCGGAGGCCCGCACGGCACTCGGCCGCCTGGAGATGAAACTTCTCAAAGGGTTGGCACATCCGGGCGCCGCCATCATGGTGATCACGGGAATTCTGCTGGTCAGCCAGGACACTTTCGCTTTGCGGGCGCACTGGCTCCACTTGAAGCTGCTTCTCGTCGTGGTTCTCATCGCGCTCGACCTGCGGGTCTATTTTCGCGCCAAGGCATTCAACGGCGGCACAATCGAATTGCGACGCGGCGAGTGCATGGCGTTGCACGGCGTCATCGCCCTCGTTTTGGTGGGGATTTTAATCCTGGTTCTGACTAAACCATTCGGGCTCCCGGTTCGCGGCGCGAACTCAATCGCTCCAATTCAGCCGCAGCCGGAAATCGGGTCCATCATCGAGGAGGAAAGCCTTGGTTAAGATAACTGTTAACAAGAATGGTTCATTGCGCGTGGAAGGCGACGTGACGATATGCGATCCAGCAGGCAATTCCTTCGGCTTGGGAGGGCGCACCGTCATCAGCCTCTGCCGCTGCGGGAACTCCGAGAACAAGCCTTTCTGCGATGGCAGCCACAAGAAGGTGGGCTTCCAATCCGAGGTGCAAGCGCGAGACCTTCCTCCGCCGGCTCCGACACCGCCCATCACCTAGGCGCTGTGGCATGCTCGCGCACGTGTGTTCATGGTGCTGGCCGCGAAAGCATTGGCTCGAGGAGGTTGGCATGGCACGAGTGAAATGGGTTCTGCTTTCTTTAACTCTCTTCGTTTTGGGAAGCGCACTGGCCTTTCCAGTGCCGGAACGCTCGAACCGTGGGCTGCTGGTCGAGACGACAGATCTGGTGGACCTTCTCTCCCAACCTGGCGTGCGCGTGCTGGATGCACGCCCGGCAGAGGAGTACCGCCAAGGGCACGTTCCCGGAGCGGTGAACCTTCCTGCGCCCTCGACCGACAGCCTGGAATCCAATCGGCAAGGTTTCCCTCTGCCACCTGACCGGGCACAGGAGCTTTTCCGCGCCGCAGGGGTCAATACGGACTCGCGCGTGATTGTCTATGACAACCAGGGGAACCGATTCTCGGCGCGAGTGTTTTATGTTCTGGAGTTCTTTGGGCACCAGCACGTGCAGGTGTTGAATGGGGGTTTCCCGAAATGGCAACACGAGGGACGGTCGACCACGACCGAGGAACCGGCGGTGACGCCGGGCGACTTCACTCCTTCACCTCACGCCGACGTCATCGCGACGAGCGAGTGGGTGGGGAAACACCTGGGCGATTCAGCCGTCAAGCTGGTGGATGCTCGATCGGGGGCGGAGTTTCGCGGCGAGCAGGTGCAGGGGCCGCGGGGCGGTCACATCCCCGGAGCCGTCAACCTCGAATGGACTCGCACTCTCGACTCGGGTGACGTCAAGACGTTCCTTTCTCCCGCGGACCTGGAGAAACTCTTTTCGGCGGGCCAGGTCAAGCACGAGCAGGAGGTTGTCACTTACTGCCAATCGGGGATGCGGGCCTCGGTGATTTACTTTGCCTTGCGGCTCATGGGCTATCCGCGCGTGCGCATCTATGACGGTTCCTGGGCAGAGTGGTCGGCCCAGAGCGACCTTCCCGTCGAAAAGTAATTTGTTTCTTGACGCCGCCGGACGCGGCCTTTTCAGACTGTTTACCAGACGAGTAGCGGCACGCAGAACGCCTGTCTTGGACTTGCGCGTGGTGCTATACTTGGCCCCGGTTACGCGCCTGGAGTCAGACGGTTTCCAAAATAGCAGAAGGGCGAAGCAGAACCATTCAATCCCGCATCCTTGGAGGGCTTGAAATGTTCCTACAGCCACACGATACCCACACCACAAGTCGCAGCCGCAAGATGGTTTGGCTGGTGATAGGAGTTGCCCTCACTGCCTTACTCGCGGGCGTGGACGGCGCCGCACAAAGCCCCAACCCTTTTCCTTTCATTCAACAGCCGCTGGTGCCCACGAGCACCGCGCCGAGCGGCGGGGCCGGCCCAGGGTTCACGCTAACAATAAACGGCACGGGGTTTGTTCCGCCAGGCTTTGGTCCGGGTTCTGAAGTGTACTGGAACGGCAACTCCCGCGCGACAGGGTTTATAAGCAGCAATCAGTTGACTGCTTCGATCACGGCATCGGACATCGCCGCGGCCGGCACGGCATCGGTCACAGTCGTCAATCCCACGCCCGGCGGCGGCACCTCGAACGTCGCCTTCTTCCACGTCACCAACCCCACAACGTCCGTCTCAATGAGTAAAACAGATTATGCTGCGGGGTTTGGGCCCCATTCCGTGGCAACGCAGGACTTCAACGGCGACGGCATGCTCGACTTGGCCGTCGCCGACTTTAGCGATAACACGGTTGCCATTCTGCTGGGGATCGGCGATGGCACGTTCCAGACTCAGACCACCTTTGCGGCGGGAACAGGTCCCGTCTCTGCGACGGCGGGGGATTTCAATGGGGACGGCATGCTCGACTTGGCCGTCGCCAACACTAACGACTTTACGGTCTCCATCCTGCTGGGGAACGGCGATGGCACGTTCCTCCCGACTGTGCCCCCCTCCTTTGCGACGGGAGTACAACCCGTCTCTGTGACGACGGGGGATTTCAACGGGGACGGGAAACTCGACTTGGCCTTCACCAACCTTTTTGATAGCACGGTTTCCATCCTGCTGGGGAACGGCGATGGCTCGTTCCCGACTCACACCCCCTTTGCGGCGGGAGTAGAGCCCTACTCCGTGACGACGGGGGATTTCAACGGGGACGGGAAGCTCGACTTGGCCGTCGCCGACGTTTCCAGTAACACGGTTTCCATTCTGCTGGGGATTGGCGATGGCACGTTCCCGACTCAGACCCCCTTTGCGACGGGGGTTTATCCAAACTCGGTGACCACAGCCGATTTCAACGCCGATGGCAAGCTGGACCTTGCCGTCGCCAACACTGACGACTTTACGGTCTCCATCCTGCTGGGGAACGGCGATGGCTCGTTCCTCCCGACTGTGCCCCCCTCCTTTGCGACGGGAGCAAATCCTATCTCGGTGACGACGGGGGATTTCAACGGGGACGACAAGCTCGACTTGGCCGTCGTCAACGATGGCTATAACACGATTTCGATTCTGCTGGGGAACGGCGATGGCTCGTTCCAGCCCCAGACCTCCTTTGCGACGGGAGGAGGTGCCATCTCTGCGGCGGCGGGGGATTTCAATGGGGATGGCCGACTCGACGTAGCCACCGCCAATTACGGCTTTACCACGGTTTCCGTCCTACTACAGACCACTGGCCCGATCGTGCAGCTTTCGACGACCAGCCTCAACTTCGGCGACCAGCTTTTGAACACGACGAGCCTCGTGATGCAGGTGACGCTCACCAACAACGGCAACGCGCCGCTGACGTTTGACGTTGGCTCCTTCAATGTTCAATTGATCCGCGGCGACGATCCGACGGGGTCCCCGGACTTTCTTGAGAATCAGAACTGCACGGACACCCCGGACCTGCAGCCCGGAGCGAACTGCACGATCAACGTCTTCTTCTCCCCCCAGACGACGGGCGCCAAGACCGCCGTCATCAAAATCATCGACAACGCCTCGGACAGCCCGCAATACATCGACTTGGCCGGCAACTCCATACTGCCGGACGTTACCATTTCACCCTCGAGCCGAGCCATTGACTTCGGCAATGTCTTCTTCGGGAGCAGCGCCATCCAATATATCTATGTCACCAGTTCCGGCGTCGGACCGCTGATCATCGCAAGTGTCGTCTTCTCCCCCCCCAGTCCTCCGGGCTACTTCATGTCCAACGGTTGCTCGGGGTCCTATCCTTCCGGAAATTCTTGCACCATCGCCGTCACTTTTACTCCCACGGCCACCACAACATTTGGCGCCTCGATCGTCATCACCGATGACGCGCTGGTGCCGGGGAGCACCCAAACCGTCTCCCTTACTGGCGTGGGCCTTCCGCCGCCGATTCCAATCTTCTTCGGTGTTACCCAACTCACCTTCAGTGCGCAGAATGTGGGAACGACGAGCGCTGCGCAAAAGGTGACGCTGAAAAACACCGCCACCTCTACCCCCTTGACGATCAGCAGCATAACCACAACCGGAAACTACGTCGCAGACTCCTCCGGCGCCACCGGCTGTCCGCTCTCGCCCGCCACGCTTGCGGCTCTCGCGAGCTGCACGATCAATGTGACGTTCACCCCCCACGTGGTCGGCACAGACAATGGAACACTCATTGTGAACAGCGATGCGCCCAGCGGCCCGCTCACGCTTCCCTTGCTCGGCACGGGCCTTGCGGTGCCCTTTGCCCGCGGCGAGGTCTTCCTGGGCGTTATCGGGGCCGTCGAACGGCGCAGCGCGACCGGAGATCTCATTCAAACCATGAGCACGGGCGTGGGCGGAGAAACCACCGGGATGGCTTTCGACCGCAACGGCAACCTTTACGTGACGGCCTTTTCGGCCAGTCAGGTCAAGAAGTTCGACAACACCGGAGTGCTCCTGGGCAATTTCGGAACTGGCTTCGCCAGTCCTGAATCCATCGTATTCGACAGCGCTGGAAACGTCTTTGTTGGAAATGCCGGTTCCAACTTCATTCTCAAGTTTGATCCGGATGGGAATCCGCTCGGCACGTTCACTGTGACGGTGGGACCAAGGGGAACGGACTGGATTGATTTGGCGGCCGACCAGTGCACGGTGTTTTACACCTCGGAAGGGACCATTGTTCGGCGCTTTGACACCTGTACCAATACCCAGCTCTCCGATTTTGCTACCGGCCTGCCGCAATCTTCTTGGGGCCTGCGCATCCTCGCGAATGGAGACGTGCTGGTGGCTAACACGTCCACTGTCAAACGGCTGGACAGCTCCGGAAACATCATCCAAACCTATACACCAACGCCCAGCGCATCGTTGTTGTTCGCCCTGAACTTGGATCCGGACGGCACGTCGTTCTGGACGGCGGATATCTTCTCGACGAATGTCTACAAGTTCGATATCGCTTCGGGTGAGCAGATCCTCCAGTACGATGCGCAGGCTTCCGAAGTTGCGGGTGTGGCGGTTTTTGGCGAGCTGACCGCCGCCACTTCGCCGCAGATCACGCTCTCTGCCAACAGTGTGAACTTCCCCGGAAATCCGGTGGGGAAGGACTGTCCGGTCAAGACGGTGACCATCACCAATGACGGGCCGAGTGATCTGATCATCTCGAGTCTCAGCGGCATCACGGCGCCGTTCACGCTCAATCCCGCCGGAGTCGTGACGGCGAATCCGTCCTGTCTGGTGAACGCTCCCGTGGCCTCGGGGCAGAAGTGCGACATCAACTTCAAGTTCCTCGCAACGGCGACAGGAACGGTGAATCAAACGCTGACGATCGCTTCCAACGCCACGAGCAACCCGGACATCGTGCAGGTGACGGGCACGGGGACGCCGGCGTGCGCGCTGCTGGCGAAGGTGCGGTCGGCGACGCTGCTGCGCGGGACGGACTCACAGGACTTTGACATCGCAGACGCCAAGCCGAGTTGCTCGCCGGTGAATCTGAACTTGAGCTGCTCGGTGGCGAATCCCGCCGCTTGCGCACTGAACCCGGCGGTGATTGCGCCCAGCGGGTCGAGCACGCTGCGGGTAAGCAACCTGAAGGCGGTGGCGGCGGAGTCGCTGCAAGTGCTGGTGACCTCGACGAGCGAATTCCGCGCGGGGTCGGAGCTGATCTCGGTGCGGTTTTCGGATTTTGCCTTTACGAGCGCGCCCGACTCCGCCAGCATCCTGGCGGGAGAGACGGCGACCTACTCCGTGGCGATCCGGCCCATCAATGGTTTGAGTGGGCAGTTGTCGCTGGCCTGCGGCGGTGCCCCAAAGGGAGCGACCTGCACGGTTTCGCCGGCTTCGCTGACGCTGGATGGATCGAGCCTGGCGGTAGCAAGAGTGAACGTTACCACCGCGGCGCGCTCCATGGCGGCTCCCCCGTCCGGGACTCAGAGAACTGGCCCAGACATCTTCGCCCGCCTGGGAGGGCAGTGGCTAACCGGGCTGTTGTTCTTCCTGATGCTGGCAGCCCTTCCCGCACGCCGGCGCGCCGGCCTGGTGCTCGCGGCCGCCATGCTCCTCGTGCTAGTGTGGGCTGCCTGCGGTGGCGGAGGATATGTTTCAAATGTCGGTCCCGGTGGAACCGTACCGGGTACTTACACGCTGACTGTTAAAGGGACGTTTGCGGATTCACCCTCAACAAATTCCAGTGTGTTGATCCACGAAATGAAGCTGAGCCTAAAGGTGAACTGAGGGAGCGTGGAGTTGAATTTGCGGGGATAGAGAACGGCCTGTCCGGCCCTGCCTCGCGGGCGAGAGGCAGTGACTAAGGGGTTTGAAGGAGGATTCTCCATGTCCGACCGAAGTATTCTCGGGATGGTGACGGCAATGGTTTTGGTGGCAAGCGTCAGTGCCACGGGGGCGGGGCGACAGGATGGGCTCCGGCCCCTGGGATTTGTCGCAGCCAGCGGTGACGTTCGGGTGGACAGGCAACCTGCGCCTTCGGGGACCGCGCTCTTTGCCGGCGATCTCATTACAACGGGGAGCGCCTCGGCGGCCGTAATGAATTTTCAGTCCGGTACGGCGGCGACCCTTGCGGCGGGGGGCGAGGTGGCGCTGTCAGGAGATGTTCGCGCCACGGCGATGAGCCTTAAGAAGGGGACGGTGACCGTCCGTAACGAAGGCCGCGAGCCTGCCCGCGTTGGCGTGCTCGGAGCCACGGTGCTTGTCCAAGGGGAGGATGGTTTTCCCGCGATGTGCAGGATTGCTTTTGTGGGGGGCACGGCGGGTATCTTTGCCGAACGGGGACGGATCGAGGTTCACGGAAAAGGCGCGCCCGTGGTTCTAGCTCCGGGGAAACATCTTCAACTCGCAGCCGGCGGGCCCCAGGCGGCTGGCCAGCCGGCTGGAAAAGTTGCCAACGCCATTCCGGAAGAAACCGTTCAGCACCAGGGACAGGCTGCGGAACAACCACTCAAGGTAGCGGATGCAGTCGTCTGGGAGGACACGGTTCGCACCTTGAAGACGGGTCGCGTGCGGATTGCGCTCCTCGACGGGTCGTTTCTGAACGTCGGCGCGCGTTCGGTAATGAAAATTACGAAACACGACGCCCAGACCCAGCAGACTCAGGTCGAGCTGCAGTTGGGCCGCCTGCGCGGCGAGGTCGTCAAGATTACCAAGCCTGGCGGCGGCATGCAGGTCAGGACCCAGACCGCGGTAATCGGTGTGGTAGGAACGATTCTGAACATCCACGCGCTTCGCAACCTTACACGAGTATTCTGTGTTGACGGCACCGTGACGGTCCGGAACCTTAATCCGGCCATTCCGGGGGAAGTCACCCTGCACCCCGGTCAAACCACGAGTGTCCCGCGCGGGGCGCCGCCTTCTGGAGCGTCGGCGGCCTCGGGCAGCCAAGTGGCGAGTGAGATAGGTCAAACGAACGCTGGTGAGTCTCTCTCCGGAGAACTTTCCCAGGCCATGCAATCAATTGGCGCCGCGCCGGCGCAGGCTGGCGCCGCCGCGGGCCAGGCAGCGGGAGGTGGCGTTCAGCTTAGCGCCAACGTGGCCAACGGCATCAGCACGGCGGCTGGTGCCACGTCCGCAGCGTTGGCTGGCGCGGCTATTTCCAGGGCCGGTGACGCCAAGGATCAAGCCAACAAAGCGAATGACACTTTTGCGGGGGCTGCAAGTGCTAGCGAGGCAGCCGCCCAGGCTGCGGCGAATGCCGCTGAGACGGCGACGAACGTCACCAACGGCGTCCAGATCCTTATCGAGGAGCTGTCGCCCGGCGGCCCCGGATGTAACTGTCAGTGAGCCCTGAGAAGATCCGCCTCACTTGATGGGCGGGAGTTGGCGGGCGGCGAAGTTCTCCGCCAACCTCATAAGGTCACCGGTTTATGGACTGAAGTGTCGCGGCAGGTCGGTCGGCAGGGCTTTCTATGCGACGCTGCGTATCTCAGAAATGTTGCTCTCTCGGAAGGCGTGGGAGAGTCCTCACCTATGTTATCCTTCCTACCTGACCATCTGTTTTCCGTGAGGGCCTGAACCGGGGTGTTCGGGCGCACCACACATGAAACGTGCGTTTGGACAGGGCGCTTCCAGGTTATTCCGGCTCGCTCGCAAGCACCGGGGAGGCCTGCTCATCAGCGGAACGGTTTGTGTGATCAGTCTGGGATTCTACGTGGTGCTTTACTTGGTGCCCCACGGCCACTCGGCGCTCCAATTCCTTTCGGACATTGAACTTCGCACCCTCGATGTGCGATTCCAGCTTCGAGGCCCTCGCGACCCGGGCAAGGACGTGGTGATTGTCGCTATCGACCAGAAAAGTCAGGACGTGCTCGGCCGATGGCCCTTTCCCCGCAGCCACTTCGCGGCAGCGATCGATGTCCTTCGCGAGGCCAAGGCGCGGGTCATCGCCATCGATGGCAACTTCCCGCAGCCGGACCAGAATTCCGCACTGCAGGCGCTGCGCGATGTGCGGAAACAGTACGATACCGCCACGAAAGCAGGCGGCCGAAATGCTGCCTTCCATTCGCATCTCCAAACGCTCGAAGCGGACGCGGATAACGACAAGAGATTTGCCGAGGCGCTCTCGCGATTCGAGAACGTCGTCCTGGGTTATTTCCTCCTCCCCAAAATAGAAGTCCAGGCCCAAAATCAGGAACGGGTGGCGGAGTTCGTCAACTACTTGTCGTTTCAGGCCTACCCCCAAATCGTCAACCCTCAGTTCTCTTCCAAGTTCGAGGGCCGCGATTACGACAGCCTTTCCCCGAATCTTCCCGTTTTCGCGACGTATGCCAAGAATTTCGGCTACTACAATGTCATTCCCGATCCCGACGGCGTGGTTCGCCGTGAGCCGGCGATCATGCGCTTTCGCGGCAGTTTCTACCCCTCGCTCGACATGGCCGCGTACCTGGCGTACTCCAATCGTCCCCTGGATGAGGTGAGCGTCTACTTCAATCCCAACGGCCTGGAGCGCATCAACGTGGGGACGTTGTCAATTCCCACGGATCCACAGGGATTTGTCCAAATCGATTTCTATGGCGGGGCGGGCACGTTCCCGACGTATCCGCTTTCCGACGTCGTGCAGCGCAAGATTCCGCCCGAGGTGTTTCGCGACCGCCTGGTGCTCATCGGGCCGACCGCCACGGGCATCGCTGACATGGCCGTCACGCCCTTCCAGACCGAAGCCTTCCCCGGCGTGGAGGTCCACGCCAACTTCATCAACAACCTCCTGCAAGGGCACTTCATCCGTCGCGGACCTCGTGAAAATCTGATTGACCTGGGCTTCATCCTGCTTTTCAGTCTCGCTGCCGGTGTTCTGCTCAGCGTCGTTCCGCCGGCACGAGCCACGGCCATCCTTTTCGTCTCGTTGGCGTTATTTCACTGGGCGGCTTATCACCTCTTTGCAACCCAGCGGGTGTGGATCGCGGCTTTCCTGCCCACCGCGACGTTGACGATCAACTATGCCGGGATCGTTAGTTATCGGTTTTTCTTCGAGGAGCGTGAACGGAAAAAGGTCCACGGGGTGTTCCAGCAGTATGTGGCGCCCAGCGTCATCAACCAACTCCTGGAGCGGCCTGAACTTCTTCAACTCGGCGGTGAAGAGCAAGAACTCACTGCGATGTTCAGTGATATTCGGGGCTTCACATCCATTTCAGAGGGAATGGCTCCCGGCGCCCTGGTGGAATTGCTGAATGAATATCTTTCGGAAATGACTGATGTGATTTTTCAGTATTGGGGAACTTTGGACAAATACATCGGGGACTCCATCATGGCCTTTTGGGGTTCGCCGTATCCTCAACCCGACCATGCGGAACGCGCTTGCAAGGCGGGACTCGCCATGCTCAAGGCTTTGGCGGGCCTGCACGTCCGTTGGCAGGCGGAAGGGAAACCCAAGCTCAATATCGGAATTGGCATCCATACTGGCCCGATGCTGGTGGGCAACATGGGCTCCAAGCGGCGATTCAATTTCACCATCATGGGAGACAATGTCAACCTGGCTTCCCGCCTGGAAGGACTCAACAAGGAGTTTGGGACCCGCCTGATTATCAGCGAGCCGACCTACCAGACTGTGCAAGGCAAGATGCTGGCGCGCGAACTCGACCTGATTCGAGTGACCGGGAAAACGAGACCGGTGAGAATCTACGAACTCCTGGGCTTCGCCGAGGATGGCGATCAGGTTCGGCAACTGGCCGAGCGTTTCCACGCCGGCCTGGAGGCCTACCGCAGCGGCCGCTGGGAGACGGCGATTGGAATGTTCGGAGAATTACTGCGCGACTATCCCGATGACGGGCCCACGCGAGTCTTTGTCCAGCGCTGCTGGGACCTCATTGAACAGCCCCCCGTGGGCGAATGGGACGGCGTGTACGTGATGAAGACCAAATAGCACTTCTCAC
>Ga0315288_10010479_pt1 | contig 11681 bp, 8 predicted proteins | sample YL17G11_20_MG_FD_203454 | JGI IMG/M metagenome (GOLD analysis project Ga0315288, IMG submission 203454) | Sediment microbial communities from Yellowstone Lake, YNP, Wyoming, USA - YL17G11_20 | ecosystem: Environmental > Aquatic > Freshwater > Lake > Sediment | place: USA: Wyoming | collected... | reverse complement strand
GGCTGTAGGCCTCGACGGCCTTCTCGGCCACCTTCAGCTGGACGGCCTGTTCGCCGCCAGGCTCACGGATCGCCTGCGCCACCTTGCGGATCGCGTCGGCATTGGCTTCGGCCACGGCGACGATCGCCGCGGCCTGGCCCTGGGCGTTGTTGATCTCGGCCTGCTTCTCGCCTTCGGAGCGGGCGATGAAGGCTTCGCGCTCGCCGGTGGCGATGTTGATCTGCTCCTGACGCCGGCCTTCCGAGGCGGCGATCAGCGCGCGCTTCTCGCGCTCGGCGGTGATCTGCGCCTGCATCGCGTGCAGGATCGCCGCCGGTGGCGTCAGATCCTTGATCTCGTAGCGCAGCACCTTCACGCCCCAGTTCAGCGCCGCCTCGTCCAGGGCATTGACGACCGCGGTGTTGATCGAGGTGCGCTCCTCGAAGGTCTTGTCGAGTTCCATCTTGCCGATAACGCTGCGCAGCGTGGTTTGCGCCAGCTGGGTGATGGCGATGATGTAGTTCGACGCGCCGTAGCTGGCGCGCATCGGGTCGGTGACCTGGAAGTACAGGATGCCATCGACGGTGAGCTGGGTGTTGTCCTTGGTGATGCAGACCTGGCTCGGCACGTCGAGCGGAATCTCCTTGAGCGAATGCTGGTAGGCCACCCGGTCGATGAACGGAATCAGGATGTTCAGGCCGGGCGTCAGCGTGGCGTGGAACTTGCCCAGCCGCTCGACCACCCAGGCGTGCTGCTGCGGAACCACCTTCAGCGAGCGTGCGATGAAGATCGCAGCAATGACCAGGATGACGATGAAGACGGCTTCCATGGGGATTCCTTTGGGGTCAGCGTTTCAGTGTGAATGGGGGCTGGGTTCGAGCAGCAGGCGGTTGCCGTCGACGGCGTGGATGACATGCGCGCCTGGCTGCGGCGTGCCGCTGCCGGCATAGCGCACGGCCCAGTTGGCGCCGCGGTAGCTGACCTGGGCCGCGCCTTCGGCGTCCCACGCGGCCACGTGCACGGTCTCGCCGATGTCGAGGTTGACGTCGCGGTTCTCGCTGGCCGGCAGCGCTGCGGGTTCGCCACGGCGCTTGACGTGCCAGCCGGCCACGGCGCCGCCGCCGATCAACGCCGCGGCCAGCAACTGGCCGCTGAAGGCCATGCCCAGGTGCGCGGCAACGGCTGCCGCCGCAGCGCCGAGCGCCAGCATCAGCAGATAGAAAGTGCCGGTGGCCAGCTCGGCGGCGACCAGCACGCCGGCCACGATCCACCAGGCAGTGGCGTCACTCCAGTCCATGGCATGTCTCCCGTAGTCGCCAGCAGTGTAATCAGACGCGGTAGCCCTACACTGCGCGCTCTTTTATGCCACCCACCGGGGCCCGACGATGCAGCGCTTCCACTTCCCGATCGTCATCATCGACGAAGACTACCGCTCCGAGAACAGCTCCGGGCTGGGCATCCGCGCGCTGGCGCAGGCCATCGAGAAGGAGGGCTTCGAGGTCATCGGCACCACCAGCTACGGCGACCTGACCTCCTTCGCGCAACAGCAGAGCCGCGCCTCGGCCTTCATCCTGTCGATCGACGACGAGGAGTTCACCCCCGGCCCGGAGCTCGACCCGGCGGTGCTGCACCTGCGCAAGTTCATCCAGGAGATCCGCTTCAAGAACGCCGACATCCCGATCTACCTGTACGGCGAGACGCGCACCTCCGAGCACATCCCGAACGACATCCTGCGCGAGCTGCACGGCTTCATCCACATGTTCGAGGACACGCCGGAGTTCGTGGCCCGCCACATCATCCGCGAGGCCAAGAGTTACCTCGACGGCCTGGCGCCACCGTTCTTCAAGGCGTTGATGGACTATGCGCAGGACGGCTCGTACTCCTGGCACTGCCCGGGGCACTCGGGCGGCGTGGCGTTCCTGAAGAGCCCGGTGGGACAGATGTTCCACCAGTTCTTCGGCGAGAACATGCTGCGCGCCGACGTCTGCAACTCGGTCGAAGAGCTCGGCCAGTTGCTCGACCACACCGGCCCGATCGCGCAGAGCGAGAAGAACGCGGCGCGGATCTTCAACGCCGACCACTGCTTCTTCGTCACCAACGGCACCAGCACCTCCAACAAGATGGTCTGGCACCACACGGTGGCGCCGGGCGACGTGGTGGTGGTGGATCGCAACTGTCACAAGTCGATCCTGCACTCGATCATCATGACCGGTGCGGTGCCGGTGTTCCTGACGCCCACGCGCAACCACTTCGGCATCATCGGCCCGATTCCCGAGAGCGAGTTTTCGGCCGAGGCGATCAAGAAAAAGATCGCTGCCAATCCGCTGTTGGCCGACGTCGACACGAGCCATGTCAAGCCGCGCATCCTGACGGTCACGCAAAGCACCTACGACGGCGTGCTCTACAACACCGAGACGATCAAGAACAAGCTCGACGGCTGGATCGACACGCTGCACTTCGACGAAGCCTGGCTGCCGCACGCCGCCTTCCACAAGTTCTATGCCCAGTACCACGCGATGGGCAAGTACGGCCCGCGGCCCAAGGACGCGCTGGTCTATGCCACGCAGAGCACGCACAAGCTGCTGGCTGGCCTGTCCCAGGCCTCGCAGGTGCTGGTGCAGGACTCGCAGAACAACAAGCTCGACCGGCACCTGTTCAACGAGGCGTATCTGATGCACACCTCGACCTCGCCGCAGTACGCGATCATCGCCTCGTGCGATGTGGCCGCGGCGATGATGGAGCCGCCCGGGGGCACCGCGCTGGTCGAGGAAAGCATCCGCGAGGCGCTCGACTTCCGCCGGGCGATGCGCAAGGTCGACAAGGAGTTCGGCAAGGACTGGTGGTTCACGGTCTGGGGTCCGGAGAAGCTGGCCACCGAGGGCATCGGCAGCCGCGACAACTGGGTCCTCAACGCGAACGAAAAGTGGCACGGTTTTGGCGACCTGGCACCGGGCTTCAACATGCTCGACCCGATCAAGAGCACCATCATCACGCCCGGCCTGGACGTGAGCGGGAAGTTTGCCAAGACGGGCATCCCAGCCTCGATCGTCACCAAGTTCCTTGCCGAGCATGGCGTGGTGGTCGAGAAGACGGGCTTGTATTCGTTCTTCATCATGTTCACCATCGGCATCACCAAGGGCCGCTGGAACACGCTGCTCACTGCGCTGCAGCAGTTCAAGGACGACTACGACAAGAACGCACCGCTGTGGCGCATCCTGCCCGAGTTCTGCGCCGCCCACCCGATGTACGAACGCCTGGGCCTGCGCGACCTGAGCCAGAACATCCATGAGATGTACGCCAAGGGCGACATCGCGCGGCTGGTGACCGATATGTACCTGTCCGACCTGCACCCGGCGATGAAGCCGGCCGACGCCTACGCCCGGATCGCTCACCGCGATACCGAACGTGTCGACATCGACGCGCTCGAGGGCCGGATCACGACCTCGCTGCTGACGCCTTACCCGCCCGGCATTCCGCTGCTGATCCCGGGCGAGCGCTTCAACAAGAAGATCGTCGACTACCTGCAGTTCACACGCGAGTTCAACCAGCGGTTTCCGGGCTTCGACACCGACGTGCACGGCCTGGTGGAGGACGAAGCTCCCGGGCCCGATGGGACCAAGCGCTACTACGTCGATTGCGTACGCAGCTGATCCCTCGTCTGGGGTTATGGCCTAATTCGCGTCTTCCTTCCATTTCCATCTAGCACTGAGGCCATCATGGGCAACAAGATCAAGACCGAAGCCGATCGCAAGGCCACCCCGCGACCGGTCGCGCCAACCGGCGTGGCATTTACCGTCGGCCGCGGCCAGAAGGTCAGCCTGGAGCGTGGTTCGCACACGCGCAGCAAGAAGAACCCGGGCAAGCGCCCCAAGAAGGGCGGCTGACCCGCCCGGCGCGGTGCTGCGACTCACCGAACTGCGCCTGCCGCTGGACCATGCCGAGGGCGCACTGCGCCAGGCCATCCTTTCGCGGCTCGGCGTCCGCGATGCCGATCTCGCGGCCTTCACCGTCTTCAAGCGTGCCTATGACGCGCGCAAGAAGACCGCCATCCAGCTGATCTACACCGTCGACTGCGAGGTTGCAGGGGAGGCGGCCGTGCTGGGGCGCCTGGGCGCCGACCCGCATGTGAGGCCAGCACCCGACACACGCTATCGCTTCGTCGGTCATGCCACTGGCGGTTTCATGGCCGAGGGCAGACTGCGTCCCGTCGTCGTCGGCTTCGGCCCTTGTGGCCTGTTTGCCGCCTTGATCCTGGCGCAGATGGGCTTGGCGCCGATCGTGCTCGAGCGCGGCAAGGCGGTGCGCGAACGCACGCAGGACACCTGGGGCCTGTGGCGAAATGGGGTGCTCAATCCGGAGTCGAACGTGCAGTTCGGCGAGGGCGGGGCAGGCACCTTTTCGGATGGCAAGCTCTGGAGCCAGATCAGTGACCCGCGGCACCTCACGCGCAAGGTACTCAACGAGTTTGTCAAGGCCGGTGCGCCCGAGGAGATCCTGTTCGCCAGCAAGCCGCACATCGGCACGTTCCGGCTGGTCGGCATGGTCGAGAAGATGCGCGCTGAAATCGAGTCGCTCGGCGGTGAGATCCGGTTTAAGCAGCGGGTGACCGACGTGCTGATCGAGGGTGGTGCCATCCGCGGTCTGACCCTGGCTTCGGGCGAGCATTTGCGCGCCGACCACGTCGTGTTGGCGCTCGGCCACAGCGCGCGCGACACGTTCGAGATGCTGCACCGCCGCGGCGTGTTCATGCAAGCCAAGCCGTTTTCGATCGGCTACCGCATCGAGCACCCGCAGAGCCTGATCGACAAGGCCCGCTTCGGCCCCAGTGCCGGTCACCCGATCCTCGGCGCTGCCGACTACAAGCTGGTGCATCACGCCGGCAACGGCCGCGCGGTCTACAGTTTTTGCATGTGCCCGGGCGGCACCGTGGTTGCCGCGACGTCGGAAGTCGAGTGCGTTGTCACCAACGGCATGAGCCAGTACTCGCGCAACGAGCGCAATGCCAACGCCGGCATCGTCGTCGGGATCTCGCCGCAGGACTACCGGCAGGACGGCAAGACCGACGGCCCTGTGAGCCCGCTGGACGGCATGGCGTTTCAGCGCCTGTGGGAGTCGCGAGCCTATGCGCTCGGCGGCGGCGGCTACGTGGCCCCAGGCCAATTGGTCGGCGATTTCATCAAGGGCCAGCCCAGCACCGCCCCGGGCAGCGTGCTGCCGTCGTATACGCCCGGGGTGCAGATGACGGACCTGGCCGAGCCGGGTCGACCGAGCCTGCCGAGCTACGCGATTGCCGCGATCCGCGAGGCCCTGCCGGCGTTCGAGCGGCAAATCCGCGGCTTTTCGATGGCCGAAGCGGTGCTGACCGGTGTCGAGACACGCACCTCATCACCGCTGCGGATCACCCGCGGCAAGGACTTTCAGAGCCTGAACGTGCAGGGCCTGTACCCGGCCGGCGAGGGCGCAGGTTATGCCGGCGGCATCATGTCGGCCGGCGTCGATGGCATCGAGGTTGCCGAAGCTCTGGCTGCATGCCTGTTGGCAACGTCGGCGTGACTGCAGGCCGCACCAGGCCGCGCCCAAGCGGCCTGCGCTCCCCTTGGGGGCGCGAGCGCAGCGAGCTTGGGGCTGTCAGGTCGCCATGACCTGGCTGAAGCCACCGTCGACGTAGGTGATCTCGGCACTGATGCCTGCCGCCAGGTCCGACAACAGGAATGCGGCCGCGTTGCCCACATCGTCGATGGTCACGTTGCGGCGAATCGGCGCGACGGCGGCGAAATCGGCTTGCAGCTTGCCGAAATCCTTGATGCCCGACGCGGCCAGGGTCTTGATCGGGCCAGCCGAGATGCCGTTGACGCGAATGCCGCGGGCACCCAGGCTCTGTGCCAGGAAGCGAACACTCGACTCCAGCGACGCCTTGGCCAGACCCATCAGGTTGTAGTTGGGCACGTAGCGCACAGCGCCCAGGTAGCTCAGCGTCAGCAACGCCGCTCCGGCGCGCAGGCGGGGCAGGGCGGCTTTGGCCATCGCCGGAAAGCTGTAGGCCGAGATGTCGTGCGCGATGCGGAAATTCTCGCGAGTGAAGCCGTCGAGAAAGTCGCCGGTGAGCGCCTCGCGCGGGGCGAAGGCGATGGCGTGGACAAAGCCGTCGAACCGGTCCCAGGAGTCGCCGAGCTGGCTGAACAGCCGCTCGATCTGCGCGTCATCGGCGACGTCGCAGTCGAACACCAGTTTGGAGCCGAAATCGGCTGCATATTCGGTGAGGCGTTCCTTGAATCGCTGGCCCTGGTAGCTGAAAGCCAGTTCCGCACCTTCTCGGTGGCAGGCGCGGGCAATGCCGTAGGCGATGGAGCGGTGGTTCAGCACTCCGGTGATCAGAATGCGCTTGCCGGCGAGAAAGCCCATGGAACGCTCCGGGACAGGGAAAACAAGGCGGCGATTCTGGCATGGCGGCAGCCACGGCGGTTGTCGGTATGGCTCTTGCAGAGTACAATCCGGGTTTCGCTGAAAACCCCTATGGGCGGACTCTTCCAGCCCATTTTTTTTGCTTGATCGCTTTGTTTCGTCACCCCTACCGCGCATGAATTGGCAGGACGCCACCCAACGCACCGTCAGCGGGCTCGGCTATGAGCTTGTCGACCTCGAACGCTCGGGGGGCGGTCTGCTGCGCGTGTTCATCGACCGCGTGCCAGGCACGGTGTACGCAACGGGGGCCTCCGAATTCGTGACAGTTGACGATTGCGAGGTGGTGACGCGCCAGTTGCAGTATGTGCTCGAAGTCGAGCAATGCAGCTACACCCGACTCGAAGTTTCCTCGCCAGGCCTGGACCGACCGCTCAAACGCGAGGCCGATTACCTGCGCTTCGTCGGCTCGGCCGTTGCCCTGACGCTGAAGTTGCCGCTGGCGGGCCGCAAGAAATTCGAGGGCGTGCTGGTGGCGCGCGAGGGCGGCTGGCGCCTCGAGATGGCACCGATGGTCAAGGGCCCCAAGGGCAGCGCGGGCCAGCAAGCCCAGGCGCTCGATTTCGTTTTGGACGAGGTGCGCGAAGCGCGCCTGGTGCCAGTGGTGGATTTCAAGGGCAAGGCCAAGGCACAGGCTCGCAAGGCTGGCGAGCCCGCGCGTGAGCAGGCCGTGTCTTCGCACGACGGAGAGTGAGAGAAGAATGAACCGCGAAATGTTGATGTTGGTCGATGCAATCTCGCGCGAGAAAAGCGTGGAGCGTGAAGTCGTGTTCGGCGCCGTTGAGGCGGCGCTGGCCTCGGCCACCAAGAAGCTGCAGGGCGGCGAGGTCGATATCCGCGTGTCGGTCGACCGCGAGACGGGTGACTACGAGACCTTTCGCCGCTGGCACGTGGTGGCCAATGAGGCCGGCCTGCAGATTCCGGATGCGGAGATCCTGCTGTTCGAAGCCCAGGAGCAGATCGCCGACATCGAGGTCGACGACCACATCGAAGAGCCGATCGAGTCGTTGACGATCGGGCGCATCGGTGCCCAGGCGGCCAAGCAGGTGATCCTGCAGAAGATCCGCGACGCCGAGCGCGAGCAGTTGCTCAACGATTTCATGTCGCGTGGCGAAAGGATCATGGTCGGCACGGTCAAGCGCCTGGACAAGGGCGACATCATCGTCGAGAGCGGCCGGGTCGAAGGCCGCCTGAAGCGCAGCGAGATGATCCCGAAGGAGAACCTGCGCTCGGGCGATCGCGTGCGCGCCTTCATCAGTGGCATCGACGACACCATCCGTGGCCCGCAGATCATGCTGTCGCGCTCGGCGCCCGGTTTCATGATCGAGCTGTTTGCGCAGGAGGTGCCCGAGATCGAACAGGGCCTGCTGGAGATCAAGAGCTGCGCTCGCGACCCGGGTTCGCGGGCCAAGATTGCCGTGGTCTCGTATGACAAGCGCGTCGATCCGATCGGCACCTGCGTCGGCGTGCGCGGTTCGCGCGTGACCGCCGTGACCAACGAACTGGCCGGCGAGCGTGTGGACATCGTCTTGTGGTCCGATGACCCGGCGCAGTTCGTGATCGGTGCGCTGGCGCCGGCCAACGTGCAGTCGATCGTCGTCGACGAAGAGCGCCATGCGATGGACGTCGTGGTCGACGAAGAGAACCTGGCCATTGCCATCGGCCGCGGTGGCCAGAACGTGCGCCTGGCGTCGGACCTGACCAGCTGGCGCATCAATATCATGACCGCCGAGGAGTCGAGCGCCAAGCATGCGCAGGAGTCCGATTCGGTGCGCAAGTTGTTCATCGACAAGCTCGACGTCGACGCCGAGGTGGCCGAGATCCTGATCGCCGAGGGTTTCACCAGCCTCGAGGAAGTGGCCTATGTGCCGATGCAGGAGATGCTCGAGATCGAGAGCTTCGACGAGGACACCGTCAACGAGCTGCGCATGCGCGCCAAGGACGCTTTGCTGACGATGGAGATCGCCAAGGAAGAAAGCGTCGAAGAGGTATCGCAGGATTTGCGTGACCTCGATGGCCTGACGCCAGAGCTGATTTCCAAGCTCGCCGAGGGCAATATCCACACCCGCGACGATCTGGCCGATCTGGCCGTCGACGAGCTGACCGAGATGACCGGCATCGACGAGGCGCAGGCCAGGACTTTGATCATGCAGGCGCGCGCGCATTGGTTCAACGATTGATCACTCTGCATACCACCCCATACAGCGCGCCGCACGCCCACCAAGGATTCCCACAATGGCTGTGACCACCGTCGCACAACTCGCTTCCGAGCTGAACCGCCCGGCCGCCACGCTGCTCGACCAGCTGCAGTCTGCCGGTCTGTCCATGCTGTCGACCGACGACGCACTGACCGACGCCGACAAGGCGCGTCTGCTCGAACACCTGCGCTCGAGCCACGGGACTGTGGCCAGCGCCGAGCGCAAGAAGATCAGCATCACCCGAAAGAGCACCAGCGAGATCAAGCAGGCCGATGCTTCGGGCAAGGCGCGCACGATCCAGGTCGAGGTGCGCAAGAAGCGCACGTTTGTCAAGCGCGACGAGTCGCCGGCCGCCGACGAGCCCGTGGCGCCACCGCCGCCGTTGATCGACGAAGTCGAACTCGAGCGCCGCGCCGACGAGGCCCGGAGTCAGGCTGAACTGCTGCGGCGGCAGGAAGAAGACCTGGCCGAGAAGCGCCGTCAGCGCGAAGAGCAGGAGCAGCGCGAGCGCGACGCTGCCGAGGCGCGGGCACAGGCCGCGGTCGACAAGGCGGCCAGCGAAATGGCCGCCGGCACACCGTCGGCGCAGCCGGCCCCGGCAGTTGCGGCGCCTGCCGCCGAGTCGATCAAGCCGGCGTTGCGCGTCGTCAAGGCGGTGGACACCGAGGCGGCGGAAAAACAGCGCCTGTCGGACCTGGAGCGTCGCCGCAAGGTCGCCGAGACCGAAGCATCCGCCATCCGCGCGATGATGAACGCGCCGAAGAGGGTGATGCTGGCCAAGAAGCCCGAAGAGGCCAAGCCGGTCGTCGATGCGGCCGGCATCAAGGGCACGATCCACAAGCCGGCGACCCGACCCGGGGCCCCAGGGGCCGCAGCAGGCGCGGCCAAGCCGGGCGACAAGAAATCGGTCAAGTCCGAGAAGCTGTCGTCGAGCTGGGCCGACGACGCCGCCAAGAAGCGTGCCTTGAAGACGCGCGGCGACACCGGCGGCTCACGCCCCGGCTGGCGCGCGCCCAAGGGGGGCCGCGGCCGCGCCGATCGCGGTGACAGCGGCGGCTCGTCGTTTGTGGCTCCCGCCGAGGCGGTGATCCAGGAAGTCCATGTGCCGGAAACGATCACGGTGGCCGATCTGGCGCACAAGATGAGCGTCAAGGCCAGCGAGGTGGTCAAGCAGCTGATGAAGCTGGGCCAGATGGTCACGATCAACCAGTCGCTGGACCAGGAGACGGCGATGATCCTGGTCGAGGAGATGGGCCACAAGGCGTTCGCCGCCAAGCTCGACGACCCCGAGGCCTTCACCGAGGAAGAAGAAGCCGCATCGACCGCCGAGCAACTGCCGCGCGCGCCGGTCGTGACCGTGATGGGCCACGTCGACCACGGCAAGACTTCGTTGCTCGACTACATCCGCCGCGCCCGCGTGGCAGCGGGCGAAGCCGGTGGCATCACTCAGCACATCGGTGCCTACCACGTGGACACGCCGCGCGGCATGATCACCTTCCTCGACACCCCCGGCCACGCCGCCTTCACGGCGATGCGTGCCCGCGGTGCCAAGGCCACCGACATCGTGATCCTGGTGGTGGCCGCCGACGATGGCGTGATGCCGCAGACCAAGGAGGCCATCAGCCACGCCAGGGCGGCTGGTGTACCGATCGTCGTTGCGATGAACAAGATCGACAAGCCTGACGCCAACCTCGAACGCCTGAAGAGCGAGTTGGTCGCCGAGCAGGTGGTGCCGGAGGACTTCGGCGGCGACTCGCCGTTCGTGCCGGTCTCGGCCAAGACCGGCCAGGGTATCGACACCCTGCTCGAACAGGTGCTGCTGCAGGCCGAGGTGCTGGAGTTGCTGGCGCCGCGCCAGGCCATGGCCAAGGGCCTGGTCATCGAAGCCCAGCTCGACAAGGGCCGGGGTCCGGTGGCCACCGTGCTCGTGCAATCGGGCACCTTGAAGCGCGGCGACGTGGTGCTGGCGGGTTCGAGCTACGGCCGCGTGCGCGCCATGCTCGACGAAGACGGCAAGGCGATCACCGACGCTGGCCCGTCGATTCCTGTCGAGATCCAGGGCCTGACCGAAGTGCCGCAGGCCGGCGACGAGTTCATGGTGCTGTCCGACGAACGGCGCGCACGCGAGATCGCCACCTTCCGCCAGGGCAAGTACCGCGATGTCAAGCTTGCCAAGCAGCAGGCAGCCAAGCTCGAGAACGTGTTCGAGAACATGGGCCAGGGTGCGGCGCAAATCCTCTCACTGATCGTCAAGGCCGACGTGCAGGGTTCGCAGGAAGCGTTGGCGCAATCCCTGGTCAAACTGTCGACCGACGAGGTCAAGATTCAGATCGTGCATGCCGCTGTCGGCGGCATCAGCGAGAGCGACATCAACCTGGCCATCGCGTCCAAGGCGGTGATCGTCGGCTTCAACGTGCGGGCGGACGCCAACGCGCGCAAGCTGGCAGAGAACAACGCTGTCGACATCCGCTACTACAACATCATTTACGACGCGGTCGACGAGATGAAGGCGGCGATGACCGGGATGCTGGCGCCCGAGCAGAAGGAAGAGGTCATCGGCACGGCCGAGATCCGCACCGTGTTCGTGGCCAGCAAGATCGGCACCGTCGCGGGCAGCATGGTCACCGCTGGCCATGTCACTCGCAGCGCGCGCTTCCGCCTGTTGCGCGACAACGTGGTGGTCTACACCGGCGAAGTCGAGTCCTTGAAGCGCATGAAGGACGACGTGCGCGAAGTCAAGGAAGGCTTCGAGTGCGGCATCAAGCTGAAGAACTACAACGACATTGTCGCGGGCGACCTGCTCGAGTTCTTCGAAGTCAAGGAAATCGCACGCACCTTGTAGTGCGGCGTTGATCTCTACCCGAGCCAACCCCGCCCACTGCAACGTCGGCGGGGTTTGTTCTTTCTGCAAGACCCCATGTCACGCCACAAGAAAGCCATCCCGAACCGCAGCTTCCGGGTTGCAGACCAGATCCAGCGCGATGTGGCCGGGCTGGTGCGCGAGTTGAAGGATCCGCGCATCGGCATGGTCACGATCACCGGTGT
>Ga0315288_10010478_pt1 | contig 11681 bp, 10 predicted proteins | sample YL17G11_20_MG_FD_203454 | JGI IMG/M metagenome (GOLD analysis project Ga0315288, IMG submission 203454) | Sediment microbial communities from Yellowstone Lake, YNP, Wyoming, USA - YL17G11_20 | ecosystem: Environmental > Aquatic > Freshwater > Lake > Sediment | place: USA: Wyoming | collected... | reverse complement strand
CGCAGCTTGGGGATGGCAAAACTCGCAAAGCGGCGCAACCATCCCCAAATCCTTCGGATTTGAGGCTGCCACACCGTATGGATCCACAAATAATGTTACCCGGAATTTGGCTTATTTGAACCACGCCGAAAAAACAGACGAATAAGTCAAGATAATCAACTATAATAGGTCACTGTCCATAGTTACTCGAGCATATAGGATGAATACGCTCGGCTCCGTGGTGGAAATGGCTGTGGCGGAACTGCGCTTCGTGCTGAGAAACTGCAATGGAAAAGAGACTTGTGCAGCGAGCTGTTGTGTTGGCTGGTCTTTGGGTTGTGACGCTATTTGGCGTTTCACAGGCCCTGTGTTCAGGCGAAGTCTCTGTTGACACCGGCGCAACGCCCGGTTCGATAGCGGAGCTGCTGGATTTGCGGTCGATTCCCCGAATGAAAAGCTGGAGCACGTATCAGGCAGCCGGCTATGACCGCGGCGAGGGTTTTTACGATTCGGGAAACTTTCTGCGGATTGAAGAGGAGAATCACTACGTTCTGATGGAGACGGAAGGGCCGGGCTGCATCGACCGTATGTGGTTCACCTACAAGAGCGAGCCGGGCAAAGAACCATACGACCTCCTGATATTCATCGACAGCACGGACAAGGCCACGATAAATGTCGATCTGGACGACCTGTTCTCTGGGAGACATCGGCCCTTTGTAGCGCCGCTGGCGGGGCTGTGCGGGAACATAAAATATCCGGGGAGGTATTGCTACGTCCCGATTGCCTTCGAGAGGTGCTGCAAGGTTGTGCTGGTCCCGACGGCGCCGAAGGAGCAGTATCAGTACAGGGTAAACAGTCTCGGTGCGACTATTCCGCACGTCTATTACCAGGTCACGTACCGCAGGTTTGAATCGGGGGTGCGGGTCAGGCCGTTCAGGTGGGAGGCGGACGGCGAACAAGACCAGGCGCTGGCGAGAGTTGGCCATCTGTGGAACGACTGCGGCACGTCACCGTGGGGCGAGCTTCAGGGGGTGCAACGTAGGGACGTCGATGTTGTGCTTGAAGTCGGCGGGCGGGTATCTCTGTTTGAGCTTGACGGCCCGGCGGTAATCTATGCCTTTCGGTTAGCGGTTGAGAATCCCGGAGGGTTGTGGCTGGATATTCGCTGGAACGGGGCGGGACAGCCGCAAATTTCCGTGCCGCTCGGACCATTTTTTGGATGTTCGGATTCGGCGAAACCGTCGGCAGACGTGAAGGGATTGTGGCTGGGATATGCAGAGGGGGCTTATTACTGCTATCTTCCGATGCCTTTTCGCAGGAGAGTGGAGATTGCCATACGGTCGGGATCGGCCGAGGCAAAGCAGGTCAAGGCGCAGGTCGAATACAGGCAGGAGATGGTGACACAAGCGGACGGCGTTCTGCTTGCCCGGCGGTATGATTATGCACCGCCCGCGATGGGCAGAAGATATGAGGTGCTCAACGTCAAAGGAAAGGGACACTTTGTCGGGCTTGTGATGGACCGTCCCGGACACATGGAAGGCGATGACTTTTTCTTTGTCGATGGCGGGGAACAGCCTTCTATTCACGGGACGGGAACGGAGGATTTCTTCAATTTCGCGTGGGGCCTTTCACACACGGGTGCTTTAGCTCTCCACGGAATCACAATACAGGGGAGGCCTATATGTTACCGGATGCACACCCCTGCGGGCGTCCCCTTTGGGGAGTCGCTGCGGATTGAGTGGGAGCACGGCCATGACCCCGAAAAAGGACCCAACCTCGACGCCGGACGCTACAGCGGAGTCGCCTTCTGCTATGTCGCCGATTCCGATAAACCTTGACACGCTGAGACTGACTGGCTATAGTATAGACAGCACCAATGAGGTATTCATAATGGACAATTTATGCAGCAGGGGTTCGGACAACGTGCGGGATGGAAATAGCGTGAATTGCGACATCGGCAACCTGACCGAGGGGCACAATAATGGACGTGACAAGGCGGTGAGAAGTGAAGACAGCCAGCCCAAAACGCTGGCTGTCGCAAATGGCGGATCGTAATTGCGCCGAGTATCCAACGTTGCTGCAATTGAGACGAGATTTTGGTACTATGGGGCTTGAAGCGTACAGGATTGTATCAAGAAAGTGTAAATGGGAAATGTCGGATAACCCGATTCTGGAGGTCTCGCTATGAACGGGAACATCATGGACCAAAATAACAGATTCGAGATATATAAGGTTCTGGATGGTATGGCAAGGAGTAGCTCAGAAACCGCTGATTCTCGGTTTTATCATTATCTCGTGGCAAATTCACTCCTTCTTCTTGCTTGGGTAGAACTGAGCGGTGTGTTCTCTGGTTTGCTTGACTGCAAATCTCAAGCATGGCAGGAGCGATTGGGTTCCATCTTCCTGGCTGGGTTGCTGGTCGTGATTTCTTGGATAGGAGCATATTTGGCCGAGGTTTTCATTCGCTTCATGAGGCGAACGAAGACGTACGAGCGCCACTACATCGCCTGGGCGGCACTGATGGAATACGACGACGAGTACAAGTACATTCCTAAACCTTACCTCTGGACAAATTTTCTACGGGAGTTTGCTGAGGATATCAACTCTTTGGATGCCAAATCCAAATGCTGGCGACAACAAGAAATATTACAGAGACTGAGTAAATACCCTTTTGAAGGTCTCTTGGTCCTACGCCAGCGAATTCTCCCCGCGATTATCACACCACCTAATAATACTAATAAAAAATACGAAGTGTCTGACCGTGCAGAGGAGTTGAACTGGGGGACAAAGGCGGAAGACCGACAAATTCCGTCGGCCAGCGGTTTTAAGATCTACCAGAACCTGCCTCGCCTTCTGTCCATCGGGTACTTTTTTATGTTGCTGTACTCGATTATATGTGTGTGCCGGGTAATCTGTGCCTGCTGTTCTAAGTAGAAACCCAAAATGATTGATCCAAGAAATACCATTTTATGATAAGTGGTGATAATTGGGATAAATGGGGACAAACCATTTTTCTGTTGAAAAATGACTAATGGCAGGCCTGAGCAACAAAGTAAGTAGGGCCAGTCAGTGGAATTCCCCTACCCTTGAAGCGAACTTCGGACTCGACCGCCGGTTCTGACTTGTGCTTTCAGGCATCGGGCATCGCCACTGGCCAATTAACCACTCACCGATTAACCACTCACTATTGAGCAGTTGCTACCGTCTTTGTGGCTCTAAACTGCCTCTTGTAGATATGCTGTGTTGCGGTTATATTCTTGGCTGGCAATAAGAAGTTCAGGGGGCAAAAAATGGGTACGAAGGTTGTAGTTGTAGGCGCGGCTGGGCGGATGGGCAAAAGGATCGTCGCGCTGGCATTAGAGTCAGGCGAGTTTGAGATTGTCGGGGCGGTGGAGATGCCGGGCCATCCCGACCTCGGCAAAGACGCCGGCCTTGTGGCCGGGGCGGGGGCGATTGATGTCAAGTTGGCTGATGTCTTCCCCTCGGCGGCGGATGTGGCGATTGATTTTTCGCTGCCGCAAGCCGTGGCCGCGACGGTCGATTACTGCGTCAGGAATAAGGTCGCGCTGGTATCGGGCACTACGGGGCTTGGGGACCAGCAGCGAGCGAAGATCAAGGCCGCATCGGCGAAGATTCCCATCATACACGGGACGAATATGAGCGTGGGGATGAACGTGTTGTTCGGCCTGGTCGGCAAGGCCGCCTCGATGCTCGGCGAAGATTACGACATCGAGATAATCGAGCAGCATCACCGCTTCAAAAAAGACGCCCCGAGCGGCAGCGCGCTTACATTGGCTGAGAATATCTGCAAGGCGACGGGGCGGGATTTTCCGGGGGCTATTACATACAGCAGGAGCGGCAAGGACGCGGCACGGCAAAAGGGGACTATCGGAATGCACGCCGTGCGGGCGGGCGACATCACCGGTATTCATTCGGTGATATTCGGGACGCTGGGCGAGACGGTGACTATCGGCCATACGGCCAACAGCAGGGACACATTTGTCCGCGGCGCGCTGCGGGCGGCGAAATGGCTGGCCGGCAAAAAACCGGGGCTGTATTCAATGGCTGACGTTCTTGGAATCTCTTAACCCCAGACCACAATTGGAGAAACGACGATGGCTGACACAGCAGATAGACAATCCGGGGCGATCTCGAGGCGTGCGTTCTGCCGATCCGCACTTATTGCGGCGGCGGCTTTCCACGCGGCCAAACCTTCCGCCGCCGCGGCAAAGACGGTCAAATTCTACAAGAATTTTTCGCCCGGGCACATCGGCGTGAGGGCCAATCAGCGGGAGTCGCTAGAATACGCGGTAAAGTACGGTTTCGACGGTATCGCGCCCAATCCCGGAGAATTTGAAGGCAAGTCAGCCGAGGAAATCCGGGCCTGGGTGCAGGAAATGAAGGAGAAACGCATCAGGTACGGGGCCGGCGGGCTGCCAGTGGAGTTTGGCAGAGACGAGGACCGCTTCACCGCAAGCCTGGCCCGGCTGCCCAAACAGGCGGGGCTTTTGAAGGAATTGGGTGTCGAACGAGTGGCGACCTGGCTTTCGCCCGGCAGCAATGAATTCACGTACCTGCAGAACTTTGAACGGCACAAACGGCGCCTGCGTGAAGCGGCCAAGATTCTCAAAGACGATGGTATTCGGCTCGGCCTTGAATTTGTGGGGCCGAGAACGTCGCGGGCGCGATACCGTTTTCCATTTATCGGCACGCAGCTTGATATGATGGAGCTGGCCGGTGCGATAGACACGGGAAGCGTCGGGCTTCTGCTCGATAGCTGGCACTGGTACACATCGCACGGGACGGTGGAGGAATTGCACGGCTTGTCGGCTAAGGATGTTGTCCATGTCCACGTGAATGACGCCCCGGAGGGCATCGCGGTCGATCAGCAGATGGATAGCCGCCGCAAGCTCCCGGTGACGACCGGGGTGATTGATATGAAGGGCTTCATCAACGCGCTTGCCAGGATCGGCTATGACGGCCCGGTGGAGTGCGAACCATTTGATGAAGAGCTCCGCAAGATGGACGCCGCCGCCGCAGTGCAGAAGACCGCCGAATCGCTCACCCGTCTGTGGGACCTAATCACAGCTTGAGCCGGTTGCGCCGCGACTCAGGATGAAGTGCGAGACGGGAGTTTCATTTGGGGGCCAAACCCCTAAAACAGGCGATCTTTGTTTGAGGCCATCCCCAAGCCCTGCGGGCTTGGGGCTGCCACCCCGACAATGCACGCAGCGCATTTACTTCTTCTGATTGGTATAAGATCGGCTACTTGAAGAACGGAGTCAGCGGGGGTAGTCGGCGCCTCTGATGCCTCGGAAGGTGAGGTTTGCATCGGGCAGGCCGTCGCGCGCGGGGCGGATTTGGTCTGCCTTGAGCAGGCGGACCTGGCCGTCGGCGAAGAGGTAATTGCGAGTGCCATCCCAACTCCACCAGCCTTTTTCGTTGTCTATCGGCTGATGATTGCTGAACCATTCCGCGATTAGAATCTTGCCGGCGGGGTCAGCGACGCTGAGGGATTTTTGCGGGATGGACGGCCTGGGGTTTTTGTAGGTGTCATCGACGCCGTTCATAGAGTCGATTTGTTCGGGGCTGTGGTAGAAGGCCATCGAGTAGGCGTAGCTGGTGGACTCGTATTTGCCGCTTTCGGAAGGGTCGCCGGGGCACAGCAGTACCGAGGGATTATTGACGTCGATACCGCCGTCCAAGTACGGCTCGACGAAGCTGCGCCAGCCCCGCCCCATCCAGAGCCAGTAAAACGGGCTTGTTGAGACGGGATCGTCGGCGGAGGGATAGGTATTGTCGTTGGCGTTGAGGTATAGATTGACGGCCAGATACACTTGTCTGAGGTTGGCGGCGCACTCGATGCGCTTGGCCAGGGACTTGGCCTTCATAAGCGACGGGGTGAGTATCGAGAGCAGAAGCGCGATGATTGCGATGACCACAAGCAGCTCGACGAGTGTGAAACCAGGCCGAAGAGAATTGAGAATCCAGCAAGGGACGGTCGGCGGGATGGCTGGCCCCAGGCCCCTCCGCTGGGAGTCCCAAGTGGGACGTGGGGGCGCCACCTTCGCCATTGCGAATTTAGAATGTTGAGTTCTGCTTTCTTTGGTCACAATCTGCTTGAAGGCAATCACACGAGGTAGGCCCAAAGACGCTATTGTCAGTGTTTTGTCCGGCCGGCCGAGAGGAATAACGTTATCAGAGAAGCGCCTATTACGATTGCCATAATAGCCATGGTCTTTGCGATTACGCGCCTGGTATGCTCGGCGGGGAAAACACCGAGGACATACAGTATAACAACCAAGGCGAGTATAATCGTGAAGATCAGGACAATGAGTTTCAACGTGGGCAATACTCTTTTTGCCATAACAATCTCCTGTTCTGGTTGGACGCAATCCTATGATATGATTGGAAGACTGAGCATTTGGACTCCGTCCCTCTGGGGCGCACGCACGAGCCCCTTCCGCACCCGAATACATTCGTCCCCCTGCGTTTTCGCCCGGGGCTCGGTCATAACCTAATGCTGCACTGTGCTCCCGGGCGCATACGCTCCATACGACGGATAAAATAACGCAGAAGAATCGTAGGGTAAAGAGCAAAATCCCGGTGCGAGATGCAAAGGGCGTGAAATTTATCTGGAATTAAGTGCGAAGAAAAGGTAAAAAAACGGCGATTGTGAGCCGATAAGGATAATGATGGCATCGGATAAGCTGAAAATATACCAGAGGCCCGGTTTTAACGCACCTCGGCTGTTATTGGGGTTTTCCGGGTGGATGGACGGCGGGGAGGTCTCGACGGGGACGGTCAAGTGCCTGATTGAGCGGCTGGATGCTCGGATGTTCGCCGAGATCAACCCGGAGGGTTTCTACATCTACAGTTTTCCGGGTATGATGGAAGTGGCGGGGTTGTTTCGGCCGCACACGAAGATAGAGGATGGGCTGATAAAGTCGTACGAGGCCACACGGAATACTTTCTACGGGAGCGAGGAAGGCGATTTGATACTGTTCCTGGGCAAGGAGCCGAACCTTCAGTGGGAGGAATTCGCCGAGTGCGTTTTCTCGGTGTGCGAGGAATTCGGGGCCAAGATGATATACTTTATCGGCAGCGTCAGCGGCCTGGTCCCTCACACGCGCGAGCCGAGGCTGTTCTACTCGGCCTCGAACGCGCAGTTGAAGGATGCCTTTCAACACTATGGAGTCAATCTTACTAACTATGAAGGGCCCGCCAGCATTGTGACGTATCTGACGGCCGGATGCGCCGACCGCGGCCTGGGTATGGTTAGCCTCGTCGCAACGGTGCCGGCCTATGTGCAGGGCAGTAACCCTAAGTGCATCGAGGCGGTGACAAGGCGGCTGGTGGGTATGTTGGGGCTGCAGGTGGACCTTGATGATATGACCATCGTGAGCGAGGAGTTCGACAGGAGGCTAAGCGAGGTTGTTCAACAGCAACCTGAGCTTGCGGAGAATATCCGCAAGCTGGAAGAGGACTACGACAACGAGATATTCAATAACGAGATGAGCGATTTGCGGGAGTGGCTCGAACAGCAGGGAATCCGGCTGGATTGAGCGGTTGGGGGGCCGGGAGGCGCAGGGCAATTCCGATTTGGGGATGCGGTGAAGTCCACTTTGGCGGATCTGCGACGTAGAAGGCGATGTGTGTCTGCAAACATTGTCTTGATTGGGCAGAATAATGTGGCATTCTTGGGGGTTGTGGGTTATATTAGACGGCGGCTCGGCGAAGGTAAAATCTGTTCGCTGAAAAATGCTGGTATGTGGCTATAGCAGCCGTCAATTGAGGCCGGGTCTTCTTTGCGACAGGTCGGCGGGTCCTGAATGGTCCGGTTTCTTGCGGCTGCAAAAAAAGGAGATAAGTTATGAGTGCTAAAATGAAGCGTCGTACGTTCCTCAAGCAGAGTGCTGTAATTGGGGCCGGGTTTGTGGTTGCAAAGTCCGGGATTCTCAGGGCGGGTCAGTCGCCAAACGAGAAGCTGAATATCGCGGTGATAGGCGTCGGCGGGCGAGGGGGCGGCAATATGAACGACGTAAGGAGCGAGAACATCGTTGCTCTCTGCGATGTCAACGCGAAGAACCTTGCGTCCGCCGCGAACCAGTTCCCGGACGCCAAGACTTACGTCGATTGGCGCAAGTGCCTGGAGCAGAAGGACATCGATGCTGTGGTGTGCTCGACAACGGACCATACCCACGCCTTTGTCAATATCTGGGCGATGAACCGCGGCAAGCACGTGTATTGCGAGAAGCCGCTTGCCAACTCGGTTGAGGAGGCCAGGCTGGTCCGCGAGACGTACCTGAAGAACAAGGGCAAGCTGGCGACGCAGATGGGCACTCAGATTCACGCGAGCGATAATTACAGGCGAATGGTGGAATTGATTCGCGGCGGGGCGATAGGGACGGTGAGCGAGGCGCGGGTGTGGTGCAGCCGTGAGCCTGCGGGCGGCAGCTATCTGCCGGAGGTTACGCCTGTGCCCGAGGACATCAACTGGGATTTGTGGGTGGGTCCGTCGCCGTTTCATCCGTACAATCCGGGATACATCGGGGGATGCCTGAAGTGGAACATCTTCTGGGACTTCGGGAGTGGGCAGATCGGGGATATGGGCAGCCACATGATAGATATGGCTTACTGGGGTCTGGACCTCAAGCTGCCGACGTCGTGCAAGGCTGAGGGGACGCCGGTGAATAGCGACACGCTTCCGCAGTGGCTGACGGCGGAGTGGGACCATCCTGCGAATGAGTGGCGCCCGGCCATAAAGCTGTACTGGTATGACGGCGGGAAGAAGCCGGGTATGCCTTCGCCGATTTTCAACAGGGATGAGCTGTTCAAGGGGGTGATATTTAAGGGCGATAAGGGCTGGCTGGTGGCCGACTACGACTGGCGGATGCTGATGCTGAGGGGGGATATGACGCATTACAAGTCGCCCAAGCCGGACGAGCTGATCCCGCCCTCACTCGGCCACCACAAAGAGTGGATCGTCGGGTGCAAGACCGGCAAGCCGACGCTGTGCAACTTCGATTATTCAGGGGCGCTGATTGAGAATAACCTGCTGGCGCTTGTTGCATACCGCGTGGGCAAGGAGCTCCAGTGGAGCGAGAAGGGCCTGGCGGCGGCGAACTGCCCCGAGGCCGACCAATATATCCGCAAGACCTACCGCGAGGGCTGGGTGCTGAACGGATAGCAGAAGCGGCGCAAAGCCTCGCACCCTACGTGACTACGTGACTACGTGACTAAAATGCGGTCGTGGCGAAAAGAATTATCGTCCATACATCTATGGGTATGCGTGATTTCGCATTGACCATCGAAGAAGTACGCTCGCTTAGGGTGTTGCATCGCAGTTGCCGTACAACAAATACTATGAGCACTTCGCTGACTTCGTGGCCGCTTGTCGCGACTTTTTTGAGCGTATCAAAGACCACACAGAGGCGTTGCGTACGCTCCTAACCGAGAACTTCCAACTCATCGGGGCCTGACACCGAAATCTCGTTCGGGATGAGTATAATCGTGCGTTTTCGAGATATTCTAATTCACCTTCGCCGGCCGGGCCAGTACAATTTACTGACAGGTAAATCGGCACAGATAGCCTGCATTGGCTTGATAACGTGAAAGGGATCAAAATGAACAGCACCAATTTAACCAGGCGGCAGCTCCTGGCGACTGCGTCGGTGGGGACTATCGCCGCTGTATCACGGAGCGTCCCGGCATACAGCAGTATCGCTAACAACAAGGCCGGCAAGCTGGCCCGCCCAAGTACCGGCGGGCTGGCAATTCTCGGCGGCGAGCCTGTCAGAAAAAACAAGAGCTGGCCTCAATGGCCCCACTGGGACCAGAATGTCATAGACTCGGTGGTGAAGACCACCAAGAGCGGCGTATGGTGCAGAATCCAGTCGAGTTCGGGCACGGTCCCCACGTTTGAAAAGGAGTTTGCCCAAATGACGGGGGCGAAGTTCTGTGTGGCGACTGGGTCCGGAACCCAGGCGCTGCACACCTGCGTCGAGGCGCTTGGAATCGACGCCGGAGACGAGGTTATCACCTCGCCCTATACCGACCCGGGCACAATCGCCTCCATTCTGGCGGCCAGAGCTTTGCCTGTGATGGCCGATTTGGATACGGAATCCTATCAGCTCGATCCCGACGACGTGGAGAGGAAGATCACCGAGAACACCAAAGCGATTATGCCCGTGCACATGATGGGGCAGCCCTGCAACATGGAAAGAATTATGGAGATTGCCAGGAAGCACAATCTCAAGGTGATCGAAGACGCCTGCCAGGCGCACCTTGCCGAGTATCAGGGCAAGAAGCTGGGAACCATCGGCGATCTGGGCTGTTTTAGCTTTCAGTCGAGCAAGACCATCGCCTGCGGTGAAGGCGGGGCGATAATCGGAAATGATGAAGAGCTGATGGACAAATGCTATACCGTCCATAACCACGGCACGTCGCGCCGGGGACACACCGAAGTGGCAGGGCCGAAATACCGGATGAACGAGTTTGAAGCCGCGGTTCTGCTTGGCCAGTTGCCCGGCGTGCAGGAACGCTTCGCCCGTCGCAACGAAAACGCTCGCTACCTGACCTCCAGGCTCAAAGATGTCCCCGGAATCGTCCCCCAGAAACTGTACGAGGGCACCGCCAGCGGCTCTTTCTACCTCTACGCGACGACGTACCTCAAGGAGCAATTCAACGGCGCGGAGCGCAGCCAGTTCCTCAAGGCCCTCAGTGCCGAAGGTATTAGTCTCAGCCCCTACATAGCACTGGGGCTGCACAGAGAACCTTGGATAGAGCACATTTTGAGCTCGAAGGTGTACAAGAAAATGTTCTCCGAAAAGAGACTGCAGAGTTACCGCGAGGAGACTGCGTGTCCCAATTGCGATAAGGTTTGTGAGGAGATGGCTATGATCTGGGCTTCAGGTCCGCTTCTTGGAACAAAAGAGGATATGGACGATATCGCTAATGCCATCCAAAAGGTTTATGAGAACAGAGATAAGCTCCGCTCGATATGAACGGAGAGGACAATAAGGCTTGGAGGCATTCACGCAATGAAAAACTCAGTCTCTTCACAACGCTGGCCGGAAGACTGCCGCACAAGTGGCCCTCACGTTGGCTTGTTGCCGCCGGGACACAATTGTCTGACACGACGTGACGCGGTTAAGGCGGTGCTGATTTCCGCCGGTGCGGCGGCGTTTCCCACCCCAGCCCGGGCGCAGACGGCCAAACACGGGCCGGATCCGCGAAAGGGTTCGCCCAAGCGCTATGATATGAAGAAATCCATCAACCAGTGGGCGTTTCCCTATCCCCAGCGAATGAATCTGAAGGAATGTCTTCAGTTAGCCAAAGACGCCGGATTTGACGGCATCGAGTTGAACTACGACCTGGAGAACGACCTCTCGCCCAAGTCAGGAACGAAAGACTACCACGACATCCGCCGGTTAGCCGACAAAATCGGGATCCAGATCAGCGGACTCTGCTCCTTTCTGTTCTGGCCTTATCCTTTGACCAGTAATGATCCGGACAAACGCGCCAAAGGCATGGAGCTGGCCGGGAAGATCGCGCAGGCCGCGCACGATTTGGGCGTGGAAAATGTCTTACTGGTGCCGGGCGCGGTTGACATCCCTTGGCGAGACGATTATGAGCCGGTGCCCAACGACCTCTGCGATCGCCGCGCTAAAGAGGCCGTCAGGACCCTGGCCAGCCAGGCC
>Ga0315288_10010476_pt1 | contig 11682 bp, 10 predicted proteins | sample YL17G11_20_MG_FD_203454 | JGI IMG/M metagenome (GOLD analysis project Ga0315288, IMG submission 203454) | Sediment microbial communities from Yellowstone Lake, YNP, Wyoming, USA - YL17G11_20 | ecosystem: Environmental > Aquatic > Freshwater > Lake > Sediment | place: USA: Wyoming | collected... | reverse complement strand
TCCAGCAAGGTCTGGTTCTTCAGAGAATCATGGAGCAATGTAAAGATCCGTTGAATTCAGATGCTCTCAGGAAGGCTGCTGGAGAGTTCGAGATGACAACCTTCTATGGGAAGTACAAGATAGATCCTGTCACCGGCTGGCAGCTAGGACACAAGATGTCAAACATACAATGGCAAAAAGGCAAGAAGAAAGTAGTCTGGGTGCCTGGGGAACAGAGTCCGACCGAACTGATATACCCAATGAGAAAATGGAAGGAACGGTAGCGGATTAAGCGCGCGCGCTAATCGACAGCTGGTTATATCGAATCGCCGCGTATTCTAGCGCTGTGATAATCCACAGCGTGAGCTACAGATCAGGCGTGCCTTAGCAACTTGGGACACGCACATATGATGCCGCGCACTCACGATAGAGCTATATTTGTTCACCAGACGACTTTCGCTAGGACTTTCACACAATGCCGGACGGTTTAGGACTATGACGCTTATACTCGAGAAGAAGGTACTGGGACCCAACGTAAAATCCCTCATCTTACGTTCACCACTTGTAGCCAAGAAGAGCAAACCTGGCCATTTTCTTGTACTGAGGGTTTCGGAGAAAGGAGAGCGGATTCCCTTAACCATTGCTGATGCCGATCCCGAGAGGGGAACTGTAAGAATAGTATTCCAAGAGGTTGGGAAGACAACAAAGCAGTTGGGCAGACTAGAAGTTGGGGAAGAAGTAGTCGACTTGGTCGGTCCTCTCGGTCAACCCTCGCACATTCAAAGCTTCGGGACAGTTGCAGTTGTGGCTGGCGGAGTTGGAATCGCTGAGGCCTACCCAATAGCTAGAGCGTTGAGAACGGCAGGTAACAAGATAATCACGATACTCGGGGCAAGGAACAAAGAACTGCTGATCATGGTTGAGGAGATCGCCAAAGTCAGCGATGAACTGTTCACGATCACTGATGATGGATCAAATGGCAAGAAGGGTCTCGTCACAGATCCACTCAGAGAGCTGTTAGAAAAAGGAACTACTATAGATAGGGTCATAGCAATCGGCCCGACAATCATGATGAAAGCAGTATCCGATCTCACCAAAAAATATGACTTGCCAACAGTGGTTAGTCTGAATCCAATAATGATAGACGCAACAGGCATGTGTGGTGCTTGTAGGGTCTCAGTGGGAGGAGAGACCAAGTTCACATGCGTGGATGGACCGGAATTTGACGCTCATAAAGTAGACTTCGATCAGTTGCTTGCCAGGCTCAGTCTGTACAAAGACAGCGAGCATCTGTCGGATCACAAATGTAAGCTGGAGAATGGATCAAGTGAAAAATAAAAGCCAGCCACGTGTTCCAAACTCTACCTTGAAGAGACAAGAGGTTCGCAAAAGACCCCCGTCTGAACGAACTGGAGATTTTGAAGAGGTCTCGCTTGGTCTAAGTCCTGAGCAGGCCATCATAGAAGCAAGTCGATGCCTTCAGTGCCCCATCCCCACTTGTGACAAAGCCTGCCCAGTTGGTATTGACATCCCAGGATTCATCGCGCAGATAAAGAGCGGAGATTCAGAAGCAGCGGTCAGGGTTCTCAGAAACAGAAACAGCATACCTGAAGTCACAGGAAGAGTCTGCCCACAAGAAAGATTGTGTGAGGCCGCGTGCGTACTGGCACGGAAAGGGCAACCTATAGCCATTGGAGCTCTCGAAAGATACGCGGCAGATTCATCACTCGGTCAAGAGCTTGACGTCCAGAAACCCACCGGTGAGAAAATCGCTGTCATTGGATCTGGGCCCGCAGGTCTGACGGTAGCAGCAGATCTCCAGAGGCTGGGCCACGAAGTCACCATCTTCGAAGCCCTCCATGAAGCTGGTGGCGTGCTGACTTACGGAATACCATCATTCCGCTTGCCGAAAGACATCACTAAGAAAGCGATAGATTACATTAGACGTCTTGGAGTGAAAATAGAAAAGGACATCATAATCGGCAGAACTCTGACAATCGATGAGCTGCTCAATTCTGGCTATGACGCGGTCTTCATCGGAAGTGGGGCCGGGTCGCCAAAATTCCTGGGCATCCCAGGCGAGAACCTGAACGGTGTCTACTCGGCCAATGAATTCCTGACAAGATGTAACCTTATGAGAGCAATCAGATTTCCGGAATATGACACCCCGCTGTTCGTCGGTCAAAGAATCGCCGTAGTAGGCGGTGGGAACGTGGTCATGGATGCGGCAAGGACATCAATAAGACTAGGGGCAAAAGAGGTCAGCGTAATCTACCGTCGAACAGAGAAAGAGATGCCTGCAAGAATCGAAGAGGTTGAAAACGCGAAAAGCGAAGGGGTACAATTCAGAACCCTTACAAATCCAGTCAGAATCCTTGGTGACAGCTCAAGTCGGGTTAAGGGCATGGGATGTGTCAGGATGGATCTTGGCGAACCTGATGCTTCAGGGAGAAGAAGGCCCATCGAAGTGAAGGGGTCGAATTTCACACTGGACTTGGATATGATCATAATTGCCATAGGTCAGGGGCCGAATCCCATAATTCGTCAGACAACACCCCAGCTCAAAGTAGACGAAGATGGCTACATAATAGTTGATGGGCGAGGAAGAACCTCGCGCCCGAGAATCTGGGCAGCTGGTGACATCGTTCCTGCTTCGAATACCGTCATTGCGGCTATGGGTGGCGGAAGAAGTGCTGCGAGAGATATGCACCTCTTTCTGACCAGCAAGAAGGAACAAGCTACGGCCTGGAATGACTAGTTCCGTGTTTGCCAATCATTGATGAGCGTCGTCGCGCGCTGTGATATGACATTGCGATTCGCCGCCGAAGGCGTCCTACGCTCCCTGCGACTTGACGATTGTAACTTTTGCGTCATTTTTCGGTGTCTCTTGATATTGTTGCTAAAGAAATTAACGTTTTTCTATCATGAATGATATCAAGATACCGCCTTGATTCTCTTTCATGTTGAAATACACTTGTGACATGTGTAGCCACGACATATAAGGACGAATCGTACACATGTCTCATCTTGAAGGCTTTAGGAACTCAAGTGTTAATGATTGAGTTCCAGAGCTGGAGTTGGTTCGACCTTGGTGGAACGTGTACAAAAAAACTCCTCATATCTGGACGGTAAGTCGACATCTGGAACATCAACTAGAGTAAGAGACACAAACTGCACAAGCGGTATGTGCCCAATATGCGTCCGCGAATGCCCTATGCTGTGTGAGATCAGTCTAGCAGCATTCAGAGGAAGGGAATCTCTTTACCCTGACACCAAACAGTACGGGAAAAGCACTGCTAGTGCTCTCAAAGACTACGGCCTTGATTGGTCTCATTTCAACATTCAGTCATCCCTTGTTGGGGCAGAGGGAGTTGATCCGAATTCGGATTTGGCAGTATTTCCAAATGTTGGCATAGATACAAACGTGGGTGGGATTCCACTCAGACTCCCCATTCTGATAGGTGCCTACGGCTCAACAGACGTAGCCAGAGTCAACTGGGAAGGCTTGGCCAAAGGCTCAGCAATATCCGGAGTCATTCTGACTATTGGGGAAAATGTTTGCGGGATGGATTCTGACGCGAAATTCACCAGTGGAAAAGTGACTCACTCCAAGGAACTCTCCTCGAGGATAGAAGCCTTTAGAGAGTTGTGGGACGGGAAGAACGGAGAGATGGCTGTTCAGACCAATGTCGAAGATCAAAGGCTTGGAGTCGATATCTACGCGCTGTCAAAGCTCGAAGTGAACCTAATAGAGCGAAAATGGGGGCAAGGAGCTAAGGCGATCGGCGGTGAAGTTAGAGTAAACAATCTGGACAAGGCACTCATGCTCAAGAAGCGAGGATACTTCGTCATACCGGATCCTGAAGACAAGGCTGTTCAAGACTCATTCAAAAGAGGGGTTTTTGATACGTTCGAAAGGCACAGCCGAGTTGGTATGCCTGATGAGGAGGCCTTCCTTGAAGATATTGATCAGCTGAGAGAGCAAGGCGCGAAATACGTTTCACTAAAGACCGGCGCCTATCGGCCCTCCGCCGTTGCCTTTGCCATGAAACTTGCCTCAGCCGCCAAGATAGACTTTGTAACATTTGACGGGGCAGGAGGTGGGACGGGTATGAGCCCTGTTCCTATGATGGACGAAATGAGTACTCCAACAGTCTATCTTGAGACCCAAGTGCTGAAGTGCGCCAACATATTGCGGAGCAAAGGTCGTCATGTTCCGGACCTGGTAATGGCAGGCGGATTCGTAGAGGAAAGCTCCATATTCAAATCCCTGGCTATGAGCAATTTCGGTCAAGGCCCCTATGTCAAGGCTGTTCTCTTCGGCAGGTCTCCTTTGACAGCGGTCATGAAATCCTCATATTACCTAGAATTGGCCTCGAAGGGCAATCTCCCGAAGAGCTTCGTCGACAGATACAGCAAGACGCCAGACAAGTTCTTCTATTGCTCAAGCGAACTGAAGGAGCGATATGGCGCAAGGTTCAAAGAGATTCCTTGGGAAGCAATCGGCCTCTACAACTATCTACATGAGAGAGTGGGCGTAGGCCTTCAACAGCTTATGGCTGGCGCCAGAAAATGGAAACTAAGCCTCCTATCAAGGTCCGATCTGATTGCGCTGAGTGAGAGAGCATCAAAGGTCACAGGAATACCGTTGCCCGAAGAATCAGAGGTTGATTTGATAGATAGAATACTGTCCTGATTAATTTCTACTACCAGTTGTCGTGGACGCAGGCAATCCTTTTAGCCTTAGCGATGTCTCTACACCACTGGAAAGTCTGCGGGGAAGACATCTTGGAATCTGCGATGTGGTCCGAGAAGTATCGGCCTCAATTGCTCAAGGATATAAAGAATCAAACGGATATAGTCGAACGTCTTCAACTATTCGTGAAAACCAGATCAATGCCGCACTGCCTCTTCGCCGGGCCGCCTGGGACAGGAAAGACAACCGCCTCGCTATGTTTGGCGCGGGAACTGTTTGGCGAGCGCTACATGGACGCATACATGGAACTCAATGCCAGCGATGCCCGTGGTATAGATGTCGTACGGACAACGGTCAAGGAATTTGCTCGGATATCCACTATTTCCAGAGTCCCATTCAAACTTCTAGTCCTTGACGAAGCAGACAATATGACTGCTGATGCACAGCAAGCACTAAGGCGAACTATGGAGAGATATGCCGAAACCTGCCGGTTCGTACTCTCGTGTAACTACTCGGGAAGAATAATTGAACCAATCCAATCCCGATGCGCGCTTTTTCGATTTACGCGTCTGAAGGAAGAGGATGTCCTTTCACACTTAGAAATGATTGGTAAGAAAGAGAATGTGAAATACGAGATCCAAGGCTTGAAAGCAGTTGTATCCGCCAGCGAGGGTGATGTAAGGCGTGCGATTAACACGTTCCAAGCAGCCGCCTCTTTCGGCAAGAAAGTCGACGAGCAAACCGTCTTTCAAGTGATTGGAAGGGCCAAACCCCAGGATGTGGTTGAGATTCTTTCACTGGCTCTAAAGAATAAGTTCATTGAATCAAGGGACAGGCTCCGGAATCTTCTGATAGAATACGGGATTTCGGGGCAAGACGTTATCAAGCAGCTTCATTCTGAAGTCTTCCGGATGGATTTACCAGAGGCGAAGAAGATCGAAATAGTGGAAGCAATAGGTGACGCAGACTTTAGGCTTGCTCAAGGTGCTGACGAGGAAGTTCAACTCAGTGCGCTATTGGCTCAAATAGCGTCTAAATTCAGAGAGAAATAGTGGAAGCTCTTGCACGCTTCTTGGACCCAAAAATACCGCCCACGACATCTGAGCGAAGTCGCGGGGAATAAGGACAGTATTCTAACTCTAAGAGAATGGCTTACTTCTTGGAGTGGTTCACCACCAAAGAAGAAAGGAGCACTTCTGTATGGGCCGGCTGGAACTGGAAAGACCGTGACTGCTGAGGCTGCCTCAAGAGACCTAGGTTTCGATCTCGTGGAGATGAATGCAAGTGACAAACGTTCAACCGCCTTAGTTGAGAGAGTGGTAGGGACTGCAGTAGAGCAGGGCAGTCTGACTGCGGACAAGAGGCTGATATTACTGGACGAAGTCGATGGGATAGATCCAAGCACTGATAGAGGAGCAGTTGAGGCAATGGCCTCAGCAATTGAACGGACTAGATGGCCCGTAGTCCTAACAGCCAACGACCCGTGGGATCCTCGACTTTCCGCTCTCCGTAGTGTCTGCTTGATGATTCAATTCAAGCGTCTTGGACTCAGGGATTCCATACCCTACTTGAAGAGGATCTGCTTGAGTGAAAACATTGAGGTCGAAGAGAAAGCTCTGAGGTTCATAGTCGAAAGAAATGAAGGAGATATGCGCTCGATTCTCAATGACTTGGAAACCCTCTCAGCTGGTACGCGTACGTTAGCCTATGATGATGTTACATGGCTGGGGCATAGAGATCGAAAAGAGAGTATCTTCGAGGTGCTTGGTTCTATTTTCAATGCAAAAACGTGCATGTGGGCAAAGAAAGCTGCAGGGCTGGCTAATGTAGATCAGGAAATGCTCTTTGAATGGCTATATGAGAACGCCCCCACCCAAATCGAAGACCCAAGGGACAGAGCGAGGGCTCTTGAGGCTTTGGCCAAAGCTGACCTGTTTATGGCGAGAATTCGGAGAACTCAGGATTGGGGCTTGTTGTCCTACGCTATTGACTTGATGACTGCTGGAGTGGCAATGTCCAGAGAACATGCCAAGACTGGCTGGGTGAAAATGCGATTCCCCGAGAGGTTGAAGCTGAAGGCAAAAGCCAGAAGGCAAAAGGCTCTGAAAATCGCTATCGGCAGAAAGATAGCTTCCAAGTGTCATACGTCAACTAATAATGCAATCAAGTATTATCTTCCATACGTCAAACAAATGTTAGAAGAAGAATCCGAGACTGCTGAGGAGCTAGTACGCTGGCTCGACCTTGACGAAGAGATGACGGAATCCCTAACTCTCGGTGTGACCAAGAGCAAGAGGCCTTAGCCTGCATGCTCTGGAAATTCAACGATCCCCCAGCAAAAGACCGCGCGCATGGGTCACTTCAATCGAAGTTCAGAAGAAAAATAACGTGATCTAGTCATCGGTTATTGAGCTCTTTCGTCCAGACATCTCAAGAAAAATTCCCTCTACACCAAAGCCTGGTAGCAAGTCCTCATAGATTTCATGAAAGATCTTGAGACTCTCTTTCTCGCTTATCATCCCGGATCTTGATGCACCGATAATGGCTGAAGGAATGCCTTCAGTAGTGATTCCTAACAGTTCTGCCACGGTCTCCACCTGCCTGTCACTGGTCACAACAGGATGAGCTTCGTACTGAAGGGACAGGGCAATGCATCCTTCCTCATCTACAGACAATTTGATCCCACTTCTCGCCTCAGCCTCATCAACTCGCATGAGGTAGTTTGTGTCCGCCTCCATCAGCTGAATCCATCCTTCAGACAGGGCATCATCGAGCGAGCTAGTTGGCACTTCTTCAATGATGGACATTGGAACTAGGACCTCTGAATATGCTCCCCTAAGCAGCCGAATGGCCTTGTGCTTCAAGAGGATAATCAGCGTAGCGAGATCTGAAGTCGCAGTCATTCTTTGCCAGACTCTCTGAGCAACAAACCCAGACTGTAGCGAGGTGTGATTCCTCTTTTTCGCATCTCCGACAAGAATTCTGCCAGACTTACCTCCGCCACCTCCGCAGCCTTACCGACAGACATGAAACCCCTCTCGTATTGTTCCAGAGCGAAACGTATCCTGACTTCTCTGGCTCCCTGCTTGAGTGATTCAAGCAAGAGCGTCGACCTGCGAGCTTTCTTTATTCGCGCGAGTTCGTCCAGACTCCTGAGCAACTCGGCTGGGACCGACAATGAAATTCGTGATTTAAATCCACTTTGTTTATGAAACTCCTTGGCAAGGCTATCACGTGGTTCTGCTGTATTCCCTGGCGCTTTCGTGGTGCTTCTTTTGATCATTCTTGTTTGACCCTTTCCACTACTGAATCCGGATTGGTGCGCGTAGTATGGGTTGGGGATATCTAAGGTTTTGAGGTTTAAGGTTTCCGTGACCTGCACAGTTATTATGATCTCCAAATTCGGCATATATGAACGAACGCGAAACAAAAGGCCAAGTACACATTACGTCAGGCGGTGACGAACCAGTCAAACTCTGCGGCGGGCGCTCAAAGTCCACATGTGGTCAGGATCTGTCTGAATTTCTCCTCTGACGGGTCCTGTTTGTACCCCCTCAATGTCTTGTGAAGGTCTCCGATTTCTGGTCCTCCGTGATGTCTTGAAATCTTGGGGTTCTCTTTGTTAATGAACAAAAATTGGCATATGGACGTCAGATTCTTAACTTTTCGAGCCTTGCTAGCGGATTCAAAGTCAATCACCACGGGATTGTTGTTTTCTCTTAGAATCACATGTTTAGACGGGTTACCCAGTTCTCCGTGATCAAGACAGATCCGGTCCATTGTGAAACATTGGTGAAGCAGTGATCTGAATGCTGGCTTGAGACTATCTAATGTAGTTGCTGTGACCCCGGTTATCCAATTCGCGATAAGTACACCCTCTACATACTCCATCAACATGAAGTTCTCGGAGCAGGTCCAGAGTCGGGGGCCGATCTCATAGCTGTTTGCGAAAGCCAGCATGTTAGCCTCATGGAACATGCTTTGTCGGTTCGCATCGGTTCTTCTTATCTTGAGAACCCCCACTCCATTGTCGGCCTCCGCAAGAACCACTAGGCTGACACAGCCCTTATCTATGACATGCACTCGCCCAATCTTCTTTTCTCCCCTGAGCAGGACTCTCTTGACGCCTATTGTCCCCAGCTCCGCTATTCTTCTCTGTCTCTCTTGCTGGTCAGTCGTGGGATAACATATGACATGACTTGGTATGTCTTGAATATCCAACAGACCAGATTCGTTGTCCGAAGCTGGAGTCTCGATCATTGAACTCATCTGAGCCAGTGGGGGCGCCCATCGAGAAACTTCGTAATAAACTCCCCGAACTCTCTGTTGGTCAAGAGCCTCCCAAGTTGCTGGTCGGCAAGTATCCTATACTTCTTCCTTATGCTTTCCGCGACCAAGCCTGATACACCAATATTTCTGCCTCCGTCTATGAGGAACTCGTCCCACAGCTTCTTCGCATCGGTGTATCTTCTGAGCTTCTCGACTGCCCACCTGTCTCCTTCAATCCAAGGTCCTGAGACTGTGTCATGTGCCACAAGATGAGCAGAGAGAAATCTCTCAGATTCGGATATTCTCTCTACGGGCGGCCCCAGGCGTTTCATAGTCTTTGGCAATTTTTGCTTTTCTACCTCTAGTACTATCATGTTGAGGTCTCTTTCGTCACTGAATGATGATGACCTTAGTACTGAGAATCCTTTGCTGTGCATCAGGTTGACTATGCTTTTCTCGGTTTTGTAGATCTGACTCCACAGGACGTCTACAGGGGCTCTTATGTCACCGAACCATAAGCCCAAGAGACTTGTCTGTCTTTGTGTGAGAGCGTCAGCGAATTGGCTGTGGCTGATCTTCTTTTTCTTTGAGGGGTAGAAGAATTTGATGGTGGGTTTTTGAAGGAAAGCCCTTGCGGAAGATACGAATTCCCAAAGTCGCTCAGGTCTGACAGCTGCTGCGACGTTTCGAGCCTTATCGATTGGGTCGATTACTATCAGAGGTTGTTCAAAAAGGTCGTGCACCTCTTCATGGTCTCCACCGAATTGATTCTCCACGTCTATGATGGTGCCATTTCTCCACCTGGCAGCCGCTTTGAGTGTTTCCTCAAAAGAGCGATAGGCAAGGGTCAGGGTTTCACATAGCATGCCGCTGAATCCGCCGACCTTGATCTCAGCGCCGTAGGTTCCAGTTCCCTTCATGAAACGTTTGAGCAGTCTGATTTCATTTCTCAAATCTGCAGTGAGGCGTTCGTTCATGTATTTGGTGTGGTATGGAGTCCTGTCGGTAGCGCTTTTCCACATTCCACGTTCCACGTTGTAGCATGGAACGATGTTGATTCTTGATTTGCCGATCTTTGTTTCAATGTAAGGGTGTTCGGAGAATCTCTCGATTGGTTTATTGCCTTTTATTGCATCCTTAGCGACGGCAAGGCAAGTGGTTTCAAGTTCTCGTCTACTGAGGTCTGCGTCTACCCTGATGAATATGTCAATATCGGCTTCTCCTGAGAGCCACGTATCCTTGGCTACAGACCCCTCAAGGGTGATGTCTGATTTCAGTAAGGCCTTGTGTGCTGCTTTGGAAACACTCTGCAGAAGGCTCTCTGAAAGAGCGTATACCTCTTTTCTTTCGTCCTCTTTAGGAACTATTTTTTCCAGAACTTGCTGCCGTATTCCGGAGCTATCGAAATTCAAGGCTTAACCTCAAAGGCGTCCAAATTCGCGCGTTCGTACCCAAAATAAGGCATCAGGAAAGATAAAAAGAAGAGTTAGCGCGCGCTAATTATAAACTCCATAACGATGTTTGTGCCTGGCCCAACATGAAAGGCAGAGATCCGTTTGGCCCGCGCTTAGCCTATTGCTTTTCCTCCTGTCTCGTTTGTCCTTATCCTTATGCAGTGTTCAAGAGGTAGGACGAAGATCTTGCCGTCTCCTATGTCTCCTGTTCTTGCACCTTTGATTACGGCATCTATTGTTGGCTGCACAAAGTTGTCGTTTACTGCAATTTCAAGCCTTATCTTTGGTAGCAGGTTCACTTCCTCAGCGGATCCCCTCAGGATTTCCACGAACCCCTTTTGGGTTCCACAGCCTCTTGCTTGGGTGACTGACATCTTGAATACTTCCGCCTTGTAGAGTTCCTTCTTGACTGACTTGAATCTCTCAGGTTTCACATATGCAATAATCAACTTCATCTTTTTCAGCCTCCAATTCTATGCTGGGATATCCATGTCTGGGTATGCTTCTTCGCCGTGTTGTGAGATATCCAGGCCAATGATCTCTTCTTCTGTTTTCACCCGGAAGCCCATTACCCTCCTCAAGATTATCAGTAGCATTGAGGTTGCTGCGACGGCATAGAGGGCAGTGGCTCCCACAGCTATTAGCTGGCTCATCAATAGTGACGGATTTCCAGCCAAGAGGCCGTCTGCCCCGTTTGGATTGACTAGCTTCTGAGCAAAGATTCCTGTGGCTATTGAGCCTACTACTCCGCCCACGCCGTGGCAAGAGAATACATCAAGGGTGTCATCGATCCGTGTCTTCGTTGTGCGAAGGACCACGGCTGTATGGCAGATTGAGCCTGCAAGGATTCCGATGATTATCGCTGAAAGTGTGTTGACGAATCCTGCGGCAGGGGTTATTGCCACAAGTCCACATACGGAGCCGGTTACTATTCCTAAGCTGCTTGGCTTCCCACTGTGAATCCATGAGATGGTCATCCACGAGAGGCCTGCGGCTGCAGCAGCGGTGTTTGTGGTCACGAATGCTTGAGTTGCCAGCGCTCCAGCGCTGAGCGCGCTACCGGCATTGAACCCGAACCAGCCGAACCACAGCAGAGAAGCGCCCAGTATCGTCATCGTTATGTTGTGAGGACGCATCTCACTTTCCGAGCCGAAGCGATATCGTTTTCCAACAATTAGCGCTGCCACCAATGCTGAGAATCCTGCCGATATGTGTACGACGGTGCCTCCTGCAAAGTCGAGTGCGCCAAGAGCCTTGATCCATCCTCCTGTACCCCAGACCCAG
>Ga0315288_10010475_pt1 | contig 11683 bp, 15 predicted proteins | sample YL17G11_20_MG_FD_203454 | JGI IMG/M metagenome (GOLD analysis project Ga0315288, IMG submission 203454) | Sediment microbial communities from Yellowstone Lake, YNP, Wyoming, USA - YL17G11_20 | ecosystem: Environmental > Aquatic > Freshwater > Lake > Sediment | place: USA: Wyoming | collected... | reverse complement strand
GATGGGCGTCCCGGGATAATGGCCTTGGAAGAAGTGCTCGTTGATCGATACGTTCTTGATGCCCACCGCGCGGACGCCTTCCTCAAACTCCACGACGCGGTCCACGAGGAGGAAGGGGTACCGGTGGGGCAGGACCTCCATGATCTGGCTGATGTCCATCGCCGGGCGCGTCTCGGTCCGCGTTCCGGCGGCCCGGCCGGCGCCCTGGTCCTGGAGTCGGCGAATCAGCCGGTGGTTCAGCGAGTGGCCGCTCTTGACGGCCACGATCCGGCCGCGCACGTCGCGGTTCAAGAGGAACAGGTCGCCCACCAGGTCCAGCATCTTGTGCCGCGCCGGCTCGTCCGGGAACCGCAGCGTGTTCTCAATCGGTCCCTCGCGCCCGAACACCAGCAGGTCCTGGTACGTGACCTCCGGCCCGTAACCGCGCCGGCGAAGGTCCTCCACTTCGGAATCGAGGATGAAAGTTCGGCTGGCGGCCAAGTCCTCGACGAACGTGTCCGGCGTCAGCCTCAGGTGGCACATCTGCGGCGGGATGACGCTCTGCGGGCCGTAATCGAGATGGTACGTGATCACCAGCGCGTCCTCGTCGCCGGGGAGCGCGGCAATGACGGCGCCGCCTTCCTGCACCGTGACCGGCTCGACAATCTTGAGCACCGGCCGATCGGCCGGCTGCTCGACGATCCCCGCCTGACGCAATAGCCGCACGTAATCCGCCGCCGACCCGTCGCCCGCCGGCAGTTCAGGCCCGTTAAGTTCCACGGCCAGGTTGTCGATCTCGAGCCCTTCGAGCGCCGCCAGGAGATGCTCGGCCGTCTCGACCGACACGTCGCCGTTCGCCAGCGTCGTCCGCTGAAACCGTTTCGCGACCGATTGGATCGTGGCCGAAATCTGGACTTCCGGCGAGAGGTCCACCCGCGTGAAGACGAGCCCCGCGTCGGCGGGGGCCGGCTTCAGGCGGACGTGGACCGTCTGGCCGGTGAAGAGGCCCCGGCCTTCCATCTCGGCCTCGCGTGCGATGGTTCGTTGGCGTCGGCTCACGCGCCCTTCCTCGACTCCAGGTCCGCCAGCCGCTCTTCGATTGCCTTCAGACGTTCCAAAACTTCTTCCATCCGCCGAAGCGCTGCCTCGCGCCGAAGTTCCTCGCGATGCGGGCCCGCCGGATACCCACTCACGTCCGCGCCCGCCGGCACGTCTTTCGTGACGCCGGCCTTGGCAGCAATCCGCGCCCCGTCGCCGATGACCAAGTGCCCGTCAATCGCCGCCTGGCCCGCAATCACGCAGCCGCACCCGATGCGGGCGCTGCCCGCGACGGCCACCTGGCTCACGATGATCGTTCCCTCGCCGACCTGCACATTATGCCCGATCTGGACGAGGTTGTCGATCTTCACCGCCCGGCCGATCCGCGTCGCCCCGAACCGCGCCCGGTCCACCGTCACGCAGGCCCCGATTTCCACGTCGTCAGCAATCTCGACCGTCCCCAACTGGGGAATCTTCTCCGGCCCCGTCTTGCCGGCCAGGTAACCGAACCCGTCGCTCCCGATGACCGACCCCGCGTGGATAATCACACGGTCGCCCAGGCGGACGCGCTCGCGGATGACCACGCCGGAGTGGATATCGCAGTCCGCCCCCACGACCGCCTCGTCGGCCACCACGGCCCCCGCCCGGATGCGCGTCCGGTCGCCGATGCGGGCCTTCTCGCCCACAACGGCACAGGGACCGACGTGAACGTCGGCGCCCAAAGCGGCCGTCTTGGCGACCACCGCGGCGGGATGAATGCCCGGCGGCAGCGCCGGCAGAGGCTCGAGCAGCGCCTCCGCGATCCGGGCCATCGCCCGGTTCGGGTCCGCCACACGCAGGAGGGCCGGCCCGTCGGCCTTCTCTTTCCAATCCTCGGGGACCACCAGGCAGGCGGCCTTGGAGGCCCCCGCCCCGGCGGCGTACCGCTTCTGGGCGACGAAAGCGACGTCGCGCGGACCCGCCTCCGCGAGGGCTGCCACGCCCTCGACCTCGCGGCCGGCGTCGCCTTCCAGCCGCCCGCCGACCAACTCCGCCAGTTCACCAAGAGCCTTTTTCAACGCCTATCCCCGTTCGGGGCCGTTTCCCGGCCCAATCCGACGGGCGCGATTATACCGGCCCCCGGCCGGAAAGCAAGACGCGGCCAGGCGGCCCCGGGGTTGACCCCCATTTCGCGCTCTGGCATGATGGGGTCGCCATGACGCTGAAACTCGTCATTTTCGACCTCGACGGGACGCTGCTCGCGCCGGCGCTCGATTTCGACGCCATCCGGGCCCAGATCGGCCTGCCGCCGGGCACCACCATTCTGGAGGCGATGGACACGCTCTCCGAGGCCGAGAGGGCCCGCGCGGGCGCGATCCTCGACCGCCACGAAGCCGAGGCCGCCGACCGAAGCCGCCTCTTGCCCGGCGCACGCGAACTCCTCGACTGGCTCCGCGCGCAAGGCGTCCGGACGGCCGTCCTCACGCGCAACAGCCGCCGAAGCGTCGAGCGCGCCTGCCAACGGCACGGCTTGGCGTTCGACGCCGTCGTCGCCCGCGGAGACCACGTGCCGAAGCCAAGCCCCGAGGGCGTCCGCCATCTGATGAGCACCCTCGGCACAGAACCCGAGGAAACAATCGTGGTCGGCGACTTCCGTTTCGACGTGGAGGCGGGCGCGGCCGCCGGCTGCCGGACGATCGCCCTGGTCTCGGACCCTCGCCCGGCGTGGGCGTCTGAGGCCACCTGGATCGCCGCCGACCTTGCCGAGGTCCGCGGAATCCTCCAGGCCGCCGACGACGAGCGCGGGGGCGACTAAGAACCCCCTCTCCCCTCGCGACCCGTCGAGAGCCTCTGGGTCGAACGAGAGAGGGATGGGGTGAGGGGGACTGTAACTCCCTCTCCCCTCCGTGGGAGAGGGGCGGGGTGAGGAAAATGAATTTCACCCTCACCCTTCCCTCTCCCGTCAAGGGAGAGGGAACATCAGGGCAAGCCCATCAAGGGAGAGGGAAAGAATGGTGGTGCTTGCCCCGCCCGCCGACCGCCTCTATAATCGCCCGAGCGTTCCCGCAAAAGGAGCCGTCGTGGCCTGTCTGCCCCTGGCCAACATTTTCGCTCGAAAGACACGCACAACGATCAGCGTCCTGGCGGTCGGCGTGGGGGTGGCCCTTTTCCTCGTACTCATCGGCCTGACGAGCATGCTCCGCGAGATCGCCGACCGCACCACGAACGTCAGCGCCCATCTGATGGTCTGGCCGGCGTCCGACCAGGTGGTGCTGAGCGGCGGGCTGCCCGCCGACAAGGTCCAGACCGACCTGGAAACGATTCCCGGCGTCGCGCGGGCGGTGGCGGTCCTGCGGTGGCCGCTCAAAATGGCCGGACGCGTGCAGAACGTGTACGGCATCCGGCCGCGGGACTGGGACCTCTTCGCCGGGCCGGACCGCATGGTCGAAGGCCGCGCCCTCGAAGGCGGTGACGAGATGGTCATCGACACGCGCCTGGCCCGCGCGGGGCCCTATCGCCTGGGCCAGACGGTCCAGCGCTGGGGCCGGTCGTACACGATCGTCGGCATCGCACGCGAAGGCGTCGCGGGGCGCGTCTTCATGCCCATCCGGACCGTCAGCCAGGCCATGAGCCAGGACGTCCTCAGGGCCTCGTTCTTCTATGTGCGTCTCGCGCGGCCGGAGGACGTCCGGCCGGTGCGCGAGGCGATCGAGGCGCGCGGCCTGCGGGTCATCACCTTCGACGAGTACTACGACGTCCTCGCCTCCAGTTTCGTGGACATGGACCTCGTCATCGCGGCCGTTGTCTTCGTCGCCGGGTTCGTCTGTTTCCTCGTCATCCTCCTGACGGTGTACACGATGGTGGTCGAGCGGACGCGCGAGATCGGCGTCCTGAAGGCCATGGGCGCGTCGCGCGCCCAGGTCTTCGGCCTCGTCATGGCCGAGGCGGGACTCATCTGCGCCGCGGGCATCGTCGCCGGGTTCCTTCTGACCTGGGGGAGCCGCGCCCTCATCCTCGACCTTCAGCCGCTGTGGACCGTGGACATTCCGGCGGTGCGGTTCGCCTATGCGGCCGCGCTCGCCGCCGGCGGGACGGCCCTCGGAGCCCTCCATCCGGCGCGGCGGGCCGCCCGGCAGGACCCCGTCGAGAGCCTGCGCTATGAGTAGAATCTGTTTCATAACCCCCCTCTCCCCTTGCGGGAGAGGGGTGGGGTGAGGGGGACAGTCGCCCCCTCTCCCCTCGCGGGAGAGGGGCGGGGTGAGGGGAAGAAACGACAAATATCGAACAAGGAACACCCAACCGCGAAATAATGAAGGGAACGGAAGACACAACGGTACAATCCATGCCGTTTCTCACTTGGTTATTCTGCGGTTGAGTGTTCCTTGTTGGATATTGTTTTTGTCACCCTCACCTCCGCCTTCGTCCCGGTGCGCCGGGACTACGGCGGACAGGCTTGCCCTCTCCCATCCAGGGAGAGGGAAGAAGAATGGAAAGCACGATGGAAACGATCCTCGAAGCCAGGGGACTGACGAAGGTGTACCGCACGGACGCGGCGCCGACGGCGGCGCTGCGCGGCGTGGACCTCGCGGTTCGCCGCGGCGAATTCGTGTCGGTGATGGGGCCGAGCGGCTGTGGCAAGAGCACGCTTCTCCATCTTCTGGGCCTTCTGGCCACGCCCACCGAGGGAACGGTTGTCCTCGACGGCACAGACACGGGCGCGATCTCGGACGGCCGGCGGACACGCCTGCGGCGCCGGCACATCGGATTCGTCTTTCAGCGATTCAACCTCCTCGCCGCGCTCTCGGCGGAGGACAACGTCGCGCTGGCGCTCCGGCTTCGCCACGAGGCGGTGCAAACGCGGGCCTGTGAGATGCTCGCGGCCGTAGGGCTCGACGACAAGCGCCGCCGCCGGCCCGGCGAACTCAGCGTCGGCGAGCAGCAGCGCGTCGCCATCGCCCGCGCGCTGGTCACCCGGCCGGACGTCCTCCTGGCGGACGAACCGACCGGCAACCTCGATTCCGAGGCCTCCGAGCGCGTCCTCGACCTCATCGGCCGATTCCATCGGGACGCCGGCCAGACGATCGTTCTCATCACCCACAACGAGAAGGTGGCCGAGCGCGCCGAACGGCTCGTAAGGATGCGCGATGGGCGAATCGCCGGCAACTGAACCCCTCCCCGCGGAGGTGGAACTGAGGCTCCAGCGCCACGAGCCCATCCGGTTCCGCGCGTGGTTCTACCCGTTCATCGCCCTGCTGGCCGTCCTAGCTATGGTCAAGGCGTCCCGGCCCGACACGAGCCTCGCGATTCTGGCAGCGTACCTGGCGTACATGAGCATCTCTTGCACGTTCTGCCCGCTGCCGACGACGCCCGTGGTGCTCTGGATGGCCGCCCCGGCCGCGGGAGGCGGGCTCGGCCTCGAGCCGCTCACCGTGGCCGCCCTCGGCGCCGTCGGCACCGCCATCGCCAACATGCACGACTACTACCTGCTGACCTTCCTGTACCGATACAAGCCGGTGCGGCGTGTCCGCACGTCGGGGCTCTACAAGCGCTTCGCCGCGTGGTACAATCGGGCGCCGTTCGCGACGCTTGCGGCCGCGTCGTTTCTGCCGATCCCGGTGGACTTCGTCCGGCTGCTGGCGATCAGCGAAGGCTACAACCGCGCGAAGTTCGCCATCGGGTCGCTCGTCGGACGATGGCCGAGGTACTTGCTCCTGGCTTATTTCGCGGAGCGGTTCGACCTCGGGTGGCAATGGGTGTTGGGCATCGGCGGGGCGGTCGTAGTGCTGGGACTGTGGCGCGGGCTGTCCGCGCTCGCGCAGAGACTGAAGGGCATGGACGAGGCCAATCGCGCCGAGGAGAAAACGACACCATGAGATGCTTGACGCTGTTCGTCGCGATTGCCGCCTCCCTCGCGGCGCCGGCATGCGCACAATCGGCGGAGACCTCGGAGGCCCAACCGCCCGCCGCCGCCACGGCGCCTCAACAGGCCCTCGCGCCCGAGACACAGGAACTCCTGGACCGAATGGACGAGGCCGGCCGCAAGATCGAGACCCTTCAGGCCCAATTTGACTACGAACTCAATCAAACGCTGTACGAGGATGTCCAGAAGCGCAAGGGGAAACTCCTGTTCCGCGCGCCGAACCTGCTGAGTTTCGAGTTCACCGACCGGCCGCGGGAGACCTTCGTCTTCGACGGGCGAATCCTCTACCACAAGAAGGACGCGACGAAACAACTCATCATCTGGGAGATTCGCCGGCCCGAGGAGCCCGCCCTCGATTCGTTCGAACTCGGCAAGACGCCGTTCCCTATGCCGTTCGGCCAGAAGAAGGAAGCCGTCCTCAAAAACTTCGACGTCAGCCGCGACGCCGCAGAGGAATCTCGCGACAAGGAAAAACGCGGCGTCCTCGTGTTGAAACCGAAGAAGGACACGCCGCTGGCCGAGACGTACACGGCCATCGCGCTGTGGGTGGACGCGAAGACGTTTCTGCCGACCCGGGCACGGCTGTGGGACACGAGCGAGAACATCACGACGATCGACTTCCACACAATCGCAATCAACAAGAATGTGGATGCGAAGATGTTCGCTCGCCCGGACGTCCCGGAAGACTGGGAGATCGTCCACCACGCGAAGGAACCGGAGGCGCCGGCCGAGGCTCCGGAAAACTCGCCATAACCGCTTGTAACACAAAGGGTTAGAAACCCGTCGCGGCGGGAAGGGATTATCGCAGGCTCAGGTAATCGTCCACCGAGAACCCCGCGTCTTTGAGGATGCGAACCGCCAGGCCGCGGCCGATGTCGCACCCGGTGTGTGTCGGAACGGTGACCGACGTCCGGCGCTCCTCATGCCAGAGCGTGAGGTGCCCTCCCCTCTGGCGGTCTTCCGAGAACCCTTGCGTCTTCAGGAAGCGCACGAGTTCCCGAGCCGTGACCTGTGGCATGCGGCTCATTCGGGTACCCCGACGGTGAGTTCCTCGACGTGGACGAGGTTTTCGCTTTGAGGTATCGGCTCAGCGCGGGCGAGGAGGGCCGCCAGATGTTCCTCGATGGCCACACGGATGTTGCGCTTGGCCTCCTCGATGGTGCGACCGTTGCTGAAGCAACCGGGCAACGTGGGACTGTACGCATAGTAGCCCTCGTCCTGCGGTTCCTTTTCGATCACGACTTGAAAGGAATAGTACTTCATCGCCCTGCCTCCTCGGAAAAGCACCGCAGACAATTATACCACGAGTATGGCGCGGTGCAAAAAACACTTTCTCTGAACCTCACACTCGCGTCCCGGAGCCTGCGACGAGCAAGCCGGAAGGGTCCCTACGTCCCCAAACACCGGCGGACCGCTTCGGCCTGCTCCTTCAAGACCTCCGGGTCCGCCTGCTTGGCGGGCCAGCGGAAACCGAGGCCGTCCTCGGGCCAGCGCGGAATCAGATGAACGTGGACATGGAGCACTTCCTGGCCGGAGCAGGCGCCGTTATTCTGGAGGACGTTGATGCCTTCGGCGCGGACGGCCTTCTGAACGGCTGCCGCCAGCGACGGAATATGCCGCGCCAGGTGCGCCGCCTCGGCGGCGGGCATCTGGTGGATCGTCTCGTAGTGTGCCTTCGGGATGAGAAGCGTGTGCCCCGGCGAAATGGGCCCGATGTCCAGAAAAGCGATGCACAGGCCGTCCTCAAAGACCTTGGTGCAGGGGATTTCGCCTGCGACGATTTTGCAGAAGACGCACTCGGCCATCGGGAACTCTCCCGGCCGCGTTGGCGAAAGAGATCGCACGCCCCGTGGGAAGAGACTCGCGGATTACTTCTTCTTGGCCTTTTCCTTCTTTTCCTTCTCTTTCTTCTCGACGAGTTCGAGGCGGCACAACTGGGTCGCGTCGCCGACGCGGAACCGCGCGAGTTTGACGATGCGGGTGTATCCGCCCGGGCGCTGGGCGACGCGCGGCGCAATGTCCTCGAAGAGTTTCTTCACGAGCGCCTCGTTCTGGAGCCTGGAGGCCGCCCGTCGGCGGTCGGCCAGCGTGCCCCGCTTGGCCAACGTGATGAGCCGATCGACGAATCGGCGGGCTTCCTTGGCCTTCGGGATGGTCGTGGTGATGGCCTCGTGCTCCAGCAGAGCCGCGGCCAGGCTCCTGAAGAGCGCGATGCGATGGCTGCCGGTCCGGCCGAGTTTCTTTCCCTGCTTCAGGTGCCGCATCAGGCGCTTCCTCCGCCGCCACCGGCCGTCACACCCTCCAGGTCCATGCCGATCGAGAGGCCGAGGTCGGCCAGTTTCCGTTTAATCTCGCGCAGGCTGGTCTTGCCGAACGACCGGATGGTGAGGAGGTCCTCCTCGCTGAGGCGGACCAGTTGGCCGATGGTCATGATGTTTTCGGCCTCGAGGCAATTGGCGGCCCGGATCGAGAGTTCCAGTGACGAGATGGGCATGGCGAGTTTGCGTTCGAGTTCCGAGACGTATTCCTCGGCGCCGGCCGCTTCCTCGGCCACCGGGACCACCTCGGCGCCCAATTCTTCGCCGGGCTGGAAGTACTCGACGAACGGGTTGAGGTGCTTGCGCATGATCTTGGCCGCCTCGACCAGCGCCATCTCCGGCGTCACCGTGCCGTTCGTCCATATCTCCATGACGAGGCGGTCGTAGTTCGTCCGCTGGCCGACACGCGTATCCTCCGTGCGATACCGCACGCGTACGACGGGTGAATAGAGGCTGTCGACGGGAATGTAGCCGATTTCCTGCTCTTCGGGGGTGTTCTGCTCGGCGGCGACGTATCCCCTGCCCTTGGCGATGCGCAATTCGAGACGGAAGTCAACGTCCTTCGACAGGGTCGCCAGGAGATGATTCTTGTTGATGATCTCGACGTTCGGGTCGGTCTGAATCTTGGCGGCGGTCACCGGACCGGCCTTCGCGGCCTCCAGGGTGACGATGCGGGGCTCGTCGCCCTCGAGGCGCACGACCAGGCCCTTGACGTTCAGAATGATGTCGGTGACGTCTTCGATGACGCCTTCGATGCTCGAGAACTCGTGCAGGACGCCCTCCATTTTGACGCCGGTGACGGCCGCCCCCTCGAGGCTCGAGAGGAGGATCCTCCGGAGGCTGTTGCCGATCGTCACGCCGAAGCCGCGCTCAAACGGCTCGGCGACGAACCGCCCATACGTCTCCGCCATGGTGGCGGCGTCCGCAACCACACGCGTGGGGAGTTCGAGGCCCTTCCATCTGATCCGCATCACGGGTTTGCCTCCTGCCTATGGTTAACGGCTGCAGAACTCGACGATCAGGTTTTCATTCACCTGGAACGAAATCTCGTCACGGGCCGGCAACGCCTTGACGCGCCCGCGGAAATGCTCCGGGTCGGACTCGATCCACTGGGGAACCATGCGGCCCTGGTCTTCGCTGGTCCAGGCGCGGACGAGTTCCCGACTGGCCTTGCGATCGCGAATTTCGATCTCGTCGCCGACCTCGACCTTCAGGCTGGAGATGTTGGCCATCCGGCCGTTCAGGAGCACGTGGCCGTGCAGCACGGTCTGGCGTGCCGCCCGCCGGCTCGGCGCGAAGCCCATCCGATAGACGACGTTGTCCAGCCGTCGCTCCATCAGGATCAGGAGCCGCTCGCCGGTCGAACCCTTGGTGCGCGACGCCTCGGCGAAGAACCGCCGGAACTGGCGCTCCAGGACGCCGTAGTACCAGCGCAGTTTCTGCTTCTCGCGGAGGCGCAGGCCGTACTCGGTCGGCCGCCGGCGCCGCCAGAAATGCATGCCGGGCGGCTTGTTGCGCCACTGCTTCTCGATGGCGCACTTGGCGCTTTCGCATCGCACGCCCTTCAGATAGAGTTTCATCCCTGCGCGGCGGCAACGGCGACAAACAGGACCCGTATATCGTGCCATCGGTTTTTCTCACCTCTCCCGGCAAACCAAAAACTATTTCTCTTGGGTGGCGGCCTTCCCAGGCCGCCACCGGCCTTAAAACATCCCGCACCATTCGCGGCGGCCTGGGAAGGCCGCCGCGCGATTTTCAATACCCCTTTGAAACCCCTCACCCCTTCCCTCTCCCACAAGGGGAGAGGGGGTGATTCTAGACGCGCCGGCGCTTGCGTGGCCGGCAACCGTTGTGCGGAATCGGGGTCACGTCCTCGATGGCGGTCACTTTCAGCCCCGCCGCCTGAAGCGCCGTAATGGCCGATTCCCGGCCGCTGCCCGGACCCTTGACCCGGACCTCGACTTCCCGCATGCCCATCTTGATCGCCTTGTCGGCGCACGCCTCGGCGGCCCGCTGGGCCGCGAACGGCGTGGACTTCCGACTGCCCTTGAACCCGATCGTGCCGGCGCTGTCCTGGCACAGGACGTTCCCGGTCGGGTCCGTGATCGTCACGATCGTGTTGTTGAAGGTGGCTTTGACGTGCGCGACGCCTTTGGCCACGCTCCTGCGTACTTTTTTTTTCTTCGCCATCGTCTCTCCCTGCTGTTTCGCGCCTCGCGCCGTTCGCCGTTCAATCCGCAAAATCCGCGCTCGCCTTTCGGCTCGCGGCTAACCGTGATGATGTGCGATATTGCCGTTTCTTTCCGCGTTCCGCATTGCCGTTCCCCCCTCCCTGCTGTTCTCTGCCCTTCGACCTCGCTCAGGGCAGCCCGAGTATGGTCGAGAGGCTGCGTTCTCTGCGTACTCTGCGTTGAAAACCGGCGCTCGCTTTCGGGTCGCGGCTAACCGTGTCCGCGTTGGCTTTAGTGCAGTTCCTTAACGCCCTTCTTGCCGGCCACGGTCTTGCGAGGCCCTTTGCGCGTGCGGGCATTGGTCCGCGTCCGCTGGCCGCGAACCGGCAGGCCCCGCCGGTGGCGAACGCCGCGATAGCAACTGATGTCCCGCAGGCGAGCGATGTTCTGCATCACCTGGCGTCTCAGCGCGCCCTCGACGACGAAACTGCGGTCGATCACCGTGGCGACTCGGCCGACTTCGTCTTCCGTCAGGTCCCGGGCCCGCCCGTTCGGGTCGATTTGGGCCTCCTTGCAGATCTGGAGGGCCGACCGCCGCCCGATGCCGTAGATATACGTCAGGGCCACCCACGTGGACTTTTCGCCCGGCACGTCGACACCCGCGATACGGGGCATACGCTACCTCCTCGCCTTCGCTTTACCTCGCTGGCGCTGCTTGTGCCGCGGATTCGTGCAGATCACGCGCACGACGCCGCGACGCTTGATGATCCGGCAATTCTCACAGATTCTTTTGACGCTCGTCCGAACTTTCATCGCCTTAGCGCCTCTCCTTAACCGGCCTACCTCAGCCCGACCGGTACACGATCCGACCCCGCGAGAGGTCGTAGGGCGACAGTTCCACCGTCACGGTGTCGCCCGGCAGGATCCGGATAAAATGCATCCGCATCCGCCCCGACACGTGCGCGAGCACCTTGTGTCCGTTCTCCAACTCGACACGGAACACGGCGTTCGGCAACGCCTCGGTCACCTTTCCTTCCATTCGGATGACGTCCTTCGCCATCGCTCGGACTCATCCTTTCCCTTGGTCCGTCAATCGCGTCAAGGGCTCCGCACCCTCTCGACGGATCACGAACGTATCTTCAAAATGGGCCGACGGCTGACCGTCGCAGGTCACCACCGTCCACCCGTCTTCCTCCTCCCGCACCTCGCGCCCGCCGAGGTTCACCATCGGCTCGACCGCCATGGTCATGCCCTCGATGAGGAGCCAATCATTCTTC
>Ga0315288_10010474_pt1 | contig 11684 bp, 7 predicted proteins | sample YL17G11_20_MG_FD_203454 | JGI IMG/M metagenome (GOLD analysis project Ga0315288, IMG submission 203454) | Sediment microbial communities from Yellowstone Lake, YNP, Wyoming, USA - YL17G11_20 | ecosystem: Environmental > Aquatic > Freshwater > Lake > Sediment | place: USA: Wyoming | collected... | reverse complement strand
CCATTAGAGGCTCGCGCCGCGATCGCTACAAACACTGTCGTGTTTTTCGCTCTCATAAAACTCTTGGTACGCCATGGATATTATCAGCCATTCGGGCACAACAGAAGATAGGTGGGGGTGTAACACCCCCGCCCGTAAAGGGACGCCCCCTCTATCTGTTGGAACTCAATGGTAGATCGGGATGGTCGTACTCGATGGTCGTACTCGATGGTCGTACTCTACATCTGCTATCATGATCTGCATCTACGGTCTGTGTCTAATACAACCCGGTCGTCTAGCCAAACCAGACACACTCACCACAAATATACTCGACCCCTCGAGGGTCACGCCCAAAAATAAAATCCCCTGAGTCTCCGGTAGGTCGGCCGTTTTATCTACAGCCCTAATGTCGATGCCAACAATTTTCACACAATTTTCATGCAAACTCAATGATTATAGCCCCGATACAGGCTTAGCATACTTATAATCGCGATATCAAGAACATCGATGTACTTGATCAAAAATTACGATCGTTACATTGATAATTTCTGACGGAATTTGATTGGATTTCACTTCATAACGCTTCATGAAATGGGAAAAATATCAAACGTGTTTCCAGCTGAGTCAGATCGTGAAACATATACGGGTTTGACAAAATTTCAGCTGCGTTACGTCAGGATTATCGGTAAAATATTTACAGGTCTCAGAGCATGTTACAGCTGAAACATGTCTCGAGATTTCTGACGTAGATCATCAGGATTTCTGTCTAGTCATGCTCAACCAGTTACAGCTGTAACCCTCATGATTTCTATCTAGTCATGCTCAACCATCTTCAGCTGTAACCCTCATGATTTCTGTAGATCATGCTCAACCAGTTACAGCTGTAACCCTCATGATTTCTGTAGATCATGCTCAACCAGTTACAGCTATAACCCTCATGATTTCTGTAGATCATGCTCAACCATCTTCAGCTGTGACCCTCGTGGTTTGTGCTCGTCCAGTTACAGCTGTAACCCTCATGATTTCTGTCTAGTCATGCTCAACCATCTTCAGCTGTAACCCTCATGATTTCTGTAAATCATACTCATCCAGTTCCAGCTGTGACCATTAGGATTTCTGTCTAGTCATGCTCAACCAGTTACAGCTGTAACCCTCATGATTTCTGTAGATCATGCTCGTCCAGTTCCAGCTGTGACCATTAGGATTTCTGTCTAGTCATGCTCGTCCAGTTCCAGCTGTGACCCTCGTGATTTGTGCTCAACCAGTTACAGCTGTAACCCTCATAATTTCTGTAGATCATGCTCAACCAGTTACAGCTGTAACCCTCATAATTTCTGTAGATCATACTCGTCCAGTTACAGCTGTGACCATTCGGATTTCTGTCTAGTCATGCTCAACCAGTTACAGCTGTAACCCTCATGATTTCTGTAGATCATGCTCGTCCAGTTCCAGCTGTAACCCTCATGATTTCTGTCTAGTCATGCTGTCCAGTTCCAGCTGTAACCCTTATGATTTCTGTCGATCATGCTCGTCCAGTTACAGCTGTAACCCTCATGATTTCTGTAGATCATACTCATCCAGTTCCAGCTATGACCATTAGGATTTCTGTCTTGTCATGCTCAACCAGTTACAGCTGTAACCCTCATGATTTGTGATCAACCAGTTACAGCTGTAACCCTCATAATTTCTGTAGATCATGCTCAACCATCTTCAGCTGTAACCCTCATAATTTCTGTAGATCATGCTCGTCCAGTTCCAGCTGTGACCATTAGGATTTCTGTCTAGTCATGCTCGTCCAGTTCCAGCTGTAACCCTCATGATTTCTGTAGATCATGCTCAACCATCTTCAGCTGTAACCCTCATGATTTCTGTAGATCATGCTCGACCAGTTACAGCCGTGACCATCAGAGTTTGTGCTCGACCAGCTTCAGCTGTAACCCTCATGATTTCTGTAGATCATGCTCAACAATCTTCAGCTGCGACCGTCAGAGTTTGTGCTCGACCAGCTTTAGCTGCAACCCTTAGGATTTCTGTAGATCATGCTCGACCAGTTACAGTCGTGACCGTCAGAGTTTGTACTCGACCAGTTACAGCTCTGACCGTCAAGTTTCATGTCTAGTCATGCTCGACCAGCTTCAGCTCTGACCATCAGAATTTCCATCATAATATACACCAGCTGATCTAGACAGATCATCAGGCTCGGCATTTCAACCGGAATCATTTCAGATCACGTCATAGAAAATAGTTGTCAAATTTCAGGGATGGTGTGTCAAGTCACGCTCTACTTACGGCTACCGTGATCCTTGTCCTTACTCTTGCCCTTGCCGATGTTAGATCACATAGCCGGTCGCTGTGTGAGTTTGAATTCACTCGTTAGCGCATTAGAGTGTTCCGATGAACAGACAACCAAATTAAAATAAGCCCGTACTGTATATGGATAACGTATATTACACCAAATACTTGAAATATAAAAGGAAGTACGTCGAGGCCAAAGAGGCGGCGCGTACTCATACAACAACCATGAATACGATTACGTTTCAAGGCGGCGGAAAGAATGCAAACAGCTTGGGCGGTTTTTATGTCATACACAACCCGTTCAACCCGAGCAATCTGATGTCGATCCTAGAAGACGGATACATCTACCCCGGCAAAATGGTCGATATCAAGCGCCGGGTGTACGGTGGGTCGGAGCCGCTGGATTACGTGTATTCGAACATATACTTCGATGATCTGAAGAATCTAGACATACTGAGCCCGATCATTATCATACTGAAACCCGATGTCGTGTATAGCCATAACACGTATTTCAACAAAGGATGGTTCATGTCGCCGAGCTCAGACAGTATTCATATCAAAAAGTCTGACACCAAAAAAGAAAAGATACGCAAACTGAAGCAGATCAAAGAATACGTGGCCAGTCCTACGTACTACAAGGATTCGCCGATCGCTGATTCATTTACAGGTGTTCTGGCTCATGAGCTGCTATTTGATTCGGCGATCTCACTCAAACACCATTTGCTGGGTGTCGTGTTCCGCGGGTTCGATGACAAAGTGACACAGCAGGTGCAGAGTGTGATGGCGGAGAAGTACGGGGCGGCCAAATTGTTCGATAAGCTTGAAGAGTTTCTGTCGTTAGAACAGTTAGTATCCTAAAAATTCTAAAGCAAAATAATAAAAGCGTTCACTGGTTATGGGCGACGAACTGCTTGTTCGCGATGTTGTACTGGATCACATGATATACACCACCATGTTGGGGATTATTGTATGGTGCGTCGTTCGGCGTCCCCTTCGCAATGTGCCCGTATCCAATAAGATTTCCTGTGTAGTTACTGTAAACAGGCGTGCTAGATGTAACTGGTGGTGGGGGTGCTGGAATTCCACCGAACGCAACATTCAGGGGATGGACTGGGATGTAGCCGCTCATTTGATACTTGTTTTGTGATTTGTGTGATTTTATATAAAATCAAACATCATCCCCTTCAAAATGTTTACATTTCAATTTTTTATGATATTGTCACGAATATCAAACAATGTGCATGCTGATCGCATCCGGTCATCCACAAAAAGTTGAAATCCGAACAGCCTGATGCCGTTATTCAGTAATGCATAGCAAAGCAAACACGATCAAACCGTATCCATTAAAACATGTCCGGCCTCTTCACCTACAAGGATTACGTGATTGAGCGTTCTATCAACAACGATGGGAATCTCGCGATTAATCTGTTCCACAAAGCGTCTGACAAGTACTACTACGGATCGATCACGCCGGAAGAGATGAAAGGAAAATGCCCAACGTACACCGTGACTACTATGCTTGCAATTATCGATTCGTGCTGTGTCGAACACGCCGATGGGTGCAACATGGATATTATTATCACAAAGACCGCGGCCGAACTGCAGTTCAAAATCGTCGAACGATTCGGTACGAATAAGTTTGGTTTGACGCTCGGGCAGAAACAAAAAACGGATTCCGATAAAGTCGCCATCGCCCTGTCGGATTTCATGAAGCGCATGGATGAACTCGGGTGCCAGACTGAGATGATGCAGCAGACCATCGGCAAACTAAAAGACGAATTTGAAGTCAGTCATAAGGCGCAGGTCGATGAGCTGAACCGGATCGTCGAATCGTTCAAAGCCGAAATGCTGAGCCGTTCGTTCTTGCTCAACCCTGCCGAAATCATTCTGCCTGATACCATCGCCCGGATACCTACGAATGTAAGCAGGCTGGTGCTGCATGGAAGAGACAGTTGGATGAACATGAACAGTGTCACCTATACGGTAGAAGCAAAAAGGAATCCTAAATTTCCTACAAACCTGCCAGGCGTGAGGTCGGGTGACCCTACATGGAACCATAACAAGCAAGCCTATCATGGCGAAATTGATGGAACACCCGAAATTATTATTGAAATAACGGGGAACCGATTGAGTCATCAAGCCCAAAATGAATTCTTCCCCTTCAGGACCAATAATTTTGATCAAAGTAAGCCGGAAAGCGCTCAAAATATGTTTCCAGTAATCCCGTTCAACCACGCCGACATCAATCAGCTCATGCTTTTGCAAAATCTTGAACATCTTGAGATCAACGGAAATCTCAAGATCATCAACTGGGCGCCGATCTACAACCTGCGCAATCTCAAAGTGCTCAAGCTGATCAACTGCGGTTTGACAGACGCCGTTATAGCATCGATCATCAAAGGATCCCGATGGGCGAATACGATCGAAGCCATACATTTGGATGAAAATAAGGGTGTGACGGATTTGCGGATCTTTGTTGAGCTGCCGAATCTGAAAGAGCTCAGCTACAAGAAGACATCGGTCGGGAACGATATTTGTCTGGCTAACGTACCGCGAATCACCGTGCTGAAGTGAGTTTGTTTATTTTGACGGTTTGGCTTTGATTATGGTTGTGACTATTAGAGGCTCGCGCCGCGATCGCTACAAACACGACAGTGTTTTCCGCTCTCATGAAACTCGCGGGACGCCATGAACACAATCAGCCATTACGGCACAACAGAAGATAGGTGGGGGTGTAACACCCCCGCCCGTAAAGGGACGCCCCCTCTATCTGCTTGAACCAAATGGTAGATCGGGATGGTCGATGTGTGATATTGTATGATCATGATTCAAAATCATAATCAGTCACAACAAAATGCGGAAATCGAACAAATCACACCAAACAACTGCAGTACATCCTGTGTGTCAGGCTGCTGGACAGAATATGGGATGCATCAGATACTTAATTAGTTTCGTTCGTTTCGTCGCGGTTGACCCGTAATATGAGGTCTTGTATGATATGTGTAGTAGGGTGACCACTATAATCGATGTACTCCAAATATGGATACGGGATATTCCATTCGTTATATTCGGCATCCCAATAATTATATTTGCTATAATCGCAGAGCAGAACTACAAACACCCATATCCCGCCTTTATGAGAGTGAAGGACACATCTTTTATTTTTGTACTGCCCTTCAAAAATGTCGATGATCTTTTTATTATGTTGTATCTGGTCTGGATCATCTCGTGCATCAAAATCAAAACGTAAATGATCGACGCGTATCGGTTCCCATGCACCATCCTCGGTCATAAAATATTTCTGCGATGGAAATACCGTTTGCCCTAATCGCTCTCGTATGATTCTTTCAAACATTTTCGACCATTTTAGTGTTTGTGCTCTGCGTTTTGTTTCTTCGATATTATTTTTATCATCACTTTCACCATCGATTATGATAGTCTTCCATATAGGGAACTTGGTTACTAGCTTGGCCATGTTGTGATGATCGCTCCGTATCATCCATTTCTTATATTTTTTGAAATCATATCGCGCCTCTAATCCTTTCGCTATATGCTTCTTTTCGTACGGAACATCCAAATATATATAACGCAATGGTTTTACACTCATATCTAAACTTTCTCGCCTGAGTCTCTCGATTTCGATCTTCTTAAGACAATCCCCGCACGTATCATTTCTGATACACTGCATGATGGCCACGATATTGTAATCGTTTGAGTTTTTCAATAATACCTTCGCATCTATCTCAAACCATGGCTCTGGTCGCCTATCACTATGGGTCTTATGTGTATGGCATATTTCGAATATGTACGCTAGTCTATCGCCGTCTAAGTATGCTACATCCGCTACCTTCGGCCCATTGTAATCGAACCGATGCTCTAGTACGATCTTTGATGTATCTGTCATAACCGGCACAGGAAACCTACCACAACAATGCCGATTTATATAGACATACGTCTTCCTATCAAATAGCGTCTTCAGCAGCATTTTGGCATCCCGATGTATCTGGGATTCTGATGGATGGCTGTAGTATTTGCATTCGCTATCGACTTTATGCGCAAAGTGATGGATTCGGATCTTACCCTGCCGTACGATCAGATCGTTGTGACAATCGGGGCATTCGAACTTGTCTGTCTTCTTTGCTATTTTGGGGTACACGTATTCGTTCGTGCCTTTGATCAGCGCGCCTAATGGGAGAATCTCACACATGAGTGTATGGTTGTATATTCTTATATGGGGATGTCTTTCGGCAAAAGCGGGCGCACTGTATGTTATGGCTGAAAACGATTGACAGAACCCCATATCGATCGATTTTATCGAATGGGGTTGCGGCTGGATGCTGTTGAAATGGCTGGCATGATACATGGTCGATTCACAAAATTATAAAAAAATGAAATGTGTACACCCTGGCCGATAATATTTACGATTTAATGGTATACGGCACATATAAGTATATGAGCGGATCCGATGCGGATAATAATTCAACAGATTCAGCTGAATCAGCTGAATCAGCTGATTCGGCTGATTCGGCTAACAATGTCGATCAGGTCAACCGGATGCAAAAAGTAACAAGCGTATTAGAATATCTGAAATACGCTCCGGACAATGAAATCGATAATATATACACTCTCATGCTAGACGCATCAAATAAGGCGGCCAAAACTGTCAAATCAACTAAACCCGGACAGAAAGTCTATGCAGTCACACAGATAAACGTGCAGCGGAAAATAAGGTCGGATGCTATTAATGCGGAAAAGGTCAAGGTTCTTCTGAAATTAACGAATGAAATTTTGCAGGCCGTCGGAAAAGATCCGATCAGCGATATAACTAAATTCAACATCAAACGCGACGAGATCACTAGTAAAGCCGTAGAGGCTATTGTTTTAAAAGCAGACTACCTGTACAAAGACGCTCTGTACGATCGGCGGCTGTGCGGATGGTACTATAGGAAAAACGTTCAGTCTTTCCCGATTACTTTGATGAAAGCTCTGATCAAACAAACAGACGGGTATATCTTCATGTCAAAGTCTCATCGGACAAAAGACAGTTCATACACGGCGTACATTATCGCAAAAGTGCATGTATAAAAAACATGAACATTTTTTGAGTATTACGTAGTTATATAAAAATCTTTCTATATTACACATAATATAGAAAGTTCCCCAACTTTCGGATGATCAAGTTCAACTACATGAAATCAAACACCCCTACTATAGTTCGGGAAAAAAAATCCCCAAATGCCGGCCGAACTGACAATGTCGATCAAACAGAGCCAGACCAAACGGTCAGACTAGACACCCCGGTCAAGCCGATCCAATTAGCGTCGAAGGCAAAAAAGTCTGACATTTTAGTACAGCCGTTCATACAGGTCGAACCGTACGATCCTAGCCATGTAGATGCAGACATCTACGTACCCCCAGACAAGTCATCGAGATTAGCGGAGCTTTTTTTATCTCATCCTATAGTTCTCACACGGAACATATCCAACGGGTACGGTTTCGATTCATGGGGTCACGCTATATGGTTCATGAAAACCTACACAGATGTGTATGAGATGTACAGGATCCAGCCCGTCAAACCTTATATCGATTACGAGACAGATGTATTTTTTCACAACGATGATACAGAGTCATACGATACGGCGTTGAAAGCATTCGAAGATAGGATGCGATGTGAAGAAAAGAGAGCCATCGATCGGCTTCGAGTTGTTGTGATGCACATTTTTACATCCGTATTCAGATTACAGATCGATCAATCCAATATCCTGTTCGCATCGGGCAGTAGATGGCTAGACGATTCGTTCTACAAGATCAGCATACACATGATTGTAAATTCGATGTACTACTTCGAGTCTGTCAAGGAAGCCGGATTATTTGCGTCAACCGCCAAGATAATAGCATCGCATCTAGAGGGCGATGATATAATGCAATACCATCAGAGGATCAACGCATCGGTCGAGAGAAACGCGATCATTAAAAAAACCAAAGGAGATGCATCAGATGACATGACATCAAACAATACACCCAAACACCCGATCGATATGTCGGTATACACGCGTTTACAGCAGTTCAGATGTGTTTTTTCATCGAAATCGAACAGTACACCGCTGATACCTGTCGATCTATCTCACAATCCGATCGATAAGGATCGCATAAACTTCGCAGATTACGCTGTAACCCATCGCATTAGAGGGTATCAGATCATAGACATCGGTTTCTTGAAAGATGTACCGGAAGATGCAGAGATCGATCGGATCGCGGACAAAGGCGTTTCGCACGTTTTCAAAGATAAGATACTGACACAGACAACGATGGGGATCAAACAGATACAGAACACATACGAGATCACGAACGATGCGATTGTAAATATCGAAAGACCTCAAGTACTAAAGGCTGTGACATCGAGCTTCGGCGGCGCGGTATACGGCGGGTACAAACACGTCGGGGGCAATATCTTGTACGATTTCAATTACAATCACGTCGAAGCTTGCCCCGTAACCGGAAAAAATCACGATAGGCTAGGATTTTACGCGTTCGTCGATAAGAACAAGAACGTGTTCATAGCATGCCGTTCCGCCCAATGCCGTAGAGTAACAGGGAAGAGAACCAAACCGGTCAAGAAGCAGATCGGTTCGATATACAACAAATCGTACTTCGATGAAGAGCACGATACGAATACGAATATAGATGTTACGCTCAAGACTCTAATGAGAAACCAAGATATAGGCGAGATAGAGACCCCGGATCACACAAATGTATTAGGCGTTTTGGACAAGTTTGTTAATTCTGACGATATAAAAGGGATCTGTATCAGATCGGCGTACGGGACAGGTAAGACGTACGCTCTGAAGCACATCATAAGCGCGCTGGAAAAGAAAGGCTTCAAGCGGTTTCTATGGATCACACACAGAAGGCTGTTTGCCCTAGATGTTCAGAGCCGCTTCCCCGATTTCGCCATATACTTCGATATATCCAAGTACGCCGATCTGAATAGCGAGTCGAAGCTGATGATCAGCGTAGAGTCTCTATATAGGCTGTTCAACGGGAATAGTGAGAACATAAACGAACGATCACTCAACACGTTCTACAAGTATAACGCTCTGATCATAGACGAATCGGAGTCTGTTATAAGTCAGATGTACTCACCTACACACAAACGGAACAAGCTGGACACCTTTTACGATTTCAAAACGTTCATCATGGGGATGTGTAAGAAGATCATCTGTCTAGACGCGGATCTGGATAGCAAGACGATGACCCTGATGCGAGACTATAAGACACTCAGCATCAACAACAGATATAGATCGGCAGACATGAAGCTGTACAAGATCATATACGATGATACGAAGAAATTCACACAGCACGAAGCGTACTTCATCAATCAGATTGTAGAAGATCTGAAGGCGGGAAAGAATATCGCCATCGTTGTACTTGGAGCTAAGTACGGCAGATCTTTGAGGGATAACATCATATCGATGATGCCGAGTATAAAAGATCACACGCTGTACCACTACTCAGACGGGAGTGATGAAGATATGACGATACTCAAAGAGGTCAACGGTAAAAAAGGATGGGCATCCAAGCGCCTACTGATATACTCACCGATCTTAGGGGCCGGTATAGATTTCAATCTAGAGCACTTCGATCGGATATACTCATACATCACGGCGAGTACAGATCCGGCAAACTATCTACAGCTGTGTAATCGGATCCGGAAGGTAAAAGACAATACGATCGTATGTCTTCTGAACAAATCGATGTCTAAGAACATACATGTTCCGCTGTTTGATATAGACGATGCGATGGCGTTCTACAAGTATATAGACACATCGATGGCCAAGAGGCGGCGAGTAGTAATATACGAGGACGAGCATATTATAAAAACAGAGATGTCGCTGATCGATCCACTGGAATCCCATGAGAAGCTGTATAGGGATATCGGGTACTATCAGATCCTGATAGAGCTGAACAAACGGAAGTATAACTACGTCACGACTTTGAATACGATGCTGATTCAGAAGGGCTCATCTCTTGAATTCGCAAAGTTCAGAGCCGGTAACAAGACCTTGGTAAATCTGCAGAAAGATGTAGCGATCGCCACCATCAAAACAGCCGGGGATATAACAGAGGCCGATTATAACAAACTCATCGGGGCTATAAGCAAGACCGAAGATGAGAAGAAACAAATAGATAGGTTTCAGATCGCGCGACATTTACATGTCAATGAGTTGACGAACGAGATGATCGACGACTACTATAAGACACATACCATTGTTCGGGACATTGTGAAGTATATAGATGTCAATGAGAACAGAACGGTTCGGCCTGACAAGGATATAGAAACCAAGAAGCTGGACAAGAAACACGATGTGTTCAATAGAATACTGAAGATCATGGGTGTGACGTATCTTGTAGATACAACTATAACACCGGACGTCTTCGCAGATGATGAGGAAGAGGAAAAGGATGAGACGGTCAATACAAAAATCGGTGCCGCTAAACCGAAGGGTAAGACTAAGACTAAGACCAAGACCAAGGCTAAAGCGAATGATGATGCCGATACAGCTAATCGCGACGAACAGATGGATGATGTACTGACCGCGGTCAAAGAAAGTGCCGAAACCGAAAAGAAAGGCAAGTTCGGATTCATTGATAACAACACGCTCATATTGTTCGGCATCCGGAGCAGTTCGGATAAAATGTATCCAAAGGTGAAGGCGATCTGTGAACACTTCGGGATGATGATGACCGTTGTTTGGAAAACCAAAAGAATAAAAGAAAAAATGATTCGCGTTGTGTTAGGTTATTCTATAACCTATTACACGAACGCGATGAACATTGTATCTCTTCTATCACAAAAGGAGAATACAAACATATCCCAACAAAATAAGACGAGTCTTGCGAAGTATAACAAGTATCACGATCATATAGGGCGCAATGGGATGGCCCCGAAGGATGATGCCCCAAAGGATGAGAACCCAAAGAAGGTGAATCCAAAGAAGAGCGATATCCCCGTGAAGAAGAAAATAAAGAGAATTGTTTGATTTTTGATATGAAATATGTAATATATTTCATAAAAGTACACTAGATACCGAATAGATTAATTTGAGAATAATTGTGACATTCCTATGCTGGATAGTAGACTAATAGGGAACACAGAAATGTCACAATTTCAATCCGATTCCGTTTTAGGGCTGGTACCCGTTATAGAGCGAAGAATGAGCGATGTACGGGTACCGTACAAGCTAAACGGTGCCCTGATTGATGACCGGAGTCAGCTGACCTGCCTTATATGGTCGGAGTCAGCTGACCTGCCTTATATGGTCGGAGTCAGCTGACCTGCCTTATATGGTCGGAGTCAGCTGACCTGTATTATATGGTCGGAGTCAGCTGACCTGTATTATATGGTCGGA
>Ga0315288_10010470_pt1 | contig 11685 bp, 10 predicted proteins | sample YL17G11_20_MG_FD_203454 | JGI IMG/M metagenome (GOLD analysis project Ga0315288, IMG submission 203454) | Sediment microbial communities from Yellowstone Lake, YNP, Wyoming, USA - YL17G11_20 | ecosystem: Environmental > Aquatic > Freshwater > Lake > Sediment | place: USA: Wyoming | collected... | reverse complement strand
CGGAAAGGCAAGGATGAATTATGAAGGATGAAGGATGAATCCGGAAAAGGCAGGGAGGAAGGCGGAAAGGCAAGGATGAATTATGAAGGCGGAAGGTAGGATTGCGTTCCTAATGAGCGTCGGCTATTAGAGTTATTGTCATTAGACCGATTTTTGCTAGATTTTATGCGGGTTTTGCCGCCCATCGCCTTGTAACCTTAATGGGCGACGCTCATTAGTTGAGCAGTTTATTTCAGGCGGCGGCTTTTTGCTGATTTCACAATTGTTACAAGAATGGCAGTCAGTTCCTCTACCTCAACTGTCACGGGCCGCAAGCGCCCTGACGGCAGAATTTCGGCATCGCCAATAAGCTCCAGCCAATATCCTGTTTCTTCGAGTTCCTGAAGCGCGCCTTCAACTTTATTGATGAAGTCTGCAGTTGATTTGGCGCGTTGTGCCTCCCTATAATGCGCTCCGACTGATGTTCCGGAACGTAGGAGTTGTTTCCCCAATACTTGCGCAACTGTAGCTTTAGGCAGAGAGGAATACAGGCGAACCACGGTGAGACCAAATGCCCTTGTCCGTTCCTTCAGGTCTCTTCTTTCCCCGTTCATGATTTCGCTCACACGGACGAATTAGCGGAAGGATGTTTGGAATTCATCCTTCATCCTTCATCCTTCCGCCTTCATCCTTTATTTGTTATCTTCTTCTTCTGTCAGATCGGCCTCGCGGTGGGCCGCCGCCTTGGTCGTCGTCCTGATGGGGGCGAGTGGAGCCGCGCTGGCCGGCGGGTGCGGCGGGCATAAGGTCGTTGCGGACGAGCCGGATTTTGCCCTGGGGGTCAATTTCCGAGACGCGCACTTCGACGGTGTCGCCCATGTTGAGCACATCTTCGACGCGTTCGACGCGGCCTTGCGCCAATTGCGAGATATGCAGGAGGCCGTCTTTGCCCGGAAGCAGTTCGATAAAGGCGCCGAAGGGCGCAATGCGCACGACTCTGCCCTGGTAAACCTCGTCCACTTCGATGTCTTTGGTGAGGGCTTCGATTTCCTTCAGCGCGGCCTGGCCTTGTATGGCATCGGAAGCCGCAACGAAAATGTGCCCGTCGTCCTGGACATCAATCTTGACATCGTGGTCGGTCTGGATTTTGCGAATGACGCGGCCGCCGGTGCCGATGACCGCGCCGATCTTTTCAGGATCAATCTCGATGGTGTAGATGCGGGGCGCATGGGCGGCGAGTTCCGGCCGGGCGGCGGGTATGCAGGCATCCATTTTGTCGAGGATTTGCAGACGCGCCCGCTTGGCCTGGGTCAGGGCTTCGGCGACAATCTCTTTGGGGAGACCGCTGCATTTCACATCAAGCTGAATGGCGGTAACGCCGACGCGGGTGCCGGCGACCTTGAAATCCATGTCGCCATTGTGGTCTTCGATGCCCTGAATATCGGTAAGCAGCTTATGCCGGCCGTCGCTGCTGACCATGCCGATGGAGATGCCGGCGACAGCGGCGCGAATCGGCACTCCCGCGTCCATGAGCGCGAGGGACGAGCCGCACACGCTCGCCATGGAGGAAGAGCCGTTGGATTCCAGCACATCGGAAACGACGCGGATGGTATAGGGAAATTCCTCTTCTTCCGGCAGCACCGCGAGCAGGGCATGTTCGGCGAGCGAACCATGGCCGATATCCCGGCGGGAAGGCCCGCGCATGGGCTTGACTTCACCCACCGAATAAGGCGGGAAATTGTAATGGTGCATATAGCGCTTGGATTCTTCCACGCCGAGGTCGTCAATCAATTGCTCCTCGCCTACGCTGCCCAAAGTCGCGGTAGACAGCACCTGGGTCTGTCCGCGGTTGAAGAGCCCGGTGCCATGGGCGCGGGGCAGCAGGCCCACTTCGGCGGTAATTTCCCGCAAGGCATCCGGCGCGCGGCCGTCGGTGCGGACGCCCTCATCGAGCACGAGATGACGAAACTCTTTGTCCAGGCGGGCCTCGACGGCGGCTTTCACTTCCGCGGCGCGGTCGGGGAATTGCTCGGCAAGCTGGCCGGCCACATCCGCGATAATTTCATCAGTGGCAGATTCCCGCGCCTGTTTGTCGGGATTGCGCAAAGCCTCTCTCAGGGAGGCGGCAAACGGCTCGACGGCCGAGACCAGGGCGGAATCAGGCTCCGGTTTGACGAAGACATCTTTGGGCTTGCCGATCTGGGCGGCGAGGGCTTCCTGGGCGGCAATAATTTCCAGGATGGCCGGACGCGCGGCCTCAATAGCGGCGGCGATGGTCTCTTCCGGCACCTGGTCGGCGGTGGCCTCAAGCATGAGGCTGCCTGCTTTGCTGCCGGCGACCACCAGGTCAAGTTCGCTTTCGTCCAGTTCCTGGTAGGTCGGATTTATCACAAAGCGGTCGGCGATTTTCGCCACGCGCACGGCGGCGATAGGCCCATTAAACGGAATGGGGGAAATCGCCAAGGCGGCGGAGGCGGCGATCAGGCCGGGAATGTCGGGCGGATTTTCCGGATCCACGGAAAGCGGGGTAACGACGACCTGCACCTCATTGCGAAAGCCCTTGGGAAAGAGCGGACGGAGGCAGCGGTCAATGCGCCGGGCGGCGAGGATGGAAGATTCCGCGGGGCGGCCTTCACGGCGGACATAGCGGGTGCCGGGGATTTTGCCCGCGGCATACATCTTCGCTTCGAATTCCACCATCAAGGGGAAGAAGTCAATGCCCTCTCGGGGCTTCGCCTGGACCGCGGTCGCTAAAACGATCGTGTCGCCGAGGCGGACGCAAACAGAGCCATGGGCCTGTTTGGCAAGGGTGCCGGATTCGAGCGCGAGGCTGCGGCCGGCCAGTTCAATTTTCTGTGTAGCCATTTTTTCTCCTGTGGCATATGTATTTTTCTTCGCCGCCACAGGAACAGGTGGGGAGCAGGAGGTGGAAAACTCCAGGAAAAATGGAGGTTTCCACTTCCCGCCTCCCACATTCGCTGTGCCAAAGTTGAGTTCTAGTGACGGGCGAATTTATCGCGCAGACCGAGTTTTTTCACTACTTCTCGATAGCGGTTTATATCAACTGCGACTAAATAATCCAAAAGGCGCTGCCGGCGGCCGATCATAATCAGCATGCCGCGGCGGGAATGATGATCGCCCTTATGGGCGCGAAGATGCTCCTGTAGTTGATTGATGCGGGTGGTCAATAAGGCCACCTGCACCTCCGGCGATCCGGTATCGGTTTCATGCATCCTATAATCGGTCATAACAGTTTGTTTTAGTTCTTTTGCTAATGGCATCTTCGCTTCTCCTGCGCCATTCTAACACACCCGTCAAGTAATTGTAAACAGGTTTTCAAACAGAATTATCAAGAATTGTCTTTGGGGGGCATTTGGGGGCGACAAAATGCGCCGGGAAGCAAGCGGTAGGCGTGGGGCGCAACCATGCATAGGGATATAACGCGCACGCGCTAAATGCGCGCTATTCGCACCTCCGCAATGACTTTATACGGCACTCTAGGCGTATTTGTCCCAGGCAATAAGCTCTTCCATGGGTTTGCGGTGTTTGGAGCGGAGGGTTGTATCGGTGGGATAACCTAAGGGGCTAATCAATACCACTTTAACTGTTTCCGGCGTTTCAAGGATTTTGGCGATGGGTTCTGGGTCAAAGGCCGAGACCCAGCAGGTTCCCAGGCCTTCGGCGGCGGCGGCGAGGGAGAGGTGCGCAAAGGCCACGGCGACATCGGCGATATTGCTGGGGCTGTTTCCGCAAATCGTGCCCCGCGTGGGGAGGGCGCAGCCTACTACCAAAAGCGGCGCTTCTTCGGCAAAACTTTGCCCCGGACAGTGGGCGATAATGTCGCGTATTTTTTGCGGGTCCTTCACGAGCACGAGCTTCCAGGGTTGAAGGTTCAAACTAGAGGGCGCGCAGCGCGCCGCCTCCAGAATGCGCTCCAGGGATTCCTGCGGGACGGGATCAGGCCTAAAGGAGCGCACGCTCCTGCGGCAATTAATCGCTTCGTAAATATCCACTTGCTACCTCCTTTCACAACTACCTATCTCCTACTTACCCGGCGCCGGCGGAAATCCTGTCGGAATAGAGCGACAAAGCAAACAAAAGGGGCGAGGGGGAACTAATAGTCCAAAAGTCTATCGTCTATCGTCCAGATGCCAGGGGGCAGGGGCGAGGAACGGCAAAAGGAAAGCAGAAGGGAAAATGGGCAGCTGTAGATTGCCTTAATCATCAGGAAATCTTAAACCGGTGCTCCTGCACCTCTGCCAGTAAATGAAGACGCAATTGGGGAAGTTCTGATAGAATCTCTAACTATATGGGAGGGCTCAATATTTCCAATTTCAAAAGTCAGGCAGTTTGGGAGTGGTGATTCAGATGCCAAGCAAACCGAAAAAGCCAAAGGTTAAATTTACCCGGGTGTTGCTGCCGCCGGCGAAGTTTCACACGACCAAGAAGGGCAAGCGCGGTTATCGCCGCGATGAGCAAAAGAAAGAAACCCGGGAAGTGCGCAAAGAAGAGACAGAAAAAGCATTATGATTTGTCAACCTTCCATCAGGGACAGGCCTCCTTGCCGATCAAGAAGCCGAATGTGGCCGTGCCGGTAATCGAGTTGTACTTGAAATAGCAGAATGGGATTTCGGATTTGAATCGCAGAGGAAGGGAATTCGATCCTCCTCTGCGATTTATTATTTGGGGGGTCGAAGATGAAATCCCGCAATTAGGGGATAACGATTTCTTCGCTTGAAGAGGTCTGTGGGACTAAATCCACCTCCAACATGACCAGTGAATTGGATTGTAATGAGATTGCTGTCACATATTTTTCAGTGCTACCCTTTTTTATTTCACATCAGGATATTCCCTGACCTCACATCTATGAAATCTGATTTCTTTCAGTATGCTTAGTTCGTCTCGAATCCTAACTGCTTCCTCTTGCAATTCCTGTGTCCAATCACGCGCATTAAGGTATAGAGCATCCTCTGATCTAAGCTCGTCAACACCTGGCTCAGTTGCAATGCCTACAATGTCCAAAGCTTCTGGGTAAATGACTTTTGTTGCCCTACAGTATACCTCTAACATGTTTCTTCGGAATTCTCTATATTTCTCATATGTGAAGTCTGTGGGCTTACGCAAAAGTAGGAATACATAGTATGGATCATCAATTGTATCAGGTTGAACGATACGAGCTGATCTTATTTTATCCGGGGTTGTCTTCCGGAAAAGATCGTAAAAAAGATGCATGAGCATCCTTCGCCTCATTCGATTCTCTCCAGCCATGAATCGTAGTATTTTCTCACCATCTTCAAATTCGCGAGAGGTTGAGTAATACTGCGTTCCCTCAAGAATGTGATGGCTGAATTGTTCAACCAAAGCATCCCATGAATAGCTAATTTCATTCGCCGCGACCTGAGCCAATCGCTGGGGATGGTTCTGAAAGTTCTTCCATTCTCCCTCAGTTATACAAACTCCTTTGTAGTTTCCATCTACCACAAAGTCATGTTCGCTATTCTTGTTCAGCCGCTTGAGATAGAATGCAAGAAGGTCTTCTTCGCCCGTCGCAAACACACTTGTTCCTGAATTCAAAAAGCGTTCTTTCTTCTCAAGATAGGAAACGAAATCTCCGACCGTGTCAAGCGTCTGCATTACAATATCAAGAGATGTATCATCTAATACATGGATAAATCCCTTTGAGGGGTCTACTTGCCCAATCCAGAAGGGTGTACCATTATATGGTTCGCCCGCGAAGTGCATGTCCCCCGCGATGTTGGAAACGATAATTAGGCTTCCGCTTCCACCTTTCATTTCCCGTCTACATCGCTCCGTACCAGAATGCGCAACGACGATTCGATGGAATATCGCGCCAGCAATATCGGGCAACTCTAAGGGGAAAGATCTCTGACATTCAGGATCTAAGAAGAGTCGGTCTGGATTTTCTTTTATCCAGCGCTCCGCACCCCAAATTTGTTCAGCGGAATTCTTGATAGTCCGCCTATACCATCTATTCCAGTCTTTAATGAGGTTGCCTGTATCTGGAAAAACGCAGTCTTTGTCGGAGAAAATAATTATATGGTTTCGGAAAACTACGAGTAGATCGCAAACTTCTTTCCCACCACCTTGGTCACGATAAATGCCCGGGTAGCTCCAGAGAGATAGGAATGTCCGCTCGCAGAGAGATCTCAAATAACGCTCTGCTCTTGTTACACCTTCGCCTCTCTTGATTGGAAAGCGACCTTTTGAATTCGAGTCGTTAAGGCTCATTGAACTTTATTTATCGGTCTGCATGCATTTTTCGAATGCAGAGAATTGACTTGAAATAGTATTACTATCCTATTAACGGTTGAGCGACTTGTATCGGCGATAGCTCGCTTCCCAGGCGTCGCTTTTTGCCGGCGAATATTCCTCTGTGGGGAAGGAATTCAGCACCACCTGGGTCATTTCCTCATTGGATTTGACCCAGCCGTGAGCTTTCGCTTGGGCGAGCAGATTGCCGATGGCGGTGGCTTCCACGGGGCCGGCCATGACCGGCAGGCGCGTCGCGTCCGCGGTGAATTGGCATAACAGGGCATTCTGCGAGCCGCCGCCGATGATGTGCACGCGCTTGATGGTCCTCTTTGTTACCGTTTCGATGGAATCGAGCACTTCTTTATAGGCCAAGGCGAGGCTTTCGAAGATGCAGCGGGCGATTTCGCCTTCGGTCTGCGGAACCGGCTGGCCGGTGGAGGCGCAGAAGTTTTTGATGATGTCCGGCATTTGGCCGGGGCGCAGGAAGCGGATGTCATCGGGAATAATCAAGCTGCGGAAGGGCGCACTCTGTTTCGCCATTCCCACCAACTCGGGATAGGTATATTCTTTGCCCTGGCGCGCCCATTCCCGGCGGCACTCCTGGATTATCCAGAGGCCCATGACATTGCGGGAGAAGCGATTGCGGCCGGGGTCAATGGATTCGTTTGTGAAGTTATAGGCGAGCGCCTCGGGGCTGGCAATTGGAGCTTCATTCACCACGCCGACCACCGACCAGGTGCCGGAACTGATCCAGAGAAAATCATCGCCGTGCGCGGGAACCGCCATGACTGCGGAACCGGTGTCATGGCTGGCAGGGAGCACCACGGAGATATTTTTGTCGGTGCGCAAAGCTCCCAGCCGCGTCGCGGGCGGCACAATCTCGCCGAAAATTCCTTGGGGAATATCAAACTTGCGAAGCAGCTCGGTGGCCCAGGCCTTGCGGTCGGCGGACATACATTGGGTGGTGGAAGCGATGGTCAATTCGTTCGCCATCTCGCCGCACAGCCAGTAATGCAGCAGATCGGGCGTATTCAGCAGCCGCTCGGCCATTTTCAGTGAGGGATCATCGGCCAGGCGCAGGGCGAGGAGCTGAAACAGGGTGTTGAATTCATAAAACATGTTGCCGGTATTGCTGAAGATTTCCTCTTTCGGCACTATCTTATAAGCCTTCTGAAAAATCCCCTCGGTGCGGCGGTCGCGATAATGCACCGGATTGCCGATTAAATGGCCGGCGCTATCCATCAGCCCAAAATCCACGCCCCAGGTGTCCACCCCCACGGATTTCACCGCGCCGGCGGCCTTCGCTTTCTCGATGGCGGTTTCGATGTTGGCATAGATGCCCAGCATATTCCAATGCAGAGTCTCGCCGATGGTGATGGGCTGGTTGGCGAAGCGATGCACTTCCTCCAATGCCAGCTTCTTGCCGTCAAAGCGGCCGCTCACCCCGCGCCCGCTCTCCGCACCGAGATCAATTGCCAGTAGGGTATCTTTGTTAGACATAGCTTTTTCCTTGTTGCCAATAGCTCTGTGCTACGCTCAACGCTCAACGTTCAACGTTCAACGCTGAACGATGCTTTGGTTTACCGCGCCCGCATGAGTTTGGTATTCGCCTCGCCACCGTTGAGCAGATAGAGCAGCGGCGTGGGGCGGTCAACGGCTTCAACATAGCCGGGGCGGGCCTGCCAGGGCGCGACGGAGAGCACATTGGCGAGGTCCATCCAATATTGGGCGCGGGCGGGCTTGAGTCCCCAGGTCATATGGAAATGATTGGCGGGCGCGAATTGCTTGTATTCACCCATCGTGGCATATTTCGGCACCACGAAAGTGTGCGGCCAGGTCGGGGTGGAGGTATTGCACACGGCTTGCGCCAGTTTTGCCGGCAGGGCCACCGTGATGGCCTCATCCCAAATGAGCGAGAAGAGATTGCTGGCGGCGCTGTAGGCCATGCGGGCGGCGAGGCCTTCAATGCCACCCGGAGAAACGAAGGTAACGGAATTTCCCAGGCCGGGGAAATAGCCGGGGTCGGCTTGCGGCAGGGAGATGCCCGCCATAATATCTTTCAGCGAGGCGCCGGGCGCGGCCGCCCAATCGAAGGCGGCGCTGCCGGAGTTGTCGCCATCCACCAGGCCCTTCTTGCGCCAGAGGGCGTTCGGCTCAACCTTCGCCAAACCCAGTTCTTCCGCCAATTTGTTGATCTCCCACGGCTCCCAGACCTTGCGGAAATCCATGAAGAGCGGCGGGTTGCCGCCGGAAAGATAAGTGAAGAAGAGCATCGTGAGCAGGCCCTGCACATCGGCTTCGGTAGCGAAGGGCAGCGGCGGTTTTTTGCCCTTATGGTCGAAGGTGGAATTGAACAGGGATTCCATAATATCCGCCACCGGCAAAGGAATGCCGCGCTTGTCGGAGCCCCATTCAAGCTGGCTCATAAAGCCGCCGCCGACGGCATTGAGGTCGCGCATGATATCGCGGGAGATCAGATACATGGCCAGGCTCTGGTCGAGCCGCGCGCTGTCGGCATCATTATTAAGTTCGATTTTATCGCCCAGGTTCCGCGCCAGCCAGCCGCGCAGAGACTTCAATTCTTTCTGGTCATAAGCTTTTTTATTCAACATATCAGCGAGCAGCTTCATATCCAGCCGCGTGATTTCCAGTCCGAAAGTGCGGCGGGTGGGTATGATGTGCGCCAGCGCGGTCTCCATGCCCATGGAATCATGCCCGAAGATCACCACCCTGCGGCCCTTCAAGGCCTGCTGGGAAATGGCGGCGTAGGTCCAGTCCACGAGGGCCTCGGCGGTAGCCTCGGTCATTTTGGGGCGCAGGCCGGTGTCGGGCCAGGTGCCTACATTGATATGGATGAGCTTGCCATATTGCGAAATCGCGCCCGCGGCGGCATGGGTAAAGACCACGCCCGGCTTGGGGCCGCTGTTGCCACAGGTCAGATTAATCGGAGTATCGGCGGGAAATTGCGAGAGCAGGGAGATGAGACTGAGCTGGGGAAAGGCCCAGGTATCGGGCGCGCAGACCAGGACTTTAACGCCCTCGGCAAGGAACTGGCGCGCAACCGCGTCGGCCTGGCGCTCGCCATCCACCAGCACGGGCGAATAGACCACGCGCACGGGCTGTTTGCCGGGGAGGGAAACACCTTTGGCGATGGCCTCGGCCACCATTTCGACGATGTTGGCGGCGCGCTGGCGGGAGGCCTCGTCAATGCGCGGGTCGCCGGTGGCAAATACCCCCACCGCGGGAACCGTCGGCTGGGAGGTAGGATTATCGCTCAGTCGTTCTGCTTTGCTCATGATAAGCTCCTGTAATAGATTTTCAGTTAAATGCGGATTTTCCTCATATTTACCGCTATAACGGAATTATTTTCTGCATCGGGCGGGCGGTGTCCTTCTCGATTTGTGTAAATATTGATTTTTGCACAAAATAGAACCCCCCGCGGGACTAAACCCTTCGAGTGCCTCAGGGCAGGCCAACCCGCGGGGGGAATGGGGAATCCTTCCCGCGAGTTTGTTTGAACTCGCGGGGAGTTTGCAGGGTAATTTGCTTTAATGTCGAACATCAGAAGCATGGTCTAATTCACCAAAGGATGCTTGCAATGCGAAAAACCAAGATTATCTGCACTATCGGGCCGGCGACGGAATCAGAAGCGGCCTTGCGCACCTTGATTCGGGGCGGCATGAACCTGGCCCGCCTCAATTTCTCCCACGGCACGCACGCGGACCATGCCCGCGTGATCCGCATTATCCGCAAGCTTTCCCGGGAACTGGGGATGGTGGTCGGGATAATCCAGGACCTGCGCGGCCCGAAGCTGCGGGTCGGGAAGCTGTCGGAGAAATCCATCCTGCTGAAGCGGGGCGGCGAAGTCAAAATCACCGGCGATGGCGTGGAGACCGCAGAAGATATGATCCCCATCGGCCTGCCGGAGGCGATCCGCCTGCTGGAGGTCGGCGAGCGCGTGTTGCTGGATGACGGCAAGATGGAACTGCGGGTAATCCATACTCATGGCAAATATGCGACTTGCAAGGTAATCCGCGGCGGCGAACTGTTCCCCGGCAAAGGCGTGAATCTGCCTACGGTCCGTATGCGGCTGCCGGCATTGACCGAAAAGGATTTGGATGATTTGGCTTTCGGCCTGAAACAGGGGGTGGACTGGGTGGCGATGTCGTTCATCCGGCGGGCGGAAGATATATTGCAGCTTCGCCGCGAAATGGAAAAAGCCGGAAAAAAGATCCCCATCATTGCCAAGATCGAGAAGCCGCAGGCGATAGAGCACCTTGATGAGATAATCGAGGCGGCTGACGGCGTCATGGTGGCGCGGGGCGATTTGGGGGTGGAGATGCCGCTGGAGCAGGTGCCCCTGCTGCAAAAGGAGATAATTCACAAATCCGTGCAGGCGGGCAAGCCGGCGATTGTCGCCACCCAGATGCTGGAGTCAATGATCCATGCCGAGCGCCCGACCCGCGCCGAGGTGAGCGATATCGCCAATGCCATTCTGGACGGCGCGGATGCCGTGATGCTCAGCGGCGAGACCGCCATCGGCGAGTATCCCTTTGCCGCCGTCAAAGTGATGGACAAAGTGGCCTTGCAGACTGAAAAGATGCTCGATTATGAGGGCCTGCTGGCCGAGCGCATGGCGCTCCCCTGCGGGACGGTTACCGATGCCATCAGCCACGCCTGCGCGGAAGTGGCTTATGACCTGGGAGTTGCCGCCATCATCACTTCCACCGCTTCCGGCCATACCGCGGCGATGATTTCCCGCTTGCGCCCGGCCATGCCGCTGCTGGCCATTACCCACGAAGAAAAGACCTTTCGCCGGCTCACCCTCTGGTGGGGAGTGCAGCCCCTGCTGGTGAAAAAAGCCCGCAATACGGACGAACTGTCTCAGGTGGCCCTGGAAGCCGCCCGCCATAGCGGCCACCTCCGCACCGGCGACCGCATCGTGATCACCGCCGGCGTGCCGGCGGGCACGGCGGGGCAGACGAATTTGATAAAGGTAGAAACTGTCAAATAATCCAGCATATAGGTGGTGTATGTGAAGTAGCATGCTTGCATTATATGAGTACCCGCTAATTGGAGGATAAAATGGGCTTTATATCACGATTATTTGGCGCACAAAAAGATAGTGGCTTGATCGGCTATTACGGTCTTGCTGATTGGTGGTGCAATGATATTTCCTCAGAGGAGAGGCAATTAATTCATAAAGCCTATTATTCTCGAGACGGGATTTATATGGGTTCCATAAGCCTTGATTCAGGAGATTATACCAAGTTCAGAACCACAGAGACTGCGAGGATGTCCCATTTATAGTTGAAGGTTAGGGCGGCTCTCTCCCGCCCGGTTCTGATAGAATCGGGCAAAGCAAATCCTATAAAGGAAAAGGAGAGAACCGCTATGAAGAAAGAGTATCAGATTACGAGTTGCAAGGGTAGT
>Ga0315288_10010467_pt1 | contig 11686 bp, 10 predicted proteins | sample YL17G11_20_MG_FD_203454 | JGI IMG/M metagenome (GOLD analysis project Ga0315288, IMG submission 203454) | Sediment microbial communities from Yellowstone Lake, YNP, Wyoming, USA - YL17G11_20 | ecosystem: Environmental > Aquatic > Freshwater > Lake > Sediment | place: USA: Wyoming | collected... | reverse complement strand
CTTTCGATAAAGAGGTTAATATTATTGTATCAACCTTATTATCGGCACAGACGGGTATCTCTACGTTATATTTTGGTCATTTTTACCACGGAAGGAGTATAACGCGAGCAGTAGCCTCGAAGAAGAAGTTGGCCGTTCCTTTGACCCGCTGGGATTCCATGACGTCCGAAGAACGAAACGCCTTTGCCCGCAGGGAGGCCGGGAGTTCGCAGGCTGAGTTCTACTTGCTCAGTGAGTCCGAGCGCCTCTTATTGGGCCAGATCACGAAAGGCTATCGCGCTCTGGCTCTCGGGCTTCAACCACATGACAACTTCACCGAGCAAGCCCGCCTCTCTCCGTTGCATGTGTTCGAGGCGTCGGCATTGTGTGTACAAATGCAGGCGGTTTGGAGCGTCATTGGTGCCGAGGCTGCCGGAAGATTCACGTCTTGCATCATGGAAGAATCTGTACTGAGCGACTACGCCCGGATCCTGAGAGCCTTAGCCAAGGTATGCATTACCAAAGGAGTGGCGATATCACCTCCTGTATTTGAGAGCGTGCTTTGCTGGTCGCTAATCGGCAGTATCCAGCGCGACGGGGCCATGGGAACTCCTGAGGTACGCTGCTCAAGACTAGTGGCGGCACTCATCAAGGGGGAACTGCAGTTACCGATGACCGGATTATACGCCGCAGCGTGGCGGCAGTGGGATGACCACTTCACGGTGGCACCTCTTCAGCAGACTATCGCAGATTGCCGCGAGTTCGATAGACGCATGATTGCGGAAGTTGTCAGGGTGGCTCCTAGCTTGGTGAATGGCGACGCCATCCTTGATGCGGCACGCTGCTACACACAGGTTGCGGATAGTCTTCGCAAACGCGTTAGCAACAGCCCAGAGAGCTATGCTTGTGTCGGACCCTATCTGAGAGACGATAGTTTTCCTATCCCCCGCATGCGGCTTGAGTTCTTCGGTGGCTGGGCACCGGTTTTTGAGAGGGGGGTGGCGGAGAAGCTCTTCCGTGTGCGAAGGTGTAAACCTCTTTCGGACAATCAGATCGGGCTAGAGGAGGTGTGGGTACGCCAAAAGCGGCCGGCGGGTCGGTCTCCAGAGTTCTCTGAAGAATCTGTCGTTCTTGCTGACGAGTCGTTCAGGCTATGCGACTACTGTTTCATGGAATCGCGACGTTCTGACAGCGATCTGCAGCAAGGCGCTGCGATTCTGGAAGAAATAGGCGTGCAGACTTTCGAGATTATCTGAAGAAGTGGTGGTACATCGCAAGTATCTGTCAATGGTAAATAGCTCATCAGTTCGGATTTAAAAGGATTTAAATAGGGACCCTATTTTACGAGGGTGAATTAAAGCGGTACTGTACATTTTTCGATGATTTGTTCTTGATAATTACAGGCGTGGCGATTGACCTTTGTCATTGACGATACCCGCCTTCGCGGGCACAAGCTTTCTATTGACGATTGATCATTTTTTTAGAAAAATAAAGGGGACAACCGAATATTCCAGTACTTATAATTTGGAGCCGTGTTTTATGAAATCATATTTAAGTCCAGTGTGTAGGATGGGCAGGTCTCCTGCCCATGCGGTTTGGATTACGTTACATTATCAGCATGGGCAAAAATTTGCCCATCCTACTTACTTTGTGCTGCTTTTGGCATTTTTTCTTATGCCCTGTGTAGGTGAAAGTCGCACCCCGCAAGCTGAGAAGGTATTGACCTATCTGAGAAGTCTGGGAAACGGTTCCTATATGTTCGGGCAAATGGCCACCTGGGTGCATAATGAGAATCCGGATATGGATCATCGGATCCGGCCAGGGATTGCCTGGATGTGGTGAAAAAACTGGAAACCAGTTATCCCGAACTGGCAGGATTTGTCTTCTGGAGTGACAATGGGCATTATAATGTGATCGGCAACAACAACGGACCCGAGCTTATGGCGCATCCAAAAATTGTTACCCTGGAGGCAAAATAAGTATCGAGTTATCTCGACATTTCAGAATTCCTGTTTCAGTTGTTTTGCATTTTTGGCTCAACTCCAAAAAAGTTGGTGGGCTGATAAGAAATAAACCCTGCAACTCTTTTGGATTTAACGCTTTAAGGCAACAGCATAGGGCGGTATCTTCAACGGTGCCGCCCATTTATGTTATTATGCTGGTGCCCATAAAGCGATAAATCCTTTTATAATCACGTGTTAATCAACCAACTTTTTTGGAGTTGAACCGCATTTTTTATGGCGTGGGCTTGGGCGTCGTTGTTGAAATAGGCGTAGATGGCGCGCACATTTCTGGCTTGGTCTTTGAGCCACTTGGACCAGTCTTGTAATTGGGATTTTGGGTAGCTGCCGGAATACCTGCCCGTTGTGCCGTGGAAGCGGATGTAAATGATGCCGCCGGTAACGATGCGGGGCGATTCTTTGCCGGGCATGTCGTGGATGCAGAAGCCAGCACCTAACTTACCAAGCAAATCGTAGGTGTCATCGGTGTACCAGCTTTCGTGCCGGAACTCGAAGATGGCGGTTTTTCTTTTGGGCAGCAGCCTGATAAAAGCTTCGAGCAGGTCGAGATTTTTGTGCAGGCTGGGCGGCAGTTGGTAGAGGATTGGGCCAAGCCTGCTTTTTAACAGGTCGACTCTCTCGAAGAAACGCTCCAGCGGCTCGGCGGCATCCTTCAATTTCTTGATATGTGTGATGTATCGATTGGCCTTGACGGCGTAAAGAAAATCCTTCGTCGCGATTTCGTGCCATCGCTGTAAAGTCTGCTCTTTCGGAAGGTGGTAGAAGGTATTGTTGATCTCGACGGTATCGAAATATTGGGCGTAATATTCGAACCATTTACTCTTGGGCAAATCAGCAGGATAGAACCTTTCCCTCCAATGGTCGTAATACCACCCCGAAGTGCCAATTCGAATCTCACAATCCGCCTTGCTCATAGAAGGTATTCTAACAATTTTAGACAACTCCTGTAACTACCGTGTTATCAAGATATGTTCAGAAATTGATGGAAATCCAGCGACTTGAAACTTGACTTGGTACATATACATGATATATTATTGATATGACGAGTAAAGTAAAGAGATAGCCATCGGAGATTATTATGACAATCAGTGAATTTCGGAACCTGCTGGGTGCTCAGCCGTTTCAGGCTTTTGCTATTCATCTTGCCGACGGTCGCTCCATACCTGTGAAGCATCGTGAGTTCGTATTACCTTCACCGAGTGGCCGGACAGTTATTGTTTATCAACCCGATGATTCATTCGATATCATTGACATGTTGTTAGTTACCAGCCTTACTGTCAATGGCAAGAGACGCCCCGAACGCAAACAGTCATAAACATTCTGGCAATGTTCGTCGATAGGCAGAAGCAGCATACGCAAGAGACTCAAGCTACATCCCACAAGCTACAGTTTTTACCTTGCCTTTGTCTTGAATCTTAACAAAAATAGATAAATAAATGTAAAAAGAATGGATTTTGGTCCTCAACAAATTGGTAAGTGGCTGATAGCGGCGGGGATTTTTATCGCCGTAGTGGGGGTGCTTGTGATGCTTCTCGGCCGAGTCGGATTGTTCAAACTGCCGGGTGACCTGGAATTCGGCTCAAGGGGATGGCGGATTTATATCCCGATTGCAAGCTGCGTGCTGCTTTCGATTATCTTGACGCTTATTCTGTGGCTGATTAATTATTTTCGGCGCTAAAAAATCCTGTATAATTAAACCCGTTATAAATTGCTGAGAAAAACCTGCCGTAAAACGGCAGGCTAAATATGAAGGGATGGATTGCCGCCTTCATTGAAATGACAGTAATATGGAAAATGCCGTACTAAGCGTGCTTTTCGACCAGATGGCCGACATTATGGAGATTCTCGGCGAGGACCGATTCCGCATTAACAGCTACCGGAAGGTCGCACGAGTGATTGGGGATATGCCCACCGACGTCAAGGACCTGCTGGCCAGCGGGCAATTGTCGGAGGTTCCCGGCATCGGAAAATCGAGCATGGCCAAGATCGAGGAATTTATCAAGACCGGCACAATAACCGCCCACCAGGAGCTGCTCAGAAAGATTCCGCCGGAACTGCTGGAATTACTCAACATCCCCGGCGTGGGACCGAAAGGCGTCAAGGCGGTCTACGAACAGTTGAAGGTGACGAGTATCGCTGAGCTGAAAGCAGTAATCGAAAACGGCTCGCTCACGAAGCTGCCGGGCTTCGGCGATAAAAAGGCGGCGGCGATAGCAAGGGGCATCGCGTTCTTGGAAAAATCCACCGGCCGGATTCGACTCGACCTGGCACTGGAGGCTTCGCATATGGTTCTGCGATTTCTGCGGGACGTCGCAGGCACTCTGAAAACCCAAACGGCCGGCTCGCTGCGACGCTGCGCCGAGACTATCGGCGATGTTGACATACTCGTTGTCGCCCAGAAGGGTAAAGGTTCCGGCGAGGAAGGGGGTGGAATCATACAGGCATTCACGAGTGCTGGGTTTGTTCAGGAGGTTCTGGCCTCCGGGCCGACAAAAGGCTCTGCCATTATCCAGGCACCGTCTACTGCTGTGCATGTCGATGTTCGCGTTGTGCCGCAGGAGAGTTTCGGGGCGGCGGCGCAATATTTCACCGGCTCAAAAGAGCACAACGTCCGACTGCGTGAAATCGCCGTAAAGAAAAAGCTGAAGCTGAACGAATACGGCCTGTTCAGAGGGGATAAAATAATTGCCGGTCCGGTGGAAGAGGAAATCTACCAGAAGCTCGGCCTCGATTATGTCCAGCCGCTGCTTCGCGAAGACCGCGGCGAGGTCGAGGCAGCGAAGAATCATTCTCTGCCCGAGTTGATTGATGCCGAAGATATCGTCGGTGACTTGCACATGCACACAAACGCATCCGACGGCAACTGCGACATATCCGAGCTTGCCGAAGCAGCGAAAACCTGGGGCTATAAATACATCTGCATTACGGACCATTCACGGTCCTCGGCAATCGCCAATGGCCTGTCGGCCAAGAGGCTGGCTCAGGAAATCCAGGAAATCCGCAAAATCAACGACAAGGTCAAAGGCATCACAATTCTGGCCGGAAGCGAGGTTGACATTCTTGCCGATGGATCGATGGATTTCGAGGACGAATTGCTCGCCGAGCTGGATTTTGTCATCGCATCGGTCCATTCAGGACTGGCAAGCCCGCGCCAGAAAGTAACGATGCGCACGCTCAAGGCGATGGACAATCCGTACGTCAACTGTATTGGCCATCCGAGCGGCAGGCTAATCGGCCAGCGCGAGGCCATGGACCTTGATATCGCCGCCGTGATCAACCACGCTGCTCACACGCACACTGCGCTGGAGGTCAATGCAAATCCATGGCGTCTGGACCTGAAAGATATTCATTGCCGGATGGCAATCGAAGCGGGCGTCAAGCTGGCAATCGGAACCGATGCTCACAGCACGAACGGCCTCGGTTTGATGGGTTACGGCGTTGCCACCGCCGGGCGAGGCTGGGCAACTAAATCCGATGTGCTAAATACACTTTCACTCGCCAAACTCAAAAGCTGGATAAAGACCAAAAGACCCAAATAACCTCAATTCCGGCCCAAACTGATTTGATACACCCCGACTTTCATGCAGCGATCAGGTGTGATGCGTTTGCTGCCCCGTGCGCCTGTAAAAAAAATTATAAAAAAACATGCAAAAGAACAACATTGCAGGTATAATCGTATACAAATATATAGAGGCAGGCCAAAAACTATTATATTTGTCCGTGCCATCATATTTCATACGTTTATTTCATACCGGCACTGCCTTTAACAACGTAGAGGTTTTCCTTTTGTAGCAGCATGGCCATGCTTTCTCCGGATGTTCCCTGAGAAAAGCCTGGTTATGCGCACCAGGGACTTCGGTATGTGCTTTCATTGGCGCAATTTACGGCGTTTTATTCAGCAGAAAAGCATTTTGCGCCAGCTCTCCATCTTCTCTGTTCGTGGAGGAACGTTTCACGAAATGACTTGCCCGACAGGATAAACATGCTGCGGCTATGTAGGCCGTAGCGAAATTATATATTTATTTTAATCTTTGAAGGGATAGGAAAATGAGAGGAAAAGCGAATTACTTAAGGTTGCTGCTATGCGTACTGTGTCTAACCTTGCCCGCTCAGGCACAATACGGCGGCGGCAGCGGAACAGCCGAGGAGCCTTATCTGATCTACACGGCTGAGCAGATGAACGCCATCGGCGCCGAACCCAACGACTGGGACAAGCACTTTAAATTGATGGCCGACATCGACTTGAGCGGCTACACGGGAACGGACTTCAATATTATTGGTAATGGTCTGTTCCCCGCCTTCTCCGGGGTATTTGATGGTGATGGTCATACGATCTCCAACTTTACTTACTCATCGACACGTGAGCCTTGTATAGGGATTTTTGGTTATGTCTATGGCCCCAATGCCCACATAATCAATGTGGGACTGATTGATCCGAACGTTAATGGTGGAACGAGTGGCGGCGTCGGTTCGCTGGCGGGCTGGATTGACTTGGGAACAGTCACGAACTGTCACGTTATTGGTGGCAGTGTGATAGGAGAACAATTAGTTGGTGGACTCATCGGGACGGGCACGGTAATAACAGACTGTTACGCCGTGGGGGTGCACGTCATAGCGGAAGGATCCGCCGGTGGTCTTGTCGGGAGCAGTGGTGGATCAATCATAGACTGCTATGCGACCGGAAACGTCACAGGCTCGTACCGTGTTGGGGGCCTGGTGGGTTCAAACCATGGCGGAATTGTTGGCTGCAACTCAAATGCCAGTGTTGAGGGGCGAGATGCCGTCGGAGGTCTCGTGGGATACAATTGGGGGAATCTCAAAGATTGCTCTTCGACAAGCAGCATTATCGGAAAGAATAGCACCGGTGGCCTCGTGGGTGAAAATAGGGGTTCTGTGATTAATTGCTATTGCTCCTGCACTCTTGACGCCCAGGACCAGGTCGGCGGTTTGATCGGAATTAACGAAGGCATTATCACGGCTTCCTACTCGTCAGCCGGCGTCCGGGGGCAGGACCAGGTCGGCGGCTTAGTTGGGTACAACAAAGACGATGGCGAGATTGTCAATTGCTATGCCAAAGGGAACGTCATCGGCCGAAGATATATTGGAGGTCTCTTGGGAAACAACGCCACAGGAGGCGGGCACGGTGGCGGTCTCCGCTCAGGTACAATACGTAACTGCTATTCAGTAACACTTGTCTCAGGGGACCAGAACGTCGGAGGACTTATAGGATATTATGGAGAAGATGGAGTTAGCGGCTCTTTCTGGGATATAGAAGCGAGCGGACAGACGACGAGCGACGGCGGTGTGGGCAAGACCACGCTTGAGATGCAGGATCCCAATACATTCATCGAAGCAGGCTGGGATTTTGTCGGTGCTCCGGGCGGACCGGGTGATATATGGATAGAGCCGGAAGGCGGCGGATATCCGGTCCTTGTGTGGCAGGTTTCGCCTCCGCCGGAATTGCCTGTTTTTTCCGGTGGAACGGGAGAGCCCTACGATCCTTACCTGATCTCGACGGCAGATGAGCTGAACAGTATCGGACACAATCCGAGATTGATGACGGCATGTTTCAAGCTCTTCAACGATATCGATTTAACCGGCGTCGATTTTAATATCATAGCGAGTCAGTATTATCCATTCCACGGTACATTCGACGGCAACAACCATACAATCTCAAATTTCAGCTATACGTTTCCGGAGACCACAGGCGTTGGACTTTTCGGGTACGTGTCCAACGGACAAATCAGGAATTTGGGACTGATCGACCCTAACGTCCACGTGGATATAGGAGAATTTCATGGCTGTCTGGTTGGACTATTGGCGGCGGGGACCGTAACACGCTGCTATGTCAAGTCCGGCAGCATTACAGGACAAGATGAGCTTGGCGGGCTGGTCGGAGAGAATGGTTCCGGCGGAGTTATTATGAACTGCTATTTTACGGGTGATGCGACCGGAATGGAGAACGTAGGCGGCCTGGTCGGACAGAATCGTGGCAGCATCACAGCCTCCTATTCATACGCCGACGTTGAAGGACGGATCGCCGTCGGCGGCCTTGTGGGACGATGCTCGCCCGGCGAGACGGTCAACTGTTATGCCAGAGGCAATGTTGTCGGCCAATGGTATGTGGGTGGTCTTGTGGGTACTAATGGCTCAGGTACTTTCAGTCGTACCGGTGCAATACGCAATTGCTATTCAGCCTCAGCCATTTTGAAAGGCTCAGGGAAGGGAGGGCTCTTGGGTGCTGATTGGGGAGGTGCAGTTGACGATTGCTTTTGGGATATCGAAACCAGTGGTCTTACTACGAGCTACGGCGGAGAAGGCAAAACCACAGCCGAGATGCAGACGGCCGGCACATTCTTAAACGCCGGCTGGGACTTTATCGAAGAGACCGTTAACGGCACGGAAGACATCTGGAAAATCCTCGATGGGCAGGACTACCCGCGCCTTTGGTGGGAATCACTCAAAAATGGAGAATAAACCCCATGCGAAAAGGAAAAGGCTTTACACTAATAGAGTTGTTGGTGGTTATCGCCATAATTGCGCTGTTGCTCGCGCTGCTCACCCCGGTTCTCCGAAGTGCTAAAGAGAGAGCCTACCGTGTGGTCTGTCTAAGCAATATCAGACAGCTCACATTTGCATGGTTTGCCTACGCCAATGAACATGATGGCAGGATCGTTCCTGTAGAAGGCTATACTTATGAAAAAACACGTGGTGATATCGTTCGAAAAGGCCATGTAGATGGATGGATAGGAAATGCTTTTTACTTACCTGAAAGCCGTGCTGCGATGATAGAAAATCCTGACAAAGGTGCCCTATGGCCGTATATAAAAGATGTGGATATATATCGATGTTCACGTGGTATGGCGCGACATGCAGTCACTTATGCTCCGGTTGTCTCCGTAAACGGTGTAAATGTGGAAGGTACGTACATGCCGGCTACCGGTCTCTGGAAGATGACAAACTTCGGCAAACGCATCGCCAGTACGGTACTGAAACTAACCAACCTGACGGAAATCATAAGTCCTGGTGCAGCCCAGCGAGCGGTCTTTATCGACCTGGGCCAGACACCGGCTGGCAATGATTTCCTGGTCTATTATCTTTATCCCATGTGGAGTTGGCATAGCCCACCCCCGATTCGCCATCACGACGGTACGACGCTCTCGATGGCCGATGGACATGCAGAGTACTGGAGATGGAAGGGGCATGAGACCGTTACAATACCACGCGAGATTATGGATAATGGTAAATATGCTTATGAACTCCTGGAAGGGCCGGATTACGAACCGCAAACCGAGGATGGCATATATGATCTGCAGAGGCTACAAAAGGCGACATGGGGCAGGATTGGATATACATCAGAGGAGAAGTTATAGTAAGAAAAATACTTTTCATAGTCGCAATCAAAGTTATTTAGCATTCGAAATTTGCTGACGGATGGCGTACAATTTCTGAGTTATTGGTTTATGTTGTCTTACTATGCCATCGAAGCCAGCTAAAATCGTGTTGACCGGCTTGCCGGGCTGCGGCAAAACGACTGCGATAATGAAAGTTATCGCCGGATTGGATTGTGCGTCCACGGCAGGATTTTACACCGAGGAAATTCTCGAAAACAACACACGCAAAGGTTTTCGCTGGAAGCTTCTCGACGGCGCCGGCGGGACTCTGGCCCACGTTGATTTTAAGGGACGGTTTAAGGTGGGCAGGTACGGCGTGGACGTGGCCGGCTTTGAAAAATCAGTCGTACCTATTATGAATCCCGGGCAAACCGGCGCAGAATTGTTCGTTATCGACGAGATAGGAAAGATGGAGTGTCTCAGCAGGAGATTCGTCGAGGCGGTGCGCAGGCTTTTTGCCTCCGACAAATCCGTGTTGGCTACGGTAGCGAGAAAAGGAACCGGCCTTATCTCCGAAGTAAAAAATCATCCGGGCACGCAACTGTTCAATTTGACCCGCGAGAATTGTGATAAAACAATCGCCGAAATCACGCAAATCCTGTCGTTTCTGAAATAACCTCCGTCACATACCGAATTCCGAGTCGGTTAATTTTATCTGGTGCTTCAACGACTAATGTTTGTATAATAATTCCCTGCGTAACATTACGGCTTTAGCAACGCTCAATCCGGGCGGTAAGAGTACGATTAAGTCACGACAGACTGGATTGCATAAGATGGAATTTGCTGTAAAAAATATAAAATACGAAAACGAGGAGTAAGTCAACGATGCCGGATCTTCTGCTTTTGAATTCCGCAATATTCGCCTGGGTTTTGCTGCCGCTGCTGATTTTCATTGCCCGCGTGGCCGACGTCAGCCTGGGCACAGTTCGAGTTATCTTCATCGCCAGGGGCCTTAAGTATTTAGCACCCATCGTGGGTTTTTTCGAGATCCTCATCTGGCTCCTGGCAATCGGCCAGATTATGCAGAATCTATCGAGTCCGCTATGCTACATTGCTTACGCCAGCGGCTTTGCCATGGGCAACTACGTCGGAATATGGATCGCCGAGAAACTATCGCTGGGAGTGGTCCTGATAAGAGTCATTACAAACAAAGATGCGTTGGAATTACTCGAATATCTCAGGTCTGCCGATTACGGTGTAACGAGCGTTGACGCACACGGCTCGGAGGGAAAGGTTCAGGTTGTCTTTACGATCGTCCCGAGACGTGAAGTCGCCGGAGTTGTGAACCTGATCAAGCAGTTCAACCCAAAAGCCTTCTACACAATCGAAGAGGTCGGATTCGTGGAGGAGGGAATCTTTCCAACAAGAAAAAACTGGCTTAGTAGTATGTTCCGGTCCTTGAGAAAGAGCAAATGAAAGGGCAAACAGTAAGGAGAGATAAGAATGAAACAAAATACAGGTTATGAGCTTTTTCAAAGACACCCTGACAATCCCATCCTCACCGTGAGCAATTGGCCATACAGGGCAAATTCCGTTTTCAACGCAGCCGCAGCTCATGTCGACGGCAAAATTCTCCTGCTCGCACGCGTCGAAGACTTCAGGGGGATTTCGCATTTGACCGTCGCCAGAAGTGAAGATGGAATCACCAACTGGCAAATCGACAGTGCGCCGACCTTGAAACCGGAGCCGGAAAAATATCCGGAGGAGATTTGGGGCATCGAGGACCCGCGGATCACCTGGATCGAGGACATGGGCAAATGGGCAATCTGTTACACGGCCTACTCACGAGGCGGGCCCCTTGTATCCATGGCTCTGACGAGTAATTTTAGAACATTCAGGCGACTGGGACCGGTTATGCCCCCCGAGGATAAAGATGCCGCTCTTTTCCCGGTCAAGTTCAACGGCCTCTGGGCAATGCTGCATCGGCCGGTGTCCAGGTCATCGATGTTCGGTGCTCATATCTGGATCTCATTCTCGCCCAATCTCAAACATTGGGGCGAGCACAAGGAGATAATCCAGGCGAGGGAAGGCGGATGGTGGGATGCAAACAAGATCGGTCTGTGCTCGCCGCCGCTGCAGACGAAGGCCGGCTGGCTGATTCTGTATCACGGCGTCAGGACGACGGCTTCCGGCTCGATTTATCGATTGGGCCTTGCCCTGCTGGATCTGGAAAATCCGATGAAGGTGATTCGGCGTACGGATGAATGGATTTTTGGCCCGAAGGAGCACTATGAACGCGAGGGCGACGTCGATGACGTGGTGTTTCCCTGCGGCTGGGTGGTAAAAGATGGC
>Ga0315288_10010466_pt1 | contig 11688 bp, 11 predicted proteins | sample YL17G11_20_MG_FD_203454 | JGI IMG/M metagenome (GOLD analysis project Ga0315288, IMG submission 203454) | Sediment microbial communities from Yellowstone Lake, YNP, Wyoming, USA - YL17G11_20 | ecosystem: Environmental > Aquatic > Freshwater > Lake > Sediment | place: USA: Wyoming | collected... | reverse complement strand
ACAGGTATTCATCCCTATAAGGGCGGCTTAAACGGCTATAAGCCAAATGAGATGGAAAGGCGAATGAAAGATAGTGCTTCTGTTTTTACGCCAGGCATCCGTTTAAATCATGCGGTCCGAGATTTCTCTGGAATTCCTGGATTGCTTTATGACTGGTATGTAGAAACATTTCAGAATGGCAGCCGCTCAACCCCGCCATCGCCTTTTGATACTGGCGTAGCCAAAACACAAGTTGCTAAAATTTTATACGCAACAACAACTGCTACTGGCACATTGGTTTTTGAAAGATTATTTAGTCAAATTGGCGATTCGGCTGTTAGAATATTCCCGTGTGGTGTAGTGCTTCTGAAATCAGACGCACTCATTGACCTTGCTACTAAAAGAGAAATTTGTCAGATTCAATCTCGCGATTGCGATGTGATTAAAACGCAAAAAGGTTGGCTAGTGGCTACTTTCAACGGGCAAGAGTCGAGTTGTGTTTTCGTCAATGAAAGTAATCTAGAAAAAACAACTTTGACGCTAACATTAAAAGGCTCTAGATTTTTGCGGTATGAAAATCGGTTGTTTTTAGTAACCGATCAAGGAATAACCGAGATTATTGTGAAGTTTTTAGGCAAACCAATACTTTCTCTTGGTCAAAGTTGGGGAGTAATGGTTAATTCAACTCGTTGGTTTGATGGATTGGGCATACAAGACGCTCTGGGCGCAATGTTTTTAGTGCTGCCATTTAGCGAGAATGCTTGCGCTCAAGTCCGAGTAAAAGAATTAGATGGTCTTAAACCTATAACAGCTAAAGCGGGCAATCGATTCGCTACAATCATTTGTCTTGATAAACAAGGTAGTTACCAAAAGTTGGAATTGGCCTTTGACACTAATTATCAAACTTATAAATTGTGGCAAGGAACCACTGATACCCCAGACTTAAATATGGCTATTTTGCCTAAAATGGTTTGCGCAACAGTAGTTAGGGATGGAGAATTAACTGTCTATGTCCCCCAAACTGGTGTAATAAATAATGTGGCGGACAAACAAATTACCAGTAAAATATCTCTTTTTAACTGGGAGAATTTAGTAGTCTATATTACAGACGGCAACGTCTGGAGTGTTCGTATGAGATAGTTTTCTTTACAAGGGGGTGAAAAAATGTTTCACAGAAAAAAAGATGAGCCAATCATTGAATCCTTAATGGATATTGATTTTTACAAATTCACCATGGGGCAATTAGTATTCCATCAATATCCTGATGTTAATAATGTCTACGGGCTAACAAATAGGACTAAAAAGGTTGACCTCGCTAATTGTATTGATCAAGGACAGCTAAGAGAAGAACTTGACCATGTAAAAACATTGAAATTCAATAATTCTGAAATTCATTACCTACGGGGTACTAATGAATATGGCGAACGAATGTTTAAGGAAGACTATTTACAATTTTTGGTTAATTTACTATTACCAGAATATTATTTAGAAAAACAAAATGGTCAGTATCGGCTTGAATTTTCAGGAGATTGGTCATACGCAATATATTGGGAAACGCTCGCCTTAGCGATTATTACTCAATTATATAGTGAAAGTCAATCAAAAGGATTATCGCATTTTGAAGAGGATTGCATTTTTGCTGAGGGCCAAAAACGTTTAGCAGAGAAAATTAAAATCTTGCAGTCAAGACCTGATATTACTTTTTCTGACTTTGGCACACGCCGCAGATTTAGCCGTCTCTGGCAGGAATATGTGGTCCAAGTGTTGGCCAAAGAATTGCCTAATCAATTTTTAGGCACGTCTAACACAAAATTAGCTATACATTTAGGCCTAATACCCATGGGGACATCGGCTCACGAACTCTTTATGACTGATGCCGCCTTAATAGATAATAACGCGGATGGAATTGCCGATAGCCAAAATAGGGTTTTAGAAAAATGGTGGCAGGAATATGGTTTCGGCTTATCTATTGCCCTGACCGACACATTTGGCAGTTCATTTTTCTTTCATCATATGACAAAAGAACAGGCCAAAAAATGGAAAGGGTTAAGGCAAGACTCTGGTTATCCAAAAGTTTTCACCAGAAGAGCAGTTGAATTCTACGAAAAAATGGGTGTTGATCCTACAGAAAAGTTAATAGTTTTTAGTGATGGGTTGGATGTCTCAAGCATTTTGGACATAGCTAATTATTGCCAAAATAAAATCCGTTACACTTTTGGCTGGGGGACTAACTTAACAAATGACTTAGGGCTACAAACATTATCGTTAGTCATTAAAGTTATCTCAACTAATGGTCGCGGTACGGTAAAGTTAAGCGATAATTTAGCTAAAGCCATTGGTGCGCCTGAGAACATCGCTCGTTATATTAAAAACTGCGGTTATCACAGACGATATCAACAAGAACTCCATTCATAGCATTTCAACATAAAGCAGACTAATCAAATGGCCTGCTTTTTATTTTTCACGAATTTATGTTTTCGTGGTAAAATATAAAATAAAATCTAATCCCCCATCCAGACTTCCCCCTTGCGAGGGGGAAAAGTTAAATGTATATGCAAAAGGGAATTTATCAAGAATATACCCAAAAGGATATTCCACAGATTTTAGAACAATTACAAACCTCAAGTCAGGGATTGACCCAACAAGAGGCGGAGTTAAGATTGAAAAAATTTGGCAAAAACGAATTGGCCATTAAAAAAATCTCCGCGGCCAAAATATTTTTACGTCAATTCCAAAGCCCATTTATTTATCTATTACTTTTAGCCGGCGCTATTAGTATTTTCTTGCGTCAATACATTGATTCAGCAATAATTTTCGCGTTTTTATTCACTACCGGCGCTTTGGATTTTATTCAAGAATATCGCTCGGAAAAAACAATTGAAAAATTAAGAAGTTTTATTACCTCACCTGCCAAAGTAAAACGCGATGGCAAAATTGTTGGACTCAAGAAATCAGAAATAGTCAACGGCGATTTAATTTTGTTAGAGGCAGGGGATATGACGCCAGCTGATATTCGCGTTATTGAAGCCACGAATTTATTAGTGGACGAATCCATTCTGACTGGCGAATCACGAGAAGCGATCAAATACGCCCAAATCATAACCAATAAATATGCTGAACCCTATCAAGCCAAAAACATCATATTTGCTGGCACTAAAATAATTGGCGGCAAGGCATGGGGCTTGGTAATCGCCACTGCTAACAAAACTGAAATTGGCAAAATCGCCAACCTCACTCAAGAGACCCAAAAACCCAGCTCTTTTCAAACATACATCCTGCACCTAAGCCGCTTTTTAGTTAAGGTAGTTGCCATAACTTTAGTTGCTGTATTTTTAGCAAATTTAATTATTAAGCAAGGCAAAATTGACACCTGGGAATTAATGCTTTTTACTGTTGCTTTAGCAGTTAGCATTTTGCCAGAAGCTCTGCCCGTTATTGCCACAATCACCTTAACGCGCGGCGCTATGCGGCTAGCCAAAAAGGGCGTGGTTGTTAAGCGACTGGGTGCCTTGGAAGATTTTGGCAATATTGATATTTTATGCACTGATAAAACTGGCACTATTACTAAAAACAAATTAACCGTAGATCAAATCTTAGCAGATGATCAAAACAAATTTTTGTTTTATGGTCTGGCAGGGTCTTCGGTTTGTCAAGAAAAAATCCACGAATATCACTACAGCTTTGAAGAAGCACTGTGGCGACAAATCAGCCCGCAACAAAAAAAATCACTGGCGACTATTGAGCCAATTTTTGAACAGCCGTTTGATCCGACCCGCCGCCTATCAAGCGCTATTATCAAATGGCAAAACAACTATTATTTAATTGTCAAAGGAGCTCCCGAAGCAATTTTAGAATTATCGCGTTATCAATTAATTAATAAAAAAACTGTCGCCTTAAAATTATTACCAGCCAAAAAAATCTTAAGTCAAGCCGCTATGGCCGGCGAAAACGGCAAACGAGTTTTTGCTGTTGCTATCAAACAACTTGCCGGCGCCCCCGATAATTACAACCACCGCATAGAGAGGGGCCTGTCTTATCTTGGCATGGCCACTTTTAGTGATCCCCTCAAGCCAGAAGCAATCGCGGCTATTAATCAAGCTAAAAACCTGGGCGTGGCAATTAAAATTTTAACCGGTGATAGTTTTGAAGTCGCGGCTGCCATTGCCCGTAAAATTGGTCTAACAGACAACGACAAACAAGTTATTCGGGGCGCCGCTTTAGATAAAATGAGCCGCCAGGCATTTGAAAAAAAAGTTAACGAAGCACGCGTGTTTAGCCGAGTGACTCCTGAACAAAAATATAAAATCATTTCTATTTTACAAAAAAATCATTGTGTTGGATTTTTAGGAGATGGTATCAATGACGCGCCAGCGCTTAAATTAGCTAACGTAGGCATTGTAGTAAATTCCGGAGCTGATACTGCCAAAGAAGCTGGAGATATTGTTCTTATGCGCAAAGATTTGAAAGTAATTATTGAAGCCATTGCTGAAGGACGTAAGATTTTTGCCAACATTGCCAAGTATATGAAAACCACGCTGATTGGCAATTTTGGTAATTTTTATTCTTTAGCCGCCATTTCCTTGATTATCAATTATTTACCGATGTTGCCAGCGCAAATTTTATTAGTTAATTTTTTGTGCGATTTGCCGCTTTTAGCCATTGCCCTTGACTCGGTGGACGCCGGCGAACTTAAAAAACCCCAAAAACATAATTTAAAAAGCTTGGCTTTTATTGCAATCTGTTTAGGCCTTTTGAGCTCGGTATTTGATTTTATCTTTTTTGGTTATTTCCACAATTTGCCCGCGCCTCAATTACGAACACTTTGGTTTATTGAATCCGTGTTTTCGGAGCTTGTAATCTTAATTTCTATCCGTAGCCATTTGCCATTTTTCCGAGCCAACCAGCCAAGTAAAGTTATGGTTGGCCTTTTACTCTTTGCTGGCGCCATTGGCTTGGCCCTGCCATTTTCACCTTGGGCCTATCTTTTTCAGTTCACCACGCCCATGTGGTCTCAAATTGGCGTCATCGGCTTGATTTTAGGCAGTTATTTTATTAGCAATGAGATTATTAAGGCAATTTATTATAGAAATGAGGAAGCAAGAATAAAGAATAAAGAATAAAGCATTCCCTCCCCCTCGAAGGGGGGAGGGGTAGGGTGGGGGGTCGCTTTATTCTTAATTCTTGATTTAGCATCATATGTCTAAAAAACTACTTATCATCCCTATAATCATATTAGCAGTTATCGCTGCTACATTTTTTTATCTTTATTATCAAATCTATTGGCCACAAAACCGCCATGGTAGCCAAACCGAATTTATTATCGTGCCTGGCGAAAGCGCCAATCAAATTTGTGATCGCTTAGAATCACAAGGAATTATCCGCAGTAGTTTTTGGTTAGAAAGCTATCTATGGGCTTGGGGCCAACGCAGCCAACTAAAAGCTGGCCGATATTCTTTAAGCCCCAAACAAAACATTCCTCAAATTGTTAATTTGTTAACTATGATGCCGCAAGCCAAACCAGAGTCAATAGTTATTCTACCTGAAGGCATCAAAACTGACCAAATTATTGATAAAATAGTTCAGGCCAAACTAGTAGATAAAACTGAATTAACCGCCGAAATCAACGACTTAAAAAAATATCAATCAATTTATGATTTTTTATCAACCGCGCCCGCGAGAGCGGATCTAACTGGTTTTTTATTCCCAGACACTTACCGTTTTTATCAAAATACCGATGTCGCGATAGTGATAAAAAAAATACTGGATAATTTTGATACCAAATTAACGCCAAAAATGCGCCAAGACGTTATCAACCAAAACAAAACTATCTACAACGTTATTATTATGGCCAGCATTATTGAAAAAGAGGTTGTGTCCGATAGCGATCGAGCTATTGTTTCGGACATTTTTTGGCGGCGTCTATCAGACAATTATCCTTTGCAATCCTGTGCTACCATTGCTTATGCCACCAGCTTAGATAAGTGGCGTTATTCTGACCTTGACTTAAAAACCAGTTCACCTTACAATACTTACACAAATAAAGGATTGCCGCCCGGGCCAATTTGCAACCCAGGGTTATCGGCCATTAAAGCGGCAATTTATCCACAGGCGAATGACTATTATTATTTTTTATCCGCGCCTGATGGACAAACAATTTTTTCAAAGACAGTTGAAGAACATAATAAAAATAAGATTAAATATTTGGAATAGCATTTGGTATGAGGTGTATGGAGGTGTAAAATGGATGAAAAAATCTTTTTATGTGAGAAGTGTTGTAAAAAACTTGGACGCGACTGGGATATGCAGACAGAAAAGATGAGATGGTATTGGACGGTTCAAACCATCTTAGTCGGCTGTGGAATGATCTCACGTAATGTTTACGACTCGTCGTGTGAACGTTGTTATGTAAATCTTGATAATGTTTTGGGGGTAACCGCGACACACACGGAACACACGGACAAACACAAGATTAAAAAAGAAAAAAGACCATGGTTCGGAAAGTTGTCGCATTCACGCGTTTAGCAGGTTCATCGCTTCTAAATACACGGAAATCAAAAAAAGGATTAAACTTTATGTTTAATCCTTTTTATTGTAGATTCAGTTTCGGGTTTAGTGATAACCAAACGCCACAAAATTTAAAATCTTTTTGGGGTCATTGGTGCGTATTGTTTTGCCATTTGCATCGTGGGGCAATTTAACATCATTCATAACATTTACACGCACATAAATAGACTCGCCCGAAGATAGCATAACCAATATATATCCATAGGTGCCAGAAAATCCTTTCGGTTTACGCCTGGCAACCTGTGGATATATACCATTAACCTCGTCTAAAGTAAAATCATTTTTAAGAAAATGTAAGTTTGTGATGTCTAAGGCGCCACCCAAAAATGGAAAACCCCAATAGTATGTATATTCTTGTAACACATCTTGAATCGCAGTTTCTTCAACCATTATACATCCTCCTTTTTATTAATTATCCTTCGCGTATGTCATGCTGTCTGTCATTCCCGCAAAGGCGGGAATCCACGACGAGTTGAGTAATTACGAATAGATTCCCGCCTTCGCGGGAATGACACCACAGAACAGAAAAGTCAAAAAACTACTTGACTTCTGCTGTCGCGCCAGCTTCCTGGAGTTTTTTCTTAAGCTCTTCAGCTTCTTCTTTTTTAACACCCGACTTAACGACTTGCGGCGCGGCATCTACCACATCCTTGGCTTCTTTAAGCCCCTTGCCAGTGATTTCACGGACAACTTTAATCACCGCGATTTTTTGTTCGCCAGCCGCGGTTAACTCAACATCAAATGATGTTTTTTCTTCGGCCGCCGTGCTACCTGCTTCGTCGCCAGCCGCGGGAGCTGCTGCCATCATAGGCATAGCAGACACGCCAAATTTTTCTTCTAAAATTTTAACCAATTCTGATAAATCCAGAACTGACATTTTTTCAATTGTTACCACTAAATCTTTGAATTTAGCCGGCACTTCAACTTCTTTTTTGTTTTCTTCTGACATAGTTTTTTTATTTTTTTCTAGAAAAGCAATCAAATAAAAATTACTTATCTAAATTTTTTCTGATTTTTGTTTTAAGATATAAACTAAACTAATTAAATTGGCTTTCAAAGAATAAACTAATTTTTGCACCGGAGCATTTAAGGTAAACACTAATTGACCTAATAATCCTTCTTTGCCCGGCAGTTTCGCCAATGCTAAAACCTGTTCTTGGGTTAAAATATTTTTTTCTGGACCTAATAAGGCACCGATTAATAATTTCAAATTATCATGCTTGCGAGAAAAATTATACAAAATTCTCGCTGGCGCGACCTCATCCCCCAAGCCAAAACTTATAGCCACGCTACCATGAATACTACGCACATCTAAATCAATTTTGGCTTTTTTTAAGGCCAGAGCTAAAAGAGTTTTTTTAACAACCACATAGCTTACTGCCTGCTCTTTTAATTCGTGACGCAAAGCTTGTACTTCTTTTACTTTCAGGCCAGAAAAATCACTTAAGATAATTGACTTGGCACCCTTAAGTTTTAGACCGAAATCCTCAATGATTTGTTCCTTTTTTTGTTTAGTCAACATAAATTATTTTTTTAAATAAAAAACCCGTGAATCCACAGGCAAAACGAAAAAGCATTTTTGACTTCCTCGGCAGGACTTATATTTATGCCTACTGTCTACGGATTACTACTATTATACTCAAGCCAACATTTTTGTCAACCCCGTTAGAGATTCGACAGTGCCACCGAACAAAAAAAGGACACTATGCCATAATTTTAACTTTTTTATAGAAAGCATTTATATCTCTAACGGGGTCAAGGTTATCTTCTGATAATCTTTCTTAGTTTCTGAAAATAGTGTTGACCTAAAACTTTTGGCCGGTGTAAAAAGTTTTGCACTGCGCTCACAGTCGTTATTTCGGGAACAATCGTCGCCTTAGACCGAATTTGCGTTTCTTGAACAATTTCCGAAAAATCAATCGGGTGACAGACCGAGGGCGTTAATTTACCCCATTCTACATTATCCGACTGATCTTTTTTAGGCAATTGCATCTCAATCAATAAAGCGGCTAGCGATGTTTGCGGCTTATTTTTTTGAATCTCTTGTTGGATATTTTGTGAGGCTTCCGCAAGATTAGATAAACCAAGCATCTTCTTTAAACTATTTTTTGAAAAAACACTCATTAAATTGGGAGTCGTCAACACAAAACGATCTGCTGGCATCAAGCCACCCGAAACCAAACTGCCAAACGCCTTAAGCGGATAAGGATTTTTTTGTAAAGACGCCAAATTATTACAAACATTAACCAATTCTTGATTACGCCACAAACAGGCTTGCGCCTTGCCAATTTGGGTCAAGTAAAGCATTTTTTTATTAATAGCGGCACACACCAAATGGATCTTGCCAGTCCAGTCAATATTATTGCTTTCAATAAAATCCGCTAAAGTCAAATTGGCTTTTTTTAAAGCCGCCTCAAATGCGCATAGAGTCTTTCTTTTGAAACTAGCATAAAACTCTCGCTTAATAACCGAAGCCAATAAGTTTAATAACGAGCCTGAATTTGCCTCGTCACCGTCAAATTGGCCAACTAAATAAAGACTACCTAGATTCTCTTCATCAAAATTGGCTGGCTCATAAACAAATGTTTCGCAAAAACATTGGCTGGAACCAGACATCACAATTTCTTGAAGTTTAGGTATAAGACAAGGCATAAATAATAAAATTGATTAATAAAAAATTATAGCACAGCTACGCCTTCTTTGGCAAGATAACAAATTTAAAATTAAAAATTAAAACGTTGCTCTTGCCAAGATGGCAATTCTCTGTTATATTAATTGCTTATGGCAATCCCCATTTTATCCATTAAAAATCTCCATAAAAAATTCGGCAATTATACAGCCGTAGACAATCTTTCTTTTGATATTCATCAAGGAGAAATTTTAGGTTTGCTCGGTCCCAATGGCGCTGGCAAAACCACGACCATTCAAATGCTTTTAGGAGTTATGGAACCCGATGGGGGAGAGATTAGGGTTTTTGGCCAAGATTTTAAAAAACATCGCCAAAAAATTATGCAAAAAACGAACTTTTCTTCGGCCTATATTTCTTTTCCCGGCAGTTTGTATGTTGATGAAAATTTAAAAATTTTTGCTAAATTATATAATGTTAAAAATGCCAAACAAAAAATTGATGATTTATTAGCCCTGTTAGATATTAGCGAGCTTAAAAAGAAAGCATTTTATACTTTATCTTCCGGGCAAAAAACTCGCGTTGTTTTGGCTAAAGCATTATTAAATAATCCTAAATTATTATTGCTGGATGAGCCAACTGCCAGCTTAGACCCAGAGATTTCCCATAAAATCCGCAACATTCTGCGACACCTTACCAAAGAAAAAAGCACTACTATTTTATACACCTCTCACAATATGGCCGAAGTGGAAGCACTTTGCGATTGGGTGATTTTCTTGCATCACGGTAAAATCATTGCCCAAGGCACACCAGCGGAATTGGCGCGCCGTATTCCAGAATATCAATTAATTTTAACCTATTTAGACCCGCCAGAAAGAATGCGCCGATTTTTAGCCAGACAAATGGTAGAATTTGATTTAGGGGACAATGGCCAAGTAAAAATTACTTTAAAAGAACGCCAAATTCCAGAACTCTTGCGCCAAGCCAATCAACTGGACTTTAAAATTGTTAATATTGATATGGAAAAACCAAATCTGGAAAACGTATTTTTGAAAATCGCTCACAGTAAAAAATAATTATGAAATTTCATCGCATTAATGCCATCATCTGGCGTCATATCTACGGCACCCACCGAACTTTGCATCGTTTGGTTGATTTGTTTTACTGGCCAACTTTGGACCTGGTGCTTTGGGGCTTTATGGCCACTTATTTTTCGCGCGCTGGCCAAAGTCAATTCAATATCGTAGCGTTTTTGCTTGGAGCAATGATTCTTTGGGGTATTTTAATTCGCTCGCAACAAGATGTATCCATCTCTTTTATGGAAGAGGTCTGGTCACGCAACTTGCTCAACATCTTTGGCTCGCCATTATCAGTGCCTGAATTTTTAACTGCCACTTTTTTATTAAGTTTAATCAGAATTATTATTGTTTTTGCTTTTATGGGCTTGCTTTCTTGGCTGCTTTACGCTTTTAATGTCTTGACTTTTAGTTTTTATTTAATTCCTTTTTGGTTAAACTTACTGATTTTTGGCTGGACTATAGGACTGGTGGCCATGGCAATTATCTTGCGTTTTGGCCAACGATTTAATTTTATTGCTTGGTCTTTGCCGGTGTTGATTCAACCCGTATCCGCGGTTTTTTACCCGCTTTCAGTTTTGCCCGGATTTTTACAAAAGATCAGCTTAGCCCTGCCCACGACTTATGTATTTGAAGGTATGCGTCAAGTCATCACCACCCATCATCTTTCAATATCTCATTTGGCCCTTGCATTCGGCTTAAATCTGTTGTATCTTATTTTAGGTTGTTTGTTCTTTGTCATTATGTATCGGTCAGTCCGCAAAAAGGGATTATTGTCAAAATTGGAGTAAGATTCTACCAAAAAGACATGGGGGTGAAAAAATGTTCTTGGATGTTGGTATCGGTCTATTGTTGGCTATGGCAATTGGTTGGTTGACCAATACCAACCACAAGCTATGGCTGTTAATTTTTGGCGCGGTGTCATCACTGGCACCAGACATTGATTTAGTGGTTTATCTAATCAAACACAAAGGCAAGCTAGATCAATTCGCCCACGAGCATCGTGAGTTATTGCATAAACCATTATTGTTTTCTTTTGGCGTTGCCTTTGTGATGCTGTGGCTTGATCTGGCTTATAAAATTCCCTTGTCGCTTTGGGCGAGCGTTTGGTTTACAAACACCATCGCCCATTTCATTCACGATACTTTTGAGGGCGGTTGGGGCATCCAGTGGCTTTGGCCATTAGAAGATAAATATTATCTTTTGGCTAAATATCGCACTAAAATTATTATCAATGGGATTACCGAACAACGCAAGATCGCTACCGAGCATGGTAATCCTGATTGGTTCAAAGATTCTTTCCGCTGGCAATGGCGCACTATTGCTAAAATAATCTTTTTTGTAGTGATGATAGTGGTTTCCGCATTGTGGGTTGTTTGCGCTTAGGAAGGAAAAGAGGTTTAGTAGAAATTCCCACTAAACCTCTTTGTTTTTTTAAAAAAA